>Ga0209591_10000200_pt1 | contig 79008 bp, 69 predicted proteins | sample MAT01_FD_187207 | JGI IMG/M metagenome (GOLD analysis project Ga0209591, IMG submission 187207) | Freshwater microbial communities from Lake Fryxell liftoff mats and glacier meltwater in Antarctica - MAT-01 (SPAdes) (version 2) | ecosystem: Environmental > Aquatic > Freshwater > Ice > Liftoff...
GGGAGCTGCCAGGGCAGCGACAGCAGTATTTCGGTGCGGGAGCTGCCATGGCAGCGACAGCAGTGTTTCAGTGTGGGAGCTGCCATGGCAGCGACAGCAGTATTTCGGTGCGGGAGCTGCCATGGCAGCGACAACAGTGTTTCGGTGTGGGAGCTGCCATGGCAGCGACGGGTGCAGCCGAACGCTGCGGTGAACCCATGCCTGCCGATGCGCGACGCCATGATCGGTTGAAAAAGCCGGGGCGGGCCGTGCGGTCCGCCCCGGATGGAGCGACTTACAGCGCGTCGCCGTCGATCTCGCCGGTGCGGATACGCACCACCCGCTCGAGGGCGACGACGAAGATCTTGCCGTCGCCGATCTTGCCGGTGTTGGCCGCCTTCATGATCGCCTCGACCACGCGGTCGACCAGCTCGTTGCCGACCGCCGCCTCGATCTTGATCTTGGGCAGGAAGTCGACCACGTATTCGGCGCCGCGGTAGAGCTCGGTGTGGCCTTTCTGGCGCCCGAAACCCTTTACCTCGGTGACGGTAATGCCCTGTACGCCGACCTCGGCGAGTGCTTCGCGCACATCGTCGAGCTTGAACGGCTTGATGATCGCAGTAACCATTTTCATCGTCTTGTCCTCTTTGAGTTCTGCGCTGTCATCAGATGATGTAGCCGCGTTCATTATGCAGCACGACGTCGAGACCCTCGACTTCCTCATCCTCGGTGACACGCAGGCCGATGATCGCGTCGATGATCTTGAGCAGGATGAAGGTCACCACGGCGGTGATCGCGACCGTGACCGCGACGCCGAGGAACTGGATCCAGACCTGCCCACCGATGGTCATGCCCTCGGCCAGGCCCTTGCCGCCGAGCGCTGCATCGGCGAACACGCCGGTCAGGATCGCGCCGACGATGCCGCCGACCGCATGCACGCCGAACACGTCGAGCGAGTCGTCGTAACCCAGTGCGCGCTTGAGCTTGGTCGATGCCAGGAAGCACAACACGCCCGCGGCCAGACCGATGACCAGCGCACCGGCCGGACCGGCGACACCGGCTGCCGGCGTGATGGCCACCAGACCCGCGATCGCGCCGGAGGCGATGCCGAGCACCGATGGCTTACGATGCAGCAGCCATTCGGCCAGCATCCATGCCAGTGCGGCCGCACCGGTGGCGATCTGGGTGACCAGCAGCGCCATGCCGGCGTTGGCGTCGGCGGCTACGGCAGATCCGGCGTTGAAGCCGAACCAGCCCACCCACAGCAGGGACGCGCCGATCAGGGTGTAGGTCAGATTGTGCGGCGGCATCGGGGTGGTCGGATAGCCCTTGCGCTTGCCCAGCACCAGGCAGGCCACCAGCCCGGCGACGCCGGCGTTGATGTGCACCACGGTGCCCCCCGCGAAGTCGAGCACGCCCCAATCCCACATCAGCGCGCCATCGCCCGACCACACCATGTGCGCGATCGGCAGATAGGCGAAAGTGAACCAGCCGGCCACGAACAGCAGCAGGGCGGAGAACTTCATCCGCTCGGCGAAGGCACCCACGATCAGCGCCGGGGTGAGGATGGCGAAGGTAAGCTGGAAGGTGGCGAATACCGTTTCAGGTACCGCCAGCACCAGCGAATCGCGGGTGACTCCCGCAAAGAACGCCTTGTCGAGCGACCCGATGAAGGAGTTGAGGTTGATCACGCCTTTTTCCATGCCGGTCACCGAAAACGCGACCGAATACCCATAGGCCACCCACAGCACGGTCACCAGGCCGGTGATCGCGAAGCACTGCATCATCACGGAAAGGACATTTTTCGAGCGCACCATACCGGCATAGAACAATGCCAGCCCTGGAATGGTCATCAGCAGCACCAGGGCGGTGGCTGTGATCATCCAGGCGGTGTCGCCCGAGTTGAGGGTGGGAGTTTGAGCGAATGCGGCGGTCGGCAGTCCGAGCAATACGGCACTGCCGGCGCGCCATTTGGCGTGCGTCATGATTTGTAGCCCCCAGTTGGCTAAGCGCGGGTCGCGCCCTGTTGCAATGCAACAGAAGCGTCTGGGTTGCGCGCTCTAGGCTGGAATTGGTTTAGTATCAGGCTCCCTTGGGCGCGGCCATTGCCGCCCCGGACGCGGCTGCGGTAACTCCGAATGTCAAGGCGTTGTAGGAGATTTCCTACACAATGAAGCGCCATCGGCTGACATACACCCGACGCCAAAGCGCGTACATTGCATCGCAACACGACGGAGCAAACTCATGATCGATATCCGGGCGATCGACGATCTGGCGCAGCGGCTTGCCGCTCTGGTGCCGGGCAACCTGGCCGGCGCGCAGGACGATGTCGGCAGCACCTTCAAGGCCACCCTGCAGGCGGGTCTGGGCAAGCTCAATCTGGTCACCCGCGAGGAGTTCGACGTGCAGCGACTGGTGCTGCTGCGCACGCGCGAGAAGATCGAGGATCTGGAAAAGCAGTTGGTCGCGCTGGAGCAAGCGCTGACCCGCGTCACCGCAGGGCATTGACATACCCGCAGCGCGCGGCGGCACGTCGCACGCTCGGCAGTTTGCACGGGACGGACCAAGCGCGGATCGCCCGGTCCGCAGCGCAAGGAAGCGCCGGCCCGTGTGGGCCCCGGCTGCACCAGACGTCCTGACCCGTCTGGCGCATGCCGGGGCCCGGTTTTTGGTCGCGGCACGTGGCGTTTGTGCTGCGTGCCGCGACCGGCAGGATCGCGACCGGCAAGATCGCGACCAGCAAGGGCGCGTTGAGAATTGGCGCGACCAGAACGATCAAGCACCAGCGCGCTTGCGCGTGCGGCACCGACGCACGCACCCGGTTGCATGCAGCGCGGCGCCAGTCGCACGGCCTGCGCGACCGAATCCTGCAACACCACCGTTTTACGCGACACGGCCATGGAGGGCTGGCGATGGCACTTGCAGTGGTGCACTCGCGTGCCCAGGTCGGGGTGTCCGCGCCGCGAGTCGACGTGGAGGTGCACCTGTCCGGCGGCTTGCCGATCATCACCATCGTCGGCCTGCCGGAAGCCGCGGTGCGCGAATCGCGCGACCGCGTGCGCGCAGCGATCGTCAATGCACACTTCGAGTTTCCGCAACAGCGCGCCACCATCAACCTCGCACCGGCGGATCTGCCCAAGGACGGCGGGCGTTTCGACCTGCCGATCGCGCTCGGCATCCTTGCAGCCTCAGGCCAGCTGCCGCTGAAATCGCTGCTTGGGCACGAATTTTTGGGCGAGCTGGCGCTGTCGGGCGAACTGCGCGCGGTGATCGGCATCCTGCCGGCAGTGCTCAAGGCGCGGCGCCTCGGTCGCGTGCTGGTGGTGCCGGCCGAGAATGCCGGCGAGGCGGGACTGGTTGGCGGCGTAGACGTGCGCACGGCGCGCTCGCTGCTCGAAGTATGTGCGCATCTGCGCGGTGTCAGCGTCCTGCCGCAAGCCTCGGCCGCGATTCCGGCAGCCGCGCACGAAGTGCCCGATAACCTGCCCGATCTGGCCGATGTGCGCGGCCAGCCGCAGGCGCGGCGCGCGCTGGAGATCGCCGCTGCCGGTGCGCACAATCTGCTGATGATCGGCCCGCCAGGCACTGGCAAGACCATGCTGGCGAGCCGACTGGCCGGCATCCTGCCGCTGCTCGACGTCGACGAGGCGCTCGAATCGGCGGCGGTGCGCTCGGTGGCCGGAATGCCGGTGGATGTGGCGCAGTTCCGCGTGCGCCCGACGCGCGCGCCGCACCATTCGGCGAGTGCCGCGGCACTGATCGGTGGCGGCTCGATTCCACGCCCGGGCGAGGTTTCGCTGGCCCATCACGGCGTGCTGTTCCTCGATGAACTGCCGGAGTTCGATCGCCGCGTGCTGGAGAACCTGCGCGAGCCGCTGGAGTCCGGCCGCGTGCTGATCTCGCGCGCCGCGCAGCAAGCGGAGTTTCCCGCGCGCTTCCAGCTGGTCGCGGCGATGAACCCCTGCCCCTGCGGTCATCTGGGCGATCCCTCGGGGCGCTGCCGCTGCACGCCGGATGCCGTATCGCGCTATGCCGCGCGCATTTCGGGTCCGCTGCTGGATCGCATCGACCTGCACGTCAGCGTACCGCGACCACCGCAGTCGAGCCTGCGCGGCGGGGCGCCTGCGGGCGAGTCGAGCGCTACGGTGCGCGTACGCGTGGTTGCCGCGCGCGAACGTGCGCTGACCCGCAGCGGCAAGGCCAACGGCCACCTGTCGCCGCGCGAAGTCGAACGCGATTGCGCCCTGCGCGATGCCGACGCCGGGCTGCTGGAGCGCGCCGTCGAGCGCCTCGGCCTGTCGGCCCGCGCCTTCCACCGCATCCTGCGCGTGGCGCGCACGATCGCCGATCTCGACGCCAGTCCGATCATCGCCACCAATCATCTGGCGGAAGCCATCGCGCTGCGGCGGCGTGAGCCGAGTGCGGCAGGCTAATGCACCGCGCACCCCGTCGCGCGGTCGCGCGCACGGCGCGCGCCTACAACCCCTCATGCGATGTAGGAGCGCACCGTGTGCGCGACCGGCCCATCCCGAATGCACCGCGCGTCCCATCGCCGCGGTCGCGCGCACGGCGCGCGCCTACAACCCCTCATGCCCGTGCGCGACCGTCCCATCCGGAATGCACGGTGCACCCCATCGCCGCAGTCGCGCGCACGGCGCGCTCCCACGAGAGCCGACGTTGCACCCGTGTGGGAGCTGCCATGGCAGCGACCGGGGTCGCGGCTGGATCGGGGATTGCGGTCGCGGTGCCATCGCCATCGGCACCGCCATCGCCCTCGCCGCGCATCCACGCGACAATGCCGGGATGCCGATCGACGCCATCCCACGATGAATCCCACTTCCACGCAGCGCACCGGCCTGCTGCTGGCCGCGATCGCCGCTGTGCTGTTCTCGGCCAAGGCGATCCTGGCCAAGCTGATGTACGGCCATGGCATCGATGCGGTGACCCTGATCGCACTGCGCATGCTGTTCGCGCTGCCGGTGTTTGCGACCGTCGCCGTGCTGGAGACGTGGCGTGCGCGCGAGCGCGGCGATCGGCTCACGGCCACCGAGCGCTGGCAGATCGTGCTGCTGGGGCTGCTCGGCTACTACCTGTCGAGCTTTCTCGACTTCTGGGGCCTTATGTACATCAGCGCTTCGCTGGAGCGATTGATCCTGTTCCTCAACCCGACCCTGGTGCTGCTGATCGGCATCGCCTTCATGGGCAAGCGGGTCGGCTCGCGACAGTGGCTGGCGATGGCGGTGAGCTACGTCGGCATCGTGCTGGTGTTCTGGGAGAATCTGCGGATTGGCGGCAGCCAGGTGATGCTTGGCAGCGCCCTGGTGTTTGGTGCCGCGCTGTCGTATGCGCTGTATCTGCTGCTGTCGGGCGAACTGGTGCGCCGGGTCGGCGCGCTGCGCCTGGTCGCCTACGCGATGTGTGTTTCAACAGCGGCCTGTCTGATCCAGTTCGCGCTGATCCACCCACCGGCAGTCCTGCTGCAGCCGGCCCCGGTGTACGTGCTGTCGCTGGTCAACGCGATGTTCTGCACCGTGGTGCCGGTGTACTTGACCATGTTCGCGATTGCACGCATCGGTGCTGGCACCACGGCACAGACCGCAATGATCGGTCCGGTGTCGCTGCTGTTTCTGGGTTGGTGGATCCTCGGTGAGACGATCACGCCGGTACAGCTGCTCGGCACTGCCGTGGTGGTCGCCGGCATCGCGCTGCTGTCGCGCACGCCGGCGATCAAGGCGCCTGCGGTCGAATGACGGGGCGAATCCCGGAAGCGATCCGCGGCGGTTCCGAAGCCGCTGGCGCGCAAAGCTGGCCGCGGCGTCTGCGATACGATCGAGGTGCCATGCGAACAAGCGCGCCTGCGTGCGCGACTCAATCGGCCATCAAGGCCAGCAGGGCTTCGGCGTCGATCGGTGCGGCAGTGGCGGCACCGTCGAGCACGCTGCCGATCAGTTCGCGCTTGGCTGCGTGCAGCGACAGCACCTTCTCTTCGATGCTGCCGGCCAGCACCAGCTTGTAGATGGTCACCGGCCGGGTCTGGCCGATGCGATGCGCGCGGTCGGAAGCCTGTTGTTCCACCGCCGGATTCCACCACGGGTCCAGATGCACCACATAGTCGGCCGCGGTGAGGTTCAGCCCCACGCCGCCGGCCTTGAGGCTGAGCAGGAACACCTCGCCCGCACCACCCTGGAAGGCATCGATCGCTGCCTGGCGCTTTTTGGGCGAGGTTTGTCCATCCAGATACTGGTAGCTGATGCCCTCGGCATCCAGCCGCGTGCGCACCAGCGCCAGATGGTCGGTGAACTGGCTGAACACCAGCGCGCGATGGTGGTTGTCGGCAAGCTCGCGGACCAGCTCGACCAGATGATCGAGCTTGGCGCTGGGCAGCTTGAGCTCGGGCGCGACCAGATCCGGATGACAGGCCGCACGGCGCAGTCGGGTGAGCTCTGCCAAGACGCGGAAGCGGCGCTGCTCGGGCGGCACGTTGGCATCGGTAAGGTGATCGAGCGCCTGCTTGCGCATCGCCGCGAGCAGGCGCGCTTCGCCCTCGCCAGGCTGGATGGTCTGCACGATCTCGGTGCGCGGCGGCAGCTCGCTCAAGACCTCGGCCTTGGTGCGGCGCAGGACGAAGGGTGCGATCAACTTGCGCAGCACGTCGCGCTGCGGCGAGCGCGGATCGCGCTCGATCGGGTGCGCGAAGCGGTCGCGAAAGCGCTCCTCGGAACCGAGCAGGCCGGGGTTGAGGACCCGGAACAAGCTCCACAGTTCGCCCAGATGGTTCTCGATCGGCGTGCCGGTGGTGGCGATGCGGAAATCCGCCTGCAGCGCGCGCACCGCCTGCGCGCGCTGGGTCGCCGGATTCTTGATCGCCTGCGCCTCGTCGAGTACCAGGGTCGCGAAGCGCACCTCGGCGAAGCGCTCGATGTCCTGGGTGACCAGGCCGTAGCTTGCCAGCAGCAGATCGCCGCGCGCCAATGATTCGAGCATGCCGGCGCGATCGCCGCCGCCGTAGACGCGCACGTTGAGGGTCGGCGCGAAGCGGCTGGCTTCATTGAGCCAGTTGGCCACCACGCTGGTTGGCGCAATCACCAGTGCGGGCCCCTCGCCGGCACGCGCAACCAGCGCGGCCAACGCCTGGATGGTCTTGCCCAGGCCCATGTCGTCGGCAAGACACGCGCCGGCATCCCAGGCGGCCAGACGCAGCAGGAATCGCAGTCCATCGAGCTGGTAGTCGCGCAGCTCTACCTGCAGGTCGCGTGGCGCCTGCGGCAGCAGCAACTGCGCGCTATCCATCCGCGCGACCTGTTTACGGAAGCTGTCGTCGAGCTCGACCGAATCGTCGAGCGCGTCGCGCAGCGCGAACGCCGCGACCCGCGGAATCTGCACCTTGCCCTGCGCATCGGCGAACCCGCGCAGCACATTCAGGCGTCGGCGCAGCTCGTCGCTCAATGCCACCACGCGCTGCGCATCCAGGCGCAGGTAGCGACCCTGCGATGAGGCCAGGGCCTTGAGCACCGCACCCAGCGCGATCACCGATCCATCCTGCAAGGACAAGCCGCCCTCGGCGCCGAACCAGTCGCGCTGGCTGCCCACGCGCAGCGACAGGTCCGAGCCCTGGCGCGCCTTGCCTACGCGCAGCGCGCGACCCTCGGGCCATTCGAGCACCAGCTCCGGCTCCAGCGCCTGCAGCGCCTCCAGCATCGCCAGCGCCGATTCGGGATCGATCACCTCGAGCTCTGCATTGCGATCGAGTGCTGCGAGCAGCTCACAGCGCTGATGCAGCGCCCCCAGCGCCTCGCGCTCTGCCGCCAGATCGCGCCGCGCGCGGATCGGCACGCCGTTGTCGACCCCGACCACGGTCTCGGCCCCCGTGCCCGGCGACTGCAACACCGCGCCCAAGCCCAGCGGGCGCACCACGATGCGCAGGCGCAGGCCTTCGCCCGCGGGCCGCAGCAGCGCATACAGCTGGTTCGATGCAGCGCGCTCGGTATCGGCCGCACCGAACAGATCGCCGCCGATGCGCGCGATGCGTGCGAGGCCCGGCATCGCCTCGATGAGGGTCGGCAGCGCCTCGGCCGGCAGCGCGATGCCGGTGCCGACCACCTCGGCCAGTTTGCGCAGGCGCGCGGTGGCGCTGATCAGGCGTATCCGATCGCCCATCCGCTGGATCAAGGCCTCGCCGAGTGCGGCCTCCGGCGGGTCGAGCGCCAGGGTCACCGTGCCGTCGGCGTTGCGGCTTGCGGTGAGTTCCGGCTCGCCCGCGACTACCTCGAGCTTTTGCTGCAGCGTCTCGGACTCATAGACGCGTGGATGCCCTACGAGGGCTGCGATGATGCGGCTGCCGGCCTCGACGAAGCCCAGTCCCTCGCGGCCCACATCGTTCAGCAGCGCCTCGACCAGCTTCAGGTCGGCCTCGTCGCCACCGGCAAGGCGACCGGGCAATTTGCGCAGCGTCACCGCACTGGCGATGTGTTTGCCGGGATGCCAGCCATCGCGTTTGGCGCGCTGTTCAAAAACCTCCACGACCGCAAACGTCGATACCGCCTTTTCGAGTCGGACGGTGGCGTACAAGCGCGAGCCACCGCGGGTCTGGGTGGCAGCCGCGGCAATCGGAGTGCGCGCGAGATCGGTCAGCGCCGACAGCGCGCTCTGCCACGCGGGACGGCTCTCGAACCAGTCGACGATGCGCGGATTGGCGGTGGCTGCCGCCGATGATGCGGCCGCAGTGGATGAGCCCAGCGAGTCGATCTGTGCAACCAGCCAGCGCCAGCCGGCGGTCACGGCCTGCTCGCGCGCGATGCGCAGCCGCTCGACCAGCGCCCGCGACGGGCTGGCCCCCGACCAGCGCACGAACATCGCCAGCCAGAACAGATCGTCGGGCCGGCACTGTTGCGGCAGTGCAGGTTCGATCCACGCAGCGCCGGTCAGTCGCGCGCGCGCGAAGCGCTGCCACCAGTTGAATGCGGGGCCGCCAAACTCGACATGCGGCTCGAGCTTGAGTGCCGCCAGCTGTGCGCAGCGGCGGCGCATGACCGGCAGCTCGCTGTGCGCGAGGATCGACAGCCACACGATCCCGGGTGCGCCGTAGACGATCATCTTCGGTCCCATCGTCTCGCGCAGCTGCTTGAGCGCGCGATCGAAGCCGGGTAGCACCGACTGCGGCTCGGCGCCGCCGCGCAGCGCGTCCCAAGCGCCGGCAATATCGCGGAATGCCGCGAAACGCGGATCGACCAGCGGCGCGAGCAGCGGCTGGTCGCTCAGGATGGCGTGCTCGATCAGCGGCGGCACCAGCAGGCTCGCAGCCTCGATGCTGGTCTGCGCGATGCGGATCGCGGCGGCCAGCAGCAATGGCGCGCGCGCCGAGGGCGCGGCCAGTTCGCTCCACAACCAGCGCACCAGCAATGGAGCGGCAACCCGCGGATGCACGATGTCCAGACGCTCGATCGACAGCAGGGGCATCAACAGCTCGGCCGCCATCGCGTGCGCATCGCCCCCGTTGTAGCGCCGCAACAGGCCGCTGAAGGACTCCGGGTCGGCGCCGCCGAGCAGTGCGGCCAGGCGCAGGCGCAGCGCGATCGGGTAGTCGTGGTAGTTGTCGAAATGGGTTCCGGCGCGTGCATGCAGGGTGGCGCTGCGCTCGGCATAACGTCGATTGCGGCCGCTGGCGATCAGCGAGTCGATTGCGGCATCGCGCAGCACATCGCCACCGAGCGCGATCAGGGCCGCAGTGCGGTGCGCCACGAAAGCGCGCAGCCGGGTGCGTACCGCCTCGACCACCTCGCGCGCAGTCAGCGCCTTCATCGCCAGCGACACGCCGCTGGCCAGGCCTTCCGATGCGATCGGCTGCGGGCTGAGTGCGAGAAACTCCACGATCGCCCGATCGTCTTCCGGCAGCGCCATATACGCCTCGACCAGTCGCTGCTGGCCGGCGGTTGCATCGGCACGCGCGGGGCGTTGCGCCGGAATGGGATCGAGTTCTAACGAATCGCTCATCGGGAATCTGGGACCAAACGCGGGTCCCAGTCTACCCGCTCGCCATGCGTGCCCGGCGTCACGGCACTGCTGGCCGCGCCAGCAGTCACCGCCCGGGTGCTGCCGCTCAGAACGCCTTGATCAGCTCGTCGCCGAACTCCGAGCACTTGATCTGGGTCGCACCGTCCATCAGGCGCGCGAAATCGTAGGTGACCTTCTTGTTGCCGATCGCCACGTCCATCGCGCGGATGATCGCGTCGGCCGCTTCGTTCCAGCCCATGTAGCGCAGCATCATCTCGCCGGAGAGGATCATCGAGCCGGGATTGACCTTGTCGAGATTGGCGTATTTCGGCGCGGTGCCGTGGGTGGCCTCGAACACTGCATGGCCGGTGCTGTAGTTGATGTTGCCGCCGGGCGCGATGCCGATGCCGCCGACCTGGGCTGCCAGTGCGTCGGACAGATAGTCGCCGTTGAGATTCAGCGTCGCGATGACATCGAATTCTTCCGGGCGGGTGAGCACCTGCTGCAGGGTGATGTCGGCGATGGCGTCCTTGATCACCACCTTGCCGGCTGCGACCGCGGCTTTCTGCTCGGCGCTCGCCGCGGCTTCGCCTTGCTTGGCCTTGGTCCGTTCCCATTGATCCCAGGTGTAGACCTTGTCGGCGAACTCGCGCTCGGCCAGCGCATAGCACCAGTTGCGGAACGCGCCCTCGGTGAACTTCATGATGTTGCCCTTGTGCACGATGGTCACCGACTTCTGACGGTTGGCGATCGCGTACTCGACGGCGGCGCGGAACAGCCGCTCGGTGCCGTCCCTGGATACCGGCTTGATGCCGATGCCGGAGGATTCGGGGAAGCGAATCTTGCCGAATTCCTTCGGGAACTCGGCCTTGAGGATGTCGAGGAACTTCTTGTTCGCGGCGCTGCCGGACTCGAACTCGATGCCGGCGTAGATGTCCTCGCAGTTCTCGCGGAAGATCACCATCGCGACGTTTTCCGGATGCTTGACCGGGCTCGGCACGCCCTTGAACCAGCGCACCGGGCGCAGGCACACGTACAGATCCAGCATCTGGCGCAGGGCGACGTTGAGCGAACGGATGCCGCCGCCGATCGGGGTGGTCAGCGGACCCTTGATCGACACCAGATAGTCGCGGCAAGCCTGCACGGTGGATTCCGGCAGCCAGGTGCCGAACTGGTTGTTCGACTTCTCGCCGGCGAAGATCTCGACCCAGTGGATCTTGCGCTTGCCGCCGTAGGCCTTGGCAACAGCGGCATCCAGCACACGCACCGAGGCGCGCCAGATATCAGGGCCCGTGCCGTCGCCCTCGATGAAGGGGATGATCGGATTGTCCGGGACGTGCAGCTTGCCGTTGTTGATGGTGATCTTGGCGCCGCCGGCGGGGGCGGTGATGACGGGCTCGGCCATGGTGCAGTCCTCGGTACGGTGCGGGTTTGTCCGACCCGCATGATAGCGGCACGCCGCAATCGGGCGATGGCGCGCTGCGGCAGGGCTTCAAGTGCAGTTGCGCCCTGCCAATGCGTAGAGCCGGGTCAACTGCAGGCTGCCGCTGGCGTAGCCGGGCTGCACGCTGTTCCACTGCAGACTGGCGCGATCGCCGCCGTCGCCGGTGAAGCGGATGCTGCCCCACGGCTCGCGCACCACACCGGCCGGATCGAACGCAGGCGGAAAGCGGCCGCCGCGGGTCGACTGCATCTGCAGCTGCGCGCTGTTGCCTTGCACCGGTCCGCTGCCGATCAGCCAGCGCTGCTGGCCGTCGAGATAGACGTACCAGACCGCAGTCATCCAGCGCTGCGAATCGCGGTCGATGATCTCGACCTGCAGACCGTGGCCGTTCTGTGCCGGGTCGTACCAGGCACCGCTGTGGCAGGCGGCGATCCGGCCGAGCGGCGAATCGTTGCCGCTGGCCGGCAGGGTCAGCCGTTCGAGCGCCATCGCCCCGCTGGCGAAACCCGGATAACTGGTGCGCCATGCGACCTGGGCATGGTCGACGTCATCGATCGTAATGGTCGCCTCGCCCCACGACTCGGTAACTGCGCTGGCCGGATCGAAGCGCGGCGGAAAGTCCGCGCCACGTCCGATCCGCAGCGCGACCTGTGCCTGGTTGCCGACGATCGGACCGCTGCCGGCAAGCCAGCGCTGTGCACCATCCAGGTAGGTGTACCAGGCCGCTGCCAGGCGCATCGAGGCACCATCGCCGACCACGTGCAATACCCAGCCATGTCCGGACTGCGCACGATCGAAGTACAGCCCGCTGAGCGACGCGGCAGGTGGCGCCGGTGCGGTGCTGCCGAGTGCGAACGCAAGGCCATCGGAGATGCGATGCTCCCAGCCCCATTTGCGCCACGGCGAGACCCGATAGGCCGCGAGGCCCGCGCCTGGACCGCCAGGCCGTATCCAGTGATTGACGCCGACGTCGTAGCCACGATAAAGCGCATGCGCACTGCTGCGCAGCGCAGCGTCGGGGCTTGCGCTGCGTACGGAGAAGTAAAAGGCCCAGGCCAGTTGCGCGGCGATATCGAGCGAGTGCTCGACGTCCTCGGGATTGCGCTGGCCGTCGCTGCCGTCGATCAGCATGGCATAGCGGGGCAGCGACAGCGGGCCGTCGAAGGTGTCGTAGCTGTGCGCCTCGGTGACCACGATGCTGGCCTGCATGAAGCGGCCCAGGCGGGTCACGAAGCGCGCGGTTGCGGCGTCTTCGGCGCTGGCGTAGGCGCGCACCGCGGCGTCGCCGAGCAAGGCGCTCATCCACGATGAGCCTCCCAGCCGCGACTGCGCCCAGTCGCCATCGTGCTGGCCGCCGCTGTGATACAGCCCGCCGTCGATGCGCGCGGCGGGAATCGCGCCGTCGGCGCCATCCTGGTGGCGCCGCAGATCGGCCAGCAGTTGATCCAGCGCCGCGCCGCGCTGCTCGCCGCCGGCCACCTCGTAGGCGATTACCTGTGCCAGCAGCTTGAATGCGGCGTGGCGTTCGGTCCAGAAGTTGCGATCCGCGCTCCACACGTGCGGAAAACCGGCGTGGGCCTGCACCACGCGATCGATCAGCGCCGGCATGCGATCGTCGCCGGTCAGCCAGTAGGTGTACGCCAGCGACTCGTTGTAGGCGTATTTGGAATCACCAGGGGCGAGCGCGAAGAAACCCTGCGCATCGATGCGGTCCGCGTAGAACTGCGCGGCCTGCACCGCCTCGCGCAGCGCCAGCGGGAAGCCGGAGCGGAAGTACAGTCCGTACATGGTCGCTGCACGGTCGTACAGCCATGGCTCGCGCTGAGTCTTGTACGGACACTGGTTGGCCGCCGTCACCGCCGGGTCGTCGCGATTGATCACCGCGTAGAAGTTGTTCTTCAGCGCGCGCTCGGCCTCTTGGAATGCCGGCCACTGGGCGATGCCATCGTTGCTTGCGGGGCTGTCGCGCGCTTCAGTGTTGCTCGGGTCCAACGGCGTGCTGCGCGAGGATTTCAGCGCGCCGCGCACCATCCACGAGGCCGGCAGTACCGCATACACGTCGGGCTCGAACACGTTGTCGGCGGCGACAAAACTGCCGCTGAGCACGCGATGCCACGCGCTGCGTGGATCGACCAGATTCTCGACATTGCGCGTGCGCGCGGCACCACCCCAGCTGACCGTGATGGTCTCGCCGGTCGCATCCAGCTGGGTGAACGTGTAGCGCAGCTGCACCCGTGCGACCCGCACCGAGGCAGCGTCGATGGCGGCATCCGTGCGGTGCCGCCACGGTGTGAGCAGGCCGACATACGCAGGAATCTCGACGCCTTCACGCATCACCCGCACGCGATCGAGCTGCGCGGCGCTGAGCGATCCGCGCGGAAACGGCACGCCGAAGGTCACCAGTACCGGAGTGCCAGCGACCACCGCTTCGGTGGGCAGCAACCGCACTTCCACGCTGCCTGAGGGCACCGCCGGCGCATGGAACGGCTCGGCAGCCCGCAGATCGGCAACGGTCGCAAGTCCGAACAGCAGGATCCACAACATGCGCATGGCGACCTCCACGTGCTCGGCCGAGGGTGCGGGCCGCATGGTAGCGGACCTGCGTCCTTCCGGCCGGTGCCCCCGGCAACGCGATTGCGGGAAACCGCACGTTTTGACGTATTCAGTATCGACCACCCCATCGAGTAACGCCATGTTGCACCCTCGCCTGTCGTGTTTTCCCCTGCTGATCGGATCCATCGCTGCCCTCGGCTTGCCATCGGTGGTGCTCGCGCAGGCCCAGAGCGAGGGGCCCTACGCCTTACGCGTGCTGGACGGACAAAGCGACCTCGGTGAGTTCCTGGCCGTCAGCCGCGGCCTGAGCACGGATACCTGGCAGGGTTTCCACTACGTGGCCAACGAGCAGTCGCTGTTCACCGGCAGCTGTGCGACCACCTGCAATCCGGAGACGCGGCTGACCAGTGGTGCCGATCGTGGGCGCCACGTCAGCGCGGCCGCGCGCACGGCCATCAACAGCCGCGCGATCGCGGCGTTCTACAACGCCAGCAGCGGCGATCTCGAGGCCGTCGACTGCGCCAACGCAAACTGCAGTTCCGCCATTTTGCGCGTGCTCGACACCAACGGCGATGTCGGTGCCGGTACCGCGACCGCGGTCGATCCAGCGACCGGCCTGCCGTACATCGCCTACTACGACGCGGGCAATGGCGACTTGCGCCTGTATCGCTGCACGGCGGACACCTGTGCGACCGGCAACAGCATTCTCGTCGACGGCAGCGGCGATCGCGGGCGCAACCCGGCGATTGCGTTCGCCAACGGCACCCTGAGCATCGTCTACGATGACACCAGTACGGGCGAGGTGCGGGCCGCGACCGCCAGCGCGCCCTATAACGCTTTCACCAACGTATTGTTGGGCGGCGGCACTGATGCCACGCTCGCACTGACTCCGGATTCACGGCTCGATATCGTTTATACGGACGCGCTGCAGAGCCTCGCGCGCCGACGCTGCGCTACCCCTTCGTGTGGTCTGCTGGAGTTTCCAGCGTCGCCCTCCGCCGCGGTGGCCAGCGGCATCGCGCCATCGGCCACCGTGCTGCCGAACGGCAACTTGTTCATCACCCACCGCAATGGCAATACCGGCGACCAGCTTGGCACCGTGTGCAACGACTTCGACTGCAGCAATCCGACCCGATTGACCCTGCAACCGGGGCCCGGCATGGGGCAGACTTCGGTCGCGCTGGCCTTCAGCAGCGGCCGCGCGCTGGCCGTGTTCCGCGATGCGCCACAGAGCGACCTGCGCTCGGCACAATGCACTAGCGTCGCCTGCACCACGATTCTGCGGCGGATCGCCAGCAACGGCATTGTGGCGTTCTCGCCGGATGTGGCCGTGCGCCCCGATGGCCGTGCGGTGGCGATCTGGACCCGCCTGCGCGCGCCGCGTATGGCGCTGTGCAACGACACCGTGTGCAGCAACCCGATCATCCGCAATCCGGGCGCGGCCAACAGCGACGGCTCCCGGCCATCGATCGCCGTGCGCCCCGATGGCCGACCCTTCGCCTACTACTCGTTCGTGGGTGGCACCGCAGCGTGGGACTGCGCGGATAGCGACTGCAGCAGCGGCACCCTGCGCCAGGTCAGCGGAGCCGGCAACTTCACCAGCGATTTCAGCGAACTCGCACTGCGCGCGGATGGTCGGCCGGTGATGCTGTATCGGCGCGGCAATACCAACGACGTATTCGTTTTCAGCTGCGCCGACATCAACTGCACCTCGGGCACCGAGCGACTGATCGCCGACGAACCAACCACCCAGTCGACCCAGGTGGCGGGACTCGCACTGGCCATCGGCACCGACGGCAGACCGTTGGTGGCTTACAATCTGAGCAACCAGCCCACGCCGGGCAATTTCGCCGGCGCGCTGCGCTTGGCGCGTTGCGCGGATGCCGAATGCACATCGGCCAGCGTGCGCTCGCTGAACACATCGCAAGGATTCTTCAGCGTGCCGCTGGCGGTACGCAGCGACAACCGGCCGGTGCTGATCGAACTGGCGGGCAACGATCGCAACCTGCTCACCTGCGACAACCCCGACTGCAGCGGCGCTGCGCGCACGATGCTGCCCAATCCATTCGATGTGGTCAGCCGGCTTGCGCTGCGCGGCGGCAACCTGCCGGTGTTCTCCAGCGGCACGCTCAACGTCGGCGGCTTCTGGTCGTGTGGCGATGCGGCCTGCAGCGCCCCCGAACAAACCATCACGATCCGCGACAACGGCAGCAACCAGCGTGGCTTCAGCGGCCCCTTGGCGCTCAACGCCAGCGGTCAACCCGTATTGGTGTTCGGCGAACAGGAGTTGGCCGATGTCTGGCTCAGCGTCCCGTTGCCGGATGCCGTGTTCGCCAACGGCTTCGAATAGCCGGCCGATGGAACCTCAGCGGTTGCTGGCGGCTACTGGCGCGGACCGCGCAGATTCGATGGCGTGTCGCTTTCGGTGCTGCGCCAAGGGTTGATGTCCAGCCCGCCGCGCCGCGTGTAGCGCGCATAGACGCTGAGTTTGCGTGGCGCACAGCGCGCCATCACGTCGCAGAAGATGCGCTCGACACAGTGCTCGTGGAAGTCGCTGTGGTTGCGGAACGACACCAGATAGCGCAGCAATCCGGCGCGATCGATGCGCGGGCCCGCATAGCGCAGCTGCACGCTGGCCCAGTCCGGTTGGCCGGTCACCGGGCAGTTCGATTTGAGCAGCTGCGAGACCAGGGTCTCGCCGATCGGCACGGTGCTGTCGGCCGCGAGCAGGTCCGGCCGCGGCGGGCCGTAATCGTCGAAATCGAGTTCCAGCCCGTCGATCGCGGTGCCATCAAGCTCGGATAGTGCGTGGCCGGTGAGCGCTGCCGGCGCACGCAGCGCCACGCCAACGGGCGCGCCGGCAGCGCTCGACAGATCGGCCGCGATGCGCGCACCAAGCGCGGCAATCGAGCCGATGCGCTCGAGCGTGAATCCGTTCAGGTACAGCTTGAGCGACTTCGATTCGATCAGGTTTGGCGACTCGCACGGCACGCGGAACTCGCCGACGCCCACCTGCGGCTTGCCGCGACTGTCCAGCCACGACAGCTCGTAGGCGTTCCAGACGTCGACACCGGCGAACGGCAGGGCCCCGGCCAGACCGAGCGCTGCACGCTGCGGCTGCCGCGCGATCGGCAGCAGGACCGCCGGGTCGTAGCGGGTGGGGTATGCGACGGGTCGTCCAAGACTCGAATCGGCTGCTGTGCTCATCGGAGCATTGTAGACGCGCGCGGCAGCGGCGACGAAACGCGGCAACTGCCGCAGACTCCTGCCACGCCGGCGTCGGCAAGGCATGCGTGGCGCGTTCCGGATGCCGCCGATTGCCGACGGTTCCGCGATCAGCCGCCAGAGCTTCGTTGCGCGCAGCCGCGAGCGAGCGCGCTCATCCGGGCGCCGGCACCGGGTGGCCATCCACCTCGGTGAACACGACGCTGACCGTGTCGCTCATCGCCCCCTTGCGCGCAGCCCCAGAGGCGGCGCTGCGGTAGCAACCGTGCAACGACCGTCGTTGGCGATGAAGGCACGATAGCCACGAACCGGCGCAAGCTCGCGCCAGCCGCCAGGCGGCGGCATGTTGCGCAGCGGCGTGGCACCGTCCGGCTCGGCGAGCAGCAGCCGGCAACCCTCCTCGTCGGTGAGTTCGTCGATCAAGTCCTCCGACTGCGGCTCTCGCGGCGTTCCCGGCATGGACAGCCGCTCCACCTCGGCATCGAGATAGAACGACAGGCCGTAGCGTGGCGCGGTGTCGACGAAGGCGATCTCCCGAAGCCCGTGCAGTTCGAGCGTGGCGATCGCCGCTGCGAGCGCACGGTCGTCCTCCGGGCGATCCAGCGCAACCGCGCCCAAGCGCAGCCCGAGCAGCAGCAGGCACCACGCCGCCAGCGCAAACAGCGCTGTGCGCGCGAACATCCGTTCGCCGAGCAGGCGCGAAACCGCGAAGGCCAGCGGCTGGAACAGCGGCAACAGGTACAGCGGCAGCCGCGACTTCGCCAGCACGAAAACCGCCAGCGGCACGCCGATCCACAGCAGCAGGCGGCGCGCCGCCGGATCGGTCCAGATTGCCGCCAGTGCGACCCGCGGTATGCGCAGCGTACGCCACGCAGCGCGCAGCAGCAGCGGCGTCCACGGCAGCGTGCCGAGCAACAGGGTCGGGCCGTAGACGGTCAGCGGTGCGTACCAGTGCGCATTGCGATGACTGGCGCTACTCGCGGCGCGCTGCCAGACCTCCTCGACAAAGAAATACCGCAGCAGCTCCGGCTGGTCGTAGATGACCTTGACGTACCATGCGAAGGCCACGACCGCGGCTACGGCGAGCGGCGCTGCGGCGAGATAGGTTGCACGCAGCGGGCGCTGCGCACGCTCGGTGATAGCGAACGCGAACAATCCAGCCAGCGGCAGCAGGGCCGGCGGGCCCTTGGCGAGGAAGGCGAGTGCGGCGCCGATCCACAGCAGCCAGCGTCCGAACGCGCGCTCGCGCGGCGCGTCGGACACACCGGCGGCGATGAAGCCGTAGGCGTACAGCGCGACCATCGCCGCCAGCAGGGTGTCGGTGGTCACCACGTTGGCGGCCATGAATGGCAGCAGGAAGCCGGCATACACCAGCGCCGGCAGCCACGGCCTGCGCGGCTCGAGGTGGCGCGCGGTGGCGTACACCAGCAGCACCGTCGCCAGCCACGCCAGCGCATTGGGCAGCCGCGCGGCCCACTCGGAGCGGCCGAAGGTGCCGAGACTCGCCGCCAGCGCCCAGTAGGTCAGCGGCGGCTTGGTGTAGTGCGCGACCTCGTGGTGCAGGCGCGGATGGATGAAATCACCGCTGTCGAGCATCTGCAGCGCGACGTCGACATAGCGGCCCTCATCGGGCGACCACAGACCGCGCGCGCCCTGACCGGCGAGCGCCAGCAGCAGCAGCGCAGCCATGGCCGCGAATGCGCGCGGTATCAGCGCGACCATGCGCATACGCCCCGCCGCCCGCTCTGCTATTGCCATGCCGCCGATCCGATCCGCTCCGGTGGAGGGTGCGCGCTGGCGCGTTGCGCGGAGGTTAAGCTACGCCCGGATCAGTGGCCGCTCGGTGTCGCGTTCACGGCCGATGCGCGCGCGCGAGATACTGCTCGCTTTGCATCTCGATCAGCCGCGATGCGGTGCGCTCGAACTCACGCTGCAAGCGGCTGCCCGCGTACAGCGCCGTCGGCGGCACGGCGGCCGAGACCACCAGATTGACGCAGCGGTCGTAGAACTCGTCGATCAGGTGCACGAAGCGGCGCGCGGCATCGTCGTTGCCACCATCGAAGTGAGGCACACCCGACAGCAGCACCGTGTGGTGGCTGCGCGCGATCTCGATGTAGTCGGCCACCGCGCGCGGTCCTTCGCACAAAGCCGCGAAATCGAACCACGCAATGGCGTCGGCGCGACCGCGCAGCGGGATCGAACGCGCGTTGATCGTGACTTCGGTCGCAGCGCTACGACTGCTCGGCAGCAGTCGCTCGAACATCGCTGCCAGCGCTGCGTCCGCGGCTGCATCGGCGGGCGTGAGGTACACCGGCGCACTGGTCAGGGTGCGCAACCGGTAGTCGTGCGGCGAGCGCAGCGCGTGCACCTCGCAGTTACGCTCGATGCGCGCGATCGCGGGCAGGAACCTGGCGCGCTGCAAGCCGTCGCGGTACAGCTCGGACGGCGGGATGTTGGAGGTGGTGACCAGGGTCACGCCGGCGCGACGCAGATGGCGCAGCAACTCGCCGAGGATCATCGCATCGCCGATATCGTTGACGAAGAACTCGTCGAGGCACAACAGCGGGTGTTCGGCAAAGCGCCGCGCGACTTCGACCAGCGGATCGGCCTGCTGGCCGATCTGCGCCAGCACGGTGTGCACGCGACCCATGAAACGATGAAAGTGCAGGCGCTGGCGCAGGCCTTCGGGCAGGCTGTCGTGCAGCAGGTCGATCAGGAAGGTCTTGCCGCGACCGACCCCGCCATGCAGATACAGTCCACGCACCTTAGCCCGGCGCCCGACCAGCGCGGCGAAGCGCTCGCCGAGGGTATCGATCTGCGCGTCGAGTATCTCGAGATGGATGCGGTCGAGCACTGGCAGTACGGCACGTTGCGCCGCATCGTCCTGCCAGCGTCCCGCGTCGACACCGGCGGCATAGTGCAGCGACGGCCGCAGCAAACCGGCGGCCGCAGGCGCGGTCACCGCCATCACGCGCCTGCGGGCGGCAGGAAGTCGCGCACCGCGTGCTTGACCGCGCCGCGCAGGTCGAGCAGCTTGCGATGGAAAAAATGCCCGGTCTGCGGCATCCGCACCAACAGCGGCGGATCGGCCGCATGGGCCACGAAGTCGAACACCGCTTGCGGCGAGACCACATCGTCGTCCTCGCCTTGCACGATCAGCCACGGGCACGGCGGCGGCGGCAGGGCCGCGAACAGCGGGTACTTGCCGATCGGCGGGGCGATGCTGATCAGGCATTTCGCCGGCAGGTGGCGCACCGCGCGTGCAGCGATCAGCGATCCGAACGAGAAACCGCATAGCCACAGCGCACTGCCCGGGCGCACCGCAGCCAGCCATTCACCGATCGCGATCAGGTCGAGGGTTTCACCGTCGCCATTGTCGTGCACGCCGGCGCTGGCCCCGACCCCGCGGAAATTGAAACGCACGGTGGCAAGGCCGAGCTCGCGCAGGCTGCGCTCGAGCATCGAGACGACCTTGTTGTGCATGGTGCCGCCCTGCAGCGGATCCGGATGGCAGATCACCGCCACCGCCGGCCGCGCATCGGCAGGTTCCGGCACGCCGCACAGCGCCTCGATCGCGCCGGCGGGGCCTGCGAGGGTGAGCGCGCCGGCGGTGTCTGGAAAGGCTGCCGGATTGGCGGGGGCGGATTGCATTCGCGCAGCATAGCCGAGGCCCATGGCAGCGCGCGCGGCTATGCTGGCGGCATGAACCATCTTGCCCACGCGTGGCTTGCCGGTGACGACGAGGCACTGCTGATCGGCAGCCTGCTCGGCGATTTCTGGCGCGGCGCGCCAGACCCGCAATGGCCGCCCGGCATTGCCGATGGCGTACGCCTGCATCGGCACGTGGATTCGTTCACCGACGCGCATCCGGCGGTGGTCGCGGCGCGCGCACTGTTCGAAGCGCCGTTCCGGCGCTACGCCGGAATCCTGATCGATGTGTGGTTCGACCACCTGCTCGCGGCCGACTTCGAGCGCCGCTGTGGCCGTCCGCTGGGCGAATTCGCCGCACAAGTGTATGCCTGCCTGCGCAGCGCCGACCCTGGCCTTCCCGCCAGCTTCCATCTGTTTGCCGCGCGCGCCGCGCAGTACGACCTGCTGGTCGCGTATGCCGATCGCGAAGCGCTCGATGGGGTATTCGCGCGCCTGTCCGAGCGCCTGTCGCGTGCCAACCCGGTAGCGCACGCGGTGCCGGTGCTGGAGTCGCTCGCCGGACCGCTGGCGCGCAGCTTCGAAGCGCTGTGGCACGACCTGGCGCCGTTGCGTGGACGGCGCGTGCCGCCGCGCTAGCCCGACGGCAAGTTTCCGGGCTCGGATCTCAGGGTGCTGGCGGCGGCGCGTACAGGCCGATCACCAGCGGATCGTGGTCGGACGAGCGGAAGGGATCGGCGCGGAACAGCCCGCGGCGCCGCTCGCTCTTGAACTCGGTGTTGTAGTCGAACACGGTCAGTTCATCGGCATTGATGTGCCACGCGGCAGCACCCGCCACCCGCGGCGCCAGCGATGCCGATGCGAGGGCATGATCGAGTCGACCCGACATCGCATCGAACACGAAGCTGTAGGCGTTGTTGCCGGCGAACTGCGCGAGGCTGTCGACATAGCCGCGCTGGCGCAGCAGGCGCAGCGGATCCTCCTCGGCGTAGGCATTCAGATCGCCCATGATCAGCACGTCGGTGCTGCCGCTGCCGGTGGGATCAGTGGCGAGCCAGTCCGACAGCTCGCGCGCAGCACCCACGCGAGCGGCGTTGAAGCAGGCCTGGCCGTCGCCGCGATCCTGCTCGGATGCCATCGCCTCGTCGCAGCCGCCCTTGGACTTGAAGTGGTTGGCTACCACGGTGACCGACGGGCCGCCGGCGAGCGGCGCAAAAGTCTGCGCCAGCGGAACCCGGTTCAATCGTGAGAAAGCGCTTTCGGCCAGATGCGCGGCAGCGCCCACTGCGGCTACCCGACGCTCGCGGTAGATCATGCCGACGGCAATGGAGTCGCCGCCGAGCGTCGGCACGCCCGGATCGACGAAGCGGTAGTCGCCCTCGGGCCGGAGTGCGGCATTGAGGGCCGCGACCAGTTGCGCGATCGCGCTGTGTTCGTCGTAGCCGTCGTTCTCGATCTCCATCAGTGCGGCGACATCGGGCTTGAGTGCGGCCAGCGCTGCCACCAGCTTTGCGCGCTGGCGGAGCATCTCGGCGCTGCTGCTGGCGCCGCGCGCGGTGGGAAATCCGTCGCCGCGGCCATCACCGTTGAACCAGTTGAGCAGATTGAACGAGGCCACCTGCATATCGCCGCCGACCGCGGGCGGGGCAGCTGGACGGGGTGCCTGCTCGACAGCCGCGGGTTCGGCAGTCAATTGCAGCCGCATGCGCCCTTGGCGTTCGTCGAGCACACCGACCAGCCCGGTAAGCGTCGTACCCGTGCGCCACGGCCGTGCCGCACCGACCGCAGGCCCCAGCCACCAGATCCGACGGGGATTCTCGACCTCGGTATTGTCGTCGATGCTGAGCATGGCGCGCGCGTTGGCGGCAGCCAGCTCGCGCGCCTGTGGGCCGGGCGCAAACTTCTCGGTCGGCTGGAACACACGACCGGCCAGCGATACCTGGATTCGTCCAAAGCGCAGCAGTTCATGGTTGCCGGTGACGTCAACCGGACCCGGCAGCGCGATCCGCATGCCTTCGTAGCGCTCCCAATCCGGCGGTGGCGCGGTCACCGCCAGCGCCTCGGGAGGGCCGGCGTCACCGCAGACAGTCAACTGGTTGAGCACGCCGATGCTGGTCAACCCCGGCCCGCCTTCTGCATCGGCCGCACCAGCTTCCACCACGCTGCCACGCACGCGCACGCGCATGCCGATCTTGACCTCGCGCGGCGGCGGGTCGCTGGCCACGAACAAGCCTTCGCTGGTGGCCTCATCCTGATCCCAGTCCGCGCGCGGCGTCTGGATGAAAAAGCCGCCCAGTCCACGCAGCTTGGCGCTGACCACGCCCTCGGTGTCGACCACCACGCCGTTGTAGCGGCTGCTGGGACCGCTGCCCTGGATTGCGTGAATCGAAGTGATTCGCGCGCCACACGCGAACGCCGGCAGCACCACGGGGTCGGTCCCGGAGCTGCCGGGTCCAGCGCCGCACGCGACAAGACTCCAGGCCACGGCCGCTATGGGCAGCACGCGGGCGATTGCGCCATGGATGGGCAAGCAAGAACGATTCATGGCACCGGCCCGAAAGCGAGACGATCCGGCTCGCGCCGACGGCGCGAGCGGGTATATCGAACGTCTATCGATACTTCGCGACCATGTACTCGACGGTGACCTTGACCTGCTCGTCGGTCAGGTCGCCACGGCCGCCCTTGGCCGGCATCACGCCGGCAACGCCCTGATAACCCTCGATCGCATGCTTGACGAGGATCTCAAGGCCCGTGGCGATGCGCGGTGCCCAGGATTCGCGGGTCGGCGGCGGTGCGCCACCGGCACCCGTGCCATGACAGGCGGTGCAGACATTCTGGTAAATCAACGCGCCGTCGAGGGCGCCGTCGAAGGCCACCGATGCCGCCAGCGCGGCCTTGGCGGCTTCCTGCGCGGCAACCAGCGCCGCGCGGCCGGTATCGCCCGAATACACGCCGCCGACCGGCGCGAGCCGCTGCTCGATCACCTGACTCTTGGCAGGATTGTCCAGGTGCAGACCCTGCACGTCGTAGATTTTCCATGCAACGACGATCAGCAACAGGGTGATCACGACCAGGCTGGCGATCACCTGGCTGAAATGCTTGAGGAAAACGATGTCGGTGTTCTGCACGGCTGCGTCCTGGGTCGCGGCGAGCGGGATCGGCCCGCGGCAGCCTCGAAGTATACCGGGCTCCGACGCGGCTTGTCGTCGCCGCGACACAGTCGGTGCATGATGGGCCGTCTTCAGGCCACGATCATGACCGGCACCGCCCGCGAACCCGCCTACGCCCGCATCGCCCGCGAGCTGACCACTGCCATCACCAGTGGTGCGGTTGGCGTCGGCGAACGCCTGCCGACCGAGGTCGAGATCGCGCAGCGCTACGCGGTCAGCCGCCATACCGCGCGCGAGGCGCTGCGGCGGATCGACGCGATGGGCCTGGTCGAGCGTCGCCAGGGTTCGGGCACGCGGGTCAAGGCGCAGCATCCGCCGGCGCGCTTCGACCGCGCGGTGCAGTCGATCGAGGACCTGCTCGACTACGGCAACAGCTCGCGGCTGGTAGTACTGCGAACCCGCCGTGTCGGCGCCAGCCGGCAGATCGCGCGACAACTGCAGCTCGCGCCCGCCACGCCGCTGATCCATATCAGCGCAGAACGCTTCCAGCAGCAGTGGCAGCAGCCGATCGCCTTGACCGAGGCATATGCGATCGTGCGCCGCGGTATCGACACCCGCGAGCTGCTCGATGTCCGGCTTGCGGTCTATGCGCTGCTGCGCCTGGTCGAACTCACCCACCTGGTGCGCGTCGAGCAGACTTTCAGCGCTGCGATCGCCAACGCCGTCCAGGCGCGCCGCCTGGGTGCCGCAACCGCTGCGGCGGTGCTGATCGCGCATCGGCGCTACTTCGGCGCAGACGGCCAGCTGCTGCTGCTGGCGATCACTACCCATCGCGCCGACCGCTATGCCTACTCGAACGTGTTGAACCGGGTTTCGCGGATCGCCGACTGACAACGACATCAGCGAGCGGATCGATGCAGCAACCCAGTCGCAGCTTGATCGAATTCTCTGCTGCCGCAGATGAGCCGGGCTGGTTGGCGGTCAATGACGATGTGATGGGCGGGCGATCGCACGGCAATGCGCGGATCGTCGACGGGCAGCTGCACTTTTCCGGCACGCTGTCGCTGGACAATGGGGGTGGCTTCGCCTCGGTACGCACGCAAGGCAGACGCTTGGATCTGCGCGATGCCAGTGCGATGCTGTTGCAGGTCAGGGGTGACGGTCGCCGCTACCAGCTGCGGGTGGCTACCGCTGCGCGGTTCCGCGGCACGCCGGTGTGGTACGGCGCCACGTTTGCGACCGTCGCCGGCCAATGGACGCTGGTGAGCATGCCCCTGGCTTCGCTCGCGCCGCGCTATCGCGGCGCGCTGTTGGCCGGCCCAGCATTGGATCTGTCCGCGATCGAGCAGATCGGGCTGCTGATCGGCGACCAGCAGGCGGGGCCGTTCGCGCTGGCCGTGGAATGGATCCGGGTCGAATAGCGGCGGCGGGAAAACGGCGACGCCCGCACAAGGCGGGCGTCGACGGGTGACCCACGGGGGGCAATCGTGGGAGCGCGGGTCACCAGAACCGGTAGCGGAACTCCACGCCGTAGGTGCGCGGCACATTCATGTAGGCAGTCGCGATCCCCAGCCCCGCGATGTCGAAGCCGCCGGTGAAATACTCCTCGTCGCTCAAGTTCTTGCCCCACAGGGCGACCATCCATTTGCCGCCGGCAGCCTCGTAGGTGATGCGTGCATCGACCAGGGTGTATGCCTTGGTCTGGATGATCGTGGAATTCGCGAGGTTCTGGAAATGATCATCCGTGTGATGCGCCTGCGCGCCGAACAGCAGATCGCCGTTGGCCAGCGGCACGCTGTACTGGGTGCCGACGGTCCAGGTGATCGCGGGCGCCTGCTTGAGATCCTTGCCCTCGAAGGTCGCCCGGTTGGCAGCCGAAAATCCCCGGTATTCGCCATCGATGGTGCCTACGGCAAGATTCGCCTGCCAGCTGTCGCTGAGCGCTGCCAACGCCTCCAGCTCGAAGCCCTGGATCAGGGTGTCGGTGGCATTGGTGAGCACGAAGGCACCGGTGGGATCGATCGCGGTCAACTGCAGGTCGTCGTACTCGTTGCGGTAGTAGTTCGCGTTCAGGCGCAGGCGGCCGTCGGCCAACGTGCTCTTCACGCCGATCTCGTACGACAGCACGGTTTCCTCGTCGACCGTGGTGATCAACGCGATCGTCGCACCGCGGCCGTTGAAGCCACCGCTCTTGAAACCGGTTGAGGCGCTGGCATACGCCATCACGTTGTCGCTGAACTGGTAGTCGCCAACCAGTCTCCAGTCGACCTTGCTCCAGTCGTCGACATCGGCGAAGCGGAATGCCTCGGTGCCATTGGCCCGGATCGAGATCACCGAGAAGTCTTTCTCCTCCCAGCTGTAGCGCAGGCCGCCGGTGAAGCTCAAGCCATTGTCGAACCGGTAGGTGCCCTGGCCATACAGCGCGCGCGCGTCGGTGTCCTGTTTGATGGTGTTGGTCGCACCGCGCGCGAACACGTCCTGTCGGGTCGGCTGTTCGTTGGCCTCGCGGAACAGGAACACGCCACCGACCCATGAGAATGGACCCTCGCCGCTGCTGACCAGCTGGCTTTCGAAACCCTGCTGGTCCTGCTCCTGGTCCTGGAACAGATGCAGGCGGGTCACGGTAGTGCCGTCGAAATCGCCGAACAGCAGGTTCTGCATGCTGCGGTAGTGCGCGATGTTGCGCCACATCGCCCAGTCGAGCTCGGTCTCGGTGGTCAGCGCGATGCCGAACTGGTCGAGGTCGTTGACCCCGTTCACCAGGTTGGTCTGCAGCGTGTAGTAGTCGCGATCAGGATCATTGACCGGGCGCACCGTGGGCGGGGTGCCAGGCACGGTGATCGGCGCGCGGATCACGCCGGTGGCATAAGCAGGACCCGAACGCTCCTTGACGCCATCGAGGCTCAGCGAGGCGCGGGTCGAGTCGCCCAGCGGCATCGAAAAGCCCAGGCGCATCGCATAGACCTCCTGGTCGTTGACGTCGCGATTGTTGGTCACATCGCGCAGGTAGCCATCGCGGTTGCGGGTCAGCGCTGCGGCAGAAAAGTCCAGCGACTCGCCGAGCCGGCCGCCGAGGGTGGTGCGAAGATCGCCGCGACCGAGATTGCCGAGCGATCCGCCAAGCACGAAGCTGGCCTCGCCATTGGGCGCTCGGGTGATGTACTTGATCGCGCCACCGGTGGCGTTGCGCCCGTACAGCGTGCCCTGCGGGCCACGCAGCACCTCGATACGCTCGACGTCGAACAGGTCGAACAAGGCACCGGTCTGGCGCGGAATGTAGACATCGTCGATGTAGATCGCCACCGCGGGGTCGGCCGTGAACAGCGACTCGTCGGCGCCGACGCCGCGCAGGAACACCTTCGCGCCGGTGGTGGTGCCGGTGTTGGGCTCGATCACCACGTTGGGCACTTCGAACTTCAGGTCTTCGATGTTGCGCACCTGGCGACGCTCGATGTCGCGCCCGCTCAGCGCGGTGACGGTAACCGGTACCTTTTGCAGTTGTTCCTCGCGGCGCTGTGCGGTCACGGTGACCGTACCCAGCTGTGCTGTGTCATCGGCCTGCACCTGAATTTCGGCGGCCGGCTGCGGATCGGGTTGCGTATCGGCACCCGGCACGGGCGCTGCGAAACCCGTCGCGGGCAGCAGGGCCGCTGCGATCGCAATGGCCAGCATTCGGCGTTTGCAAAGCGAATTCATAGCTACTCCCCTCGGCCACGGTGGGCCTTGTGTGTGGATACGGTTCGCGCCATTCCCCTGAAGGACCCGCAGCGATCCTTGCGGACCGCCCCGGTGGGCAGCTCCCGCCGCTGCCCTTATCCCCGCCCGTTTCCGCCTGCGCGGTAGCGGACGTCCCTGCTGCCGGACAGCGCGGCGCACCGCCGCTGCCCGTATTTGACTTAAAGATATATCATTCAGGCATTTCCCGATTCAAGGTTTTTTTTTCATGGCCCCGCCAAGCGCGCTCCAGCAGGCCGTGTGCATCGTCCGCTATCCGCAGGGGATGCCGCGGACCGACGACTTCGCGCTGAGCGAGATCGCGATGCCGGCAGTGGCCGAAGGCGAGCTGCTGCTGCAGGTGATCTATCTGTCGATCGATCCCTACCTTCGCGCCCTGCTCGGCGCGCGCTACCTCAGCGCGCGCCCGCCAGTGGGCGCGATGGTGCCAGGCAGCGGCATCGGCGTGGTCATCGAAAGCCGCGACAGTCGATTCACGGTCGGCGATCACGTGGTCGCCGAATGCGGATGGCGCGAGTTCGCCTGCGTGGCGGCAGGCAGCGCGCGCAAGGTCGATCCCGCGCAGGCGCCGATCTCCACCGCACTCGGCGTGCTGGGAATTCCGGGCCTGACCGCGTGGTCGGGCCTGCGCACCATCGGCCAACCGAAGCCCGGCGAGACGGTGCTGGTATCGACCGCAGCGGGCGCGGTCGGCAGCCTCGCCTGCCAGCTCGCCGAGCGGGCTGCTGCACGCGTGGTGGGAATTGCCGGCAGCGCGGACAAATGCGCGCTGGCGGTAGCCGAGTTCGGCTGCACCGCCTGTGTCAACTACAAGGAGCCGGATTTCGAAGATCAGCTGCGCGCGGCCTGTGCTGGCGGCATCGATGTGTACTTCGACAACGTCGGCGGCCGCGTGCTGGAGATCGCACTGTCGCTGCTCAAACCGCGCGCGCGGGTGATCCTGTGCGGTCTGATCGACCAGTACAACGCGGCCGAGCGCCCGCCCGGGCCGAATCTCGGCCCGGTGATCGGCGCGCGCGCGACGCTCACCGGGCTGGTGGTCTACGACCATCTCGAGCGCTATCCGCAGCTGATCGAGGAGGTCGCGCCACTGCTGCGCGCGGGCAAGATCCGCTGGCGCGAGGACGTGCGGCGCGGGCTGGGCGCAGCACCGCAGGCCTTCGTCGACCTCATGCATGGGGCCAACAGCGGCAAGGTGCTGGTGCGGGTCAGCGGCGATGCCATCGGCGGGCGTCCGGACTGGTGACCACGGTCGCCCGCCACTTCGTGCGACTCGGTGCGCGCACCGCGCACTGCCGCATCGCCGGCAGCGGGCCGGCTCTGCTGCTGCTGCACCAGTCGCCGCAGAACTCGCGCATGTGGCTGGACCTGATCGAACGCTACGCGCCGCGCTTGACCGTGATCGCACCGGACACACCAGGTTTCGGCGATTCCGATCCGCTCGCGGATGCGCAACCGGGTATCGCGGATCTTGCCGCCGCAACCCTCGAGCTTGCCGATGCGCTGGGGCTGGAGCGCTTCGCGGTGTTCGGCATGCACACCGGTGGCTTGATCGGGATGCAGCTGGCATGGGCAGCGCCGCGGCGGGTGGCGGCCTTGATCGTGGATGGCTTTGCGCTGTTCGATGCCGAGGAACGCGCGGCGATGGATGCGCGCTATCTGCCGCCCTTCGTGCCGAGCTGGGACGGCGCGCACCTGCGCTGGCTGTGGTGCCGGATGCGCGAGCAGCTGTTTTACTTTCCGTGGTACGACGGCCGCGCCGGATCTGCGCTGCAGCTCGATCCACCGACAGCACGATCGACGCATGCCGCGGCGATGGACATCCTCGAGGTGGGCGATGGGTATCGGCAGGGCTATGGCGCTGCGCTGCGCTATGGCGAACGCCATCGGGTGGCCGAGCTCAAGGTACCGAGCTGGCTGCTGTACCGGATCGAAGACGTGCTGGCCGCGCATCGCGAGCGCCTGCCGCTGCTGCCGCCACACGTCGCGACGGAACTGATCAGCGGCGGCCTGCCGGCTTTGCACGCGCGGATGGATTCGATTCTCGAGCAGACTCTGACTGGCGAAGCCGGCGCGCATTTGCTGCTGGCACAACCGGCCGACAATGACTTCCGCCGCCGCGCGGTTTCCACCGCGATCGGCACGCTCGCAATCTGGCATGCACCCGGCAAGGACACAGCGGTGCTGCGCCTGCACGCGCCGGGCAGCAAACCGCCGCGGCCGGATCCATCGGCAGCGCGCGACGGCGCACACCTGCTGCTGCTCGACCTGCCCGGACACGGCGGCTCGGGCGCGATCGTCGGCGCGCACGACGCCGGTGCGATCGCCGCCGCCATCGTGCAAGCGATCGATCAACTGGTTCCCGGGCTGCCGCTGCGGATCCAAGCCGAGGGTGCCGCTGCGGCCTACGCGCTGGCCATCGCCGAAGGTGCACCGGGGCGCAGGTGCAGCGTGCACCTGCGTGCACCATGGCTGCTCACTGCAGCGGAAATCGATTGCCTGCTGGACGGGCTGCCGGATCCGGCCATCGTGCGCAGCGGCGCACACCTGCTGGATGCCTTCCAGTGGGAGCGCGAGCGCCACCTGCTGTGGCCGTGGCTGCCGCCGTCGGCGTCTGCGCGGCGGCTGGGCGATGCGCCCGATCCACGCGCGGTACACGACAACGCGGTCGAGCTGCTGCGTCTGGGCCCACAGCTGCGCTGCGTATTCGCTGGCGCACTGGACCCCGCACTGGCGCAACGATTGCTGGCATCTGGTTTATCGTTGACCGTCAGCGCGGATCCGGCCGACGACTATCAGGGCCGGGTTGCCGCATTGGCCGCATGCCTGCCACTACCACCGAGGAACACCGCATGAGCTCCGACGCCAGCGCTGCAGCAGAAGTCCTGGACCGCATCGCGCGCGATGGCGATCCGCAGACGCTGCTGCGCGACCCGCAGGAACTGGCGTTCTTCGCCCAGGATGTGTATGCCGAAGGCGTGCCACTGGCAGCGGTGCTGCGACCGGCCGACGTGGAGTCGCTGGCGCGCGCGCTGCACACGCTGACCGCGGCCGGCATCTGCGTGGTCGCGCGCGGCGGCGGGCTGTCGTATACCGATGCCTACCTCGCAGCGACCCCGGCCTCGGTGCTGATCGACATGTCGCGTCTGGATCGGGTCATCGAGATCAACACGGCCGATCGCTACGTCGTGGTCGAGGCCGGCTGTACGTGGGCCGCGCTGGATGCAGCACTGCAGCCGCACGGCCTGCGCACGCCCTACTGGGGCCCGCTGTCGGGACTGCGCGCGACCATCGGCGGCGCGCTCTCGCAGGGCAGCGTGTTCCTGGGCTCCGGGCTGCATGGCTCGGTCGGCGACAGCGTGCTCGGAATCGACGTGGCCTGCGCCGACGGTCGCATCCTGCGCACCGGCAGCGCGGCAGCCGGCAACGCAGCACCGTTCCTGCGCTATTTCGGGCCCGATCTGACCGGTTTGTTCGTCGGCGATGCGGGCAGCCTCGGGATCAAGGTGCGCGCCAGCCTGCGCCTGATTCAGCGCCCCGCGGCGCTGGACTATCTGAGCTTCGAATTCGAGCAAGCCGGCAGCATGATCGCGGCGATGAGCGAGATCTCCCGCCACGGCCTGGCCAGCGAGTGTTTCGGCTTCGACCCGGTGCTGGCACAGATGCGCATGAAGCGCGCGAGTCTGGGCAGCGACGCGCGCACGCTCGGCGAAGTGGTAAAGAAAGCAGGCCTCATCGAAGGCATCAAGCTGGTTGCCGCGGGGCGCAACTTCCTCGATCCGGAAAAGTTCTCGGCGCATCTGGCGATCGAGGCCGACAGCGAGGCGGCGATTGCCACGCGGGTGGCGGCTGCGCGGCACATCCTGGGTCGCAATGGTCGCGAGATCGACAACTCGATCCCGAAAGTGCTGCGCAGCCAACCGTTCGTGCCGCCCAACAACATGCTCGGCCCTGCCGGCGAACGCTGGGTGCCGGTGCACGGCATCGTGCCGCACTCGTGCGCGGCAGCGACCCACGCCGCGGTCGAAGCGCTGTTCGCGCGCGAGCGCGACACGCTCGCAGCGCACGCGATCGAGGTCGGCTATTTGTTCACCACGGTGGCAGCGCAAGGCTTTCTGATCGAGCCGGTGTTCTACTGGCCGGACTCGCATACCGCGTACCACAAGCGCATGGTCGAGCCGGATCATCGCGCGCGGTGCGGCGAGCCGGCCGCGAATCCGGCCGCACGCGGGGTCGTGGCGCGCCTGAAATCCGAGGTCGCGGCCGTGTTGCGAGCGCAGGGCGCCGCCCACTTCCAGCTCGGCAAGTTCTATGCGTATCGCGAGGGCCGCGATCCGGCAGCGCTGGCCCTGCTGGATGCGATCAAGCGTCAGCTCGATCCGCAGGGGCTGATCAATCCAGGCGTGCTGCGCTGAATCGTGCGCAGCCGGCCACTACAGCCGCGCGCGTTGCAGCGCCCAGGCCGAGCGCAAGGCATCGCGGTGCCGTGGGTCGGCGATCGCGATCAGGGCCATCGCGCGGGCATCGACGTCGAGCCCGCCGATCGCGGCCACGCCGTGCTCGGTGACCACGATATCCACATCCAGTCGCGGCACGCCGACGATGTCGTGCTCGCCCAGCCGCGGCACGATGCGCGAGAGCGTGTTGGCGCGCGCACTGGCGAGCAGGCCGATGATGGACGCACCGCCCTGCGACAGCCGCGCGCCACGCGCGAAATCGCCGAGCCCGCCGACACCGCTGATCTGCGCGCCATCGATGGTCTCGGCCGACACCTGGCCGAGCAGGTCGACCGCGATCGCGGCATTGATCGATTTGAAGCACGCTATCTCGCGCAGCACGCCGATGTCGTGGGTGTGCGAGACCGGCGCGAACTGCACCAGGCTCGGGTCGGCGACCGCCGCGTACAGCGCGGGCGTGCCCAGCGCGACGCCACACACGATCGGCGGTCGCTCGGGGTTGCGCGGCGCCAGCGCGCCGGCGGCTTCCAGCAGCAGCAACGAATCCGACACCATGCCCGAGTGCACGCGCAAGTTTCGCCGGCCCACCAGTGCACGCAGCACCGCGGCCTGCAGTTTGCCCAGCCCGAACTGCAGCGTATCGCCGTCATCGACCAGTGCTGCGATGTGGGCGGCCAGCTGGGTGGTCGCCGGATCGGGCGCAGGATCGGGCGATTCCAGCAGCGCCGCATCCGCCTCCACGAGGGCGTCGATGCGCGCATGCGCTATGCCCGGACCGCGGGTGCGCGGCATGCGCGGATTGACGTGCGCGAATACCTGCCGCGCATTGACCAGCGCCGCCGGGGTGAAATCGGCGGCGATTCCCAGCGAGTGCATGCCGTCGGCATCCGCAGGTGCGACCTGCAGCAGGGCGATGTCGAAAGTGCTCGCCGCGAGCTGCCGCACGAACTGGCTGTAGGCCAGCGGCTGCAGCGCGAAGCGGCCATCGGCCCAGCATCCGCGCCAGTCAGGCGCGAGGAAGATGTTGCGCATTCGCGCGGCCGGGTGCAGCGCGCCGAAGTCGAAGCGGTTCACGCCCGGGATATGCACGCCGCAGAACTCGACACCTTCGGCGATCGCGGGCATCGCGCGCAGCCAGCGCTCGAACAGCGCCGAGTGCCCGCCGCAACCGGGCGCATACACACGCATGCCGGGTGCGAAGGCGCGCGCGAAGCTGTCTGGATCGAGCTTGTGCATGCGTACAGCATACTTAGCGGCGCGCATGCTGCGCGGATCGGAATCTGGCCATGTCGACGCTGACCGAACAGCTTGCACTGCTTGTACTGCGTCCGGTGCCGCTGCATCTGCGCACGCGAGCGGCCGCGCATGTGCTCGACTGGGTTGGCTGCAGCACGGGTGCACTGCGCGATCCCTTCGCGGTGGTCTTGGGCGGGCTCGCAGCCGAGGCCGCTGCCGGCGCATGCAGCGCGCTCGGCCATGGCGCGCGCACGGCCGAAGCCGCCCTGTTGCGCAACGCAGCCTTGGGCAACCTGCTGGAAATGGACGACGTGCACCGCGCCGCGACCCTGCACCCCGGGCCGATCGTGATCCCCGCAGCCCTGGCTGCCGCGGAAAGCCAGGGTGCCGACGCGGGCGCGTTTCTCGATGCCGTGGTGCGCGGCTACGAGGCCACGATCCGTATCGGCCGCGCGCTCGGCGCATCGCACTATCGGCATTGGCATACGACCTCCACTGCCGGCGCATTCGGGGCTGCAGCGGCCACCGCCTCGATCATGGGTCTGGGTGCGCAGGCGATTGCCGATGCCTTCGGCAACGCCGGCATTCGCGCCGGCGGGCTGTGGCAGATGCGCCATGAAGCGGTGCCGACCAAGTCGCTGGTCAATGCGGAGGCCGCACGCAGCGGCTGGCTGGCAGCGGTGCTGGCCGCGCGCGGCGTGCCGGGTCCGCGCACGCTGCTGGAAGGCCCGCAAGGTCTGTTTGCCGCCACCTCGGTGCAGGCCGATCCGGCCGCCATCATCGCCGATGGATCGGGCTGGTTGATCGAGCAGGTCAGCTTCAAACCTTGGCCGGCGTGTCGCCATGCACATCCGGCGATCGATGCGCTGCGTCGTGCACTTCCCACGGCGATCGATCCCGCTACGCCGGCCCGGATCGAGATCGCCACCTATGCCGATGCGCTGCGCTTTTGCGACCGGCCGCAGCCACGCACCGAAATGGAAGCCAGGTTCAGCTTGCAGCACTGCGCCGCACTGGTCATCGCACACGGCACACCGCGACTGGAGCACTTCCTGCCGGCCGCGCTGGAGAGTGCGACGCTGGCGCAGCTGCGTGCGCGGGTGGTGCTCAGCGAGCACGCGGGTCTGAGTGCGCGCTACCCCGCGCACTTCGGCGCACGTGTGCGGGTACTGCTGCGCGACGGCACGATTCTGGAGGGTGTCGCCGACGACGCGTGGGGCGATCCCGAGTGGCCGCTCGACGATGCTGCACTGATCGACAAGGCCTACACCCTGATGGCCTGGGGCGGGCTGTCGTCGGCGGCGGCCGGGCGCTTGGCCGAGGCGGTCATCACGCTGCCGCGTGGCGGGGATCTACGTGCGCTCGGCGCCGCGCTGCAGGAGGCCGCATGAACGACGTGCTGTCGCGCGCGATCGTGCATGCGCTGGGCTTGGATCCCGCGGCGATCCCCGCACCAGCGCGCGCGGCTACGCGCATGTTCCTGCTCGATTCGCTGGCGGTCGGCATCAGCGGCGCGCGGCTGCCGGACGCACAGCGCCTCGCACAGGCGCTGGCGCGCTCGGGCAGTGGCAGCGAGGCGCGTGTACTGACCACCGGCGAGCTGCTGCCGGCGCCGCAGGCGGCGCTGCGCAACGCATGGCAGATCCACAACCAGGAATTCGACTGCGTGCATGAGGCGGCCGTGGTGCACCCGATGGCGGTGGTGCTCGGCGTGCTGCTGGCGGTGGCCGAGCGCCGCGCGAATCGCGAGCGCGACCCGGTTTCCGGCAGCGAGTTCTGCGCCGCGCTGATCGTGGCGGTGGACATCGCCACCACCATCGGCATGTGCGCGCGTGCGCCGATGCGGTTCTTCCGCCCCGCGATGGCCGGCGCGCTGGGCGCCCTGGCCGGTGCGGCGCGGCTGGAGCGACTGCACCCCGAATCGCTGCGCCGCGCCTACGGACTGCTGCTCGGCCAGCTCTCGGGGACCATGCAGGCGCACCTGGAAGGCACGCCCGGACTGCCGCTGCAGATCGGCGTCAATGCGCGCGCGGCGGTCACTGCACTGGATTTCGCGAGCGCCGATCTGAGCGGTCCGCTGGATGCGCTGGAAGGACCATTCGGGTACTTCAGCCTGATCGACGGGCAGTTCGATCTGGCACCGTTCGACGATCTGGGTCGCCGCTTTCGCATCTGCGAGGTCAGCCACAAGCCCTTTCCCACCGGCCGCGCCGCGCACGCCGCGCTCGACGGCATCGCGCAGCTGCAGCGCGCGCAAGCATTCGGCGCTTCCGATGTGGCGCAGGTGGTGCTGCATGCGCCGCCCCTGATTCGCCGCCTGGTAGGGCGCGAGGCCAGCGCCGACATGACGCCCAGCTGGGCGCGTCTGTGCCTGCCCTATCTGGTCGCCACCCGATTGCTGACCGGCAGCGTGCGAGTCGAGGATTTCGATCCGCAGGCGCTGACCGACCCCGCGCGGCTCGCACTCGCCGCGCGGGTAAGCTGGCAGCCCAACGCCTGCGAGGATCCCAACGCGCTGGTGCCGCAGTCGCTGAGCATCCAGCTACGCGATGGCCGCGGTCGGCGCATCGAGATGCCGGCGGTGTTGGGCGCGCCGAGCGTGCCGCTGGATCGCACAGCGCAGCTGCTGAAGTTCAACGCCTGCCTCGACAGCGCGCCGGGCGCGTATCCGGCGGCACGACGGCAGGCGCTGCTGGCGATGGTCGACGATCTCGACCACCTCGCCGACATCCGCGACCTGGTTTCCCTGTGCATCAACGCCTGAACCCAAGCCCCATGCCGACGCCGACCTATCTGGAATCCTTCGACATCCGTCAGCTGCTGACGGACTTTCCGCTCGACGAAGGTTTTGCTGCGCGCCACGCGGTGCTCTCGCGCGATGAGTTGTTCGTCCGTCAGGACGCGCTGTTCGCACGCTGCATGCAGCGCGCGTGGCAGATTCCGTTCTACCAGCGCCTGTGGGGTAACGCGGGGATCGAGGCGGGCGACATCCGCGGGCTTGCCGATATCGGCAAACTGCCGGTTTACGGCAAGAACCAGATCATGCAGTCGGTGGCAGCCAACCCACCACTGGGCGACTTCCATGGCTGGCGCGACGGCAGCGTGGCCGGCGACGTGCCGCTGATCTTCCACACCACCTCCGGCACCACCGGCCGACCGCAGCCGCTGGTGTTCTCGCCACGCTCGCGCGAGGTGCAGTCGATCCTGCTCGCGCGCCTGTACCGCTGGCAGGGCCTGCGCGCGGGCGATGTGGTGCACTCGGTCTATGGCCACGGCATGATCAACGGCGGCCACTACGTACGCGAAGCGGTGACCCACTACACCCAGGGCCTGTTCTGTTCGGCCGGCACCGGGGTCGAGACGCGCTCGCAGCAGCAGGTGATGCTGATGCGCGACTTCGGCGCGAGCGTCATCGTGGGCTTCGCCGACTACATCAAGAAGCTCGCCGAGGTTGCGCGCGAGCATGGCATCGAGCCCGGCCGCGACATCCCGCTGCGCATGATCTGCGGCCACCTGGGGCGCGAATCGCGCGACGCGCTGTCGGCGGCCTGGGGCGGGGTGCAGATGTTCGACTGGTACGGCGTGGGCGACACCGGTGCGATCGCCGGCGAGGGGCCCGACCACGACGGCATGTACCTGATGGAGGACGCGCAATACGTGGAGATCCTGCACGTCGACAATGGCCAGCCGGTCGTCGAAGGCACCGAGGGCGACATGGTGGTGACCTGCCTGTACAAGGACGACATCTATCCGATCATCCGCTTCAACACCCACGACGTGACCCGCACCCTGACCACCCCCTCATCGCTGGGTCTGAACCTGCGCCGCATCGAGGGTTTTCTGGGGCGCAGCGACAACATGGTCAAGATCCGCGGCATCAACGTGTTTCCGCAGGCGCTGGCGCCGATCCTCGAAGCACACCCGGCGTTTGCCGGCGAGTTCATCTGCGAGGCGCTCCGCGATGCCGCCGGTCGCGATGCGCTGACCGTGCGGATCGAGGCGCACTGCGCGGCCGACGATCCGGTGGTGGCGGCCGCATTCGCAGCCCTGCTGCGTGCCAGGCTCGGCGTCGATTGCGCGGTGGTGCTGGAAGCACGCGGCGCGCTCGCGCTGCTGACCGGGATCGAGACCCGGCAAAAACCGGTGCGTCTGATCGACCGGCGTTTCGCATGAGCGTCCGTCGACGAACCACGCCCATGGTCGTGCGCACGGGTCGGATCGAGCACCGAGGATCGCCCGATGCGTGAGCTGCTTGGCGCCGATGTCACAACGCAGCGCGCGCTGCTGGCGCAGGGCGCACTGACGGCGGTCGAAATGGCAAACGCCTATCTGGATGCCATCGAGCACAGCCAGCCCACGCTCAATGCGTTCATCGCCATCGATCGCGAACGCACGCTGGCGGCGGCGCGCGACTCCGATGCGCACCGCGCACGGCAGGGTGCGCGCGCGCTCGAGGGCGTGGCGATTGCGGTCAAGGACAACCTCGACGTCGCCGGCTGGCGCACCACCGCCGGCATGGCCACGCGGCGCGATGCAGCACCTGCAGCGCACGACAGTGCTGCGGTCGCCAAGCTGCGCGATGCGGGTGCGGTGATCCTCGGCAAGCTCAACATGCACGAGGCCGCACTGGGTGCTGACAATCTCAACCCGCACTTCGGCGCGTGCCACAACCCGCATCGGCACGGCTACACGCCGGGCGGCTCCAGCGGCGGCTCGGGTGCCGCGGTCGCGGCCAATCTTTGCAGCGCGGCACTCGGCTCGGACTCGATGGGCTCGGTGCGGATTCCCGCCAGCTATTGCGGCGTGTTCGGTCTGAAACCCAGCTTCGGCGCGATCAGTCCGCGCGGCAGCGTGTGCGTGTCGCGACGCCTGGATCATGTCGGTCCGCTGGCGCGCTCGGCGCGCGACCTCGGACTGTTGCTCGCGGCGATGGCGGGTTTCGATCCGGCGTGCGCGCAGTCGCGCGCGGTCGAATTCGCCGCGGCCGGCGCAGGCCCGCGGCGCATCGGCGTGCCCGCGTTGACAGCAATCGACATCGATCCGGAGGTGGGCGCTGCCTTTGTGCGCGGTCTGGACATGCTGCGCGCCGCCGGGCATCTGATCGTCGCGCTGCCAGCAGCGCAGCTCGATTCGGGCACGGTGCGGCGAAGCGGCCTGCTCGTTTGCGAGGCGGAAATGCTGGTCGAGCATGCCGATCACTGGCGCACGCGGCGCGCCGATTTTTCGCCGCAGCTGGCCGGCATGCTGGCGTGGGCGGAGCGCAAGTCGGCGCTCGAGTTCGTCGCCGCGCAGCGCGCGATGGATGCAGCCCAGGTGCAGGTGCAGATGTGGCTTGCCAGCTGCGACGTGCTGGCGTCGCCGACCACGCCGCAGCGTGCCTTTGCATTCGGCGCGCCGGTGCCGGCGAACCAGGCCGACTTGACCTGTTTTGCCAGCATGGCGGGCGTTCCGGCATTGTCGCTGCCGCTGCCGGTCGGCGCGGGCGAGCTGCCGATCGGGCTGCAGCTGATCGGGCGGATCGGGGATGACTTGCGACTGTTGGCGCTGGCGCAGACGTGCAGCGAATGGCGCAACAGCGGCGAATGGCCACTCGCAGCCACTACCTGAGCATTTGAACTCGCCACCCCCATGCCCCCACTGCACGACATCCGCGTTCTGGACCTCTCGCGCATTCTCGCCGGCCCGTGGGCGACCCAGATGCTGGCCGATCTCGGCGCGCACGTGATCAAGGTCGAGCGGCCCGGTGAGGGCGACGACACGCGCCGCTGGGGACCGCCGTGGCTGACCGATGGCAACGGCCAGCCCAGCGCGGAATCGGCGTACTACCTCGGCGCCAATCGCGGCAAGCAGTCGGTGGCGATCGATTTCACCCGCAGCGAGGGCGCCGAGCTGGTGCGCGCGCTGGCGCGCGACGCGCACGTAGTGGTGGAGAACTTCAAGGTCGGTGGGCTGGCGAAGTACGGGCTCGACTGGGATTCGTTGCGCGCGATCAATCCGCGCCTGGTGTATTGCTCGATCACCGGCTACGGGCAGACCGGACCGTACGCGCAGCGTGCGGGATACGACGCCGCGATCCAGGCCCAGGGCGGCTTGATGAGCATCACCGGCGAGCCCGATGGTGCGCCCGGCGGTGGCCCGCAAAAAGTCGGTGTAGCGGTCGCCGATCTGATGACCGGCATGTATGCGGTCGCCGGCATCCTCGCGGCCCTGCGCCACGCCGAGGCCACTGGCGAAGGCCAGCGTATCGACCTCGCACTGCTCGACACCCAGGTCGGCTGGCTCGCCAACCAGGCCATGAACTATCTGATCGGCGGCAACACCCCCAAGCGCCAGGGCACCGCACACCCCAACATCGTGCCCTACCAGGTGATGCCATCGTCCGACGGCCACTTCATGCTCGCGGTCGGCAACGACGCGCAGTTCCGCAGGCTGTGCGCGGTGATCGATCGACCGCAGTGGGGCGAGGATCCGCTGTTTGCGAGCAATGCCGCGCGGGTCGCCCATCGCGAACAGCTGGTGCCGCTGTTGGCCGACGCACTGCGCACGCAGACATCGGCGCACTGGCTGGCGGCGCTGGAACGCGAAACCGTGCCGTGTTCGCCGGTAAATACCATCGCGCAGGTGTTCGACGACGCGCAGGTGCGCGCACGCGCGATGCGCATCGACCTGCCGCATGCGCTGGGCGGCAGCGTACCGATGGTGGCCAACCCGCTGAAGTTCTCCGCAACCCCGGTCGAGTACATCCGCGCACCGCCACTGCTTGGCGCCGATACGCGCGAGGTGCTGCGCGCAAGACTCGCCATGTCGGATCAGGCGATCGACGCGCTCGCAGCTGCGGGTGTGATCGGCGGATGCAAGTTGCAGACGCGATAGCGCACCGCCCCCGACGACGAAGCGCAGAAAAACCCCTTCCCTTCCCTTGCGTGCGTTCGGCGGTCCGCGGCTTTGCCGCGGAATTTCCCGCCTTGCCCGCACGGGGGAAGGAAGCAAAGCACCAGGCTTGCGGAGGCGATGCAACGTGCAACTCAGTGCAGCGCGCGAATCAGCGCGACACGCTTTCGATCAGCTCCACCCGCTCACCACACGGCCCGCGCCACAGCGCGCTGCGCGCACCGCCATATCCGGGACCGTCTACAGCGTGCACCGCGCCAAGCCCCTCGATGCCGCGGTCCAGACTGTCGCAAGCGATGCTGACCAGATGGGTACCCAGTACGCGCTGCGTGGCGTCGAATGGTGGTAGTGCGACCTCGTCGATCTCGATCAGGCACTGCTCGCGGAACTGCAGCACCGCCACCGGATAGCGCTCGCCGAGCGCGCGACCCAGCTCGCGGTTGAGCACGGTGATGCGCGTGTGGAATGCCAGTGCGAGGCGCTCGGCCAGCGCTTCCCACGCGGCCTGGGTGCGCTCGCGGCTCGGGGTCGACAGCACCACGATGAATGGTCGATCGACCAGGGCGGTGGTCTGCGGCAGGTCGAACGGCGGCACCGGTGCCTTGACCTCGGTGAGGTAATACATCTCGCCGCAGGGGCCGAGCACCTGGCTGGCGCGGATGTTCGGACTGACGTCCAGGTCGGCCGGTGGCCCGAGCACGATCCAGCCCGGCGGCAGGGCCGCGACCAGCACGTCGACGTTGCCGACCAGCACTTCGAGTGCCAGCCAGCCGTGGCGGCGCATCGGAATCGCCGGCAGCGCGGATGCTGCCTCTATCACGCGCAGCCACGGCGCCTGCCCTGCCGTGCCGAGCCAAACGCTGCGCGCACCGGACAGCTCGTGCAGATCCAGATGCGCGGCCATGGTGGGCGTGAGCACGGTCCAGTGCAGCACCGCCAGATGCAGTGCGCGCGCATACGATTCGCAGGCGCTCTCGAGCGATGGTGCCAGCACCGTGGCCGAGACGATTCGCCCGAGGCGTGCCGGAGTCATCCGCCGCGCTGCGCTTGCAGGCGCAACTCAAGCCACGGCATCAACCCGCCGGCAGCGACCACCGCCAACAGCTGCGCAGGAATCGGATCGCAGTCGAACCGCGTGCGCTGCGAATGATTGATGACCAGGCCCTCGATCGGGCGCAGTTCGACCTCGTCGCCGGTAGTCGCGCGGATCTGCGGGCAGGCCAGCGCCGGCAGGCCGAGGTTGATCGCATTGCGAAAGAAAATGCGCGCGAACGAGCGCGCCACGACCGCGGCGACCCCGAGCAGCGCCAGCGCCTGCACCGCCTGCTCGCGCGACGAGCCGATGCCGAACCCGATCCCGCCGATCACGATGTCGCCCTGACGCACCTGTTTGGCGAATTGCGGATCGACCGCTTCGAGGCAATGCTGTGCGAGCTCCGGCAGGGGCTTTCGCATGTACGGGCCCGGTGCCAGCACATCGGTATCGATCTGGTCGCCGAACACCCAGCAGCGGCCGCGCAGGATCATGCCAGCAGCTCGCGCGGATCGCTGATCGCACCGCGCACGGCGGATGCGGCCACCGTGTACGGCGAGCCCAGCCACACCGCCGCCTGCGCCGAACCCATGCGGCCCTTGAAGTTGCGCGCGGTCGACGCGATGCAGATCTCGCCTGCGGCCAGCATGCCCGCACCCATGCCCGCGCACGCACCGCAGCCGCTGGGCAGCAGGATGGCGCCGGCCGCGGTGAGGATCTCCAGCGTGCCATCGGCCGCTGCCATTGCGGTCATCGCGGTGGAAGCGGGTGCGATCAGCAGGCGGGTGCCGGCGGCGACCTTGCGGCCCTTGAGCACCGATGCCGCCATCTGCAGGTCGGACAACTTCGCGCCGGTGCACGCGCCGATGTAGGCCTGATCGATGCGGATGTCGCGCTCGATCTGATCGATGCCTGCGCTGTTGGCAGGCGAATGCGGTGCGGCCACCTGCGGCACCAGTGCTGCGGCATCGACCACGTGGGTGGCGGCGAACGCGGCATCGGCATCGCTGCGCCAGCGCGACAACTGACCATCGAATGGCCGGCCGGCCGCGGCGAGCGCTTGCAGGGTTAGCGCATCGGGCTCGACGATGCCGGTTTCGCAACCCAGTTCAGCCGACATGTTGCACAACACCAGGCGCTCGGCCATCGACATCGCGCGCACCGCAGCGCCGGCGTACTCGAACACCAGCGCATCGTTGTTCATGCCCAGCCGTGCGCACAGGTGCAGCATGATGTCCTTGGCGCTCACGCCCGCACCCAGCGCGCCAGTGCACTCGATGCGCGCGGACTGCGGCACCTTGATCCAGATCTCGCCGGTGACCAGCACGCCGGTGACCTCGGTCGCACCAACGCCGACCATCCACGCACCCATCGCGCCGCCACTGGGCGAATGCGAATCGCCACCGACGCAGAACATGCCCGGCTGTACATGGCCATGTTCCTGCAGCACCACATGGCAGATGCCGATTCCGTCGTAGTGGCGCACGCCCTGCTCGCGCGCCCAGCGGCGGGTCAAGGCAAGGATCTCGGCGCCATCGAGATCGGTCGCCGGCACGAAGTGATCGCTGACCACCACGATCTTGTCCGGATCCCACACTTTTGCGCCAAGCTGCTGCAGCCGGGCTGCAACCCGTCGCGGCCCGCCGGAGTCGTGCATCATCAACAGATCGACCGCGCAGGTCACGATCTGTCCGGGACGCACGCTCGCCGAGCCGCTGGCGCGGGCGAGGATCTTCTCGGCCAGCGTCGCCGGTGCCGCCATTTCAGCGCGCGGCGTCCTGCGCGCCGAGGTCCAGTCGCATCCGGTAGCTGAACTGATCCGGCCGATAGTGGATCAACAGCAGATCGACCAGCATGCCCTCGGCATCGTATGAGCGCCGGTCGAGGGTCAACAGCGCGCTACCGGGCTCGACCTGCAGGCGCGCGGCAACCGTCGCATCGGCCAGCGCTGCCGACAGGATCTGCTCGACCTGCGCGAGCTTGATGCCGCAGCGCCGGAACAGCTTGATGCGCGAGGTCTTGGCCAGGTTCTGTGCGCTGAACGCCTTGTGCGTGGTGCGCGTCCAGCTCACGTAGTGGCCGAACGGCAGGCCGTCCTTGCTGCGCACACGAATGGCATGGGCGAGCTGCTGCGCGGGCTCGAGGTCGAACAGCTCCGCATACGCCTCCGGCGGTGCCGCCTGCTCGAACTGGATCAGGCGCACTTCGGTATGCTCGCCCAAGATCTCGAGGTTCTCCAGCAGGCCGGTCAGTGGTGCGGCAACCGGCTTGGCCTGATGGCGATGGATCACATGCGTGCCGCGTCCGCGGCGACGTTCGACCAGGCCCTCTGCGGCCAATTCGTCGAGAGCACGTTTGGCGGTAATGCGCGAGACCTCGAAGGCATCGGACAGTTCGAACTCGGTGGGCAGTTGGCTGCCGTGCCTGAATTCGCCACCGACGATGCGATCGCGCAGGATCGAGAAGATCTGGTGGTACAGCGGCGTGGGAAGATCGCCACGCAGCAGGCGCGTCAGGCCGTCGGGGTTGAAACCGGTGGATGCAGGCGCGACGACGGCAGCAAGCTTTGCCATAATGCTATAACTATATAGCAAATCTTCGGTGCCAGTCGCGACCGAGTCGTGAGGTTCAAGTGCAGTGCGCGCAGTGCCAGCGGACCCGCAGAGCATGACCGAAAAGTCGTCCACCGTGGTGCTGGCGCGCGAAGGCGCGGTGTTGCACGTGCGCATCGAGCGCCCCGCGCGGCGCAATGCATTGAGCGGCTCTGAGTGGTCCGCACTGGCGGCTGCGTTCTCAGCGATCGGTGACGCGCGCGTGCTGCTGCTCAGCGGCGTACCCGGCGCGTTCTGCGCGGGCGCCGACATCGACGAGTTGTCGACACTGCTTGCCGATCCGCAGCGCATGGCCGCCAACAATGTCATGGTCCAAGCCACCCAGCTCGCGCTCGAACGGTTGCCGATTCCCACCATCGCCGGGATCGATGGCGTGTGTGTCGGCGGCGGCCTGGGCCTGGCGCTGGCCTGCGATTTCCGTATCGCCACGTCGCGCTCGCGGTTTGCGATCACGCCGGCCAGACTGGGCCTGGTGTATAGCCCCGAAGACACTCGCCGACTGGTCGCCGCGGTGGGTGCCGCGCGCGCCAAGGACCTGCTGCTGAGCGGACGCATGCTGGACGCGGCCGAAGCCCATCAGTATGCGCTGCTCAGTCGCGTGGTCGCCGATGACGGTCTGCAGCCGGCGGTGGACGCGCTGCTGGCAACCCTGCTGTCGGCATCGCGCAGCGCGTGCGCTGGCATCAAGCAGGTGGTGGCGCATGTTGCCGGCGATCCGGCAGTCGACCGCGACAGCGCAACGCGCGCCTTTGTGCAAGCCTTCTCGTCCAGCGATTTCGCCGAGGGCGCACAGGCGTTCATCGACCGGCGCCCGCCGGTGTTCGAATAATCCCGGACCACGCCCATGCCCGCCTACATGTTCGTCGAAGCCCGCATCAGCGACCTGCCGCATTTCATGGCCTATGCGCAGGCCAATCCGGCGGTGGTGGCGCACTATGGCGGCCGCTATCTGGCCATCCGCACCGCCACCGAAGCGCTGGAAGGCGATTGGGAGGCCAGCAAGCTGGTGATCTCGGTATGGCCCGACATGGACGCGGCGCGCCGCTACTGGCACTCGCCGGAGTACGCTCGGATCAAGGCCCTGCGCGCGGGCACCGGAGAATTCCGCGTGGTGCTGATCGACGGAGTACAGCAGGAGACCCTGGCGTGAGCGAGGCCATCGCCTATCGCGCACTGGCGCTGCAGACCGCATGCCATGCGATCAATGGCAGCCCCGATGCGGTCGCCGCGCGCGCAGCGATCGCGCGCAACATCACGCGCATCGGTGGGCAGATCCGTGCTGCCAAGGCCTTCATCGGACCCGAGGTGCGTCTGGTGGTGCTGCCGGAATACTTCGCCACCGGGTTTCCGCTCGGCGAGACGCTGCCGGCGTGGACGCAGCGCGCTGCGTTCGCGATCGACGGTGCCGAGTATGCGCAACTGGGTCGCATCGCGCAGGACAATGCGGTGTTCCTGTCCGGCAACGCCTACGAGGCCGATCCGCACTTCGCACCGCTGTATTTCCAGACCAGCTTCGTGATCGACGATCAGGGCACGGTGGTGCTGCGCTATCGGCGGCTGGTCTCGCTGTTCGCGCCCTCGCCGGTGGATGTATGGGACGCCTATCTGGACCGCTACGGTATCGATGCGGTGTTTCCGGTGGCGCATACCGCGCTCGGGCGGCTGGCCTGCATCGCATCCGAAGAGATCCTGTATCCGGAGATCGCGCGTGCGCTGGCCCTGCGCGGCGCCGAAGTGTTCCTGCATTCGACCAGCGAGGTCGGCTCCACCGAGGCCACGCCGAAAGACATCGCCAAGCGCGCGCGTGCGGTGGAGAACCTCGCCTTCGTGGTATCGGCAAACTCCGGCGGCATGTGCGAGGTGCCGTTTCCGGGCGCATCCACCGACGGCATGAGCAAGATCGTCGACGATGGCGGACGCGTGCTGGCTGCTGCCGGCTTTGGCGAAAGCATGGTCGCGCATGCCGAGATCGATATCGGCGGGCTGCGCCGGCGCCGGCTCAAGCCCGGCATGACGCACACCCTGTCGCGTTTGCCCGCAGCCGCGATCGCCGCCGGATTGGCGCCCGCACCGCTGGCTGCCAACTGGCTGCTCGATGCCAACGGCGGCGTGCGCGTGCCGCAGCGCGCGGAGTTCGCCATGCGCCAGCGCGCGGTGATCGACGCGATGCGCGCGAGCGGCATGCTGGCCGGCGACTGAGCGCAGCGCATGGCCAACGACATCACGCTGCGCGACCCGCGCACCGGCAAGCCCGACGGCGAGCTGGCAGTCACCGATATGCAGCAGCTGGCCGACCTGGCAGCCGCACTGCGCAGCGCTCAGGTCGCGTGGACCGCGACCCCGGTCGGCGCGCGCTGCAGTTCGCTCAATGCGTTCGCCGATGCGCTCGGCCGCCATCGGCAGGCATTGGTCGACGCGCTGTGCCGCGACACCGGCCGCTGGCACGAGTCGGTGCTTGAAGTCGACAGCGTGATCGGCAGCATTCGTCGCTGGGCCAGCGAAACGCCCGCATTGCTGCGCGATCCCGCCGCACGCCCGGCCGGCCCGCCGCATATCGAGGTGCGCCAGACCAGCGTGCCTTATCGACTGGTCGGCGTGATCAGCCCATGGAACTTCCCGCTGCTGCTGGCGCTGATCGATGCCATCCCGGCCCTTGCTGCAGGCTGCGCGGTCCTGATCAAGCCCAGCGAGATCACCCCGCGTTTCGCAGCTCCGCTGCGCGCAGCGCTGGCCGAAGTGCCGGTGGTGGCCTCGGTGCTTGGCATCGCGATCGGCGCGGGCGACACCGGCGCGGCACTGATCGCGCAGGTCGATCTGCTGTGCTTTACCGGCAGCGTGCGCACCGGACGCATGGTCGGCGAAGCGTGCGCGCGGCGCTTCATCCCCGCCTTCCTCGAACTCGGCGGCAAGGACGCGGCTATCGTGCTGGGCGATGCAAATATCGCGCGCGCGGCGCGCGCCATCGCCTGGGGCGGCTTCGTCAACGGCGGGCAGTCGTGCATGTCGATCGAGCGCGTGTATGTCGAAGAATGCGTGGCCGATGCATTCATCGATGCGCTGGTCGCCGAAGCGCGGCAGTTGAAGCTTGCCCATCCCTCGCCGCGCGATGGCCATATTGGACCGATCATCGCCGCGGCCCAGATCGCGGTCGTGCGCGAGCATCTGGCCGATGCGCAGTCGCGCGGCGCTCGCGCGCTCACCGGCGGCGCACTGATCGAACTCGATGGCGGCACCTGGTGCCCACCGACGGTGCTGGTCGATGTCACCGCCGAGATGAAAATCGTCGCTGAAGAAACCTTTGCCACCGTGATCCCGGTACTGCGCGTGCGCGACGAAGACGAGGCCATCGCCTGCGCGAACGACTCGCAGTATGGCCTTTCGGCCGCGGTGTTCAGCGGCAGTCTCGCGCGCGCCGAACGGGTGGCGCGACGTCTGCACGCCGGTGCTGTCAGCCTCAACGATGCGGCACTGACCAGCATCGTGCACAGCGGCGAAAAGCAGAGCTTCAAGCAATCCGGACTCGGCGGCTCGCGCATGGGCCCCGCATCGATTCGCCGCTTCGTGCGTCCGCAGGCGCTGTTGGTGAATACGGGTGCGGAGTCGCCGTGGTGGTTCTCTTGAAGCGGCGAAAGGCCATTCGGCGTTTGCCGCTTCATTGCCATTCACAATCATCTGCGTACAACACCCCCACATGATTCCGGACTCCCCCATGCCCCACCAATCCGTCCGCGGCCGCATCCGCTACACCTCGCGCAAGCCAGACAAGTACGGCCAGGTGCGTGGCGACGAGCGCTTTCACTTCACCCGCCATTCGGATGGCAAGGTCACGCTGCGCGCGCACTGCGAGATCCATGAGCCGGCGCCGAGCGTGCTGCGCGATATCGTGTACTCGGTCGATGCGCAGCGGCGCCCGATGGACTGCCACGTGCGGCTGACGGTGGGCGATCGCTTCTGCGGATCCGGCTGGTTCCTGTTCAGTGAAGATGCGATCGAGTGCGAGTCGTACAGCCCGTCGATGGGACGCGTGTCGCAGCGGGTCGCGCTTTCCGCACCGATCGATGGCTTCGGCACCCATCCGGTGGTGGCCGACGCGTGGTTCCTGGCCGGTTTCGACTGGTCGACGACCCCCCGCCGCAGCTTGCAGATGTACCTGCCATCGCCGGATCTGCGCGGCGCCACGGCGCCGTTGCTGGCCGAGATCAGGATCGATGCGGAGTACCTGGGCGATGAGACCGTCAGCGTGCCCGCAGGCACATTCCGCACCCGACACTTTCGCTATCTGGATCCCGGCGACAGCGGCTTCAGCAGCGAGCATCCGCCCTACGAGGTCTGGATCACCGACGATGAGGATGCGCTGCTGGTGCAGGGTGGCGTCGCGGCACCGATGCTCACATGGTACGAGTTGATCGAGCTCGAACGCTGAGCATCAGGTGCTCTCCGATGAACGACGCAGCACTTGCGTTGCCACGCCCACGACCGGAGCGCTATGTGCTGGAAGGCCGCTATGCGCGCATCGAACCACTGGCGCTGGCACACGCGGACACTCTGTTCGCGGCATCCAGCGGTGCTTCTGCGCAGGAGCTGTTCCGCTTCCTGCTGGCCTACGCCCCGGCAGATCGCGCGACCTTCGACGCGTGGCTGGCTGGCAGCATCGAAGCCAGCGATCCACTGGTGTTTGCGGTGATCGATCGCGCCAGCGGTCGCTGCGAAGGTCGGCTCAGCCTGATGCGGATCACGCCCGAACATGGGGTCGTGGAGCTCGGCGGCATCCTGTGGGGTCCGGCGATCGCGCGCACGCGAGTCGCCACCGATGCTTTTTTCCTGATCGCACGTTACGTTTTCGAGACCCTGCGTTACCGCCGCTTCGAATGGAAATGCAACGTGCGCAATGAAGCCTCTCGTAGTGCAGCACTGCGTTTCGGCTTCCAGTTCGAGGGCGTGTTCCGCCAGCACATGATGCTCAAGGGCGAGAACCGCGATACCGCGTGGTACGGCATGATCGACGGCGACTGGCGACTGGTGGGCGCGGCGCTGCGCGCGTGGCTGGCCGCGGACAACTTCGATGCCGCTGGAAAGCAGCGGGCGCGGCTGCAGGACCTGCGCGCGGCGCGCGGGGACTTGTCCTAGCGGCGGAACAGCGAGGCGATCGCCAGCAGTACGATCGCGCCGACCGTGGCACTGGCCAACGCGCCGATGAAGCCGCTACCTGCATTGATGCCCAGCGCGCCGAAAAGATAGCCGCCGATCACCGAACCGACGATGCCGAGCAGCACGTTGACCACGATGCCGAAGCCGCCACCGCGGATCAGCTTGCCGGCGAGGAAGCCGGCCAGTCCACCGACGATCAACCACCACAGCCAAGGTTCCATGCGCTACTCCTCGAGGGCTTTGAGCGTAGCGCGTCGCGGCGTTTGGAGCCTACCGCGCCACTGCTGCGTCGATGATCGTCGAAGGCGCTGCGTTCCAGATCGCCGCGCGGTTCGCGGCCAAATGTGCCAGCACCCGCTCCAGATGCTTGATCCGATGCGGCTGGCCGATCACCCACGGATGCAGATTGATCGCGAGCAGGCGCCCGGCACCGAGTGCGCGCGCTTCGTCGAGCAGGAAGTCGGCCGCATCGATGCACTGATCGGCCCACTCCGATTCGGCATGCAGGTTCTCGCCGATCACGAAGCGATCTTCCAGCTCGATCGGCAGGGGCAAGGTGTGCATTGCACCGCTGGCGGTGTCGAAGCGATACGGCAGCTCGTCGTTGACCCAGTCGCTGCACCAGGTCATCCCGGCCTCACGCAGCAGCTCGGGCGTGCGCGGCGACTGCGAACGCGCGGGCGACAGCCAGCCGCGGATCGGCTGCGGCGCATGGGGCGTGAGCGCTGCGATGCTGTCGGCGATCCACTGACGCTCGATTGCCTGATCGAGGCCGCCGTAGTGCACGCAGTCCATGTTCCAGCCGTGCGCCAGCAGTTCGCTGCCGCTGCTTGCAATGCGCGCGAGCAGCGCTGGATAGCGCAGTGCGATCTCGCCGTTGACCGCGTAGCTCGCACAGATGCCGTGCTCGGCAAGTGCCTGCATCACCCGGAACACGCCAACCCGGTTGCCATAGTCGCGCAGCGTGTAGTGACGCAGGTCCGGATACGGCATGGTCATCGAGCCGTGCGCCTTGAAACCCTGACCGCTCGCGTCGAGCGGAAAATGCTCGACACTGACGTTGATCCACAGCGCCAGCGGTCGTGATTCGGGCCAGTGCTGCGGCGTGCGCTGCTCCAGCATCGACCACGCGTAGCGCGCGTGATCCATGCCGTAGCGGCGCTGGCGATACTGAAGATAGCTCGCATCGAGGCTCATCGTGCTACGCCCCGATGCCGTGAGCGGACGCCTGCGCGCTGGCGGCGGCCCGGAAGGCATCGTAGTGGTGGTCGAGGAAATGCTGCGCGATCTCGCGACCGGTCGCTTTCCACACCTTGTCGCGCGAACAGATGTAGTCCATCGCCTGCTCGAAGGCGCGCAGCCGATGCGGGTGGCTGACCTGGTAGGCGTGCAGCGGTACGCACAGCACCGTGCCGCTGGTCTCGCCCTCGGCATACAGCCGATCGAAGGCGTCGGTGATCATCTGCCCGTAGCGGCGCGGCTCGATCTTGTTGACCACGTAGACGATGGTGTCGTTCAACTCCAGCGAATACGGCAACGACACGAAGCGCTTGCCCGAGCGCGTGCGCACCGGCGTGGGCTGGTCGTCGTGGAACAGATCGCAGGTGTAGATACCACCGGCTTCTGCAAACAAGTCGATGGTCGACTCCGAATGCGACAGCGCCGGCGCCAGATAGCCGTCGCAATGTTGGCCGGTATGCTCGGCGATCAGCGCCATCGACTCGTCGATCATCGCGCGCTCCTGCGCTTCGTCCATGCCGTAGGCGTAGCGGGTGTTGTAGATGCCGTGGCTGAAGAACTCCCAGTTGCGCTCGGCCGCCATCGCCACGACCTCCGGGTGATGCACGCACATCGCGGTCGACAGCGACACCGAGCCACGCAACCCCAGCCGATCCATCACCCGCATCATGCGCTGGTGACCCACGCGGTTGCCGTAGTCGCGGGTCGAATAGCCCAGCACGTCCGGCAGCGGCCGCGGCCACGGCTTGCGTTGCGGATTGGGCGGCGGATCGAGCTCGTAGAACTCGATATTCGGTGCGATCCACAGCGCCACCCGTGCGCCGCCCGGCCAGGCGATGCGCGGGCGCGCGTCCCAGGGAAGATAATCGTAGAGGCCGGGATCAGGTTTCATGCAGTAAGCCGGTACGGTTTGTTGGCGTGGGTTCAAACGAATGGCTGAGCTGCAAATGGCGAAGGGCCGAAGAGCTGCGGATAGCGAATGGCGAATGACAGAGCAGTTCCCCGCAGTCTTGGCACTTCGTGCCGGTCATCAAGGCCAGGTGCACCCCGTTGCGGTACGAATCAGTGGGCCAAGACCCGGCCATCCCGTTCGCCATTCGCCAATCGCAAACTTCAAGGCCGCACCCCCTCAAGGTACGCTCGAACAGACGCAAACGATTCCACATCCGCATACTTGAACATGATGTCGCACAAGTTGGCGAAGTGCGGGATCTCGTGCTTGTCGGCCACGCATTCTTCAACCACTACGGTGCGGAAGCCACGCGAGAGCGCGTCCACAGCGCACGCGCGTACGCAGCCGGAGGTCGAGCCGCCGGTGATGATCAGGGTGTCGATGCGGTGGAAGGTCAGCAGCGACCACAGGTTGGTCTCGAAGAACGGACTGGCCATGCGCTTGAGCATGACGATGTCGCCCGGCTTCACCTCGGCACGCGGATCGAGCTGGGCGCGCTCGGAGCCGTGCTTGATGTTCTGCAGCGAGTCGGGCGTATTGGTGCGCGTGCCCCACACGCCCGCATCCTCGGCGGAATCCAGATACGCGACGTAGGACCAAACCACTGGCAGGTTGCGCGCACGCAGCTGCGCGCTCAGCGCGTTGATGTACTCGATCTGGCGCGGATCCGTCTGGTAGGCGGTCTTGAACGCGGCGAGATCGGTATATGCGCGCTGCACGTCGATGTTGACGATCGCCGGGCGCATGCCAAAGCCGAACTTCGCGCGGTTCGGATTGGCCTTGACCTGCGCCCAGTATTCGCGCGGGGTGAGGCTTGAGGTTTCCATCACAGGCATCGTGGGGCTCCCAGACGATTCGAATCGCGCACGTCAAGTCATGCGCGCCAAGCCGTGCGCGTCAACCCGTGCGCGACGGACGCCGCACCAGCAATGCCGCGAAGAATGCCAGGACCATCAGGCCGGCCATGATCTGGTACGACAATTCGTAGCTCTGGTGACGGGCGAACAGCTGGTTGGTCAGCCACGAGCCGATGCCGCCGCTGGTGGCATCCAGCAGGGTGATCACGCCGAGGATCTTTCCCGCATGCGACAGCCCGAAATTGTTCACTGCCTGAATCTGCAGCATCGTGTACAGCCCGCCCCAGCCCAGCCCGAACAGGGTCGTCGCCCAGAACGTCCAGGTTGGCTGCATGCTCGCGAGCAGGAAGGCACCGCCCATCATCACCAGCAGGTTGCACAGGAACACCACGCGCTGGTTGAGTCGATCGGCGAGAAATCCGAACAGGAATTTTCCGATCAGCGCCATCGTCATCATCCACGCGAAACCCTTGCTGGCAGCCGCAGGATCCGCTCCGAGGTCCTGCAGGTGCAGGCGCAGGCTGGAGATCACGCCGAGCATGCAGTAGAAGGTCAGGCTCGCCACCGTGGCCAGCGCCCAGAAGCTCGTGGTGCGCAGCGACTGCCGCAGCGTCAGATCGCCGCTATCGCCCTGCGCGCGCGCATCGGTCCCCGCGCTGCCCGAACCCAGCGGCTGCATGCCCCATTCCTGCGGCGACCGGGCGAGGAAAATGCCGATCATCAACAGCGCGATCGGCGCCAGTGCGATCAACTGGAAGGTCTCGCGCCAACCATGCTGCGCGATCAGGCCGGTGATCAGCGGCGGGAACAGCACGCCGCCGAGGCTGGTGCCGACCAACGCGATTCCGATCGCAGTGCCGCGGTGGGTCACGAACCAGCGCGAGACCATGATCACCGCCACGTTCAGTCCGCACGCCACCAGGACCGCGGCGAAGACGAGATGGATCAGGTAGATGTGGGTAAGCGACGCGATCTGGCTGTAGGCAAAGTAGGCGCCCGACAGCAGCAGCGCACCGACGATCAGCAGCAGGCGCACGCCGAGCCGATCGATCAATACGCCGATGAAGGGCGCGACCAGCCCGGTCAGCAGCAGGGTGATCAGGTCGCGAAACTTCAAATCGCCGCGCGCCCAGCCGAACTCGTTGATCAGTGATTCATCGAAAGCGGTGATGCCGGAGATGATGAGCCCGTTGGACACCATCAACACCACCATCCCACCGAACGCGATCACCCACGGCATCAAGCGCGCACCCATTTACTGCTCCCTCGATTGTGATTTTCAACGCTACAGAACGGATTCCCAGGTCACGCCGCCCATTCCGGTTCCGCACACCCCGCGAAAGCAGCGCACCGCCACCTGCGACCACACGCCACCCCGATAGTAGGGATCGGCGGCCAGCAACGCACGTGCGTCGGCCTCGTCGCCCGCGCGCACCACGAATACGCTGGCATGGATCGTACCGTTTCGATCCAGCGCCGGCCCGGCGACCATGATGCGGTCGATATGGCGCTCGATGTGGGCCAGGTGGCCGCGCATGTGCAGCGCGCGCAGTTCGGCCGAGTCCGGCGCGTCCTCGCAGGTCAGCAGGAACAGGGTCTCGCGTGGGCGGGTTTCTGCAGGTGAGGCGTTTGCGCTCATCGGATTCGCTCAACGGGCCTTTCACTGATGACTACAGCAACGTTTGACCAGCGCGGTGGGCGCGCCTAGAATTTGTCCGGACAAATTCTGCCACGCGCGCCGCTCCGGAGGAAGCCATGAAAACCGTGATCGTCCTGTTCAACCTCAAGCCCGGCGCCAATCGCGAGGACTACGAGCGCTGGGCCCGCGATAACGACCTGCCGACGGTCACCGCGCTCGGCTCGGTGGATCGGTTCGACGTGCTGAAATCCGCCGGCCTGCTGATCGGCGAGGGCAAACCACCCTACGAGTACATCGAACTGATCCGGATCAAGGACATGGACGCCTTCGGCCAGGACATGTCGAGTCCGGCGGTGCAGCAGGGAGCGGCGCAGTTCCAGCAGTTTGCAGACAGTCCGGTATTCATTCTGGCCGACGCTTTGTAAGGTAGCGCTGGTTTTTTGCATTGCCCAGGGGCCGCAGCACGCGATGGTTGGTCAGGGCAAGCGGACCTGCGCAACTGCGATGCTTCCGGCTGACGCGATGACTGCTTGCCATCGACCACTCACCCCTCACCCGATTCCCACCAATCCACCATGGCCGCACCGAAACCCACCTACCCCGATCTCGCCGGCAAAGTAGCGCTGATCACCGGAGCCGGCCGACCCAAGGGTCTGGGCGAGGCGATGGCGCTGCGACTTGCCGCCGAGGGCTGCCAGGTGGTGATCACCGACATCGGTCGCGCGCGGGGTGCTGAAATGCCGGTCACTGCGGTCGGCACCGATGAGGAGATGGCGCAGGTTGCCGCGGCAATTCGTGCCGACGGCGGCGAGTGCACCGCGATGGCACTCGACGTGCTGGAAGAAGATCAGGTGCGCGCTGTGGTCGCTGCCACGGTCGCGCGCCATGGCGGCCTCGATATCCTGATCAACAACGCCGGTATCGGCTATCTGATGAAGCCGATCCTTCAGATGAGCGTCGCCGAATGGGACGCGGTGCTGGGGGTCAACCTGCGTGGCGCGTTCATTGCCACCAAATACGCGGCCGAGCAGATGGTTGCGCAAGGCCGCGGCGGGCGGATCGTCAACATCGCCTCGCAGGCGGCCAAGTCGGGCTTTCCCTTCGCCAGCGCATACTGTTCATCCAAGCACGGCATGGTAGGACTCACGCGGGTGACGGCGATCGAACTGGGCGGCCATGGCATCACCTGCAACGCGATCTGCCCCAACCACGTCACTACCGGGCTGGGCGCATGGCAGAACGAATACTTCGCCACCGCGCTCGGCATGCCGCTGGAGCAATACCTCGCCGCGATGAAGGGCCGCATCCCGCTGGGCCGAGCGGGCCTGCCCACCGACACCGCCAGCGCCTGCGCGTGGCTGTGCTCGGAGCAGGCGCAGTATGTGACTGGCGAGGCGATGAATGTTTCCGGCGGCGAGGAATATCATTGAGCTGCGAATGGCAAATGGCAAATGGGAAAACAGGCGTTTGGGGTGAGCGTTGCGCCCCGTGCTTGCTGTTCGCCATTCGCCATTCGCCATTTGCAGCTCTTCTGCTATTCGCCATTTGCCATTCGCAGGAAATCCTGGCCCCATGACCCGCAAACTCCCCACCCGCCGCGCACCCACCGGCGCCAGCTGGTCCTGGCCCAAAAAGGCGCGCCTCGCGCTGTCGGTGGTGGTCAACGTCGAAGAGGGCTCGGAGTATTCGGTCGGCGAGGGCGACAGCATCACCGAGCAGGTCGACGAGCTGGCGGTGTCGCTGTCCAAGCCGATCCGCAACTTCGGCAACGAGTCGAACTATCGTTACGGCATCAACGAGGGACATGCGCGGATCGCGGCACTGCTCGACAAGCACAAGGTCTCGGCAACCTACACTGCCGCCGCGCTGGCGGTGGAGCGCGCGCCGCAGATCGCCACGTACATCAAGGCGCGCCGGCACGAGGCGGCCTGCCATGGCTGGCGCTGGATCCACCAGTTCAAACTCGACGAAGCGGCCGAGCGGGAATTCATCCGCAAGGGACTGGAATCGCTGGAACGCAGCACCGGCACGCGGCCGGTGGGCTGGCTGTCGCGCTATCTGCACACCACCAGCACCCGCCGCCTGCTGCAGGAAGCCGGCTGCCTGTATCACATGGACGACTACTCCGCCGACGCGCCGTTCTGGGGCGCGGTCGAGGGCTCGACGAAGCCGATGGTGATCGTGCCCTACCAGCTCGATACCAACGACATGAAGATGTGGCTGGCGCCGGGCTACCTGCCCTCGCACTGGCTGCAGTATGCGGTCGACACCCTCGACCAGCTGCACCGCGAAGGCGCGCATCGGCCGGTGATGATGAGCCTCGGCCTGCATCTGCGCATCATCGGGCGACCAGGACGGATCGGCGCGCTGGACAAGTTTCTCAAACACGCCGCGAACAAGCCTGGCGTATGGTTTGCGCAGCGGCGCGAGATCGCCGCGCATTTCGTCAACAGCGTTGCCGCGCCGTGAATCCCCGTCGCTGCCTGCTGTTCGTGCCCGGCTCGCGCCCCGAGCGTTTCGAGAAGGCACGGGCAACCGATGCCGACCAGGTGTGCATCGATCTGGAGGATGCGGTCGGGCTGCAGGACAAGACATCCGCGCGCAGTGCTGCGTTCGAATTCATCGCGCAGCGCCAAGCCGCGCGCGGCGAGCTGGGACTGCGCATCAACGCGGTGCGCAGCGTAGAGGGCGCGCGCGATCTCGCCGCGCTGCGCGCAAGCAGCATCGAGCCGGACTTCATCATGCTGCCGAAGGTCGAATCGGCCGATGAAGTGCTGGCGGCTGCGCGCGCGCTTGCCGACCGCAAGCCGCGCTTGATAGCGCTCATCGAGAGTCCACGCGGCGTGCTCGATGCGCGATCCATCGCGGGTGCGACGCCGCGACTGGATGCGCTGATGTTCGGTGGCTTCGACTATGCGGTCGCGCTGCGCGGTCGCGCTGGCTGGGAATGTTTCTACCCACCGCGCGTGCAGCTGGCGCTGGTGGCAGCCGAGCGTGGGCTGGGTTTCATCGACGTACCGTTTCTGGACATCAGGGATTCCGCGGGCCTGGCTGCTGAAACCGATCGCGTGATCGCACTGGGCGCCACCGCCAAGGCCGCCATCCACCCCGATCAGGTAAGCGCGATCCAGTCGCGCTTCCTGCCCACCGCCGATGAACTCGAGCGCGCGCGCGCCATCGTGGCGGCGATGCAAGCAGCGCACGGCGAAGCGGTTGCCGTCGACGGCAAGCTGGTGGATCGACCCATCGAGCTCGCCGCACGCCGCGCACTGACGTTGGGGGAATGGGGAGTTCGGCAGTGACGCGGGCGCGGGCACTCGCGGTTTGCCATTCGCCGCAGCGAAAGCCGATCACAGACTGCAATTGAACGCACCGCACCGAGGCACGCCATGGTCCACAACAGCAAACAAATCGCCCCGAATCGCTATCGCGAGACCTTCGGCCGCTACTTCGAAGAGTTCAACATTGGCGATATCTACGAGCATCGACCGGGGCGCACCATCACCGAGACCGAGAACACCTGGTTCACCCTGCTGACCATGAACACGCATCCGATGCACTTCGACGCCGAGTACGCCAAGGCCTCGGAGTTCGGCCGCTGCATCGTGTGCTCGCCGTTCACCGTGGCGCTGATGGTCGGGATGAGCGTGACCGATGTCAGCCAGAAGGCGGTCGCCAACCTCGGCTGGTCGGATATCAAGCTCACCCATCCGCTGTTCGCCGGCGACACCCTGATCTGCGAATCGCAGGTGCTGGACCAGCGCGAGTCGAAATCGCGGCCCGGCGCGGGCATCGTCACGGTCAAGACCGACGGCTACAACCAGGATGGAAAGCTGGTGTGCACGTTCAATCGCACGATGCTGATCGCCAAGCGCGGGCATTCGGTGGAGGACAAGGTTGGCTACTAAGTTTCGGGGCTCAGGGTACAGGGCCCAGCAAGAGCAGGTGGCGCGGGTGCGATTCGCCGCGCTCACTGCACGCACCCTGCGCTGGCCCGAATCCCGACAAACAGCGGGGTTCGCTCTTCACTGGGCCCTGGGCTCTGAACCCTGGACCCTTGCTCCAAATTTCCCGACGAGGCACGCTGCATGAACGCGGTAGCAAAACACGTAAATCACTGGTCAGCGGACGACGAACGCACCTTGCTCGACACCATCGACAACTGGGTCGAGAAGTCGGTGCGACCGATCGCGCGCGAGTACGACACCGAAGACAAGTATCCGCATCATCTGGTCGAGCAGATGAAGGAGCTGGGGTTGTTCGGCGCCACGATCCCGCCCGAGTACGGCGGACTGGGCCTCTCGGCAAGCCTGTACGCGAAGATCGTGATCAAGGTCGCCTCGGTGTGGATGGCGCCCTCGGGCATCTTCAATTCGCATCTGATCATGGCTGCTGCGATCGAACGCGCAGGCACCGCGGAGCAGAAAGCGAAGTACCTGCCGCGCATGGCTTCGGGCGAGTTGCGCGGTGGGCTGGGCCTGACCGAACCGAATGCGGGCACCGACCTGCAGGCGATCCGCTGCGTGGCAAAGCGCGACGGCGATCACTACGTCATCGATGGCGCCAAGACATGGATCACCAACTCCCTGTACGGCGGCGGCATCCTGCTACTGGTCAAGACCGATCCGGAGGCGCAGCCGCGCCACAAGGGCATGAGCATGTTCATCGCCGAGAAGGGCGAAGGCTTCATCGTTGCCAAGAAGATGAAGAAGCTCGGCTATCGCGCCATCGACACCTGCGAGCTGGTGTTCGACAACTATCGGGTGCCCGCCGACTGCCTGCTCGGCGGCGAGGAAGGCAAGGGCTTCCAGCATGCGGTCGGTGGCCTCGAACTTGGGCGGATCAACATCGCCGCCCGCGGCACCGGCATCGCACAGGGCGCACTCGACATGTCGGTGCGCTACGCGCAGGAGCGCAAGACCTTCGGCAAGGCGATCGCCGAACACCAGGCGATCCAGCTCAAACTCGGCGAGATGGCGGCCAAGGTCGAGGCCTCCAAGTTGCTGGTTGAAAGTGCGGCCCGCGCCTACGACACCGGCGCCCGCTGCGACATGGAAGCCGGCATGGCCAAGTACTTCTGCACCGAAACCGGCGTGTACTGTGCGCAAGAGGCGATGCGCATCTACGGCGGCTACAGCTACTCCATCGAGTACGAGATCGAGCGCTTCTACCGCGACGCGATGCTGATGTGCATCGGCGAGGGCACCAACGAGATGCAGCGCATCATCATCGCCAAGCAGCTCGTCGAGCGGCACAAGGTCTGATGATTCGCACGCCGCCCGACGCCGCGCGGGTCGCGCGACTGCTGTTCCCCGCAGGCCTCGGCTTGCTCTTCGTCGGCGCCGCGGTGGCAGCGTTCGTCGAACCGTGGTGGATCGGTGCGCTGATCGCAGGCGCGGCCGTCGTCGACCTGCTGCTCGCCTTCGCGCTGTCTCGTACGGGCGGGGTCCGCCCATGAGCGCTTCGCTGCCGCTTGCCGGTCTGCGCATCCTCGCCGTCGAACAGTACGGCGCCGGCCCCTACGGCTCGATGCACCTGGCCGATCTCGGCGCCGAGGTGATCAAGATCGAATCGCCGCCGGATGGTGATGTGTCGCGTGCTACCGGTCCGTACTTCCTTGGCGAGGGCGACAGCCAGTTCTTCCAGACCTTCAATCTCAACAAGCGCTCGATGCGGCTGGACCTGAAGCATCCGCGCGGTCGCGAGGTGTTCGAAAAGCTGGTCGCCAGCGCCGATGCGGTGATGAACAACCTGCGTGGCGACCAGCCGGCCAAGCTGCGCATCGACTATGCAGCGCTCGGTGCAATCAAGCCCGCGATCGTGTGCGCGCATCTGTCGGCCTACGGGCGCGACAACGAACGCGCGGCGTGGCCTGGCTATGACTATCTGATGCAGGCCGAGGCCGGCTTCATGTCGCTGACCGGAGAGCCGGAAGGTCCGCCGGCGCGCTTTGGCCTGTCGATGGTCGACTTCATGACCGGAACGGTGACCGCGATGGGGCTGCTGGCAGCGATCATCGGCGCGCTGCGCTCGGGCAAGGGGCGCGATGTCGATGTCTCGCTGTTCGACGTGGCGTTGCACCAGCTGAGCTATCCGGCAACGTGGTTTCTCAACGAGGGCCACGCGACCACGCGGCTGCCGCGCTCGGCGCATCCGGGCACGGTGCCATGTCAGCTGTATCGCAGCGCCGACGGCTGGGTGATGGTGATGTGCATGCTGGACAAGTTCTGGCAGGACTTCATCGTCGGGATCGAACGGCCGCAATTCGGCACGGATCCGCGCTTCGTCGATTTCGCCGCGCGCCGCGCGAACCGCGAGGCGCTCACGCCGCTGCTCGATGAAGCGCTCATGACGCAGCCATGCGCGTACTGGACCGCGCTGTTCGCCGGTCGTGTGCCGATCGCACCAGTATTCGACATCCGCCAGGCGCTGGAGAATCCTTACCTCGAGCGGGTCGGCATGCTGCAGACCGTCGAGCATCCGGCGGGTCCACAGCGCGTTCTGCGCAACCCGATCAAGCTCGACGGTCAACGGCTCGACGGCAAGGCGTGTCCGGCCCTGGGTGCCGATAGCTCGGAGTTGCTGCGCGAGATCGGTTACAGCCAAGCGCAGATCGCCAGCCTGCGCGCCGAGGGCGCGGTGTGAAGCTCGCAGGCATCAAGGTCCTCGACCTGTCGCTGTTCCTGCCTGGTCCGCATCTGACCATGATGATGGCCGACCACGGCGCGAACGTGATCAAGATCGAACCGCCGGGCGGCGAGCCGGTGCGTGAAATCGGCCTGCAGCAGGCCGGATTCAGCACCTGGTTTCGCAACACCCATCGCGGCAAGCGTTGTGTGATGCTCGATCTCAAGCAGCCGGAACACCAGGCCGCTTTGCTTGCTTTGGCCGCGGAAGCCGACGTGCTGGTCGAGGCCTTTCGACCCGGGGTCGCACAGCGACTGGGCGTCGACTACGACCGCATCGCCGCGAGCAATCCGCGCATCGTGTATTGCGCGATCAGCGCGTTCGGCCAAAGCGGGCCACAAGCCGGGCGTCCCGCGCACGATCTGGCGATGCAGGCCGATGCCGGCGTAGTCTCGCTCAACCTCGGTGTCGATGGTCATCCCGCGCAGCCGCACATGCCGGTGGCGGACATGGCCGGCTCGCTGATGGCGCTGTGCGGCATCCTGATGGCGCTGTACCGGCGGCACGCCAGCGGCCGCGGCGACTACATCGATCTATCGATGCGCGATGCGCTGATGGCGTGGTTGCCGAACGTGGTCGGGCCACCCTTCGCGCAGCAGCGCGACCCGCTGGTCGCGCAAGAGCGCAGTTGGGGCGGCAATGCGATGTACCGGCTGTACCGCTGCGCCGACGATCGCTGGCTGGCATTGGGCGGGGCCGAACACAAGTTCGCCGACACCCTGTTCTGCGCTTTGGGCAGGCCCGATCTGGGCGTGCTGTGTCACCAGCCGCCGGGGCCGGGGCAGGATCCGGCTTGGCGCTTCCTGGCCGATACGTTTGCGCAGCGCCCGCTGGCCGCGTGGTGTGCGTTCCTCACCCCTCTGGATCTGTGTTGGGCCTCGGTCAAGACCCTCACCGAGGCCTTCAACGATCCGCATACGCGGGCGCGGAGCATGCTTTTTACCGACTCCAACGGCGGCCAGCATCTGGGCATTCCGATCAAGTTCCGCGATGAACCGGGCCGCATCGATCCGCATCTGGAACAACTCGGTGAATCGACCGCATCGATCCTTGCCAGTCCGCGTTTCGATTGACACGTCCGCCGATCCGGCGTGTGCGTTGCCAGCCGTCTGCGGCGTGCCGATGGCAGACTCGGTCGCGCTCAGCTTCGCTCATTCGATGTAGTGACTAGTCCGGAGGATTCATGAACGCCCGAATCGGATTCGTTTTTGGTTGCACATTGCTGCTGGTTGGATGCGCCGCGGCGCCGGCACCGAACACGGCCGTGCGGCCCACTGCGCAGGCCTCGCTGGATGAGCAGCTGATTACCTTGATGGATTGGTTCCCCGGCGAGTGGGACAACAACGAGCAGCACTGGCAACAGGCGACGATCGACAAGAAGGAAAAGCCGATCGAACGTATTCACCATCTGTTCTTGCCGGTCGTGGTGCCGGCCATTGGGGAGCATGCGCTGTTCGTCAAACAGACATTGGATGACGATCCGGCGAAGGTCTATCGCCAACGCTTGTATGTGTTTTCGAAGAACCCGGCTGAGAACGCCATCCAGCTGACCATCTTCGCGTTCAAGGACGAGGCGAAGTATGCCAACGCGTGGCGCGAACCCGAGCTGATCGCCGGGGTTGCCGGCGACGAGCTGGAAGCGCGACCCGGTTGCGAGGTCTACTGGGCATACTCTGGCGACCGCTTCGACGGCAGGATGAAGAAAGACGCGTGCCGCTTCGTGTCGGCACGGATGGGCGGCAAGGAGATCATCGTCAACGACGAGTTGATGCTCAGCCGCGACGAATTGTGGATTTCTGACGTGGCCAAGGACGCCGCGGGCAACTACGTGTTCGGCAACCTCGATAGGATTCCGCACAAGAACCGCAAAGTCGAGTATTTCGACGCCTGGGCCGCAATCAAGCGCCAAGGCAAAGACGCGCCGGCCGACAGCGCCGACTGGATCGGCATGCGCGGCATCGTGCTGCACAACGAAGGCGATCGGGTGCAGGTGGTCGACGAAAACGGCAACCCGGTGGGCTACACGATCGAGCTGGCCCGTTTGACCTACCAGAACACCAGCGCACCGATCCTCAAGCTCGCGGTGATCGACGACGCCACCGGCAAGTCGATCGCGTACACCTGGAACGAGCCGGACGGCACCCGGCTGGGAATCAACTTGGGCTGGTTCCAGACCGGGGTGGCGATCCGCAAGGAACGGGTCAATTTCGGTTGGTAAGCGGGCCGGCGCCGACCGTATCGGTGCGGGCTCACGCCGCCAGGCTCACCACCAGCGCCGCGCGATACTGTCGCCAGTTGATCGGGATCACGAACGAGCGCTCACCCAGGCGCAGTTTGCCGGCTGCCGGTCGGCCACTGAACACATCGGGCACCGAGATTGCGAAGTCGTGGCCGAACACCCGCCGCGCGTTGCCGGAGATGATGTTGGCCACCTCGCCCACCACATCGGCCATGTAGCGTCCGTCGATCTCGGTTTCGCCGTGGCTTAGCAGGATGTGGCGCAACATCGCGCTGGGCGCGGTGAAGTAGATGCAGCCGCGGCGCGCGCCACTGACGCCGATCAGTCCGGTGTAGTCCGAAAGCACGGCTTGGCCGCGCTCGGTCAGCAGGTACGGGGTACCGACGGCGGCTGCGCGAGCCACGCTGTTTTCGAAGTAGCGCACCGTGCCCTCGACCAGTACGTTGAGGTCGTTCTCATCCATGCGGCAGTGCTCTCATCATCAGCGTCAGGGCGTCGTTGAGCTGGGCGTCGGTGAAGGGCTTGAGCAGGAAGCCGTTGGCGCCGCGCTTGAGCGCCTCGATCGCAGTGGCTTTGTCGGCCAGCGCGGACACCACCAGAATGCGCACACTCGGCTGCAGCCGCACCATCTCGGTGGTAGCCCCAATGCCATCGAGCTGCGGCATGGTCAGGTCCATGGTGACCAGCTGCGGCTGTTCGCGCTGGAACACCGCCAGCGCTTCCACACCGTTGGAAGCGACGATCACTTTGCGCACCGAGCGCAGCGCGAGCGCGCGCTGGATGCGGTTGCGCGCGAACTGCGAGTCGTCGACGACCAGCAGCTTGAGGTGGGTGTTGGCAGCGACCGCCGGCATGCTTCAGGCCGCTCGCACCGTGGACGCGGCCGCATCCGGGAAGTGCACGCGGAACATGGTGTGTCGCCCCGCTGCAGTCGACAGCGATACCCGCCCAGCGTGCCGCGCGGTGAGGTGCCGCACCAGGTCGAGCCCGACGCCGCGACCAGCCGCATCGCCGGCGGTGGCCGTACTGAAACCTGGCTCAAATAAGAGTGCCGCCAGCTGGCGCTGGTCGAGTGCCGCAGCCTGGTTCGCGCTGTGCCGGCCGCTGGCCACAGCCTGCCGCCGCACCGCATCGAAATTGATGCCACCGCCGTCGTCGTGCACAACCAGGTCGTAGCCCGTGGAGGCGCGCTCGAACGCCACGCGCACGACACCGCGCGGCGGCTTGTCGCGGCTGATGCGCTCGCTCGGCGACTCGATGCCGTGCGCCAGCGCGTTGCGCAGCAGTTGGATGGCGATCTCCATGACGGGCTGGCGCAGGGCTGCGGGCACGTGCGCGTCGTCGACTCCCTCGCGGCGCAGCAGCGCCTGCTTGCCCAATTCGCCCGCGACCTGCAGGCACACCTGTTCGAGCAACTGCCAGTGATCGCTGGTGCGGGCAGCTGGGGCCGGACTGGCCGGACTGGCCGGCGCAATCGACTTCGGCGCGCTCGGATTGGGTGCCGAGGGCAGTCGATCGATCACGCGATGGATCGAGTCGAACTGCGCATACAGCTCATCCAGGCGTACGGTGACCGCAAGAAAATCATTGCCGGTCAACTGCGGCCGCGTACGCAAATCGGCCAGCTCGTGCTCGACGGCTGCTGCGCGTTGCACCACCAGCGACAGCGACAGCGCAGCCGCTTCGCTTTTGAGCGTGTGGATCGGGCGGAACACCTCGTTGACCGTAGCATGCAGGGCGGTACCGCCACGCGCGGAGTTCTTCAGCGCGCTGTTTGCCTCGTTGACCAGCGTCTGCCAGCGGGACAGGCGGTCGTGCACGCTGCCAGGCTCCAGGCGCAGCAACGCGACCAGCATGTCGAGCAGGCGCTCGAGTTGCGCATCGCGTTCGCCGGTTGCGGCCTCCAGCTCGCGCGACAGGCGCACCCTGTCCGTCACGTCGGTCACCGTCACCATCAGCTGCTCGGTGCGGCCTTCGCGACGCACACGCCGGAATCCGAAGCCGAGGAATCGGTTCTCCATCCGCCCACTTTCGGAAGGCAGAAGCACCTCGACCTCGTCGATCGGATTGAGGGCCGCGACCAGTTCCTCGTGCACGCGATCGCCGAACAGCACGGCGGCGAAATCGCGCGCGGTCGTGACCGTCTTGGCCGCCACCATGGTGTCGAGCAGTCCGAAGAAGTCGCGCCCGGCGAGGCTCGCCTGTTGCAGCATGGTGCCCAGTCGCGCCGAGTGGTTGGCGCCGATGCGACCCTGCCGATCGAGCAGGAACAGACCGGCCGGAACGGCTGCGAGGATTTCATCGGTCTCGCGCTTTGCCGCGCGTACGCGAACCAGCTCGCGCGAATACAGCCAGATCAGCAGCAGGAAGAATGCGATACCAGCCAGCCCACCCGCTCCACCGATCGTACGCAGGCGAGTGGCGCGCGCCAGCGAGTCTTGCCCGACCGCACCCAGCATCGCTGAGGTCATGCCGTTGAAGCGCTGCTCCGCCGAGGCGACTGCGCGCGCGGCCTCCTGCACGGTTTGCCGGTCCGGTACTGCAGTGCCGTTGAGCAGTGGCGTGATGCGGTCCGAGATCGGCTGCCATGCTGTCTTGAGATCCTGCGCGGCCTTGCGGGTGGCTGCGGTCAGCTGCTCGGGTTGGATCGTGACCTCGTTGCCGGGTGCGATCGCCGCCGTACCGCCCTGAACCAGCACGTCGATAAGCTGTGCCACCGATGCGAGATTACGCTGCAGCTCGCCGCGTGCACCAGCCGCGCCATCCGCCGAGGTGCTTGCCGATTCGGCCAGCCAACGAAACGTGCGCTGTGCGTCCAACCGCAGCTTGCCCGCCACCTGCACGTTGCTGCCATTCTTGAGAATTCCGCGCACGTCGTTGAATGTCAGCGCGAACAACACCAGCGCGAGCGCGATGAACGCAGTAAGCAGACGGGCGCCTGGCCCAAACCAGCGGAAGAAACGCATACAAACCCCTTCGACCCCGATCAGCGGAAACCGTCATGTGTGACGCGAGTCCCAAAATTTCAGATGCGCAGCGGGCGCAGTGTGATCGGTGTCACGGAAATCGGCGGGCGATGCACTGGCTGCGAAAGGGCTTCCCCGACGCGATTTCTTGGCATCGATGAGCGGTATTCGGAGGGGGATGTGCGGTGATCGATCGGCCTATCGGGATGCGCAGAGCGGCGCAATTGTCGCATCGCTTGTCGACGGTCGCGAATGGCGAATGCGACTCTGACCGGCTGCATCACGAGCGATTGTCGGGCGTCAACGCATCAGAAAAAAGCGGAAAGCCTCCACGCGTTAACCCATTGCCCATTCGCCATTCGCCGCTCTCCGAGCTATTTGCCATTCACCGAAACTACCGGATCACCGGCAAAGCTCGGCCCAGTGATCGCTTGCCAATCACGGCTGACAAACTGTTCGTCGATCAAGGTGCGCTGCACGATGCGGCCCTGTTTGTACCAGTGCCATACGCGATGCCGATGCTGGCCACAATCGGAGATCTGGATCATCTCGTACAGGCACAGATCGGGCTCGCCCTTGCGCTCCCAGTACAGCATCACGCTGCGATGAAAGTCGTCGAGACCGACCTCGGCAGCCCAGCCGGTGATCAGTTCGTTGTCGAAGATCACCCGCCCGTACTGGTATCCAGCGGCAAAATCGCGCACCTCGGTTCGGCCGTCGGGCCAACTGTAGTGATTGGTCTGGTGATAGGGATGCGGCCCACCGGTCGGGAACCGGCAAACCAGTCGCGAGCGATGCGCGTCGACCTGCTTGCCATCGGGATCGTAGTAGCGATACCAGCCGTCCCAGATGCCTTCGTGGCGGGCGAGGATGGGAAGGTGTTTGCGGAGATCGAGCATGGGAGGAGCCGGGAGTGGGAAGGGGAGAGTGGGAAGTGGCGACCTGCGACCTGCGACCTGCGACCTGCGACCTGCGACCTGCGACCTGCGACCTGCGACCTGCGAATGGCGAATGGCAAATGGCGAATGGGAAAGCAGCGTTCGCGACGACAACCCTGCTTGCCACGGACTACGGGCTTCCGCGCACTGACCGACTCCCGAACCCCGCTCTCCCATTCGCCATTCGCCATTCGCTGTCATCACCGAACTTACGAATGCCGCAACTCCTCCATCACCTGCTCCATCGGTTGATCGATGCCGCTGGCGCTGCGCTCGACCGATTCGTTTTCCTGCTGCACGATGCGCAGCACGCGGGCGATGTATTCCTTCATCCAGCGGGTGCGCTCGGCTTCGGCTTCGGGTTCGGCACTCCACCCATCCAGCTCGGCGCGGGTCAGCAGGCCCTTCGCTTCGATGAGGCGTTCCAGTGCATCCAGGCGCTGGCGGGTCACTGCGTGCTCCATCGCAATCGCCATCGCAATCGACAGCACGCGTTCGACGTCGGCGTCCTTGAAAAAGTAAGGACGCTTTCCGCGCGCTTTCGCGTTGGCCAGCGCGATGGGATCGATCGGCGGCGTGCTCATGCTTTCCACGCACCGAATGCAGTCCACAGCGCGGCACGGCCGAAGTCCTCTTTTTCGCCGCTGGCGACCGGAAAGATGCTGCGGTCGACTACACCGCGTAGCCGGGTTTCGAAATAGCGCTCCGGGTCGAAGCCGGCGGCCGCCATCATCGGCTGCAGCTCGTATTCGTGCATCACGCTCCAGAACGGCTCATTGTTGTTGTAGGCGTCCCAGTCGCGGATGAACTGCTCGTAGGGATCCATGCCCTGGTACTGCGGCTGTTCCAGATGCACGGTCAGCCCGCCTGGTGCGAGCATGCGCTGGATCTCGCCCAGCATGCGCGGCATCGCGGTGGCCGAGGTCTCATGCCAGAACATGCTGGTCATGATCAGATCGAAGTGTCCGTCGGGATAGTCCAGATGCTCGCCGTCGGCCTGGCTGAACTCGATGTTGTCGACGTGCATCGACTTCGCCCGTGCATGCCCATAGCGCAACATCGGCGCCGATACGTCCACGGCGACGATCTTCGCGTCGGCGAAGGCCAGCGCCAACGGCACCGTGTTGTGGCCGATGGTGCAGCCGATGTCGAGGATTCGCCGCGGCTTGAACTGCGGATGCTCGCTTGCCAGCCATTGCACCAGCGCCTGTCCGCCGCCGTCGTTGTAGCGACCCAGCATGCCGCCGGTGGTAGCGAAGATGCCGCTGTCGTAGTTGGCTGCGGCCGACACGTCGTTCGGCACTACTTCGGTGTGATAGCCGCCCGGCATGCAGTGGATGTCGACTGCACAGGCATAGCGCGGTACCTGCACGGTCGGGTCGAGCTTCAGCATCGGCGCATCGGCATTGAGCACGGCAGCGCGCTGGTTGAGCGCATCGAGCTGACGAAACACCAGCCCGCGCCCGGCCTGCTGGCGCATCTCCATGGAGCCTCGGCGCAGCGCGCTCCAGGTCTGCCAGGTCGCGTCGTGCGCCATTGCCTTGCGCACCTCGTGGCGCGTCTGCGGCGCGCGGCCGGCGGCTTGCTCGAATGCCGGCTTGACCTTGCTCTCATAGGCCTCGCGCACCTTGGGCAGCACCTGGCCGGACAGGAAGCCGTTGAGGTTGGCGAGGAAATCGAAACGGGCGATGTCGTCGATGCCAGCCTGCGGAAACACGGCGTGGCGTCCGACATGGGTCCAGCTGGGCGGCAGTTCGCGGGTGGTCATGGGATCCTCGACACGCATGATGGCGATATGGAAGTGTGCAGCCGGATCCATGGCGGCGATGTGGAAAGGCGCATTGTGCTCGCGTCTTGCGTCTACGCGTCTGACATTGGTCGGTCGGTGGGCGTCGAATGGTGCGCCGCAACATGCATTGGTCCTGACCGGCTGCTAAAAACGTCTATTGATATAACGATATGTCATTTGGCATAGGCGCCGCAAACGCCCGCCACCACCGCTGCGGAGACCACAATGCCCCAGTTCCGACCCGCCATTGCCGCACTCGCCATCGTCGCTGTTTGTGCCAGCCTGCCGGCAGCTGCGGCACTGGATCTGAGCAAGCCCGAGGACAACCTCACCGCGCTGGTCAAGATGCGCTGTTCGATGGATCCCGCAGAACACGTGGTGACCTGGTGGAAAGGCACCATCTTCGCCCAGTTTCCGGCCAAGGCGCCGAGCGCGATCCTCGGTTTCGAGGGGTACAACATCTGTCGCATGGAGCCGACGGAAGACGGCAGCTGGCGCTTCATCTCACGCGAACTGAGCTTCTACCGCGACCTGAAGACCGGCGCTCTGATCGACAGTTGGGACAACCCCTTCACCAACACCAGCAACGCGGTGGTGCAGGTCGCCAACGACCCGGTCAACCACGTGTTCAGCAGCAAACGGCGCGATGGCGGACCCAATATCTATCCGTGGATTGGCGCGGGCAGCGACCTGATGATGACGTTCAACGTGCCGCTGACCTATCCGAATCCGCTGTCGCCGGCGCAGTTTCCCGAGGAGTCCAGCGGCGAGATGTATGTCGGGTCGGAACACTTCATGTTCTTCACGCCGCGCGCGTCGATCGACGATGCCGAGGTCAGGAATGCACCGGCCAGCTACGGCTGGACGCGCATCGGTCCGTGGGTGCCGTGGATGAAGATGGGCACCCGCGAAGGCAACCTGCTGTACATCGCCCAGGGCCACAAGATCGCCGGAGTCGACGAGTTGCCGGACGACATGCAGGCCCTGATCAAGGCCAAGTATCCCGAGTACGCGCGCGCGCCGGATGCCTGGACGCAGCCCAATGAAACCAGCTGGACGTACTACAAGAAGTTGCAGGAAAAGGAGAAGGCTGCGGCCGACTCCGATGCGAAAGCCGGCTCCTAGGGCGGGCTTTGGTGCTGCGTGGCGCTGGCGAGAAAACCCGGGCGTGAGCACGGGTCGTGGCAAGCTCGCACCCCCATCCCACCCTCCCCGCGCAAAGGGGGAAGGAAATAGGCGGCGGTGTGACCGGCGCGCTCGATCGCGGCGCGTAGCGGCCGATTCCGGCCCGCGCGCGCAAACGGCCCGTGCCGGGCTACAATAACCGGCACGCGCTCGTAGCTCAGCTGGATAGAGTACAGCCCTCCGAAGGCTGGGGTCGTGGGTTCGAATCCCGCCGAGCGCGCCATCTGACACCACGTTTCAGGATCCTCCGGCCGAGGGCCGGCGACTATGGCGGTTGCCTGCGGCAGCCGCGTCGGTACACGTCGAACAGGTGCGCCGGCAAGGCGGCAGTCAGCGCCAGTGCGATCCAGACTGCGGGGGCGCCGGTCAATGCGGCACGCAAGGCCAGCAGCAAGCATGCCCCTGCGACAAAGCTGGGGATGAGGTCGCGTGCTGCGATGCCACGCCCGGTGCGCTGGAAGTACAGGATCACTATCAATGCTTCGATCGCCAGCAGCAGCAGCGCGAGATCGACCACGCGCCCGGAGGCGATGAAATCAAGCATCGGCGCTCAGCGCCCCGGAAACGGCGCGTTCAGTTGCACGATGGTGAAGTTGAGGTAGGCCGCGAAACTGACCCACAGCAGGTACGGCACCAGCAGCAGGCTGGAAGTGCGCGAGTAGCGCCACATGAGGGCGATCAGTACCGCGATCGACAGCCACAGGAACGGGACCTGATACAGCGCGAAGTCGGGCCGCTGCAGGCGGAAGAACAGCAGGCTCCACATGATGTTCAGGCTCAGGTTGATTGCGAAAGCGATCAACATGCGGGTGCGTTGCGCGCGCGCCGGGGCGCGCTGCCACGCGAGCGAGGCCGCGATCGCCGCGCACGCATAGATGGTGGTCCAGACCGGGCCGAACAGCCAGTCGGGAGGTTGCCACGATGGCCTGACCAGCGCGTAGTACCACGGTCCGAGTTCGGTCGACAACGCGCCGGCGGCACTGGCAATTACCGCTGCCACGAATGCCAGCGCGATCGGTTTCCCGATCGCGGCGCGCGCCCGAATCACGTTCGGGCAAGACCGAACAGATGCGCGAGGTCCTTGAAGAAGATGCGCACGTGGGCCATCGGCTTCTTGCGCACCAACTCCTTGTTCATGTACGCCTCGAAGGTGAGGGTCTGCACGTCGCGATCCTTGCAGATGCTCACGAAACGCTCGCGGCGACCTTCGCTGGTGTACCAGAAGCGCTGCATGATGCCGAGCACCCAGAACACCTTGCCGTGCAGCTTCATGAAGCGCTTGCGCGCAAGCTTCAGTGAACGCACATCGCCGGTCTGCAACAGCGCCTGTACCGCTTGTGCGGCGAACTGACCACCGACCATTGCGTAGTAGATGCCTTCGCCAGACGCCGGCGCCACGACGCCGGCCGCATCGCCCGCGAGAACGACGTCCTTGCCATTGTCCCAGCGTCCCAGCGGCTTCATCGGGATCGGCGCGCCTTCGCGGCGGATCGTCTCGCCGTCCAGCCCGCTGGACTTGCGCAGCGCGGTGACGGCGTTGCGCATCGACCAGCCCTTGTGTGCGCTGCCGGTGCCGACGCTGGTGGTATCGCCGTGCGGGAATACCCACGAGTAGAAATCCGGCGACAGCGAGCCGCGGTACACCACATCGCAGCGTTTGGCGTCGAAATCACCATCGCTGGTCTGCGGCGAGCGCACGATCTCGTGATAGGCGAACACGTAGCGCATCTTGTCGGCGCCCTTGATCTGTTGGCGCGCGACTTCCGAAGTGGCGCCGTCGGCGCCGATCACCGCGCGCGCGCGTACCCGCTGCACGGACTCATCGCGGCCGCCGCCGGTGGCGGTGAAGTGCACGATCGCCGTGCCGTCGGTGTCGCGGGTGATCTGCTTGAACTTGGCCGCACGCAGCTGCACACCGCGGGCCACCGCGCGTTCGCGCAGCCACGGGTCGAAGGCTTCGCGATCGACCATGCCGACGAAACCATTGTCGATCGGCATGTCGACCTTGGCGTCCGATGGCGCCACCATTCGCGCCGATGTGATGCGCGCAACCAGCAGCTCATCGGGAATCGCAAAGTCGCGGATCAGACGCGGTGGAATCGCGCCACCGCAGGGTTTGGTGCGCCCGGCGCGGTCGAGCAGCAGCACGCTGTGGCCGCTGACGGCCAGCTCGTATGCGGCCGTGGCACCGGATGGGCCACCGCCCACCACCACCACGTCGAAGGTCTCGTCCTGGGGCTTCAATTGCGCATTCATGCTGGTGTCTCCTGCGATGCGAGCGCGGTGGGAAGGGTCCTGTGCGACTGCTGCGGATGGGCAGCGGTGAGCGGTCGTGCCAGATTTGCCGCGAGGCTGGCAGCGAGCAGGAACAGGACGGCCTCGGCGGCGAATACCAGACCGTAGGCGAGTCCTTGCGAATCGAACCACACGCGGGCGAGATCGCTCGCCGCCGCGCCACAAAAGCCGCCGACTGCAAAGGCGATGGCTTGCGACGCACCCCACAGGCCCATGCGCACGCCCTCGCGGGACTCGCGACCGGCGCCGGCGAAGCTCATCATCGAGCCAATCGCCGCAACCGCGAAGGCGCCGTTGGCGACGCCGAGCAGGAATACGTTTTGCTTCAGCGGCCAGTCGCCGCCGACCCAGCCGGCGATCGCCAAGCCGAGCAGCATCAGCGCGGATGCCAGGCAGCCAATGACCGTCCACATGCGCAGTGAGCCCAACCGCGGGCCGCCGATGACCGTGCAGCACAGTGCGACCAGCAGCATGCCCACAAGCACGCCGCCATGCTGCACGCCCGCCAGCGTCGTCGATTGACCCGGGGTCATGCCGAACACCGATCCGGCGAAGGGCTCGAGGATCAGGTCCTGCGCGCTGTAGGCCAGCATCGATACGAAGATGAAGATGGTAAAGCGCCTTGCTTGCGGCTCACCCCACACCTGCGCGAGCGCCTCGCGGAAGCTCGGCTTGGCAGGTACTTCGGTGTCGCCTTGTGCGGTTGCAGTGGCCTGCGGCGTGCGCGGTGCCTCGATGCGATACACGGCCGCAAGCGTCACGCACAGCGCGACCACCGACACTGCCGTGGTCAAGGCGAGCAGCCGCGCTGCCGAATACGGATCGAGCAACTGACCGACCACCAGGGTCGAGACCACGAAGCCGACGATCATCATCAGCCATACGAGCGTTGCAGCGGCGGCCCGGCGGCGCTCTTCGACACGCGTGGCGAGCAGCACCAGCAGCGAAGTGCCGGCAGCCCCTACGCCCACGCCGATCAGCAGAAAGCCGAGGATCGCCAGCGCGATGCCGGCTGCGGTGGAAGTTTCCATCCAGCCGATCGACAGCGCCGCGAGCACTGAACCTGCACCGAGCGTGGCCATGCCGCCGATGATCCACGGCGTGCGTCGGCCACCCATGTCGGAACCGAAGCCGAAGCGCGGGCGCATGATCTGCACCGCATAGTGCCAACCCACGAGCGCGCCCGGCAGGATTGCAGGCAGGGCCAGTTCGACCACCATGACGCGATTCATGGTCGAGGTGGCCAACACCACAATGGCACCCAGCGCGGCTTGAACCATGCCCACACGAACAATGCCCAACCAGCTGAGCGGCGCTGAGTTCACGCAAGGCCTCGCATCGACGCGGCCAATTTACGCATCTTTCGCGCGTCGCATGCGGTGCATTGCATGCAATAGGCAGCGCGCTGCGCTGGTGCGGAGCGCGAGTGCCAAACAACACGCGGAAGGGAGGTAATCACGAGCGCAAGAGTTCCATATGACACCTCAAGTTGTCCAGTCCTGTTGACATGGTTTTTGGGTGAAAATGCTGTTTTGAGTCGCCCTTCACGGAATCTGGACGAATCGAGGGCTGGCGTATGAGAAATCACTCACGGGGCGGGGCGCGCGCGGCTCCGTTGGTTTCGTGCCCGAAACACTCGCTGGAGCGCCGGCGCTGTCGAGCGCTGAGGGTCTGGATGCGCCCGGTCTGCCGTCCGAACGACCCTGCCGCGTGGTGATGCACGCCTGGACTCCGAGCCCCAGGGCGAGTGCGAGCAAGACCCGGTCGAGCACCGGAGCACCATCGACGTGGAGCGCGGGATGCCTCAGGAATCGTTTGCTTCGTCGGCCTCGGTCGAAGGATCGCTCAGGCCGTAGCGGCGCAGCTTCACGTACAGGCTTTGCCGGCTGACACCGAGCACTTCGGCAGCCGATGCGCGATTGTCCTGGGTCAACTGCAGCGCGGCTTCGATGCACAACTTCTCGACCACATCGGTGGCGTCGCGCACCAGTTGCTTGAGCGGCACGCGCCCTACCAGCTCGGTCAGCTGCTGCACTGACCGCGGCATGTCGGAGGTAGCGGCGGGGCCTGCGATGACGCGCAATCCGACATTGCGGATATTGAACCCCATGCACGGCGGATCCGCGACCGGAATCGCGACACCGGAGATCTCCACCTCGGTGCTGGCACCCATCTCGCTGGTCAAGGTGGTGGCGAACAGGCGAATCGTGCCGTGCTGGCGCAAATTGGCCATCAGTACGCTGAAATCGACCCGCGAACGTCCCACCCAGCGATCGAGCTGCTCGCCACGCACCTGCGATTCGTTCGGCATCTGGATCAGGTCGAGGAAGGCGTGGTTGCTGGCCATGATCCGGCCATCGAGGTCGCTGACCACGAACGCGTCGACCGCATTCTCGACTGCACGCAGCACGGTCTTCGATACGACCGAGCCGCCGACCTCGCCGCGCGGCGCAGAGATGCGCAGCAGGTACAGCGAATCGTTGCCCTGGCGAAAGAAGAACGTCGAGACGACGAACTCACGACGTTCGGCGCCGATGCGCACCGCTGCATCGTCTGCGCGACCGGTGGCGCGCACGCCGGCGATCAAGGTCTGAATGACTTGCCCGCCCGCTGTCCCGAAGCACTCGACCAGCGAGCGGCCGATCACGCGCTTGCTCGACTCACCGAGCAATTCGCCTGCAGTCGGATTGGCTTCGATCACGCGCTCGCTGTTGGCATCCACGATCAGGATCGCCTCGGACGACATCTGGAACAGCATTCGATAGCGGGTTTCAACGTTGCGCAGGCGCCAGTAGTCGCGCTCGAGCGACTGCTGCGCATCGACCAGTCGCTGCTGCAGCGCGGCCATGTCGCGCAGGTCGCGGCCGAAGGCGATGATGCGACCGGGCGAGCCGACCTGCACGGCTGAGTACAGCACCGGAACATCAGCGCCGCGCGAAGACACCTGGTTGACGTGCCGCCACTTGTGCAGGCCGGGATCCGCAGCGCCGCGCAACAGTGCTTCGACTTTCGGGCGGCTATCGGCAGCGACGGTTTCGATCCACGGCTGCCCGATCCACTTGCGGAAGCCTTCCTTCGCCATCTCCTGGCTGCCGAAGTGCACGTCGAGGACGACGCCCTCGGCATCCAGAACCAACGATACATCGGCAGCCGACGAAAGCAATGCCGCGGTCGCCGTTGCATCGAGTTGGCCCAGCAATCCAGTCGGATTGTCGGCCAACTTCACGCGCGGCGCTCTAGTGGAGACATTGACCTCAGCGACCTCGCCCGACGGTTTCCGCACGACCACTCCAAACAGCTCTGCCGCAGGTCTTGCATGATGTCGTTCTTTCAGCGCTCGCGCAGCGCTGTCAGGACCTCGGCTTCCACCATCGTGTCGCGCAGGTCGGATACGAACCCATCCGCTCCCACACGCGCCACGAACTCCGGGTGATCGCAAAACGCCGGGCCACCGACCATCACACTGACCCGCGAGTTACGCGAGGCCTTGCGCATTTCCGCGAGATCCGCCGACAGCAGCGGCAGCCGCGCCTCACAAGTTGCCGAAACATCGATCACATCGAACCATTGCGACTGCAGAACGCCCATCAACTGGGTGCGTGAAGTCGGCACGGTGCGCCAGACTTCCCACCCCGCATGATGGAAAAACCCGGAGGTCACGCAGCGATAGAACTCCGTGACCATGTAGACGCCGAGCATGTTTTGCTCGGCCGGCGCCGATACCAGCAGTACCCGGCGATCGCGCGACTGACACTTGCCCTCGACCGAGTAGGCAGGGCGCAGCCCTCGCAACAGCTGGTGCAGGTGGAGCATCCCTATCGCCGAGTCCCGATAGGCACACAGGACTTCATCCCAGCGGTCCGAAAGAAGCCGCGCGGCCGGAATCAGCAGGTGCGAGTAGATCGACTCCAGCGCGACGCCCTGAGCGCGAAGCGCGACGATGGTGGCCCACGCCGCGTCAATCTCTCGTGCAGCGATCAAGCCGCTGAAGGCGACCACATCGTCGCCGCTGGGTGCCGGCCCGTGCTGCGCGGGAACTGCGGCATCAGCGTGCAAGGGAAGAATGAAGGCGCCCACCGCGGCACGCGAGCGCTGCTGCAACTGCCCGACGGCGTCGGGCTGCAAGCGGAGTTGCGGAATCGCGGACGCTGCGTCGACATCGCGCCGAGCGCCCTGCTTGCGAACCGCTGAATTGCGCGAGGCCCGCATGCTGCGGCGGGCGCCGTCGTCGATGAATCGATCGTGTCTCAAGCCGGTCATTTGGATCTCTGCCCCAAACATCACGACATAGCTCCCCATTCGCCGCGATGAACCGACTGTGCGAGCCGCCTGCGCGCGCATGCCGCGCTTGCCTGCAGCTACCCGTCGTTTGCCTTGGCCACCCGGTGCGACGAAGCCCTCCCCACGGCTCTGTGATGCTTGCGTGGGGTACATTGGAACTTCGCAGCGGGTCCGTCGACCGTCAAACGCTTGCACGAAGTCTTCACGGAATTGGGTCGGTTGTCAACAGAAATAGACGTTCCGTTTGGTTGACAGTCTCCAAGCGGGGGAATAGATTCATGCAATCGTCGAAACCGGGGCTGTGGAGCGCGTCACCCATGGGTCATGAACACCTGCCTGCTGCGCCCCGCGCGGCGCTGTACACCCGCGACGAACGCGTCCGCCGCGATGCCACGGTGTGGACGCTCGTGCAGGGCGTGCTCGCCCCGATCCAGTTCTTGGTGTTTCTGGTCAGTGTGGGTCTGGTATGGCGTTTTCTCGAAACCGGTCAGGGCGAGACCGCCGCCACTGTATCGATCGTGATCAAGACCCTGGTGCTGTACCTGATCATGGTCACCGGGGCGATCTGGGAGAAGGTCGTCTTCGGGCGCTACCTGTTCGCGCCTGCGTTCTACTGGGAAGACGTGTTCAGCATGCTGGTGCTGGCCCTGCACACGGCCTACCTGGTGGCGCTGGCGACCTCGTCGCTCAGCGTCACGGGCTTGATGTATCTCGCCCTGGCGGCCTATGCGACGTATGTGATCAACGCCGGGCAGTTCATCTGGAAGCTGCGCCTGGCGCGCATGGACGAGGCTGCCCGCAACCGCGCGATGTCGAATGCGCCGCTGATGGCCGCGCAATGAGCACGATCGCGCTCGAGGTGCAGCCGCGCGGCACATCCGGGTGCACGGACGTTCCGATCCTGCGCGAGCGCGGCCAGCGCGAAGTGTTCTACGGCTTGACCGGCATCATCTGGCTGCACCGCAAGATCCAGGATGCGTTTTTCCTGATCGTGGGCTCGCGCACCTGCGCGCACCTGATGCAGTCGGCGGCTGGCGTGATGATCTTTGCCGAGCCGCGTTTCGGCACCGCGATCATCGAAGAACGCGATCTGGCAGGTCTTGCCGATGCCAACGAAGGGGCAGCGCTGCGCGGTGCGCAAGTGGTCGCCATCGACCGCTCCGCAACCCTGGTTGACCTCGCGCGCGAACGCCTGCCGACCGCGCTCGGCGAGGGCAGCATCGAGCTGCACGTCGGCGACATGCTGGATCCGGCACTCGGCAGTTTCGACCACGTGGTGGGGATGGACTCGCTGATCCACTACCGCGCCAATGACATGGCCGATGCGATCCAGGCGCTGGTCGCGCGCACCCGCGGCAGCGTGCTGTTCACCTTCGCCCCGCGCACGCCGCTGCTGACCGTGCTGCACAACGTTGGTATGCTGTTTCCGCGCGGCGACCGTGCGCCGGCGATCGAGCCGGTGTCGGAGTCGACCCTGCGCAAGCAGTTCGCGAGCCGTGCCGCGATGGCGGGCTGGAACGTTGCTCGCGGGCAGCGCATCAAGAGCGGCTTCGATACCTCGCAGGCGATGGAGCTGGTAGGTCGATGAACATCAACGGCGCCTTCGTGAACCGCTGGACCCGGCTTGCGCCGAACTTCCTGCCGTTCGCGGATGCAGCCTCGACCGAGCTGCCACTGGGTCGACTGGTGCGCCTGTCGCTGTTCCAGGTTTCGGTCGGCATGACGCTGACCTTGCTGGTCGGCACCTTGAACCGGGTCATGATCGTGGAGCTGTCGCTGGCCGCGACCCTGGTCGCCGCGTTGATCGCCCTGCCCCTGCTGTTCGCGCCGCTGCGTGCCTTGATCGGTTTTCGCTCCGATACCCATCGCTCACTGCTGGGCTGGCGGCGCGTGCCGTACATCTGGTTCGGGACCCTGCTGCAATTCGGCGGATTGGCAATCCTGCCATTTGCGTTGATCGTTCTGTCCGGCGACACCAATGGTCCGGTGCTCTACGGCCAGATCGCCGCGGCACTGGCGTTCCTGATGATCGGCGCGGGCATGCACACCACCCAGACCGTGGGTCTGGCGCTGGCGACCGATCTGGCGCCGGAAGCATCGCGTCCGCGCGTGGTCGCGATGATGTGTTCGATGCTGCTGCTCGGAATGGCAGTCAGCGCAGTCGTGTATGGCGCGCTGCTGGCAGACTTCAGCCAACTGCGCCTGATCAAGGTCATCCAGGGCACCGCAGTCCTGACCTTCGTGCTCAATCTTGCTGCGTTGTGGAAGCAGGAGGCACGCGACCCGGAGCTCACGGCACCAGACAAGGCACAGCCGAGCTTCGGCGAATCCTGGCGCGCACTGGCAACCGATCCACTTGGACGGCGGCGTCTGGTCGCGCTCGCCATCGGCACCATGGCGTTCGGCATGCAGGACATCCTGCTCGAGCCCTATGGTGGCGAAGTCATCAACATGTCGGTTTCGGGAACCACGCTGTTGTCGGCAGTCCTTGCCTTGGGCGGACTGGCGGGATTCCTGATCGCCGCGCGCGCAATGGGGCGTGGGACCGATGCCTACCGCATCGCATCCTACGGCGCCCTGGTCGGGCTGGTCGGACTGACCGCGATCGTGTTCGCCGCCCCCATGCACTCGGCGCTGCTGCTCGCTGGCGGCGCGGGCCTGATCGGGTTCGGCGGCGGCCTGTTCGCCCACACCACGCTGACCACCGCCATGCTGCTCGCACCGCGCGGCCAGGTCGGGCTTGCGCTGGGCGTGTGGGGTGCAGTACAGGCGACCGCATCCGGCCTTGCCATGGCCATCAGCGGCGTGCTGCGCGATCTGGTCAATGGACTGGCCGCCAGCGGACACCTCGGCGAGACGCTCAGCACACCGGCCACCGGC
>Ga0209591_10000201_pt1 | contig 78644 bp, 68 predicted proteins | sample MAT01_FD_187207 | JGI IMG/M metagenome (GOLD analysis project Ga0209591, IMG submission 187207) | Freshwater microbial communities from Lake Fryxell liftoff mats and glacier meltwater in Antarctica - MAT-01 (SPAdes) (version 2) | ecosystem: Environmental > Aquatic > Freshwater > Ice > Liftoff...
GTCCTCAACGGCCAGGACCTGGCCGAGCTGCCGCCCTACAAGCGGCCTATGAACATGATGTTCCAGAGCTACGCGCTCTTTCCGCACCTCACGGTATGGGAGAACATCGCCTTCGGTCTGAAGCGTGAAGGCCAGCCGCGAGAGCAGATTGCACAGCGTGTGGAAGCGATGCTCAAGCTGGTGCAACTTTCCAAGTTCGCCGAGCGCAAGCCGCACCAGCTTTCAGGCGGGCAGCAGCAGCGTGTGGCGCTGGCGCGCAGCCTGGCCAAGCAGCCGCAGATGCTGCTGCTGGACGAGCCGCTGGGCGCGCTGGACAAGAAGCTGCGCGAGCAGACGCAGATCGAGCTCGTCAACATCATCGAGCAGGTGGGCGTGACCTGCGTCATGGTCACGCACGACCAGGAAGAGGCCATGACCATGGCCAGCCGCATCGCCGTCATGAGCGAGGGCCGTTTCCTGCAGGTGGGCGCGCCGGGCGACATCTATGAAACGCCAGCCACGCGTTTTGTGGCCGACTTCATCGGCAACGTGAACCTGATGGACGGCAGGCTGGATGTCGACGACACCGACCATTGCGTCATCGGCTGTGCCGACTGCAAACACTACGTCGGCCACGGCATCACCGGCAACGAGGGCATGGCGGTGACGGTGGCCTTGCGACCCGAGAAGATCAACCTGTCGCGCGCCAAGCCCGAGGGTGAATTCAACATGGTGCAAGGCACGGTGAAGGAGCTGAGCTACTTCGGCAGCTTCACCGTCTTTCATCTGCAACTGGCCAGCGGCGCCATGCTGAAGGTGAGCGTGGCCAACACGCAGCGCCACCGCGATGAAGCCTACACCTGGGGCGACAGCGTGTGGGCACAGTGGTCGCCCACGGCGCACGTCGTGCTGACGCAATAGGCGCGCGGCCCCGCCATGCCACGCTTGCGCTCCTTGCTCAGCGGCCGCGGTCTGGTCATCGCGGCGCCGCTGCTCTTCCTGCTGGCGTTCTTTCTCGCGCCCTTCCTCGTCGTGGGGAAGATCAGCGTCTCAGAGATGGAAGGGGTCGGCTTCAAGGACCTCTTCGGCTACGCAGACGGCGTGCTGCAGCTGAGCCTGAAGTTCGGCAACTACATCTTCCTTGCCGAAGACCCGCTGTACTTCAATACCTACCTGGCCAGCCTGAAGTACGCCGCGGCCACCACGGTGCTGTGCCTGGCCATCGGTTACCCCTTCGCCTACTTCATGGCTCGCGCCAAGGCCACCGTGCAGCCCGTGCTGCTGATGCTGGTGATGCTGCCGTTCTGGACGAGCTTCCTGCTGCGCGTCTACGCCTGGCGTGGCCTGCTCACCGAAGGCGGCTGGGTGGCCGAGGCCATCGTCGGCCTGGGGCTGGACCGCGTGCTCTACGCACTGGGCTTGATCTCGACACCGGGCACGCTGATGCACACACCGTTCTCGCTGGTGCTGGGCATGACCTACACCTACCTGCCCTTCATGATCTTGCCGCTGTACGGCACCCTGGCGAAGATGGACCTGCGCCTGCTGGAAGCTGCCGCCGACCTGGGTGCCACGCCGTGGACGGCGTTCTGGAAGGTGACAGTGCCGCTTTCCAAGGCCGGCATCATCGCCGGCAGCATGCTCGTCTTCATCCCGTGCGTGGGCGAGTTCGTCATTCCCGAGTTGCTGGGCGGGCCCGAGACGCTGATGATCGGCCGCGTGCTCTGGGACGAATTCTTCAGCAACAACGACTGGCCGATGGCCAGCAGCGTGGCCGTGGTGATGGTGCTGTTGATCATCGTGCCGCTGGCGATCTTCAACAAATACCAGGCTGAAGCGCAGGAGCGGAAATGACGCCCCCACACTCGCTACGCTCGCTGCCCCCCGCGGAGGCGCGCGCCCTCCTTGGGGCGGCCCGGCGGAAATGACGCCCCCACGCTCGCTACGCTCGCTGCCCCCCGTGGGGGCGCGCGCCCTCCTTGGGGCGGCCCGGCGGAGGTCGCAGTGAAGCCCTCGCGCTTCAACCTGTGGTTCGGCCGCGGCTGGTTGGGCGCGGTTTACCTGTTCCTTTTCGTGCCCATCGTGGCGCTGGTCGTCTTCTCGTTCAATGACTCACCGTTGCCCAATGTCTGGCGCGGCTTCACGCTGAAGTGGTACTTCGCGCTGGCGCAAGACGAGGAGATGCTGTCTGGCCTGTGGCTCAGCCTGAAGATCGCCTTCATGACGGCCTGCGGCTCGGTGGTACTCGGAACCCTGGCCGCGTTTGCACTCGTGAAGTACAAACGTTTCACCGGGCGCACGCTGTTCAGCGGCATGGTCAACGCGCCGCTGGTCATGCCCGAGGTGGTGGTGGGCTTGAGCCTGCTGCTGATGCTGGTGAGCGTGCAGCGCATGACTGAGTCGGCCTTCGGTGTCGGCTTTCCAGAGCGCGGCATGATGACCATTTGGCTCGGCCACCTGCTATTGGGCATGGCCTACGCTGCGGTGGTGGTGCAGTCGCGCCTGCAAGGCCTGAACCCTCAACTCGAAGAAGCCGCGATGGACCTGGGTGCGCGCCCGCACCAGGTGTTCTGGCTGGTGACGCTGCCCATGATTGCGCAGAGCCTGGTTTCGGCCTGGCTGCTGACCTTCACCATCAGCCTGGACGACGTGGTGCTCTCGGCTTTTCTGTCGGGCCCTGGCAGCACCACCATGCCGTTGGTGATTTTCTCGCGTGCGCGCCTGGGCCTGGACCCCAGCGTCAACGCCGTGGCCACGCTCATCATCGTGGTGGTGGGCGCGGGCGTGGTGCTGGCCAGCTACCTGATTGCGCGCCAGGAAAGGCGGCGTCAGAAAGAAGTTGCCGCCGCCAGCCGCAACTGATGCAGCCTCTGCTTTAAGCCCTGCCCTTGCCCTTGCCCCTGCCCCTGCCCCTGCCCTTGCCTATCCATCCGGCTTCCCCACCGCCCTGGGCTTACCTGTGCCTGGCCGCCAGCATGGCCCTGGTGGGCTCGTACGTGGGCCTCAGCAAGCTGCTGGTGGCGGTGTTCCCGGTGCTGTTGCTGGCGTGGCTGCGCTTCGCCATTGCCGCCGTGGCGATGCTGCACTGGGTAAAGCGAATGCCGGGCGAGGCGAAGCTTTCGCCGCACGACCGCATGCTGCTGTTCTGGGAGAGTTTTCTCGGCAACTTTCTCTTCAGCATCTTCATGCTCTACGGCGTTCTGCTCACATCCGCGCTGGCCGCGGGCGTCACCATGGCGGCCATTCCGGCGGCGGTGGCGGTGCTGTCGCGCATCTTCCTGGGTGAACAGATACGGCCGCGCGTGACCATCGCCATCGTGTGTGCCATGGCCGGCATTGCCGTGCTGGCCTTGGCCCGCACCGGTGATGGCAGCGCTGCCGCGGCGTCGCACTGGGGTTATGCGCTGCTGCTGGCTGCGGTGCTGTGCGAGGCCAGCTACGTGGTCATCGGCAAGCGGCTCACCGGCAACGTCTCGCCGCGGCGCATCAGTGCGCTCATCAACCTCTGGGGCCTGGCCCTGGTCACGCCCTTCGGCTTGTGGCAGGCACTCAGCTTCGACTTCAGCGCCGTGGCCTTCGACAGCTGGGGCCTGCTGGTTTTCTACGCCATCGCCGCGAGCATGGTGACGGTGTGGCTGTGGATGATGGGCCTGCGCCATGTGCCTTCGTCACGCGCCGGTGTCTTCACCGTGTTGCTGCCGGTGAGCGCTGCGCTGGTGGGCATCGTCGTGCTGGGCGAGAGTTTCGGCGCCGCGCACGGGGTGGCCTTCGCATTGGCGATGGCGGGGCTGCTGCTGGCCACCTGGCCCGAGCGCGCGGCTGCGGCGAGCTGAGCGGTCAGCGATGCTCGATCTCATCCTCTACGGCGCCAGCGGCTTCACCGGTGAGCTGGTGGCGGCGCGCCTGCAGCACGCACAAGCCACGGGCCGCAAACTGAGCTGGGGCATCGCCGGGCGCAGCGCGGACAAATTGGCGGCGCTGCGCCAACGGCTGGGTGCGCCGGAAAGCCTGCCGTGTTTCGTGGCGGAAGCGCACGATGCGGCGGCCTTGCGCGCACTCGCCCGCCAGGCGCGCGGCGTTCTCACCACGGCGGGGCCTTACCAGTTGCATGGCGAAGGACTGCTGCGCGCCTGCGTCGAGGCGGGCACCGATTACCTTGACCTCTGCGGCGAGCCGGCGTGGATGGCGCGCATGATCCACACGCACGAGGCCGCGGCGCGCGACAGTGGTGCCCGCGTGCTGTTCTCTTGTGGCTTCGACTCGGTGCCATTCGATCTGGGTGTGCGCTTCCTGCAGCAGGCCGCCTTGAACCGCTGTGGCCACCCGCTGCGCGAGGTGCAGTGCCTGGTGGTGGAGATGGAAGGCACCTTCTCCGGCGGCACGGCAGCCAGCCTGTTGGCCACCGTCGAGGAGATGGGCCGTGACCCGGCCGTGGCCCGGCTGATGGCCGATCCATTTGCACTGACGCCTGGGTTCAGCGGGCCGCCCCAGCCCGACGATGCTGCGGCGCGGCACGAGCCACTGGCCCTGGCCTGGAGCGCACCCTTCACGATGGCCACCATCAACACCAAGAACGTCCACCGCACGCATGCCTTGCTGGGCCACCCCTGGGGCGTGGACTTCGTCTACGAAGAGCGCCAGCTTTGGGGCAGCGGACTCGACGGTGAACTGCGGGCCCGCGGCGCAGCGCTCAGTGGCCGGCTGCAGAGTGCAGTGCTGGGTTTCGCACCGGCGCGTGCCCTGGTTCGCCGCTTCGTGCTGCCGCAGCCTGGCAAGGGCCCCGATGCGCAGCAGCGCGAGCGTGGCCACTTCACGCTGCGCTTCACAGGCAGCACGGCGCAGGGCCAGACTCTGACCGCCACCGTGCGTGGCGAAGGCGACCCCGGCTACAGCAGCACGAGCCGCATGGTGAGCGAATGCGCCATGGCCCTCGTGCAGGACACACCGCGCAGCCGCACCCCGGGCGGCATATGGACGCCCGGTGCGGCCCTGGGCCTGGAACTGCTACCGCGCCTGCAGCAGCATGCGGGCCTGCACTTCACGATTGGGTAGCCATACTTTCCGTGCAGATGGGTGCGCTTTGCGTGAAAGCCAAGCGTCCAATATTGCCGGCGTTCGGCGAGCAGTTGCCATGCCATTCTTCGCAAAGCTCTTCTCCTTCATCGCCGGCACAGGCTCTGTGAAGCTGCGCTTAAACCTGATGAGTTCGTCCCACGCGATGGCCGGCTCGCTACCCACGATGCCATGACCGCGAATTCGGCGAACATGGTCGATAACTTTTTAACTTCGGCCGCGCCGACCCAGACCTTCTTCGGGTCGCAACCACAGAGCGCGCAAGTACCACCAAAGGGGAGCTGGTCGATGATTGCGACGCGCCATCCGGCCGCGCGGCAGCAGTCAGCAGCGACCGAGGCGCCAGTTCCGGTGCCAATGACGACGAGGTCGTATTGCTGGGTCATGTTCGTTTCTCCTGACAGAGGTCGGACTTGAACCGAGAACTTTCGATTCGGTGGCTCCGGTCTCGCGGCCCGCCTGAGCCAAGGTAAGCGGAGAGCGCTTCTTCATGCTTTCACCCTGCACAACACGACAGTTGCTTCACATCCTTCGTGAACGTCTGCGCACACAGCTTCAACCCTTCAACCATAGTCAGGTACGGAAACAACTCGTTAGCCAGATCTTGCACGGTCATGCGCGAACGGATGGCCAGCACCGCGGTCTGGATCAACTCGCCGGCCTCCGGCGTCACGGCCTGCACGCCGATCAAGCGCCCGCTGCCCGCTTCGGCCACCAGCTTGATAAAGCCGCGGGTGTCGAAGTTCGCCAGCGCGCGCGGCACGTTGTCCAGGCTGAGCGTGCGGCTGTCGGTCTCGATACCCTTGAGATGTGCTTCAGCTTCGCTCAGACCCACAGTGGCCACTTGCGGGTCGGTGAACACCACGGCCGGCATGGCGCTCAGGTCGAGCGCAGCGTCGCCACCGGTCATGTTGATCGCCGCGCGCATGCCGGCCGCTGCGGCCACATAGACGAACTGAGGCTGGTCGGTGCAGTCACCAGCGGCAAAGATGTTCGCTCTCGAGGTTCGCATGCCCGCGTCGATCACGATGGCGCCCTGCTCGTTGACCTCGACGGCCGCAGCTTCGAGGCCGAGATTGCGCGTGTTCGGCGCGCGGCCCGTGGCGACGAGCAGCCGCTCGGCGCGCACCTCACCACCACCGGTCGTGAGCACGAACTCGCCGTTCACGTGCGCGATCTGGCTGGCCTGGGTTTGCTCCAGCACCTCGATGCCTTCGGCACGAAACGCTGCCGTGATCGCCTCGCCGATGGCTGGATCTTCACGCATGAACAAGCTGCCGCGCGCCAAGATCTTGACGTGGCTGCCAAGCCGGGCGAAAGCCTGCGCCAGTTCCAGCGCAACCACCGACGAGCCGATGACCGCCAGGCGTGACGGGATGGTCTCGCTGGCGAGGGCTTCGGTCGATGTCCAGAAAGGGGTGTCCCTCAGACCCGGAATGGGCGGCACGGCCGCGCTGGCTCCGGTGGCGATCAGGCAGCGATCGAACGCCAAGTCGCGCTCGCTGCCATCATTCATGTGCACAATGAGAGTGTGGGCACTCTTGAAGAGGGCTTCGCCGCGCAGCACCGTGATGACCGGGGTGCTTTCCAGGATGCCTTCGTATTTGGCGTGCCGCAGTTCATTGACACGTCCCTGCTGTTGGGCGAGTAAGCGGGCACGGTCGATGGTCGGCCTGGAGGCGGTAATGCCCGTATCGAACGGGCTCTCACGCCGCAGATGCGCGATGTGGGCGGAGCGAATCAGAATCTTGGACGGCACGCAGCCGACGTTGACGCAGGTGCCACCGATCGTGCCGCGCTCGATCAGTGTGACCCGCGCGCCTAGCTCGACGGCCTTCAACGCGGCGGCCATCGCACCCCCACCGCTGCCGATGACAGCGACGTGCGATAAACCGGCCACGCCGGCAGCCTTTGCGCCGCCGCCGAGCAATTCGAGCGCCTCGTCCAGCATGCTCCCGCCCGTTGACGCGGGCGGCGAATCGGCCAGCGTTGCGCGGTAACCTAGCGAGACGACTGCAGATGTCAGCGTCACCAGGGGCGTGTCGCCGGGCATCGCCAATTGCGCAGTTCCAGCGGCGCAAGACACCCGCGCCGAGCGTTCGCCGGGCACCTTTATCAGCGCCTGTTCGACATGGGTGGCGCAGGAATCACAGGTCATGCCGGTGATTTGCAGGTGAGTCATGACTTCCCCGGAATCACGTGGGGGCGGACGCCGGGTTGTGTCTTCGCTCGTCATGCGCGCGTGGCTGGAAGTTCGCAGCCGTCCGGGGTGCAGCGGCGGTTCGCTGGTGAAACGAAGTCCCAGATCGACACGCCGACCATCATGGCCAGTCCGACATAGAGCAACTTCTCCGCCATCGTGAACGTGGCAATCAGCACGATGGCCGGTCCGATCATGCCCAGCACGCTGCGCTGCCACTGGCGATGACGCAGCCAGCCCAGCGCATTGGCCACCAGGGCCAGCGCTGCGAACAGCGGCAACAGCACGGTGATGAACACGCCTTCGTACTGGCTCAGGAAGCCCAGCCCGATCGCGCTGCCGAAGCTCGCGAACGCAGGAAAGCAGGCGCCGCAGCCCATGGCCGACACGATGCTGCCGAGGCCGCCCGCCTTGTTGCCGATGGAGTCGAGTAATGGCACGGAAATTCTCCGGGTTGAGGTCGTGTGGTTCAGCGCTCTACGCTGGACGGATAGCCGGCATTTCCGGTCGCCTGTGTCAGCTGCTCCACAGTGGCTTTGGCATCGTCGAAGGTCACCACGACCTCGCGCTTGCCGAAGTCGACCTTGGCGTCGGTGACACCCGGCACTTTGCTGAGTGACTTCTTGCCGGTGATGGGGCACACCGGGCAGTTCATCGCAGGCACCGCCAATGTGACGGTGTGCGTGGCAGCCTGAGCCGGCGAAGTCATGGCGATGGTCGCAGCGGCGGTCGCGACCAGCGAAACGAGTCTGTGATTCACGGCGAAATCCAGATCAATAGAACCAAGCGGCAAGGTAGGGAAAGACGAGGGCCACCACGATGAGCACCGCCACCCGCCAGAAAGCGACCTTGTAAGCCGTACGCACCTGCGGCACGGCGCAGACTTCGCCCGGCGCTCATTCCGCTGCGGGTCGGTAGATGCGGCGTCCGGCAAAGTACAAAGCCACCAGTGCTGCCCCAACAAACGCCGGCTGATACGGCTGGAAAAGTGTCAGGTTGCTGATCCAGGCACCACCAAAGCCCAAGGTCAAAAGAACCAGCGGGCCCAGGCAGCACACTGAAGCGAAGATCGCGGCCAGGCCGCCGGCGAACAGCACACTGCGGCCCTTTGCGGTTTCGCTCATACAGATCATTCAAGAGCAGAAAACTTCAACATGGCCTAAGCTTACTTCCGTACCAATGTACGGAGTCAAGCGGTATGTCGGACAAATTTGTGGACCTAACCATCGGCGCGTTTGCGGGAGCGGCTGACGTCAATGTGGAGACCGTTCGCTTCCATCAGCGCCGCGGCTTGCTGACTGAACCTGAGAGGCCGTCTGGGCGCATCCGTCGATACGGCTCGTCGGATGTCGCGCGGGTGAGATTCATCAAAGCGTCACAGCGTCTGGGTTTCAGCCTGGACGAAGTGGCCGGCCTGCTCTCGCTGGACGACGGCGCACATAGCGACGAGGCACGAGCGCTCGCTGAAGCGAAGCTCTTGGACGTGCGCGGCAAATTGGCCGATCTTCGGCGCATTGAAAAAGCGCTGGCTGCATTGGTGCGCGAATGCTGCGCAACGACGGGCACGGTGTCCTGCCCGTTGATCTCAACCTTGCAAACGCAGTGATCGGGATTGCCCTGCGCTACAAACTTGTCACTGCTGCATGTCAGCGGTCAGTCACCAATGGCACCTTCTGGCCGAGCCTACCTGTTCGCGTTCAACGCCGACAGCAGCCATTCGAGCCGGCGCGCACTGAACGGCCGGTCTTCAAGGCGGCGAGCTCAACGTCTCAACCCCAAGCAGATATGGGGTCGCCGAGATTCAGCGCCGTTGAATCGGTCGTCCGGCAGCGCAGCCTCGGCCGTGGGACAGGAGCTGCCAAGCGCTCCATGAACTTCATCGGCGACATCAGGATTTGGGCAGTGTTCTCGCGTCACGCGGTTCTGCGCCTGGGCACCACTTGCCCAGTGGTATTGCACTGAACGCGTTCGGTAGATAGTGCCGGACAGGTGATGTAGACGATAGCTGCTCCAGCGAGCAGGCGGCGGAAGACCGGATCGGCGTCGAAGCGGTGCAGGGTGGCCCAGTCGATGCTGCCGTCGCTGGCGACCATTGCAGCGCCGTGGCAGTCGCCGATCAGCGCGCAGTCGCCGATCGGCCGATAGCCGCGCGCCTGCGGTCCAGCACCCGCCGCTGCGTCAGCCGTTGTCACGGAATGCAGGGTAGAGGCTCATGCCGCCGTCGACGAAGAGGGTGGTGCCGGTGACGTAGTCGGAGTCGTCAGAGGCCAGCCAGACGGCGGCCTTGCCGATGTCTTCGGGCGCGCCGACGCGGCCATACGGGATCAGCTTGAGCAGCTTGTCCAGTTGTTCCGGTGTCGACCACGCGCTTTCGTTGAGGGGGGTCTTGATGGCGCCCGGAGCAATGGCGTTGACGCGGATGCCCTGCGCCGCAACTTCTTGCGCCACGCTCTTCATCATCATCTGGATCCCCCCTTTGGACGCCGCGTAGTTGACATGCCCGGCCCACGGAATGACCTGGTGCACCGAACTCATGCAGATGATCTTGCCCTTGGCTTTCGAGGCCGGCGCCAGCCCCTGCGCCAGGCAGCGCCTGACGCCTTCGCGCACGCACAGGAACTGGCCGCCGAGGTTGACATCGATCACCGCCTGCCATTGCGCCAGCGTCATGCCGGTGATCGGTGCGTCTTTCTGGATACCGGCGTTCGAGACCACGATGTCGATGCGGCCGAAGCGTTCGACCGTCTTGTCGAAGAGCCGCGTCACGTCGGCCTCCTGCGAGACATCGCCGTCGACCCCGATCGACTGGCCACCTGCCTGTTGAATGCCCTTCACGACCTTGTCCGCCTCGTCAGGGTTGTCGTGGTAATTGACCGTGACCTGCGCGCCTGCCTTGGCCAGCGCACAGGCGATGGCGGCGCCGATGCCCGAACTGGCACCGGTGACGAGCGCAACCTGACCTTCGAGCGGACGCTGGGATTCGGACACGGTGGGATCCTTCAGGGCAGGTGAGAGAACAAGCGCACCACGCGTTTGGCGAACGGACCGAAGAGCTTGGGTTTGTAGAGCTCGCCGGCCGCCGACTTGCTGGCCTCGCCGAAGGTGGGATAGGGCGCAATCATGCTCGCGATGGCCTTCAATTTCAGGCCGGAACGAATCGCCAGGCTCCAGAGGTGGGCCAGCTCGCCGGCATGCGCGGCCAGGATCGAGACCCCCAGCACGTGGCCGTTCTTCCGCGCCCAGACCTTCACGCTGCCCAGCGTGGCGAGTTCGGTCTGCGCGCGGTCGTTGGCGTCGAGCTCGAAGCGCAGCAGCTGCACGTCGTCGCCGTGCAGCTTGCGGGCGTCGGCTTCGGACAGGCCCACATGTGCCAGTTCCGGGTCGCAGTAGGTGGCCCACGGCAACGACGCGTAGTCGGTCTTGGCGTACGGCAGCAGCAAGGCGTTCTGGACCGCGATGCCGGCGTGGTAGGCGGCGATGTGGGTGAAGTGCGGCGCCTTGGCGACCACGTCGCCGATGGCGTAGACGCCGTGGACGTTGGTGCGCAGTTGGGCGTCGACGACGATGCCGCCCTTGTCGACGGTCACGCCGGCCTGGTCCAGACCGAGCGCATCGACGCGCGGGCTGCGGCCCGTCGCCACCAGCAGGTGCGAGCCTTCGATCTCCGACATCTGGCCGCCTTCGTCCAGGCTCAGTACGATGCCGTTCGACCCGTGAGGCCCTTGCCTGACGGCCGTCACACCCGTCTTCTGCCGCACCACGACGCCCTCGGCCGCGAGCCGCCGCATTAGCAGCGTGGCGTGCTCCTCGTCGTCCTTGGACAGGCAGCGGCTGCGCTCGATCACCGTCACCTTCGAGCCCAGGCGGCGGTGCGCCTGTGCCATCTCGATGCCTATCGGACCGCCGCCCAGGATCAGCAGGTGTTCCGGCAAGGTCGGGTTGTCGAACAGGGTCTCGTTGGTGAAGTGGGGCACTTTGGCCAGCCCGTCGATCTTCGGCAGCGTCGGGCTCGACCCGGTGGCAATGATCACCCGCCGGGCGCTGATGCGTTGTTCACCGGCTTCGCCCGAGACGACCAGTTCGCGCGGCCCCAGAAAGCGCGCATCGCCGCGGATCACGGTAGCGCCCAGGCCCTCGAAGCGCTCGACCGAATCGTGCGGCGCGATCGCCGCGATGACCCCCTGCACATGCGCGTGCACCGCCGCGAAGTCGACTTGCGGCTCGACCGCAGTGATGCCGAAGGACGCGGCACTGCGCATCGCATGCGCCACCTTTGCCGCAGCGAGCAGCGCTTTTGAAGGCACGCAGCCCACGTTCAGGCATTCGCCGCCCATCTTGCCGCGTTCGACCAGAAGAACTTTCACGCCCAGCTGCGCAGCGAAGGCGGTCGCGGAAAGGCCGGCCGAACCGGCGCCGATTACACACAGGTCGAACTGCAACGGTTTCATCGAACGGGCCTTTCTCGTTCAGGCCTTTTGCGCCGTGGCGCCGCCTTCATTGCCATCCTGCTTGCCATCCTGCTTGCCATCCACTTCGCCAACCCCGTGCTCCTTCAATTTGGCCTTGGCCGTCTTCGTCACGAACACCGCCGCCGCCACCGTGGCGACCAGTCCAATGGCGAGAAAGCTCCACTCCAGCGCGCTTGCGCCCTCGCCCGAGGCTGCTTTGCCGGCCGCGCCCACGTACACGTTGAGCAGCGTGCCGGGCATGATGCCGAAAAAGGTCGCTGCTACGTATTCGCGCAACTTGAGGTCGGTGATGCCGTAGAAGTAGTTCGTCAGGTTGAACGGCAGTACCGGGCTCAGCCGCAATAACGCCACCACCTTCCAGCCGCCTTCGCTGACGGCCGACTGGATGGCCTTGAATTTCGGCCGCTTCTGCATTAGCGACTCGACCACATTGCGCGCCAGATAGCGCGCGATCAAAAAGGCCAGGGTGGCGCCGATGGTGGCCGAGACCACCACCAGCGGGAATCCGATTCCCAGGCCGAAAGCCAGTCCGGCAGCGAATGTCAGCACCGAGCCCGGCACCAGAAGCACCGTGCCGACGACGTAAACCGCCACGAAGAGCATCCAGCCGAACGACCCCAGGCCCTCGATCCAAGCCTGGAACGTATCGGACCAGTCCTCGATCGGCATCAGAAACCAGCCCGCCACCAGTGCCGCAATTACCACGGTGCACAGTGCCCACTGCCATTGCGAAATCACGGCTGGTTTCGAATCGCTCATCGGGGTCCAGCCAGGTTTCAGGAGTTGGGCTAATGAAGGGGGCTAAACGAAGTCGGCGGGGACGAAGCTCAAGTTGAATCGGTAGGAGAAGGGCATCGAGCCTATCCGGTTGCACGCTCGACGAAAGTGCGCTTTCGTACGGACGCCAGCCGTGCGCTGGTAGAAGCTTAGTGCGCTGCATGTCGCTAGGCAAAGTTCGGGGCAGCCTCTCACTGTGGAGACCTCCAATGACAGCGCCCACCCATTCTTCCTGCCAAGCGCTGCGAAATGACATCAAAGACCGCAAGTTCCCGTTGTTCACCACCCGCTACGCCAACGATCATCTGCATTCGCGGCCCATAAAGGTGCAAAACACCACGTTCGATGCCAAAGATAGCCACTCGTTCTTCATGTCCAGAAAGAGCGACCCCGTTGCCGAGCTCGCCGACGAGCCCTCAGTCAACCTCGCCTGCTCGCCCCTGGCGACGCGCACTGGATCCTGGTTACCGGGCCAGCGATGCGCAGCAAGGATGTTGGCTTCCGCCCGTCCAATCACCTGCCGACGCAGACCACACCTGCGAGCGAGAACGCGGCCCTGCTGTTCGAACGATCTTGAGCCTCCCGCGCCAATCGCTGGAGCGGTAGTCCGGGCGCCTTGAAGAGCCCCCTGCGCAGTCCGCGCCAGACCGGCGCCCAACCCCGCGCTTTTCGCACCGCCGAAAGAATCCCATGAGCACCACAAAACGCATTGCAGCAGGCAGCCCCTATCCGACGATGACTTGGCCACTGGCCGGTGGGGGTGACCTCACCCTGGCCGGCGAAAAGGGCTGGCGCCTGCTCGTCGTCTATCGCGGCAAGCATTGCCCGCTCTGCAAGAAGTACCTTGCGACCCTGAACGACAAGCTGCAGGAATTCGAAGCCGCCGGCATCAAGGTCGCTGCGGTCTCCGCTGATCCGCGCGAGAAGGCCGAGACCGAGGTCAAGGAAGAAGGCTGGCGCTTCCCGGTGGCCTACGACATGAGCCTCGAACAGATGCGCGAACTCGGCCTCTACATCTCTGATCCGCGGTCGCCACAGGAGACCGACCGGCCTTTCGCCGAGCCCGCGACCTTCGCGATCAATCCTGAAGGCAACGTGCAGGTCGTCGACATCTCGAACGCGCCGTTCTCGCGGCCCGACCTCGCGTCACTGCTGGCCGGGTTGAAGTTCATCCAGGAAAAGCAGTACCCGGTCCGAGGCGCCAAGGCCTGACGTCACGACGCGCCAGGGGCTCGCTCTCCCGGGGCGAAATTCAGCGTTCAAGGACGCAGAGCCCTCCACGCCGACAAGATTCTCGGCAAGCTCAGCGATCAACGGCTCGCCTCTTGAGAAACGAAACCGGGTGGAGGCCCTTCAGGCTGTTGCGACGGCAGGAGCGATCTGGAAGCCAACGGCCGCGCTCCAGCACCAGGATGAACTTGCCATTCGGCCCCACGCGATGCCCCAGAATCGCCTCGCCGGCGCCGTTGCGGGCGATGAGCACGTCAAAGAACGAAGCGCTGGGCACGGTGACGGGCACGGTGACGGGCACGGTTATGGACGCGGTCAGCTCGCGGCGTCGGCGTTGCCCAACCAGCCACCCGAGAATCCAGCCCGGCGCAGCCCCATCCGGATGGCCGGATGCCGCCGCATCAGTCGCCACGGCAAGCCCGACCGGTAGTTCTCGATCATCATCACAACCGGTCCCTGATCGAGGCCGTAATAGCCTTGTGAAATCCAGCCCGAGCCGTTCTTGGACCCCGCAGAGAAGGTCGGGTTGTAGCTGCACATGAAGCCGTAGATGCTCGTCATCTCGGGATAGGTTTCATCGAAGGACTTGATCGTCGGCAGCACGAGCTCCGGCGCGAACGGCAGTGAAGCGACGACGGCCCAAGGCGCCAGCGTGCCGTCGTCGGGGCCGTTAGGGATCGCGCGCGCCTTGTAGTCGTAGAACTTTCGATCGACATTTCCGACCCTGCGTTGCGCCGGGCCGGGTCCGTCGCTCGCCGTGATCCCCCAGGCGTACTTGCCGTAGCCGACGTACTGCTTCGGGTTGCGAATCGCATAAGCCTGCTGCACGTAAGCGGCGCGCCGGCTGTTCTCGAAGTAATCGATGCCCTTGGCGCGCATGTAATCGTCCTGAATGCCGCGAAAGTCAATCCACACGTGCGAGATCTGGTGGATGAAGAGCGGCCCGGCATAGAGGAACTCGATGCCGTAAAGTTTCTTCCACCGATACGACCGGGTCCATGCCGCGTAGCTCTCGGTCGGCAACGGATGCGTCGGCGACCCCAGGCCGAGCGCGTAGAGGACGAGGGCCTCGCTGTAGCCTTCCCAATGGTGCTTGATGAACCCCGTCGCCGGCTTCCAGCCGTGCGCGACCGTGCGCTTGCCGTTCTGCGCCCACTGCCAATCGGCGCGAGCGTAGAGCGCATCGGCCAGGCTTCGAATCTCCGTCTCTTCATCGGTGGCGCGGTCGAAGTACATCGCGGCGGCGAGCGCGCCGGCGAGCAGGAAGGCCGTGTCGATGGTCGATAGCTCCGACTCCAGCGCCCGTCGACCGGTCTTCATGTCCAGGAAGTGGTAATAAAAACCCCGGTAGCCCGTCGCGTCTGGCGCTTCGCTCTGCGCGCTGTTCCAAAAGAAGCGCAGGGTCGCGAGCACACGGCCGATGGCGGCGCCGCGGTTCAGGTATCCGCGCTCGACGCCGATGGGGTAGGCCGTCAGAGCGAAGCCGATCGCGGCGATGCTCGCCGCCGCGTTCTCCCGTGTGCTGTCGGGCACCATCCCGTTCTCGGTATTGGCCTCCTTCAAGAAATATCCGAAGGTGTTCTTCTGGAGTTGACCCAGCTCCCTGTCGGTCATCGACCGCTGACCGATCTTCGCTTTCGCCATCGCTTTTGTTGTCACGTCTCGCTCCCGATCTGTCATTTGCTGTCAGTCGAACTCCAGCGTGATCGCCGCGACCGCGTGCGGCGGCAACTCGATCTCGATCTGCACGACCCGATCCTCGTACGTCCAGGCATGCGGCTCCCGCGCGACGCGCGATGCCGTCTGCAGCTGCTCGACCTGCAGCGCGCTCAGATAGTCGGGCGCACCCATCTCGCGCCACTGCGCGCGCGGGTTGGCGTGGGTCTCGTCGATCCGTTCGACGAAAGCGGCACGCGGCTCAGGCGCTTCAAAAATCGAGACGCGCACTTGCTGTGCCTCAATCCCATGGCGCGGCAAGGCGTGATTGGTCAAGAACACGGTGACGGAGTTCTGCCGACGAACGACCCATGCGTTCACCGTCTCGTGCAGCCCGTCGACCAGCAACTGTTCGGTGCCGAGCCGGTGCAGCAACTCGCAGGCGCGGTAAGCCGGCTTCGGGATGCCGTGCAGATTCAGCAGCCCGAAGCCACCGTGAAACGGCACCGACGGGAAATAGTTTTCCTCGAAGATGTCGGTGAAAGTCCAGAAACTATAGCCCTCGACCAAGCCGTTGCTTTCGAGCATCGTCTTGGCGACGAATGCGGCGGCATACGGCGCGTCGTGCAAATCATCGCGGGGGTTCGACGAAGCGTTCCACTCCGTGTAGTAAACCGGCTTGCCACGCGCTCGGCGGAATGTGTCCTGTGCCTGCTCACGCAGGATGCCGCGCCGGCTGTTCGCTAGTTGCGTTTCGGTGTCGTCGCCTTCGTTGCCCAGCGCGTCGGTCGGGTAGTGGTGGGTGCTGATGAAATCGACCGGTAGCTTTTTCTTCTCGCAGAACGCCTGGAACTCATCGATCCATTCATTCTTTGCCGTCGCCGGACCGCCGACTTTGAGCGAGGGGGCCACTCCTTTGATCGCTTCGACGCTGTACTGGTAGAGCTTGAAATAGTCGGCTTGGCTGCCTTTCCAGAAGTCCGGCAAGTTCGGCTCGTTCCAGACCTCGAAGAACCATTCATTCACTTCGGCGATGCCGTAACGCTCGACCCAGTGTGTCGCCAGCTTTTCCAGCAACGCAGCCCACTGCTTGTAGTCGCGGGGTGGCGTGATGTTGCCTTTGTAGTGAAAGACGGTCTTGCTTCCGGACGCCAATGCCTCGGGCATGAAGCTCAGTTCGACAAAAGGCCTCATACCGATGGAGATGAGGAAGTCGAAAATCCGATCGGCGTTGAAGAACGAATAGAGAAGCTCTCCGTCATGATCGATGAGCGTGCCGATATCGTCGGACAGCAGGCCGTGAAAGCGCACGTAGCGAAAGCCCAGCTCGTCGTGGCAGCGGCGCAGTTGCTCCTGCCAGTCGGCACGCAACGCGAGCGGTGCGTGGCCGCTGCCGACGGTGTGTTCCCACGAATGGGCGAGCGGAGTCGTCGTTTCGGTCAGCCTGCATGAAAATTCTGGCATGGGGGTGTCGTGCTCAGATCAGCGGTTGCGCGGCAGTTTCAACGACGAAGCGATTGCCATGACGCCTGGGCCACGGTAGCTCCTCGCGCAACTTGAGCGCTCTCGCAGGGTTGGGCTTTTCCCCTGGTTTGGCGCCCCTCTCCTGAATCGAAGGGACTTCGGCCAGCAGTTCGCGTAAATCTTGCGAGACGGCTTGCGGGTGATCATCCGATCGCGGCACGGCGGTCGATCGGCGCCGTTACGGCCGATTCCCGACGTAGAAGATGCGCCAAATCCAGCCGGCCTTGTCGTCCGAAACGTAAATCGACCCGTCGGGGGCCTGTGCCAACCCAACGGCGCGATGCGCTGCGCCGGTCGGCGTCGGAGTTCCGCCTGCGAAGCCGTCGGCAAAAACCTTGTAACGACCGATGGGCCGGGCCTGTTTCCACGGAGTGAAGGTGACGACATAACCCGGACCCGCAGGCTGTAGCGCCGTGTCGAATCGCGAGCCGTGAAACGCGACAAACAGGCCGTTCTGATACTGCTTCGGGAACTGGCCGCCGGTATAGAACAACATCGACAGCGGCGCCCAGTGCGCCGGATAGTCATCCACAGGCAACTGGCGCGTCGCGCAACGACCGACCAGGCTGCCGTCGCCGCCGTATTCAGGGGCAAGCACCTTGCGGTTGCGCATGCCGTCGAAGAAGCAATAGGGCCAGCCGTAGGCTTTGCCCTGGTCGATACGGAACAGTTCTTCGGCAGGCAGCCGTGCGTCGTCGCGTGCGTCGAAGAGCGTGAACCAGTTTTCTAGCAGCTGATCGCGGCCGTTCTGCACGCCATACAGTTTCCTATCAACGGGGTTGATCGCCAGCGCGTTCATGTTGCGCAGCTCGGTGGCGAAGCGGGTTCCGTCGGCCTGGGCTTGGTTGGTGCGCGTGGTGTCGAATGTCCACACGCCTGCGCGCACCTCCAACTCGGCGCAAGGGTCGACGCCCGGCGAAAACGGCGCACGGTTGTCGGCCTGACACGAATTGCTTCTAGAACCGATGTTGACGAACATTCGGCCAGCTCTGTCGAGCAAAACGGTCTTGCGGGGGTGGTCACCGGTAGACGGAAGCCCCGAGACTACCGTCTCAGGCGCGCCGTTCGGCACCAGTTCGTCGCCGGCGAAAGTCCAGCGAACGACTCGGTCGTTGGGGCTGAAGTACAGCTGGTTGTTGTCCCAGGCGATGCCGTTGCCGCCCGTTGGCCCGAAGCGCTGCTGTAGATCCGCACGGCCGTCGCCGTTCGTGTCGCGCAACGCCAACACGCCGCCGGTGACGGTGCCGTCAGTCGCGTTGTCCAGCGCGACGTACAGGTCGCCATTCGGGCGCACCACCATGTGACGCGCGCGGCCGACTTCGCGTGCCACGACCACCGCACAGAATCCTGGCGGCAGCTTGAGCCCGCCATTGTCGGGGTCGCACACAACAGCAGCTAACGGGTCGGCCGCCGGCGCAGCCGATGACACCGACGCGCCGATCAACGAAAGAAGCACGCCGAGCACTGCCGGTGCAGGCACGAATCGACCGGACCGCGCGCGGCTTTCAAACAAGGGCTTCATGGACGTCTCCAGACTGCGGTTGCACAAGTTATGGAAAGAAATCTAGGAAAAGGAATGCTCACCAGACCCTGCCGATCCCATCTGTGTCCCATCGAGTGTCTCGATGGGGCCAGGCGCCGACAGTAATTACCAAGCGCGAGGCGCTCCGTGCGCTGGCGCACCCAGCTTTGGTACTTTGGTTGCCTTTGTCTGACGACGAGGCAGCACCCGGCGCCGGGCGTTCAACCGTGTCCTTCAGGAAGCGCTGCATTGACCCCAGCGGCGACATCACGATGCCCGTGGTGCCGTCGCGCCACGGCGTCTCCTTCAGCCTGAGCACGACTTGCCCGGCGTTATTGCGCCGCGCCAGCTCGTTGACCGGCGCCGGGCGCGTGATGCAATGACACAAGCTACTCCAGCCGCTGGCGCTCGCCGGCGGCGCAGGGCAGCGCGGTGTGCAGACCGAAACCATACACGTCGGCACTCAGCGCCCTCGTGTGCCAGCGCACGGACCCGGCCAAAGGTACCTCCCATAAGAGCGACCCGACTCAGCTATTGGCTATGAAGGAGAAGACATGAGAGACATTCCAAAAGGCCTGCTTGCCGGCCTCGTCGCTACTATCTCGCTGTCGTTGCTCATGGTCTAGAAGGCGACGATGGGCGTCATGCTGCATCTTGACCTTCCGAAGTTGCTGGCGGGGATGATGGGTTCGCCCGACAACCCCATCATTGGCTGGATCGCGCACTTCGCGCGTCGGCATCTTCGTCTACGGTGTCGGAAGTTGGTCAAGGTAGTTGTCGCCGTGAAAGCATACGTCTAGCTGGTTTGAGTGCTTCGTTTAGCTTAGCCGTGGTGGGCGCAGGCTGCGGCTGTGAGCCGAGGGTGCGCTGGGATCCTGAAGCAAGGTCATGCCATCGCCACATAACGACAACCCATGGCGAAAACCTGAGCTCTCATCGGCATCCGGCTCTTGCACGAGGCCTCACCCGGCACCATGTCTGCAGCTGTCTGGCGCAACGCCTGCAAAGCGCACAGCATGCCCGGGCTTACGCCGCTTGCATGCCAGACCATGCCGAAGGCGCCGGGCTCCGAAGTCAATACCCTGCTGAGGTCGGTTGCAATCGCCGAGCTTTCAATCCATGCCGGTGACGGCACCAGACCAGCGGCAATGAAAGTGTCGTCGATGCAACGGCGCAATGCCGTGCCCGCTGGAGGCAGCAGCCAAGGGTGGGCTGAAGCTTCAAGCCAGCTTGGTGTACTTTCGTTGGCCAAGGGATGATTCGGTGCGCCGACGACCGAGTGCACGTCGTTGAAAAGCACCTCGCAGCCGATGCCTTCCGCGAAAGCCCAGCCTCGAGGCCACACGCGCCATTCGCGCGCTGCAGGGCTGGCAGGCCTGCCCGATCGTGGCCCTGACAGCCAATGCCTTCGACGAAGACGGGCGCGGCTGTGCCGACGCGGGCATGAATGACTTCATCACCAAGCCGATGGATGTGGACGCGTTTTACTTCAGTCTGCTGCGCTGGCTGGAGGCCGGTAACTGCACAGGCTCATCACCACACCACTGAGGTGACGGCCGAGAACGAGATGTGATCGGCGCATTGCGCCATCGGCAAGCGCTCAGGGCCAGCCCCTGGGCTCTTCACGAGGCTGTGCCGACGTTGGCTGCTGCTTGGAGACTCAAATTTTTGAATGAACTGTTACAGCGCTTCGTCGGTTGAAGCGCAACGAGGCGCTTATCAGGCCCTGGGCGAGCGGATGCGGTTCAGCAACTCCGTCACCGCGACAGGGTCTGCCGGCTTCACCAAGTGAGCGTCGAACCCGGCCTCGCTGGACATTCGCCGGTCTTCCTCCTGGCCCCATCCCGTCAAAGCCACCAGCATCATGTCTTTGCCCCAGGGCTGCTGGCGGATCATGCGGGCAGCCTCAAAGCCGTTGAGTTTGGGCAAGCCTATGTCGAGCACCACCAGGTCGGGGCGAAAGCTCTCTGCCGCCTGGACCGCTTCCAGTCCGTCGTGCGCGATGCGGGTCTCGTGGCCGGTCATCTTCAGAAGCTCGGCCAGCGACGTGGCTGCATCGCGGTTGTCGTCGACGACAAGGACGCGGCGACTCTGCGCCGGCTCAACCGGGGCCGGTTCTGGCAACAGCAGGGTGGGCACGTCCGCCAACAGCGGCAAACGAACAATGAACTCGCTGCCCTGGTTGATACCGGCACTGCGTACCTGAATCGTGCCGCCGTGCATTTCCACCAGGCTCTTGACCAGCGTCAGGCCAATGCCCAAGCCGCCCCGGGACCGCTCCAGCGACGTATCGACCTGGGTGAACATCTCGAAGATCCGGAGGGTTTGCTCCGCCGCAATGCCAACCCCGCTGTCGCCCACCCGTATGACGGCGGCGTCGCCGTCGCGCTCAACGGCGAGCGTGATGCGACCCCCCTTGTCGGTGAACTTGATGGCGTTGTTGAGCAGGTTGCCGATAACCTGGGCCAGCCGGGTCGGGTCGGCGTTCAGGAACACGGGCTGCGTCGGCAGCGTGACCGTCAACGCGTGCGCCATCGAGTCGCAAAACGGACGGGCAGCATCGACCGCGTGTTGTATCGCCGATGCCAGCTCGACCCGCTCTCTGCGCAGTTCGATGTTGCCCCGGCTGACGCGGCTGATGTCGAGCAGGTCGTCTACCAGACGAACCATTTGGCCGATCTGTCGCTCGATCATCGCGGATGCCGATTGCACGGCCGTGTTGCCGGTGCCCGTGAGCCGCATGATGTGCAGGGCGTTGCGGATGGGGGCGAGTGGATTGCGAAGCTCATGGGCCAGGATCGCCAGGAACTCGTTCTTGCGGCGGTCGGCTTCGGTCAGTTCAATGCTGAGGCGGCCCAACGCTTCCGCCGCCTCTTTGCGCGCGGTGATATCGCTTGCGGTGCCGAACCATTCGACGATTTCCCCCTGAGCGTCCAGCATGGGGATAGCGCGCGATGACGACCAGCCGAGCATGCCGTCCGCGCGGCGAATGCGGTGTTCCAGTTTCAACAGGCTCTTGGTACGAATGGCCTCGCCGATGGTCTCCATTACTTGCAGAGAATCGTCCGGGTAGATGTATTTCTGAAGCCAGTCGCGCAATGGCTCATTCGTGTCGGCGATGAAATCGCGGCCATACAGTTGGCGCATCTCGGTCCAGTCCGGGCTCATGCGGAAAATCGCATCGGAGCTGGCTGTCACGAACGCGCGCAGGCGCGCCTCGCTCTCACGCAGCGACAAAGTTGACTCGCGGCGAACCCGGTCCATCTGCAGCTGCGCCCCAACGCGAGCCAGTAGCTCCCGCGCACTGAACGGCTTGACCATGTAGTCGTCCGCGCCGAACTCCATGCCCTCGATGCGGCTCTCCTCGCTGGCACGGGCCGACAGCAGGATCACCGGCAGGCTGCTCGTGGCAGGGTCAGCCCGCAGTTGCGCAAGCAAGCGAAGGCCATCCAGGCGCGGCATCATCACGTCTGCGAGTACGAGGTCAGGCAGGTTGCTGCGCGCAGCGACCAACGCCGCCTCTCCGTCGCGCACGGCCTGCACTGTGTACCGATCGCTCAGAAGGCGAGACACGTAACGGCGCATGTCTGCGTTGTCGTCCACCAGCAGAATTCTTTGCCGGGCGACTGCAGTGCCCGGGCCCGGCGGTGTGGGGTCGCGCGGCGCGGGCTCGCCATCGTCGGCCGGAAACCAGCGCAGCGCTTCCAGAGCGTAGTGGTCCGCCGGCAGCGGGCTGGCGACCGCAATGCCGTCAGGCTCCAGGCGGTCGGCCGGCAGATGGCTGCTGCCCTTGGGGATCGTCACGACGAAGGTGCTTCCCTGGCCAAGGACGCTCTCGACCGCCACCGTGCCGCCGTGCTGCCTGACCAGTTCCTGCACCAGGGCCAGCCCGATGCCCGTGCCTTCGTGTGTACGGGCGCGGACCCCTTCGACGCGGTGAAAGCGTTCGAAGATTTGCGGCAACTGCGCCGCGTCAACACCAGCGCCCGTGTCACGTACCGACAATCGCACAGTGCCCACGGCCTCTTCGAGCGTGACAGTGATGGCCCCTTCGAGCGTGAACTTGAAGGCGTTGGAAATCAGGTTGAGAACCACCTTCTCCCACATGTCCCGGTCCACGTAGACCGGCTCGGACAGCGGCGGGCAATCCACCACCAACCGCATGCCGGCTTTCTCGACGGCAGAACGAAACACGCTGGCCAGCCCTCTGGTCGCTTCGGCCAGGTCGGTGGCTTTGTATGACGCCCGGGTACGGCCCGAGTCAGCACGCGAGAAGTCCAGCAGCGTGTTGACGAGGTTCTGCAGCCGCAACGCGTTGCGGTGGACAATGCCGATCTGTTCGCGCGCGACGCGTGGCAGGATGCCGTGCGGCATTGCCAGCAGGTCTTCCGCCGGCCCGAGCAGCAAGGTCAGGGGTGTGCGGAACTCGTGGCTCACGTTGCTGAAAAAGTCGGTCTTGGCCCGGTTGAGCGTGGCCAGCGCTTCGGCCCGTTTGATTTCTTCCTCGTGGGCGCGGGCGTTGGCCACTGCGGAGGTCACCGACGCCGCCAACAGCTCAAAAAACCCACGGTATGTCTCGTCCAGCCTCAGCCGGGGGCTGACCCCGACGACGAGCACTGCCACCGGCCGGTCCATCCCCGCAGGCGTGACTGGCAGTAGCAACGCCGTTTGCACCGCTTCGGGATACGCCGAGCAACAAACCGCACCGAAGCGCTGCTTCAGGTCATCGATCTGCAGCGCTGTGCCTGACAGCGCCACCTCGCCCAGCGGCCAGGACGGTTCGCTTGCGACCAGATCTACCAACAAAGGACAGGCTGCACTTTCGGCGGCCAGCCCCACCGGCGCAACGAGGCGGGCTTGCTGGTGCACACTGTCGAGGAGGTAAGCAAGGACGAAAGGCAGGTCGAGCTGGTAGGGTGCCAGTGTTTGGCTGACCACGGTGATGGCTTCTTCGATCGACTTTGCCGTGCCCGCATTCATCGCAAGATCCCGCAGAGTGCGGGTGCGGCGCTCGCCCAGCACTTTGGCGGTCATCTCGATGACCGGATGGAAAAGCCCGCCGATGTGCCCGTCTTCGTTGCGGATGGGGCTGAACGAGAAGGTGAAAAAGCACTCTTCGTTGAAGCCGTGGCGGTCCAGGAAGATGTGCTGATCTTCCATGAACGCGGTGTCCCCGGCGAGCGCGGAATCATGCGCGTTGCCGATCACTGGCCAAGCCTCGCTCCAGCACTGCCGAAAGTTCTGGCCCAGCGAGTGGGGGTGCTTGCCACCGCAAATTACCCGGTAGCCGTCGTTGTAGATCTGCACAAGCCCCAGCCCCCAGATGATGCAGATGGGCAGGTCCGAGGCCAGGCAGATGTTGACGGTGGTGCGCAGGCTGTGCGGCCAGGAACCAATCGGTCCAAGAGGCGTCTGCGACCAGTCCATTGACCGCACCAGCTCGCCCATCTCCCCGCCGCCCACGACCCAGCTCGGGGCTCCCTGTTCACCCACTGGCGGCCCGGTCACTCGATTTTCCCTGTGGCACGGAAGGTGTTCATAACTACTCATTGTGCGCGGAATGAGATCGACGCCGGTCGGTCAACCCGGGTGTTGCGCGAAAGCGCATACCGTCACCTTCTGCGTGACTGACTGATCGCATCCGTTCGCTGCCGCACAGATGAATCGTTAGTTAGGGCTCAGCATAAATTATCAAACTGCCCAAGCTGAAGCAGTTTTGATCAGGCAATGCCAGCTCTTCAGCTTCGGCAGTGCGCGATGGCGCCTTCGCCGTTTGCTGACGACACTGTCTTTGACGCAATCTGATCGAGGTAATCGATGGCTTTAACTCACCCCCAACTTCTAGCCAAGCGCAAACCCGGCAAGAAGAGCCCGGCGCCAGAGCTTGAGTTGGAAAAGTGCCTGACCGGCATCAAGGGCTTCGACGAAATCACGGAGGGCGGGCTTCCGAGAGACAGAATCACCTTGTTGAGTGGGACCACCGGCACCGGGAAGACGCTGCTTGGCATCGATTTTTTGATCAGCGGCGCGAACAAGTACAACGAAACCGGCGTCTTCATGTCATTTGAAGAGACTGAAGACGAGTTGTACAAAGACATCGCGTCGCTGAACTTCAACTTGCCGGCGCTCGTCGCTGAGAAGAAGATTGTTCTCGACTTTGTGCTTCTCGAACGAAGAGATATTCAGGAAGCAGGGGAATTCAACCTCGAAGGACTCTTTGTTCGACTTGAACATGCCATCGATTCCGTCAAGGCGAAGCGCGTCGTGCTGGATTCCATCGATTCGTTGTTCGCCGGCGTCACGGATGTAGGTATCTTGCGGCTCGAAATCAAGAGACTGTTTCGTTGGCTCAAGGACAAGAAAGTCACAGCGTTGATCACCGGTGAGGTCCAACAAGGCGCGTTCACCCGGCATGGCTTAGAGGAATACATTTCCGACTGCATCATTCTTGTCGACAACCGGGTCAGAGAACAGATTGCAACGCGGCGAATTCGTATCATCAAATATCGCGGCTCCAACCACGGCGCCAACGAGTATCCGTTTGTCATCGACAACAATGGGCTTTCGGTCATCCCCATCACTTCTGCAGGCATGGACCAACCAGGCACGGCGGAACGGGTGGCGACAGGCGTCGCATCATTGGACAAGTTGTTCCAGGGTGGCGGCTACACCAGAGGCAGCACCGTTCTCATATCGGGCACCGCGGGCACTGGCAAAACCAGTCTCGCAGCCGCTTTCGCCGTGGCAACGTGCAAGCGTGGCGAGAAGTGCCTGTACTTGTCGTATGAAGAGTCGGCGGGCCAGCTCGTGCAGAACATGAGCTCCGTGGGTTTTGATCTCGGGCCGCTGGTCAAGAAGGGGCTGCTGAAAATGGTGTCCACCCGGCCGTCGTTTTTTGGTCTGGAAATGCACTTGCTTGATTTGTACAAGCTGTTGGCCGAATTCAAGCCAAGAGCTGTGGTCATCGACCCGCTGACCAGTCTGCTGGGGCAAGGCAACCGACTTGAAGTTCAGTCCATGCTGACCCGCATGATCGATGCCCTCAAATCCAAGGGCATCACCGGCTTCTTCACCAGCCTGGTCTCTTCGGCCGCTCAAAATGACACGAGCGGTGAAATCGGCGTTTCGTCCTTGATTGACACGTGGCTGGTCGTCAGGGAATTGGAGGAGAACGAGGGACGACGCCGCATTCGCGGCCTCTACATCGTCAAGTCGCGCGGCATGGGCCATTCCAGCGATGTGCAAAAACTGGTGATGAGCAATGACGGACTGCTGATCGTGCCGATGGATTCCGAGACCACGGCAGGATCCAAACAGAATAGGAAGGTCGGAAAAGGGACCTCCACGAGTCAAAAATAGCAAAAAACTCTCAGGAAAGAGGACAATGCCCTCGCCCCCCTCCGCCGCCAAGCCCAGCATGGAAAAAGCGATTCCAACGTGCATTGTAGGAATTGGCGGCTCTGCCGGCGCCCTGAATGCGTACAAGTTGCTGTTGGATCATTTGCCGGTCGACACAGGTATGGCGTTCGTAATCATCTCGCATATGAATCCAGACGCTTTCAGCCAGTTGGCCCAAATTCTGTCGCGTCATACCAATATGCCGGCGCGGGTAGCATCAGCTGACATGCCTATCCGAGCGAACCATGTTTATGTAATTCCGACCAACGCCGATCTGGAGGTTGAGCAAACCAAGTTCAAGGTCACTTCGCCTCGGAGCCGGCGAAACGCGCAAATCGATCTGTTCTTTGCTTCGATCGCGGAAACCTTCCGCGACAGGGCAATCGGCGTCGTTCTTTCTGGTTATGGCGGGGACGGTATCGCAGGGTGCAAGCACATCAAGGAGCAGGGCGGCATCACCTTTGCACAGGATCAAACGGCAGAGGTCGATGGCATGCCTGTCAGCGCGCAGGCATCAGGCTTTGTGGACTTCGTTCTGCCGCCGGACAAGATTTCTGCGGCACTGCTCGAGATTGGAGCGCGCCTACCTCAGAGCGTTTGAGCCCGTCGGTTTGCTTGGGCAACAGGGAAAAGGATCGGTCGAAATTTCAGGTGTTGGACGCAGCTGCCAGATGCCCGGCCCAGCCGGCCTGCGTCATCAACTCCCGGAACCACACGCGATAGCCAGCGCTGCTGGGATGCAGACCGTCTCGTGCATTCAGGCCCGGGTCCTTGACGAACGGGTCGTAGGCGCGTTCATGGAAGAGGTTGACGTAGGTCGCGCCCGTCTGGCTGGCAGCGGCCTGGACCATGCGGTGCATCGCCCGCGCGCGCTGGGTCATCATCCACGACAATGGGGCGAAGAAGAACGGCGCATTGCCGACATTGCCGGCAGGCATCAGTACCACCCGGTCGGAGCGCTCTGCGGCACGGCGGGCCACGGCTTCGACGTCGGCTCGCAAACGGTCCATGCCCGTGAGTCGGATGATGTCGTTGCCACCAACTTGTACCAGCACCAAGTCGAAACGGCCTTCGCCGGCGAGCTGCTCGATCACATCGGCAAACTTGGCGCCATCGCGGGCCCGGTTTTCGATCAGCAGGCTCGGATGGTCCCTGGCGATCAGGCCGGCCAGGCTGTCTGCGGGCGACGCGGCCCCGGTGCCTACTGCCGTGCTGTCGCCGACGATCAACAGGCGCAGCGCGGGCTGCGCCGGCGTCTGCTGGAAGGGCTCGCTCAGCCGCGCCAATTCCGCAGACTGGCCGAGGCGCCACACCGCGCAGCCCGAGGTCAGCAGCAGTGCCGACCCGGCTACCAGCGTAGCGAGTTGAAGAGCCCGCGAATAGCGATGGTTCATGCAGTGGTTCCCTGATAGCAGCGTCGGGTGTCATCGTTGCCATGCGTAATTCAGCAAGGAAATATCTGAAGAGTCTAGGCGGGCGTCAAAGAGTACGCTGTAGGCGGCCTGCACCACGCCAGGCAGGCACAGGCCTACGGCCGACGCGCGTCAGTGCGAATGTCAGCCGTCTGTTCGGCACGGCCGCCGTGCGGCTGAATGACAACCTGCTGGAGCGCAGCAGCGAGGCCGAGATCCTGGGCGTGATGGGGCACGAGACCCCCCAGCGTCAATCAAGTACCCGCTGCTCTGGCGCGGCGTCTTTCATACTCAGCCATGCCCAGCAAACGTGACCGTCAGCACCACCATCATGTGTACGTGGTTGAACTGTCTGACCTGGTCTGGAATGAAGCCCGTTTCCGCGGCGCCAACCCCGACTACCAAATCGGCAAACCGTTCGTCTACGTCGGCATGACGGGGCTCGATCCCGACCTGCGATTCGACCGGCACAAGGCGGGCGTCCAGGCCAACCGCTTCGTCTTTGAATACGGCCTGCGCCTGGTCACCTCGCTGTACGAGATCTACAACCCGATGCCTTACGAGGCGGCGCGCGAGATGGAAGTTGAACTGGCCATCGGTCTGCGCGAGGCCGGCTACGGAGTTTGGCAAGCCTGACCAATGGAAGGCCCTGTGTGCCGGTGAGCTTCAACCCGCTGCAGCACCTCGAAAACCCCGCGCGGAGCGTGTGCCACTTGGCGGCCCCTTGGAACCAGAGTCATCCCGCATTTGTGCGACGTCGTGCAGCCGTCATGCGCAAATAGTCGACTCTTGTCCGTACGCCCTCTGGATCTGCCTGGCCTGCCTGTGGCGCTGACGCAGCTGTGGCTGTTGCCTCTCGCCATCGCCATCACCATCACCATCACCATCACCACCACTAGAAAAAGCCAGGACCAGTTTCAACGTTGCGGCGCAGAGCCTTCGGGCTTGATGTAGGCGGCTTCCACATCGACGTGCCGTCGCAAGGCCTGCACCAGGGCCAGCAGGCCCGATGCGTCGGCGCAATTGACCAGCCACCATCGTTGGCCTTCTGCGTCGCGCGCGCCGGGGTGCATGGCGCTCACGCGTGCGCCGGCTTGCGCCGCCATCGCATGCAGGGCGCCGTCGCTGCGACCCGTAAACAAGCCCACCACTGCTTCCATGCAGCGCAGCATACGCGTTAGCCCTGACGCGCTTCGTTTACGAACAAGGGGTGCGTGACCCCTAACTGTTGGTATGTCCCGGCGCCCCGGCATCGCCCACTATCGCCCCTCCTGAACTGGACCCGGCGTGCCGCGCGGCGCATGCCAACCAAACGGTCTCGATGCCGCGCGTTAGAGGACATTGAATATGGCTCGCAAACTGCAATCGCCGCCCGAAATCATCGTGGTGGCCCGGCCCCAAGCGGGTCTGCGTTCGTCACCCGGCCTGGCAGCGCCGGCCGGCTCGTCGGCCTCGCTGAAAGCTTTGCTGAAATCGGCCAAGCTCGAAATGCAGCCGCTGTTCGGCGCCACCGAAGAACGCGTCGAAGCCTGGATCAGCCCCAGTGTGCGCGCTGCGGCACCTGACCACCCCGACCCGGCCACGTTCTACCACCTGGTGGGCAAGGTGGCTAACACCGAAAAGTTGCTGACAGACCTTTTGTCTGAACCCGGCGTGCTGGGCGCCTATTACAAGCCGCCAGGCGAGCCGCCGGAAATGGACCGCGAAGAACTGCACGGCGACATGCCGCCTGACGCGCCCATGGACATGAGCCCGGCAGCCACGCCCGACTTCATCGCACGCCAGGGTTACCTGGAAGTGGCACCCGGCGGCATCGACGCGCGCTTTGCCTGGACCAAGCCCGGCGGCCGCGGCGACAACGTGCGCGTCATCGACCTGGAATGGGGCTGGAACTTCAGCCACGAAGACCTGCTGGCCAACAGCGGCGGCCTGCTCGACGGCAGCAACGCCACCGACACTGACCACGGCACCGCCGTCATCGGCGTCATCGGCGGTGACGTCAACGGCATGGGCGTGCACGGCATATCACCGAATGCGCGGGTGTCGGCTATCTCCTTCATCGGCAATTCTTCGGCACAAGCCATCCGCAAGGCCGCCGACCGACTGCTGCCTGGCGATGTGATCTTGCTGGAGATTCACCGCCCCGGCCCACGCGGAACCGGCTCAGGGCAGATGGGCTTCATCGCCATCGAATGGTGGCCCGATGACTTCGCGGCCATCGTCTACGCCACGTCGCGCGGGATCATCGTCGTCGAGGCCGCAGGCAACGGCTTTCAGAACCTGGATGACGCGGTCTACAGCACGCGGCCTGCGGGCTTTCCGGCGGGCTGGCGAAACCCCTTCAACCGCGCCAACCCGCAGTGCGGTGCGATCTTGGTGGGCGCTGGCGCACCGCCGCCCGGCACCCACGGCCGCAACCACGGCGCTGACCGTTCGAGGCTGGACTTTTCCAACTATGGCAGCGCTGTCGACGTGCAGGGCTGGGGCCGCGAAGTCACCACCACCGGGCGCAGCTGGGGCGTGGCCGACCTGCACAACGGCGGCGGCAACGCCTGGTACACCGACCAGTTCTCGGGCACTTCCAGCGCCAGCCCGGTGGTGGTGGGCGCAGTGGCGGCGATGCAGGGCTGGCTGCGCGCGGCCGGCAAGCCGCTGCTGACTTCCGTGGCCGCGCGCGACGCCCTGCGCGCCACCGGCACGCCGCAGCAGAACGAACCGGGCCGCCCCGCCACGCAACGCATCGGCAACCGGCCCAACCTGCGTGCGCTGCATGCACGGCTGTTCCCCAAGCTGTCCATCAAGGACGCCAAGGACGCCGTCAAGGACCGGAAGGAAAAGGACACCAAGGAACTGATCAAGGAACGCATCAAGGACCAACTCAAGGACCAGGTCAAGGACATCAAGGAAAAGGACACCAAGGAACTTCTCAAGGAACGCATCAAGGACCAGGTCAAGGACAACAAGGAGGGCAAGGAGTTCAAGGACTTCGACAAGGTCCACGACAAGGTGAAGGACCGCAAGGACATGGTGGAAGTGCGAATCCCCGTGCGCATTGGCGGCATCAACCCGGCCGCGCAGCCGGGGGCGCTGCAAGACCGGCTCGAAGCGCTGGAACATGCCGTCACCAGCCTGATGCAGATGCTGCCTGGCGCGCAAGGCGGTGAGCACTTCATTGGGCAGGAGCTGCGCCCCGACGTGGGCGCCAGCGCCTACGACGAACAGCAGTTTCGAGATGACGGGCAATACGGCGGGCAAGAAGGTGGGCAAGAAGGTCGGCAAGACGACGGACAAGACGGCATGGCGCCGCGATGACCGCCTTTGCCCCGGAGAGTGCCGCACAGCCCGTGCACTGGCTGCTGGTGCACGACCTGCAAGACGCCAGCGCGGCATGGCTGGCGCGGGTCTGGCGCCAGCGGCTGGGTGCGGCTGCGTCGCAGCTGCTGGTGCTGCCGGCGCCTGCGCTGACGCTGTGCACTCGCTGGCAGCTGCAGATCGATGGTGACGGCACGCGCAGCCATTTGCGCTTGACGCTGGCCGGTGGCGCGGTGTTCAGCGTCGACAGCTCGCAGTTGCGCGGTGTGCTGCACCGCCCGGCGGCGGCGTGGCTTCCGCCCGTCACGGCCGCCACGCCCGACCGCGACTACATGGCGCAGGAACGGCACGCGCTGTTGTTGGCCTGGCTGAATGGACTGGGCAGCCGCTGCATCAACCCGCCCAGCACCGAGGCGCTGTGCGGGCCGCTGTGGTCGGCGCCGCAGTGGCGCTGGCAGGCGCAGCGCTGCGAAATGCCGGTGTTGCCATGGCCCGACCCGGCCCACGCCAGCTCAGTGCCGTTGTTGCGGTTGCTGGTGGTGGGCAGCCGCTGCTTCAGCGTCAACGGCGCGCAGTTGGGACCAGCGTGGCACGCCGCCGCGCGGCGGCTGGCGTGCGCCGTGAACTGCCGTGTGCTGGGCCTTTATCTGGTGGGCGACGAGAGCACCGGCTGGCGTTTCGCGCAAGCCGATGCGCAGTGCGAGCTGCGGCCCGGCGGCGACGCTGCCGTTCATGCGCTGGCTGCAGCGATGGGCATGCCCGTGGCGCCAACCGAGCCCGGGCGAGCCGCCCTGCCCCGGCCCGGGCCGGGGCTGCAGCCGACGGTGGCATGCTTGTGAACCCGGTTGCCGTTTTGGGCCTGCCTGACGAAGCGCCCACGCAGATGCTGCTGCAGGCGCTGTCGGCGCTGGGCACGCCCACCGTGGTGCTGAATCAGCGCCAGTTCGAGCGCACGCCGTTGCACAGCAGCGTCGGCGGTGACGAAGGCCTTGGCTACGTCACCGACATCACCGGTGACCGCATCGCGCTTGAATCGCTGGCTGGCCTGTATCTGCGCCCGCTGGACGAGATGCGACTCTTTCCAGGCGACACCGTGCGCGGACAAGCCTGCCGCGCGTGGACACAGGGCTGGGTGGATGTGGCCGAGCGTCTGCCCGGGCACGTGGCCAACCGAAGCTCGGCGATGGCCAGCAACGGCAGCAAGCCCTACCAGTCGCAGCACCTGCTGGCGGCCGGGTTTGCGGTGCCGCCAATGCTGGCCACCAACGACTTGCAAGCCGTGCTGGCGTTTGAAGACGCGCATGGCCCGCTGATCTACAAATCGGCCAGCGGCGTGCGTTCGATCGTGCAGCCGCTCGACACCGCGGCCAAAGAGCGCCTGGCCGCCCTCAGCCATTGCCCGGTTCTTTTCCAGAAACGCCTGGTCGGCACCAACGTGCGTGTGCATGTGGTGGGCGAAAGGACTTTCTGCGTCGAAGTCGACAGCGATGGTCTGGATTACCGCTACGCCGGCCGCGAAGGCGGCAGCACCGAGCTGCGCAGCACCACGCTGGACGCCGACACCTGTTGGCGCTGCGTGCACGCCGCGCACGCGCTGAACCTGCCGTTCGCGGGGCTCGATCTGCTGCTGGCCGACGACGGCCGCACCTACTGTTTCGAAGTCAACCCGAGCCCCGGCTACAGCTGGTACGAAGACGCCACCGGCCAGCCGATCGCGCAGGCCCTGGCGCAATGGCTGGGCGGGTTGCACTGAAGGCCCTTCGTTGCTTGAGCCGGGTGCGCCGGAAGGCGGCCAGAACATCGCAACTCCGGGGCTAACCCGATACCCGAGCGGTGTGCCGCGCCTTACTGTCGTGTCTGGCTCGAGTGAGCGAACAGACTGCGGGAGACAAGACATGAACAAGTGGCATCGGCACGGCGCTGCGGCGGCCTGCCTGTCGGGCATGGCGCTGGCAATGGTGGCCTGCGGCGGTAGTGACAGCACGAAGACGCAGAGCACCAGCGTCGGGTTGAAGGTCTTGTCGAGCCAGCCGCAGTTCGTTTCGGGCGGCGACGCGCGTGTCGAGGTCACGGCCGACCCCGCGCTGCAAGGCGACATCGAACTCTGGCTCAACGGCACCAAACTCTCGGCTCCGATGACGGCACAGGGCGCCACGATGCAGGGCATGGTCAGTGGCCTGCGCAACGGCAAGAACACGCTGGAAGCACGCCATGCCGGCAGCGGTGCCAGCCAGATCCTGGAGCTGACCAACCACCCCGCCACGGGCCCGATGTTCAGCGGACCGCAGCAGACCCCCTTCGTCTGCACGACAGTGCAAAGCGCCGTGGCGCGCCAGCCCAATGTCGACAGCAACGCTGCCCCCGGCTACAAGGTCACCAACGCCGCCGGGCAGACCATCGGCTACAGCCGCGACTGCTCCATCGACACCTTCGTCGCCTACCACTACCGCAACAGCGCGGGCGCGTTGCGGCCCATGCCGGCCGACGGCAGCCGCCCGGCCGACATGAGCACCGTGACGCTGCCCGACGGGCGCACGGTCGACTTCGTCATCCGACGCGAGATCGGCAGCATCAACCGTTTTCTCTACAGCTTTGCGATGCTGGCCACCCGCGGCGAAGCGACCACGCAGCCGAACACACAGCTGTGGAACGGCAAGCTGCTGTACTGGTTCCAGGGCGGGGTGGCGATCGGCTACAGCCAGGGCACGGTGCATGGCGGCTCGATGAACCTCGACGTCCTGGCCAAGGGCTACGCCATCGCGCACAGCAGCGGCAACAACACCGGCACCCACTACAACCTGACGCTGGCCTCAGAGACCGCGATGATGACCAAAGAGCGCTTTATCAAGCGCTATGGCGTGCCGGTCTACACCGTGGGCCTCGGCGGCTCGGGCGGTGCCATTGCGCAGTACCACCTGGCGCAGAACTACCGCGGCGTGCTGGACGCGCTGCTGCCGGTGCAAAGCTACCCCGACATGGTGACGCAGACCATCCACGTCGGTGATTGCGAATTGCTCGAGCACTACATGGACGCCACCGACCGCAGCAATGCGAAATGGCGCGTCACCAAGAACCGCAGCTGGCTGGTGGGCATGAATGCCGAAGAGAACCCGCCGGGCGGCCCGAACCCCCGCGTGAACGACCCGCTGGCAGCGGCGAAGACTCAACTTGGTTTCTCCACCGCCGTTGGCAGCACCGAATGCATACCCGCGTGGCGCGGCCTGACGCCACTGTCGATGAACCCGCTGTTTGGCCAAGCCGCCAACCAGCAGAACTACGAGCCTCAGTCGACCATCGCCGCAGTGCGCTGGACGCACTGGGACGACCTGCGCAACGTGTACGGTGTCGACAGCACAGGCGCCGGCCGCAGCACCTGGGACAACGTCGGCGTGATGTACGGCCTGGCGGCGCTGAAGGCCGGCCGAATCACGAGCAGCGAGTTCCTGAACCTGAACTGGCAAGTCGGCGGCTGGAAGCAACCCAGCGAGATGGTCCAGGAAGGCTTTCCCTTCCTCGGCACCGTGAGCCCCGCGAACTTTGACCCCTGGAGCCGGCGCAACATGAATCTGGCGCCCGCTGCCGACCGCCCGGCACCACGCACCCAGGGCAGCCTGGACGCGATGCGTGCTGCCTACACCTCGGGCCATGTCTTCAACGGCCAGGTCGATGTGCCGACGATCGACCTGCGTCAGTACATGGAACGTGAGCTGGACATGCACAACTCGCACCAGTCCTTCGCGGTGCGCAAACGTGTGCAGCAGCGCATGGGGCACAGCGACAACCTGGTGATCTGGTTCACCGACACCACGCCCGGCGTGGCCAAGTTCAGCCAGTCGCTCGAAGCGCTGGACGTGATGGACCAGTGGATGACCAACATCCGCGCCAACCCCGGCCGCAGCCTGACGCAGAACAAGCCGGTGCGGGCGGTGGACAGCTGCTTCGACCTGCAAGGCAGGCCCCTGCACACGGGCATGGGTGTCTGGGCCGGCATCCTGGACACACAGCCGGCCGGCGCCTGCACGCAGGCGTTCCCGCTCTACAGCACCTCGCGCGTCGTCGCCGGGGCGCCGCTGGAAGGCGCAATCTACGCCTGCGCGCTGAAGACCGTGGACGCCGCCATCAGCGACGGCACCTTCCGCCCCTGGGCGCCGACCGTCGAAGAGACGACGCGGCTGAAAGCCGTTTTCCCCAGCGGCGTGTGCGACTACAGCAGGCCTGACCGCGCTCGGCCGTCGTAGGCTGTGGAAGGCTATCCACGGCCACGGAAATCAGGCAGCCTTCAGCACACCGATCTTCGCCGCGTCGCGCGCCATTTCCTCGCGCCGTGTGATGCGACGGAACCAGACCGTCACCGCGCTCGACGTGAGCACGATGAACAGCGAGTACAGCACCGGGATCAACAGCACTTCCTGCTGCTGCGTGCCGGTGAACGTCAACAGCACGATCAGCACGGCCAGCGGTCCGTTCTGGATGCCGGTTTCAAGCGCGATGGTGCGCGAACGCCGGGCGTCCTGCCTCAGCAGCCGAGACAGCCCGTAGCCCAACACGAAGCCGGCCAGGCCCAGCCCGATGCTGCCGGCATACACCGGGAAGCCCGTGGTCATCAGCAACTGCGAATTGCGCGGCACCCAGCTCACCACCAGGAACAGGATCACCAACACGCCGAGCAGGCCGCCGACCATCTCGATCACCGCGCCGACATTGGCGTTCCACTTGCGAAGCGCAATGCCGATGACCGTGGGCACCAGCAACACGAACAGCACCTGGATGACGTTGGCGCGCGGCACCTGCCACTGACCTTCGATGCCGCTGCTGTAGAAGGCCAGCGTCAGCGGCACCATCAGGATGGCCACCAGGGTAGAGCTCATCGTCATCAGGATCGACAGGCTCAGCTGGCTTTTGCTGAAGTAGGCAAAGATGTTGCTGGTGGTGCCGCCAGGCATGCAGCCCATCAGGATCAGCCCCACCGCATAGGCCGGCGGCAGCGCCAACGCCTTGGCCAGCAGAAAGGCCAGCAGCGGCATCAACCCGTACTGGCACAGCAGCCCTATCAGCACACCCACCGGCTTGCGCAGCGCGATGGCGAAGTCTTTGAAGGTCAGGCTTGCGCCCATGCCGAGCATGATGATCATCATCATCACGCCCAGCAGTCTGGTTTCGGTTTCGCTCAACATGGTCGTGTTCCTTTTTTCGCTCTCGAAGCTCTGGCGGGCTTCGGCGCTCAGTGTTTCTTCTTTACTTCTTCAGCGCTTCATTGCGCAAATCCTTGCGCAAGATCTTGCCGACGGGCGTCTTCGGCAGCTCGCTGCGGAAGGTGACGCGTGTGGGCACCTTGTAGCCCGTCAACAGCGTCCTGCAGTGGGCCAGCAGGTCGGCCTCTGACACTTTGCCGACCATCTCTTCGCGCAGCACCACATACGCGTGCACCGCCTCGCCGGTCTTGTTGTCGGGCAGCCCGATGACAGCCGCTTCCATCACCGCGTCGTAACGAGACAGCGCGTCTTCGATCTCGTTGGGGTAGACGTTGAAGCCGCTGACCAGCACCAGGTCTTTCTTGCGGTCGACGATGCGGAAGGTGCCGTCGGCCGTCATCACCGCCACGTCGCCGGTGTGCAGCCAGCCGTTGCGAATGACTTCCGCCGTGGCCTCGGGCCGCTGCCAGTAGCCACGCATGACCTGCGGGCCGCGCACGCACAGCTCACCCGGCTGGCCCAGCGCCACGGGGTTGCCGGCGTCGTCGAGCAAACAGACCTCCGTCGACGGTACCGGGATGCCGATGCTGTCTTTCACGCGCGGGCCGTGCAGCGGCTGGAAGCACACCACGGGCGCGCATTCGGTCAGGCCGTAGCCTTCGGCCAGCGGCGCCCCCGTCACTTTCTCGAAACGCTCGACCACCGCATGGTGCATGGCCGCGCCGCCACCGCCGGCCGCCTTCAGGTGGCGCGGCGGGTAGGCGGTGAACCACTCTTCGTTGAGCAAGGCGTTGTAGAGCGTGTTGACGCCGGTGATCCACGTCACGCCGTAGTTCTCGATCGCGCGCTGCAGGTTCTGCACCGGGCGCGGGCTGGGCACCAGCACGTTGCGCGCGCCAGCGTCGAACATGCAAAGGAAGTTCACCGTAAAAGCGAAGATGTGATAAAGCGGCAGCGCAGTCAGCACGACCTCTTCGCCATCATTGATAAGGCTGCCTGCCATCGCGCGCATCTGCGCCATGTTCCACAGCAGGTTGCCGTGGGTCAGCTCGGCGCCCTTGGCGACACCCGTAGTGCCGCCGGTGTACTGCAGCAGCGCCAGGCTGTCGTGCGTCAGGGCTTCGGTGTAGGCCGAGGTACTGCTGCCAGCCCCGGCCGCCGCAGCGCCTTGCTGCAGCGCAGAGGGGAGCGTGTGCACGGCTGGCAGGCTGTGGCCAGGCACGGCGCGGTTCCAGTACTTCATCACGGCGTGGGCGATGCCGCCCACCAGCGCGGGGAAGAAGTCGGTCACCTTCGTCAGCACCACCTGCTTGACGGCGGTTCCGGCCAGAGCTTCTTGCAGCTTGTCGGCGAACAGGTCGACGATCACCACCACCTTGGCGCCGCTGTCGACGAACTGGTGGTTCATCTCACTCGCCGTGTACAGCGGGTTGGTGTTGACGGCCACGCAACCGGCCTTCAGCACACCCAGCAGCGCCACCGGGTAGCCCAGGCAATTGGGCATCTGCAGCGCGACGCGGTCGCCGGCCTGCAGGCCCACCCCACGGCGCAGGTAGTGCGCGAAATGGTCGCTCATGGCCTGCACCTGCGCAAAACTCAGGTTGCCATACATGCCGTTCGGCAAGACGCAAGTGAAGGCGGTGCGCTTGGCGTGGCGTGTGGCTGCCGCGTCGGCCATGGCAGCCAGGCTCGCGGCGCCGGGTGCCGGCAGCGTCAGCGGCACGGCGCTGCCGTACTGGGCCAGCCAGGGCTTCAATTGATACGGGGATACGGCGTCCATCAGGCGACCTTTTGCGAGCAAAAAAGTAATGGACGTTAGCCGCCCGCGAACGACCCCACGGAGTCAGGGCTTCATGCCTCGCCGTTCCTGGTTCGCTGTCCCTTGCGTCGCTGTCCTCGCGCCCCTGCTCTTCTCAGTCGCAGGTCGAGCTATGGACGTACCAGCGCCGTCGTGGGGAGAGCAGCCTCATCACGTGGCGGCAAAAGGCGGTCGTCCAGTTCTCCGAGCATCGCGGCCAGCGAATTCGTGTTTTCCCGCATCTCCAGGCGCAGTGCTTCCTGCGATGCGGAAATGCGTTCGGCCATGCGGGCCAGTTCCGAATCGAGCGCACTGCGCAACTCGGTGAACCGCGAGGCCTCGGCCTGGTCTGCCAGCTGCCGCTGCAATTGCATCTCCTTGGTGTGCCGACGCGCGTCCAGCAAGACAGCGCCTTGCCAGAAGGCGGCGTAAACGGCGAACACCAGGGCCAGCAGCACGAGCAAACCCAAAAAGGTCACACCCAGCGGCGCTTCGATGGTGGTGAAGCCCAACGACAGCATCGTCGGCGCCGTGAAGGCAGCCCAGTTGAGTGCGGCAAATGCAGCGATCAGGATGCCGATCAAGAGAAGGAACAGGATTCGTGTGCGCATGAAGTTTCCTTTGCCGTTGAGTCCATCAGTGTGCCCCGCTGCGGGCCGGTTCTGGCGGCGAGCCCCCGCGCTTGGCGCCGTGTCGTCGCAACAGCTTTCTCGCTTCGCTGAACCAGAGCACCCCGCTGGCCATTGCCACGCACACGCCCCACTGGCCCGGCGAAAGCGGCACGGTGCCGAAGGCCAGGCTGAGAAATGGCAAGTGCACGACAGCGACCTGCAGCGCTGTCGACAACGCCACCGCGGCCCACAGCCAGCGGTTCGAGAACGCGGCGCGGAATGCGGACGCGGATTCCGAGCGCGCGTTGAAGCAGTTGAACAGTTGCGTCAGCACCAGCACCGTAAAGGCGGCGGTGCGCGCGAGTTCCAGGCTGTGCGGGCCCGGGCCCAGCCAAATGTCCAACGGCTCGACCAGCCCGCCGGGCAGAAACAGGTCCATCGTCAGCAAGGTCAGTGCCGCCATCACGACCCCGCCTTCGACCACGCTGAAGGCCAGGCGGGCGCCGATGATGCGCTGGCTGCGCGGGCGCGGCTTGCGCGCCATGACGTCGTCGGCAATCGGGTCCACGCCCATGGCCAGCGCGGGGCCGGTGTCGGTGACGAGGTTGATCCACAAAATTTGAGTCGCCAGCAGCGGCAGCACCACCGCGCCGCCCGAGCCGGTGGCCGTGGCGGCCAGGCCAATCGCACCCGCACCCACCACACCGACAAACACGGTCAGCACCTCGGCCAGATTCGACGACAGCAGGTAGCGCAAGAACTTCTCGATGTTGTCGAGCACGCCACGCCCTTCACGCACCGCCAGCACGATGGTGGCGAAGTGATCGTTGGCCAGGATCATGCGCGCCGCCCCCTTGGCCACCTCGGTGCCCGCCACGCCCATCGCCACGCCGATGTCGGCGGCCTTCAACGCCGGGGCATCGTTGACGCCGTCGCCCGTCATCGCCACCACGTCTCCCCTGCCCTGCAGCGCGCGCACGATGCGCAGCTTGTGCTTGGGCGCCACGCGGGCGAAGACCGAGGTCTGCAGCACGGCTGCGGCGAAGGCAGCCTCACTCAGCTTGTCGAGGTCGATTCCCGTGAGCACCGGTGCGCCGGCGTCGACGATGCCGAGATCGGCCGCGATGCGCGCCGCCGTGCGCGGGTGGTCGCCGGTGATCATGATCACGCGGATGCCGGCCTGGCGAGCCTGGGCGATGGCGACGGCCGCCTCCTCGCGCGGCGGGTCGATGATGCCCACGGTGCCGAGGTATTCCAGCCCCTGTTCCAGCGCAGCCGCTGCCGCTGCGCCGTCTGCTTTGGCATTCGTATTGGTCTTGGCATTGGCATGGGCATCGGCCGGAACCTGTGCGTCAGGGGCCAGCGTGCGGCGCGCCACGCCCAGCGTGCGCAGCGCGTCGTCGGCCATCGCCGCCACGTCGGCCAGCACCTGCGTGTGCAGCGCGGTGTCGAGCGCCACCGTGGCCTCGCCGCGGCGGGCGTGCGTGCAACGCGCCAGCAGCACATCGGGGGCGCCCTTGGTGAAGAGCACGTGCGCGTCGCCGTCGTCATGGTCCACCGCCAGCACCGACATCATCTTGCGCTGCGACGTGAAGGGGATCTCGCCGATGCGCTCGAAGCGCGGCCTCCCTTCAGGCTCGACCTCCTTGCTGCCCGCCAGCTTGCGCTGCGCCACCAGAAACGCGGCTTCCGTCGGGTCGCCCTGGATCACCCACGTGCCGGTGTCGTCCTGCCGCAACTGGGCATTGCCGGCCAGGCTGCCGCCGCTCAGCACGGCCTGCAACTCTTTGCGCAGGTCGTCAGGCAACGGGCCTGCGCCGATCTCGGCGGACACTTTGGCAGACCTCTCCACAGACATTCCGGCAGACGTTTCGGCCGACATCTCGGCGCCCGCCTGCTCGGCGTGCCCGTCCGGGGCGTAACCCACGCCGGTGATGTCGGTGCGGCCCGATGCCGTCATCACCCGCTGCACCGTCATTTCGCCGCGTGTCAACGTGCCGGTCTTGTCAGATGCAATGACGGACGCCGACCCCAGCGTTTCGACCGAGGCGAGCTTTTTCACGATGGCTTGATGGCGCGCCATGCGTCGCACGCCCATCGCCAGCACCACCGACAAAATGGCCGGCAGGCCCTCGGGCACCGCCGCCACGGCGAGCGAAACGCCGAGCAACAGCACCGCGACGACATCGGCCATGCCGCGGACGTCAGAGATCAACAAGATCGTGGCCACCACCACGGCGGCGATGGCCAAGGCTGCGATGCCCAGCACCTTGCCCAGATGCGCAATTTCCACCTGCAGCGGCGTCGGCGCGTCGGGCGTGGTGTCGAGCAACGTGGCGATGCCGCCCATCTCCGTCTGCATGCCGGTGGCGGTAACGACGGCACGCCCGGTGCCCTGCGCGACCGCGGTGCCCTTGAAGACCATGTTCAACCGGTCGCCCAGTGCAGCGGGCTCGGCGAGCGGTGCCACGTCTTTCAGCACGGCTTCGCTTTCGCCCGTCAGCGGCGCTTCCAGCAGCTTCAGCGCGGCGGCCTGCACCAGGCGCGCATCGGCACCCACGGCGTCGCCCTCGGAAAGAACCAACACGTCGCCTTTGACGAGCTCGGCGCTGGGCACGCGCGCCACGGCGCCGTCGCGCAGCACGGCCGACGTGGCCGTGGTCAACTTCGCCAGCGCTGCCACCGCCTGCGCCGCCTTGGCTTCTTGCAGCCAGCCCAGCACAGCATTCAGTATCACCACGGCGGCGATGACGATGGCATCCAGCGGCCAGCCGGCTGCACCGGCATGGCCGCGCCCTTCGAACCACCAGGCGGCCAAGGCGACGGCAGCTGCCGCGCCCAGTAAGTACACCAAAGGGTCACGGAACTGCGCCAGCGCACGGCGCCAGATGGGCACGGGTGGCAGCGCACGCAGTTCGTTGGGGCCGTCCGCACGCAGCCGGGTAGCAGCCGCCTCGGCGCCCAGGCCGCGGTCGAGGTCGGTGCCGAGCGCCAGGGCCAGACCGGCGACGTCGATCAGCGACGGGTCTTCCAGTGCCGCTGCGGGCCGTGCTTCGGCAGGCTCTTCGGCAGGCTCTTCGGCAGACTTTTCGGCAGGCACTGCGGTAGGCACTAGGGCGCCGGCGTCGGCGTCGGCGTCGCGCCAGGCCAGTACCCTGCGCGTCCGTAGTGCTTGTATACGGCAATTTCCATCTCGCGTGAGAAGGGCAACGCCGGGTCGTACCAGGGCGCCTGTTTCAGGGCGTCCCGCGTCAGCTCCACCGCCACGCAACGTTCAGCCCAGCTCACGCGCTTGATCCACTGCGGCGCCACCAACACGTCGTGCCCGAGCAACCAGTTGCCGGTGCTGATGACCAAGTACCTGACGGCCCAGCTTTCTTCGTCGACGAGCAAGCCCTCGACATGTCCGATCTCACCATCGGCGGCCTCGATGTCGTAGCCGACGACAGCATTGCAACTGCGCAGGTGCGGGTTGGCGGCGGTCTCGTGCCGGCTCCCGTTCTCGTTCTCGTTTTCGCTTTCCTGCTCCTGCTCCTGCTCCTGCTCCTGCTCCTGCTCACGCAGACGCGCTTCGTTTCTTGCCTGCGCGGCGTCCGCTTCTGCGCGGGCCGCTTCCGCAGAGCCGAAGCCGGCGTAGCCAGGCAACAGCATGTTCGGATAGCCGCCCGTGCCCCACAAGCCGAGGCCGCCCCAGTAATACGGGTAGCTGTAATGGTCGAGATGGTAGGTCTCGTGCTGCCGTGTGACGGGCATGTCGGTGTCGATGTCGGGGCTGCGCCGCACTTGCTCCCGCGTCAACGAAACCGGCAGCAACCGGTTCGCCCAGTCGGGCTTGCCAGCGGCAATCGGCGAGATCAGCACCTTGCGGCTGGACAGCCACGACCCGGCATCGACCACGAGGTAGCGAATGACCCAAGCCTCGTCATCGAAGTAGAGGTCCTTCACGTCCCCGATGGCGCCGTCGGTGGCGGCGATGGCGAGTTCCAGCAGGTCCTTGGATTGGCGAAGCATCGGGGTCCAGCCTTTAGCTGTCTACGGGATGCCAAATTGCGCGTCTCGCAGTGAAGAGTCTGTGCGCTGGCGCACAAGGCAGGCTCGGACGCGACTCTGCATCTGCTGCCCTGCCCTTGCCTGCCGGCCCTTGTGGCGCGATGGTGCGGTAACGAACCGCGCGCTTGCCGTGCGAGCCTTTACGTTAGCGCCGTTGCATCCATGCCACCTTGGCGGCTTCGTTCAAGGCTTGCAGATCGAACCAAAAACACCTTGAGAGCTCTGCTGCTGAAAAATTTGGACCGCCTTCGGTCCAGCTTCTGGTTCGTCCCCGCAGTCATGGCGTGCATGGCCGTGGCCTTGGCCATTGCGGCCGTCGCGCTCGACAGGGCCAGCGCCGAAGGCTGGCTGCAGCGCTGGAACTGGATCTATTCCGGCGGTGCCGAAGGTGCCAGCAAACTGCTGGGCACCGTGGCCGGTTCGATGATCGCCATTGCCGGGACGGTGTTCTCGATGACCCTCGTGGTGCTGTCGCTCGCCTCGTCTCAGCTCGGCCCGCGCCTGCTGCGCAACTTCATGCGCGACACCGCCAACCAGGTGGTGCTGGGCACCTTCGTGGCCACGTTCCTGTATTGCCTGCTCGTCCTGCGCACCATTCGGCGCGCCGACGAGGTGGCCTTCGTGCCTCATCTGTCGGTCAGCATCGGCCTGCTGCTGGCCATGATCAGCATCGGGGTGCTGATCTACTTCATCCATCACGTGTCGGTCTCTATCCAGGCCGACGAGGTCGTTGCAAGGGTCGGCAGAGAGATGGCGGCCGGCATCGACAAGCTGTTTCCCGGCCCCCTCGGCAAGGCTGGAAGCGAGGTCTCTACGTCGCCGTGCAAAGCCGAGTTGCCAGCGGCGTTCGCACGAGAAGCGCGCCCTGTGGTTGCCCCCGAAGACGGCTATCTCCAGCTGATCGATGTCGACGCGCTGATGTCGTTGGCCAAAGAGGAAGATCTGCTGCTGCGGCTGGAGCGCCGCCCCGGGCACTACCTCGTCAAAGGGCGAGCGATGGTGATGGTGTGGCCCGGAGATCGCGTCACCGAAGACCTGGTCGACAGGATGCAAGCCGCCTTCGTGCTCGGCGACCAGCGCACCGCCGGCCAGGACGTCGAGTTCTCGTTTCAGCAGCTGGTCGAGATCGGCGTGCGGGCACTGTCACCGGGCATTAACGACCCCTACACGGCCATCGCCTGCGTGGACCGGCTGGGTTCGGGCCTGTGCCGGCTGGCCCAGCGCGACGTGCCATCGGTGCAGCGTTTCGACCGCGACGGGCGGCTGCGGCTGGTGGCGCCCGGGGCCTCTTTCGCAGGCATCGTGGACACGGCCTTCAACCAGATCAGGCAATGCGCGCGGTCGAACCCGGCCGTCAACATCCGCCTGCTCGAAGCCATCGCGCAGATCGCGGGCCACGTGCAGCGCGCGCAGGACGCGATTTGCCTGCAGCGCCACGCCGAAATGATTCTCAGAGGGGCGCGAGACGCAGTGCCCGAAGCGGATGACTTGCGCGCTGTCGAAACCGCGTTCACGGCGGCAACCCACGCCTTGCACGAGCCGCGCGGCTGAACCAAGGCATGCCTGTGTGCGCAGTCATACAGACGATGAAGCGCCAGCCGCGCAGTCTGCAAGCTCGCCCAGGCCTGCCGGACGCGGCATCGCGCCGAACCACCCGGGCCGCAGAAACCAACGAAGGAAGCGACATGCAAAACACTCGAACGCCCGACACACTGACCCAGGCGAGCCTTGCCGAAATGCTGTCGTTCGACGGTCGCCCCTGCTTGTCGCTGTACCAGCCGACCCATCGACGTCACCCGGACAACCAACAAGACCCGATTCGCTTCCGGCATCTGGTGAAGGCGCTGGAGACTTCTCTGCGGCAGCAGCATGCGACCGCTGCCGTGAAGGCGCTGCTCGAGCCCTTCGAGGCACTGGCACAAGACCACGACTTCTGGAACCACACGCAGGACGGTCTGGCCGTGCTGGGCGGCACTGGCTTCTTTCGTGTGTTCCTGTTGCAGCGGCCGGTGGCCGAACTGGCGGTGGTGGCCGACAGCTTGCACACCAAGCCGCTGCGGCAGTGGCTGCAAACCACGGGGCGCTACCAGGTGCTGGCGCTGAGCCGGAACAAAGTGCAGCTGTTCGAGGGCGACCGCCACTCGCTGGATGCCGTGGCGCTGGAGGCCGGCGTGCCGAAGACGATGGCTGCCGCACTGGGCGATGAGTTCACCGAGCCGCACACCACCGTGTCGTCGTACGGCGGCATCGGCGGCGGGCATGTGGCCATGCACCACGGCCAAGGCGGCAAGAAAGACGAGATCGACGGCGACGCCGAACGCTACTTCCGCGCGGTGGACCGTGCCGTGCTGGACCACCATTCGCGCCCTTCAGGCCTGCCGCTGATGCTGGCGGCCCTGCCTGAACACCACCACCTGTTCCGCCAGGTGAGCCACAACCCATTCCTGATGGCCAGCGGCTTGATGGTCGACCCCCAGGGCCTGACGCATGACGACTTGCGCCAGCGCGCCTGGGACGTGGCGGCGCCGCAGCAGAAGGCACAGCAGGCGGCTTGGGGCGATGCGTACGCAGCCGCTGCGGCCCACGGGCTGGGTAGCGAAGACCTGACGCAGGTGGCGCATGCCGCAGTGGCCGGCCGCGTGGCCACGCTGCTGCTCGAGGCCGAGCGCCAGGTGGCTGGGCGCATCGACGCGTCGACCGGGCGCATCGACCCGGCTGAACTCGACAACCCGCGTGTGGACGATGTGCTCGACGACCTGGGGACGCTGGTGGAACGCATGGGGGGCGTGGTGCATGTGTTGCCCGCCGAACGCATGCCCAGCCGCACAGGCGTGGCGGCAAGTTTCCGCCACTGACGGCGCCGCCGTTTCCATCGTCTCGAACCGCAAGGAAGCAACCCATGAAGATTCAACTCAACACCGACGTCAACATCGAAGGCACCGAGGCGCTGGCCGCGCAGGTCAGCGCCACCATCGAGCAGGCGCTGGACCGCTTCAGCGAACACATCACCCGCGTGGAAGTTCATCTGAGCGACGAGAACGCCGGCAAGAGCGGCCCGAAAGACCACCGCTGCATGCTGGAGGCGCGGCTCCAAGGCCGACAACCGGTGGCCGTGACAGACCAGGCCCCGACGCTCGATCAGGCGGTGAATGGCGCTTCGCACAAGCTGGCTCGCCTGCTGGACAGCACGCTCAGCCGGCGGCACGACCATCGCGACAGGGCGTCCGGCCTGCCCTTACCAGGGACGGATTCGGACCCAGGCTGAACGGTACGCTGGCGTACAGACCTGCGGTAGCCCCGGCACTAATTTGCACCTTCCTTTTCCCCTGGGTGCCCGCATGTTGAAACCGCGTTCTGCCCACATCCTTCACACCGCCCTGTCAAGGGCGTCCCCCGTCCATCAGCAGGACTCAGCTTCGTGAGCACTTCCAGTCCGTGGCAGAACCCGGGGCCGGCTGCGGCGTCCGGCCTGGCAACGCCATCTTCAGGCGCCAAGACCACCGCCGAGGCAGCGCCCAACAAGCTGGGGCTCGGCCTGCTGGTGGCACTGGTGGTTGGGTCGATCATCGGCAGCGGCATCTTCGGTCTGCCGCAGAACATGGCTGCGGGCGCTGGTGCAGGTGCCATCCTCATCGGTTGGACAGTCACCGGCATCGGCATGTTTCTGTTGGTGCGCGTGTACCAGATGTTGTCGCTGCGCAAGCCCGAGCTCGACAACGGCGTCTATGCCTACGCGCGTGCACTGTCGGGTGAATACGTCGGCTTCAATTCGGCCTGGGGCTACTGGGTCAGCGCCTGGATCGGCAACGTCAGCTATCTGGTGGCGGCATTCGGCGCTTTGGGCTACTTCTTCCCGATGTTCGGCAGCGGCAATTCGCCTGCGGCCATCGTGGGCGCATCGGCGGTGCTGTGGGCTGTCCACTTCATGGTCCTGCGGGGCATCCAGGGCGCTGCGGTGCTGAACGCGGTGGTCACGCTGGCCAAGATCGTGCCACTGCTGTTCTTCATCGTGCTGGTGGCCATGGCCTTCCAGGTCGACACCTTCCGCCTCGACTTCTGGGGCGATGCGAAGCTGGGCTCGGTGCTCGACCAGGTCAAGAGCACGATGCTCGTGACGGTATGGGTGTTCATCGGCATCGAAGGCGCCAGCGTCTATTCAGCGCGGGCCCGCAAACGCGAGGACGTGGGCCGCGCCACCGTCATCGGCTTCCTGATCTGCCTGCTGCTGCTGATGTCGGTGTCGCTGCTTTCGCTGGGCGTCTTCAACCAGCCCACCCTGGCCGGGCTGAAGAACCCTTCGATGGCCGGCGTGCTGGAAAACGCGGTGGGCACCTGGGGCGCGGTGTTGATCTACGTCGGCCTGATCGTCTCGGTCGGCGGCGGCTTTCTGGCCTGGATGCTGCTGGCCGCCGAATCGCTGTTCACGCCGGCCGGCGGCGGCGTGATGCCGAAGTGGCTGGGACGAACCAACGACAAGGGCGTGCCCGCCAACGCGCTGTGGCTGACCAACGGCATGGTGCAGCTGTTCCTGGTGGTGACGCTCTTTTCCAATGCGTCCTACCTGGCGCTCTTCTCGCTCGCGACGGCGATGATCCTGGTGCCCTATCTCTTCAGCGCTGCCTACGGCCTGTCGCTCGCGTGGCGGGGCGAAGGTGCCGAGGACGCGCGCCACCGCACCGATATGCCCGTCGCCGCGCTGGCCACGGTGTATTGCATGTGGCTGCTGTACGCCGCGGGCTTCAAGTACCTGCTGCTGAGCGCGCTGCTCTACGTGCCTGGCGTGCTGCTGTACGGCTGGGCGAAACGCGAGCGCCAAGAGCGTGTGTTCACCGCCTGGGAATGGGCCATCCTGGCCGCGCTGGTGCTGCTGGCGGGTGTGGCAGCCACTTTGCTGGCCCAGGGCAAGCTGGGTCTGTGAATGCATCTGATCGGCCGCCGGCCCAGGCGCTGACTTTCCCAGTACCCCTGCGATTGCACTTGTCTGTGAACCGGAGATTGTTTCCATGAACCCTGGCGTGAACTCAGAAGTGGGCCGCCTGCGCCGCGTGCTGGTGTGCCGGCCCGGCTTGGCGCAACGGCGCCTCACGCCTGCCAACTGCCATGAGTTGCTGTTCGACGATGTGCTGTGGGTGTCGCAAGCGCGCAATGACCACGATGCCTTCGTCAACGCGATGCTGAACCGCGATGTCGAGGTGCTGGAACTGCACGATCTGCTGGCCGCCACGGTGGCCGACCCGGTGGCCCGCACCTGGCTGCTGGACCGCAAGCTCGGCCCCGGCACGGTGGACGCCGAGTTGGCTTCGCAACTGCGTCCCTGGCTGGAGGCCTTGCCTCCGCAACGCCTGGCCGAACACCTGATCGGCGGCCTGGCGCGTGCCGAGTTGCCTTTCGAACCCGAGGGGCTGCTGGCCCGCTACACCGCAGCCACCGACTTCCTGTTGCCACCGCTGCCCAACACCCTGTTCAGCCGCGACAGCAGCTGCTGGGTGGGCGATGGCGTGGTGCTGTGCCCGATGTACTGGCCGGCACGCCGGCAGGAGACCTTGCTGACCGCCGCCGTCTACCGCTTCCACCCGCTGTTCGCAGGCAGGGTAAAAACCTGGTGGGGCGACCCGGACCAGGACCACGGTGGCGCCACGCTGGAGGGCGGCGACGTGATGCCGCTCGGCCAGGGCGTGGTGCTGGTGGGCATGGGCGAGCGCACATCCCCGCAGGCGGTCAGCGAACTGGCGCGCGCGCTGTTTGCGCGCGGCGCCGCCACCCGCGTGCTGGCCGCGCAGATTCCCAAGTCGCGCGGCGCCATGCACCTGGACACCGTGTTCACCTTTGTCGATGTGGACCTGGTGACGAGCTTCCCGGAGATGGTCAACGCCATCCGCGTGCACAGCCTGCGGCCGGGCGAGCGTGAGGGCAGCCTGGACGTGCACACCGAGACCGAGCCCTTCCTGCACGTCGTGGCCGCCGCGATGGGCCTGCCGCAATTGCGCGCGGTGGCCACCGGCGGCGACGCCTGGCAGGCCGAACGCGAGCAATGGGACGACGGCAACAACCTGCTGGCACTGGCCCCCGGCGTGGTGATGGGCTACGCGCGCAACACCCACACCAACACGCTGCTGCGCAAGGCGGGCGTGGAGGTGATCACCATTTCCGGCTCTGAACTCGGCCGCGGCCGCGGCGGCAGCCATTGCATGTCATGCCCGATCGAGCGCGACGCGCTCTGACCCAGTCCACCCAAGCGAGAAGCCTCCATGAGTTTCAACCTGCGCAACCGCAGCCTGCTGTCGCTGAAAGATTTCGCGCCCGACGGTATCCGCTTTCTGCTCGACCTGGCGGCCGAGCTCAAGCGTTCGAAGGCGGTGGGCAACGAACTGCCGCGCCTGAAGGGCAAGAACATCGCGTTGATCTTCGAGAAGCCATCGACGCGCACGCGCTGCGCTTTCGAGGTGGCGGTGCATGACCAGGGCGGCCATGTCACGTACCTGGATGCCGGCAGTTCGCAGCTGGGGCACAAGGAATCGTTGAAGGACACGGCCCGTGTGCTGGGGCGCTACTACGACGGCATCGAATACCGCGGCTTCCACCAGAGCGTGGTCGAAGAGCTGGCGCGTTTCGCGAAGGTGCCGGTCTGGAACGGCCTGACAGACGAAGCGCACCCGACGCAGATATTGGCCGACCTGCTGACGATGCAGGAGTTCGGCGAGAAACCGCTGCATGAGCTGAGCTTTTGCTACCTGGGTGACGCCAGCTTCAACATGGGCCGTTCACTGCTGGTGGGCGGCACGCAGATGGGCATGGACGTGCGCATCTGCTCGCCCGCCGCGCTGCAGCCACCGCCTGAACTCGTGGCAGAAATGCGCGAGCTGGCGCGCACCACCGGCGCACGTATCTCGCTGGAAACCGACCCGTTGAACGCGGTGGCCGGCGCCGACTTCCTGTACACCGATGTCTGGGTGTCGATGGGCGAGGACGACGCGGTGTGGAAGCAGCGCATCGATCAGCTGCTGCCCTACCAGGTGACGACTGCGCTGATGCAGGCCACCGGCAAGCCGCGCACGAAATTCATGCACTGCCTGCCGGCCTTCCACAGCCTGGACACCGAGGTCGGCCGCGAGGTGCATGAGAAGTACGGGTTGAGCGAGATCGAAGTCACTGACGAAGTGTTCGAGTCCGACGCCTCGATCGTCTTCACGCAGGCCGAGAACCGCTTGCACACCATCAAGGCCGTGCTGGTGGCCACGCTCGGGTGACGCGGCCATGAGGCTGGTGGTGGCATTGGGTGGCAACGCGCTGCTGCGGCGCGACCAGCCCCCCACGGCCGAGAACCAGCTGCAAAACATCCGTCGCGCGGCCGCGCAGCTGGCGCGCGTGGCGGCGCAGCACGACCTGGTGGTGACGCATGGCAACGGGCCGCAAGTGGGCTTGCTGGCGCTGCAGGCCGCCGCCTACGCGAAGGTGGAGGCCTACCCGCTGGACGTGCTGGGCGCTCAAACCGACGGCATGATCGGCTACCTGCTGGAGCAGGAACTCGCCAACCTGCTGCCGGCCACGCGCGCGGTGACGACGCTCATCACGCGCGTGGAGGTCGATGCACACGACCCCGCCTTCGAGCACCCCACGAAGCCGATCGGCCCGGTGTATTCGAAAGTCGAAGCCGAACGCGTGGCCACTGCCAAGGGATGGACCATGGCCGCAGACGGCACCGGGTTCCGACGTGTCGTCGCATCGCCCCAGCCGCTGCGCGTGCTGGGCCTGCAGGCTATTCGCTGGTTGCTCGAGCACGGTGCGCTCGTCATTGCGGCGGGGGGTGGCGGCATTCCGGTGGCGCCGGCACCGCATGCGAAAGATTCTGGAAGTACTGACGACGGCAGCGAACGGATACCGCTGCAAGGCGTGGCCGCCGTCATCGACAAGGACCTGTGCAGCAGCCTGCTTGCGCGCGAGTTGCAGGCCGATGTGCTGGTCATCGCCACCGACGTGCCGGCGGTCTATCTCGATTGGGGCCTGCCCTCGCAGCGCGCTCTCGGCAAGGTGACGCCGCAGGCGTTGGCAGCGCACGACTTCGCGGCGGGTTCGATGGGCCCGAAGGTCGAGGCTGCATGCGCCTTCGTGCTGGCCACGGGCCGTCGCGCCGTGATCGGCTCTCTCGAACAGATCGAAGACATGCTCGCCGGTAGCGCAGGAACCCAGGTTTGCCTGGCGACGGCCGGCGGCGCCGACCCCCTGTGACGCCTGCAGGCCCGCCCGAACTCAGGCCCGAACCCAGGCCTGAACCCAGGACGGCGGCCCGGTTGGCCGAACGGTGAGCGTGCGCGAACCCTTCGGCGCCAGACCCTCCCACGCGGCCTGCCCGGGCTGTGGCCATGCGCTTGCCGATACGCTGTCAGCCTATGGACAAGCTGCTCTGGGTGTTGCTGCCGATCGCGCTGGCGGGGGCGCTGGCCGGTGTGCTGGCCTGGCGCGGGCGCCTGCCCTCGCGGGCGGTGCTGAACGTCTGGTTCAGCCTGCTGCTGCTGGTCTACCTGCTGGTCACCGCGAGCCTGGGCATCTTCTGGGTGGCCAATCAGCACCTGCCGGTGTTCGACTGGCATTACCTGTTCGGCTATGCCCTGCTCTTGCTGCTGGTGGTGCATCTGGGCTTCAACCTGCGCATGGTGCTGTTCCATTTGCGCCGCCAGCCGGGCGCGGCCCAGGCGGCGCCCACGGCAGGCGGGCGCAGGCCCTTTCTGGGCGCCTTCGGCGCATTCGGCATGCTGGGCATGGCTGCGGCTGCCGGGCTTGGATACTTCATCGGGCTGCGTCATGGCCGCACGGAACTGCGCATCGAAGCCAGCACAGGCCCTGGCGCCGACACAGCGCTGGCCGTCGTCGAGCAGTTCCACGACTTTTCGAGTCACACGCGGGGTGGCGTTCTCAGGCGCGCGCCCGGCGCAGACTGGGGCGACCCGCCACCGCCCTTCAAGCCACCGGGCACGGGGCGGCGTCTGGCCTTGCCAGAAGCGCGCAAGGCGCTTGTGCCTGCCACCGCGCAGGCCTGGGGCGAGGCCGCGTTGGCCGACATGCTGTGGCACACCGCCGGCGTCAGCGCCCGCAGCGGCGGCATTAATTTCCGCACCTCGCCTTCGTCGGGCGCGCTCTTCGCCACCGAGCTGTACGTGCTGACGCTGGACGTGCCCGGCGTGGCTGCCGGCCTGTGGCACTACGACGTGCCCGGGCAGGCGCTGCAGCAGGTAGGCGCCGTCCCGGTTGAGCGCGGTCTGCCCGGCACCGGCGCGCTGCCACCGGACGCCCGGGCGCTGATCGTGGCCACGGCCCTCTTTCGCCGCAGCGGCCACAAGTACCGCGACCGCACCTACCGCTACGTTCTGGGCGACCTGGGCCACGCGCTGGAAAACCTGCGCGTGGTGGCGCAGCACACGGGCGCCACGGCCACGCTGCTGCAAGCCTTCGACGAAGCACGCATCGCGGCTGCGCTGGGCATCGACGAGCAGGAAGAAGGCGTGCTGGCGCTGATGCTGGTGCAGGGCCCGGCGGCGCAGGCGTTGCCGCCGCTGGCCGCAGCGCCCTGGCAACCCCCAGCGCTTGCCGGGGCGCAGGCGGCCACGCTGGGCATCACCGATGCCATTCACCGCGCCACCTCGCTGCGCGCCGCTGCGCTGCCGCCGGCCGGCTACACCGTGCCTGCGTCCACGCCAGAGCCGCCGCTGGCGGCATCGCCGTTGCCACTTTTTCCACTTTCGCCGCTTTCGCCACTGACGGCACAGACACCACATTCACCGCTGCCACCGCGCAACAGCGAGATCGTCGACCCTCTGGCGCTGATCGCCGGCCGGCGATCGGTGCGCCGCTACAGCCCTGCGCCGCTGGCGCTGGCAGACCTGGCCGCAGTGCTGGCGGCCATGGCCAGGCCGGGGCCGCTGCTGTCGGGCGCCGTGCGCATCGACGTGGTGGCCATCCGTGTCGCCGGGCTCGAGCCCGGTGCCTGGCGCTACCACGCCAGAGCTCATGCGCTGGAACGACGCGCGCGCCACGGCGACGACCTGCGTCGCCGCGCCCGCGCTGCTGGTCTGGACCAGGACGTCATCGGCGACGCCGCCGCGATCTTCGTGCTCGCGATCGACCGCAGCGCCCTCGCCGCCGACGCGGCGGGCGCAGCGCGTGGCTACCGGCACGCCTTCATCGAGTCCGGGCTGCTGGGCGAGCGCGTATACCTGGAAGCCGGCGCCCGGAGGCTGGGCGTCTGCGCGGTGGGTGCCTTCTACGATGAAGAAGCCGCGGCCCTGGTCGGCAACGACCCGGCGCAGGAGTGGATCGTGCATTTCGCTGCGCTGGGCGTGGCCGGCTGAACCCGGCCGCGCGGTGGGGTGGGGCCTTTGCCGTGCACGCGCGCACGTCAATGGCGGAAACGAAACGTCCGGAAAAGCGGATCACAACCGCAGGCGCAGAACTTCTTTTGAGCCGGAGGCAGCGTGTCAGATGAAGTTCGGGTGGTGGTGGTCGATGACCATGTGGACGGTGCCGAGTCGTTGGCCCAGTTGTTGGCGCTGAATGGCTATTCCGTCAAGACAGCTCACGACGGCACCCGCGCCTGGGCGCTGGTCGAAGAGTTCCAGCCACTGTGCGTGCTGTTCGACATCAAGATGCCTGGCATCGACGGCGCTGAACTGTCAGAGCGCCTGCGCGAAAAGTATGGCAACGACATCGTGCTGATTGCGATCACCGGCGCACCTGAAAACGATCGCCAGGTGGCCGAAACGTTTGCCCGCGTCGACTACTACCTGCAAAAGCCGCTGGATATCGCCAAGCTGCAGATCGCGCTGCCACCCGTTCGCTGAGCGGCGCTCGATTTCCCCGAGCTTTCACCGCCGATCACGCCGCCGGCCGAGAACGCTGGCCAGCAGCAGCCACGCGATTGCCCAGCCGGTGCCGAATGCCCAGCCGCCGAGCACGTCTGTCGCCCAGTGCACCCCCAGCGCAACACGGCTGATGCCGACCAGTGCGGCCAGCACGGCTGCGGCGCAGAGAATGTAGATCCGCTCGATCCAAAGTGTTCTCGTGCTTGCCACCAGTGCGCCCAGCGTCAGGAAGACGACAGCCGACATCGTGGCGTGGCCACTCGGGAAACTCAGGCCGGTGGCCACCAGTTCGGCATAGGCGGTGTCCGGGCGAGCCCTGCCGAATGCGGCCTTGAATACGCTGACGGCAACGGCACCCGAGACCACCGAGGCCGCAACCAGCCACACCCTCGTCCGGGTCGAGGCCAGCGCCAGGTAACCCACGGTGAGCAAGGTGAGCAGGGTCAGCACGACCGTGCTTCCAAGACCACTGAAGTCGCGCATGGTCTCGGTCAACCAAGGCTTCGCTTCTCGCAGCGACTGGGCAGCGACCAGCACCACCATGTCGAAGGCGCGCGTGTCGCCTTCCAGCATCTCGCCCGCCAGTGACACGAACACCAGAATGAGGAGAACGGCCATCAACGACAAACCGAGAGCCCTTGCGAGAGAGAAGTGCTGTTCGCGGCTACCAACCGGGGGCGTGTCACCGTGGCTTGTCGTCATCGCTTCGGAATGTCGAGTTCATGGGTGAGTGAGTCAGAACGAGCCGCGGGCGGGACTAGACGCCCCAGACGATGACCACGCGCTCGTCTCGCGCCCGCTTGAGCATTTCGAGCAAGGGCCAAACTCGCTGATGCAACTTGATCGCCTCGTCTTCAGCGGGCGTGTCATCCAGCTCGGCCCGTGTCTCTGTGGCTGCGGGCTGCTGATTTGCCGGCTCACGCGCAACAGCGTTCTCCAGCGACTGAATCGCCGCATTGACCGCAGCCACTTCGATGATGCCTTTGGCAGCCGGCGCCTTGCCGATGATCTGCAGCATCTGCTCGCCATCGGTCTGCGTCATCGTCACATCGCCTGCAGCCTTGCACTTGAACGTGTACATCATGGGTAACTCCTTTGTGTTCTGACGTTTTTGCTCTCACGCGCCGCCACGGCGCGCCTCGTACAGGCCGTGCGCCCCGTCTTGCCTCTGTGTGGCCAGCAAACGAAGCGCCTGCAGCACCACGTCGCGATAAGTGCGCGGCTGTGCATCGACACGCAGCGCGCTGAAACACCTTCGGCGCACAGGCGCTCGGCGGCGCTCAATATCAAGCTCACCTCCGAGCCGCTGGCCAGCAAGATCAGATCGGGCTCGCTGGCCGTTGCATCGGCGGGCATGCGATCTCGCACGACGTAGGCGCCGCGCCGCACGCCATCGGCGCTGGCATGCTGGTTGCGGTCGAGCGTGGGCAGGTCTTGCCGCGTCAGTACCAGCGGCACGGGCCGGTCGCGCACTTCAAGCGCCAGCTTCCACGCCACCGCAGTCTCGTTGGCATCGGCCGGGCGGATCAGCGTGATGTTCGGCATCGCGCGCAGGCTGGCCAGTTGCTCGACCGGTTGGTGCGTCGGGCCGTCTTCGCCCACCGCGATACTGTCGTGCGTGAAGACATGCACCACGTGCAAGCCCATCAAGGCCGCCAGCCGAATGGCGGGCCGCATGTAGTCGGAAAAGATGAAGAAGGTCGAGCCGAAAGCGAGGAAACCGCCGTGCGCCGCCAGGCCGTTCGCGACGGCGCCCATGGCGTGCTCGCGCACGCCGAAATGCAGGTTCCGGCCCGCACGGCTCCAGCCACCGGCGTCGCTGCCCTGCGTGTCGAGGCTGGCGGTACTGGGCGGGTTGAAGGTGCCCTGCCCTTTCAACGCCGTGTGGGTTGAGGGGTCCAAGTCGGCCGAGCCGCCGAAAAGCGCTGGCAGGCGGGCCGCGATGGCGTTCAACACCTGTCCACCGGCCACGCGGGAGGCGATGCCTTTCGTGTCGGCGGGGAAGACCGGAATGTCCGCGTCCCAGCCCGCGGGCAAATCACCGCGCAGGCGGCCCAGCAGTTCAGCGCAGAACTCCGGAAATGCGTCGGCGTAGGCCTTCATGCGCGCGTTCCACTCGGCCTCGGCCTGCTCGCCCTCGGCCAGCGCGCGCCGGAATTGCGCAAGTGCTGCCGCCGGCACATGGAACGGTGGGTCGAGCGGCCAGCCCAGTGCCTGCTTGGTGCGGGCCACGTCTTCGGGCCCCAGCGGCGAGCCGTGGGCCTTGAAGCTGTCTTGTTCGGGCGAGCCGAAGCCGATGTGCGTTCGCACGAGTATCAAAGTCGGCCGCTGGATTTCAGCACGCGCTGCATCGATGGCTGCATTCACCGCTGCCACGTCGTTGCCGTCGTCGACGACCAGCGTCTGCCAGCCGCAGGCCTGAAAGCGCAAGGCGCGGTCTTCGCTGAAGGTAATGTCGGTGCCTGCCGACAGCGTGACGCGGTTGTCGTCGTACAGGCAAACGAGCTTGCCCAGGCGCAGGTGGCCGGCCAGAGAAACCGCCTCGGCGGCCACGCCTTCCATCAGGTCGCCATCGCTCACCAGGGCCCAGGTGCGGTGGTCGACCGGCGTGTGGCCGGCGCGGTTGTAGCGTGCCGCCAGGTGGGCTTCAGCGATGGCCATGCCCACCGCATTGGCCAGGCTCTGGCCGAGCGGGCCGGTCGTGATCTCGACGCCCGGCGTGTGGCCGCGCTCCGGGTGCCCTGGCGCCTTGCTGCCCCATTGGCGAAACTGCTTCAGGTCGTCGAGAGACAGACCGTAGCCCGTCAGGTGCAGCAGGCTGTAGAGCAGCGCACTGCCGTGCCCGGCCGATAGCACGAAGCGGTCTCGATCGGGCCACTGGGGGTGGGTCGGATGATGTTTGAGATGGCGGGTCCACAAGGCATGGGCCATCGCAGCTGTGCCCAGCGGCAGCCCCGGGTGGCCGCTGCCCGCCCGCTGAACCATGTCCACCGACAGGAAGCGGAGCGTGTTGAGGCACTGCAGATCGAGCGGGCTGGCCATGGTGTCGGGTCGTGGTGTCGGATGCAGCTGTCGGGTGCAGGTGTCGGGTGCAGATGCGTCCGGTCTCACAGGCCAGCGCTTTTCTCGATGCCGTCGAGCGCATCGCGCATCGCCTGCAGGATCAAGCGGTCGGCGCGGGTTTGATCGATCTCCGGTATGTCCCATCCGAAGATCGATCGGTAGCGATCGACCAGCGCCTGCACGTCCGCGACGAGTTGCCCGCGGTGGGCGTCCATCTCAAGTTGTTCCATCTGTGCCATCGGGGTTCTCCTACAAATCGGTCGTCTACGTCGCTGGGGCCAGGGCTTCGTAGCCCGAGGTAACGTCGAAAAGCTCCTCGTCGATCGAGCCCTGGCGCAGCCGATGGAAGCGGCCCTGCAGCTGTTCGAGTTGGTCGAGGATGTTGCGGTCGGCGCGCTCCATCGCCGCCAGCCGGCTGGCGTTCTCGCTCGCCAGAGATTCGGTGCAGGCGCGGAACAGCGCGATGAAGAGGTACTCCCGAATCAAAGCGCGCAGGGTGGCAGCGCCGCGGTCCAGCACTTCAGGCAGCACCTTGCCAGGCCAGGGCACGGCTGCCAGGCTCTGCTGCCAGGCGGCGTCCAGCGGCAACAGGCGTCGGCCCACAGGCTCGTACAGCGCAGCGGCCAGCGGGCGGTTGTGGAAGACATGCATCTGCATGGCCAACCCAAGACCGCTCTTGACGCGGCGGGCCTCGCTGTCGATCTGAATCTGCGCGACGAGCGGCGCAATGGCCTCGACCGAGCCCGGCACGGCATACGCGCCCACAACCTCCAGCCCCGCATCCTTCAGCCGCGCCTGCACCCGCTCGCCGACGGCCCACACCTGTGACCGGCCCTGCAAGTCAGCCAAGGTGCGCACGGCGTGCTCGGCGATGACGTCGTTGAAGGGGCCGACCAGTCCCTGGTCAGAGCCGAAGACGATGGCGACGATGGGCTCGTGCGCCCCTGCCGCCACGCGCTCGGGTGGCGTAGCAGGGTCGACCCGGGCTTGACGAAAACACTCACCCAGCCCGAGCGAAACCATGCGGTCGTAATCGGCAAGCGCTAGCACCGAGCGTTCGTAGTCGCCGATGCTCGAAGCCGCCAACGCCTTCATGGTGCGCACCACGGCGTGCAAGTCGCCGGCACCGGTAATCTTGCGGCGCAGTGCGGCCAGGCTGTCGCTCATGACCCGGCCTCCCTCTTTGTCACGTTCTCAGTCACGTTCTCACTCACGTTCTCAGTCACGTTGTCAGTCTCGTTCTCAGTCTCTTTTTCATTCTTGCCGTCGGGCTTGCGCATGAAGCCCTTCAGCGCTGCACGCGCCGCGTCGATGACGGCTTTGCGGTCTTCGTCGCCGAGCTTCTTCGCACCGAGCAGTCGATCGCGCAGCGGCGCGGCAAGCCGGGCCGCTGCGTCCTGCACCGCATGCTGCGCTTCGGCCATGCGCGGCAAGGGCACGGTGTCGAAGAGGTTGGCGGTCAGCGCCAGCAGCACGGCAATCTGCGCTGGCACGGCCACCGGTTCGAACTGCGGTTGTTTCAGACACGCGCGGATGCGCTGTCCGTGCACGATGGTCTGGCGCGTGGCGTCGTCCAGGCGCGCGCCGAAGCGCGAGAAGGACTCCAGTTCCTCGAACTGCGCATAGGCGAGCTTCAAGTCGCCAGCCACGGCGCGGAATGGGCCGCGCTGCGCCTTGCCGCCGACGCGCGAAACCGACTTGCCCACGTCCACCGCCGGCAGCACGCCGAGGTCGAACAGCGACGGCGACAGATAGATCTGGCCGTCGGTGATGGAGATCAGATTGGTCGGGATGTAGGCCGATATATCTTCGGCCTGGGTCTCGATGATGGGCAGCGCGGTGAGCGAGCCGCCACCGCGTTCCGGGCCCAGATGCGTCGACCGTTCCAGCAGTCGCGAATGGATGTAGAAGATGTCACCCGGGAAGGCCTCGCGGCCTGGCGGGCGGCGCAGCAGGAGCGACAGTTCTCGGTAGGCGCGTGCGTGTTGCGTCAGGTCGTCGTAGACGATCAGCACGTCGCGCCCGGCTTCCATGAAGTGCTCTGCAATGCTGGTGGCCGCATACGGCGTGATGTAGGCCAGACCGGGTGGCTGGTTGCCTTCGGTGACGACGACCACGGTGTAGTCCATCGCGCCCTTGTCGCGCAGCGTGGCGACAGCTTTGGCGACAGCCGACGCGCGCTGCCCGATGGCGCAGTAGACGCAGACCACGTTCTGCCCGCGCTGGTTCAGGATGGCGTCGAGCGCGATGGCGGTCTTGCCAGTCTGGCGGTCGCCGAGAATCAGTTCGCGCTGGCCGCGGCCGATGGGAATCAACGCGTCGATGACCTTCAGCCCGGTCTGCAAGGGCACGTCGACCGGCGCACGGTCCATGATGGCGGCGGCGGGCCGCTCGATCGGCAGCCGCGTCGCTGTATCGATGGCACCGAGACCGTCGAGCGGGCGGCCCAGCGGGTCGATGACACGCCCGAGCAGCGCCTCGCCAACGGCGACATCCATCACACGCCCGGTGCGACGCACCTCGTCACCGGCTTGCAGGTGCCAGTACGCGCCCAGCAGCACCACACCCAGCTCGTGTTCGTCGACGTTGAACGCGATGCCAGACAGGCCGCCGGGAAAAGTCAGCAGTTCATCGAAGCCGGCACCGGGCAGGCCGCTGACACGGGCGATGCCGGTGGTGACTTGCGTGACAGTGCCCACCTCGCGCGGCAAGAGCGCCGGCACGAACGCGGCGCTTGCTTGTGCCAATGCGGCGAAGCCGTGTTCGAGCGCCTTCGCCGCCAGGCCTTCGCCCAGCGAGCGCCGCGGCGCATCGACCGCTGCGCTCATGCGGCGACCGCACTGCTGCGGGGCGACGGCGGGGCGGCAGGTTTCGGTGCATCGGGGCCGTTGGGCGCGTCGACAGGCTTGGCCAATGGCACGAGCAGCGCGGCCACGTCGCGCTCGAGATCGCGCAGGTACTCGGCAATGGTCCAGGCCAGCTTTTGCCCACCGGCCAGCAACTCGATGCCACACACGGCATCGGCCGCGGTCTCGAAGCGCAACGGCACGTCGACCGAGAGGCTCGCGTTAACGGCATTCTGGATGGCCGCCTGCAGAGCTGCGGGCAGCTCGAAGTGGCTGCGCACCCGGGCGGGCTCGTTGCCTTGCGCCAGCGCCGCGGCGAGCGCGCCCTTGGCATCGGCGGGCAAGTCGCTCAAGCGCCGCAGAAAGACCTCGACCATGCGCGCTTCCAGTTCCACATTCGCCAGGTCGGCCAGGGCCTTGCGCGCGACGGCCAACACCTCGTGCGCCGCACGTCCGGCAAGTCGTTGCTGCAGATGCGCTGCCTGTGTGGCCAGCGACTGCTGGCGCTGTGCCGCCAACGCCACCGCAGCCTTTCGGGCTTCGTCGGCCAGGCGCTCGCCCTCGGCATTCGCGTCTGCCGCCGCCTTGCTCAACAACTCGGCTCGTTGTTCGTCGAAGGCGGCGTTCTTGTCCTCGAAGGTCTTGCGTTCGGTCGCCGCCTGCGCCTGCCGTGCCGCCGCGTCGGCCAATTGGCCGGCAATGCGCTTCTCACGTGCAGCAATGGCGTCGAGCACCGGCTGATAGAGAAAGCGCTTCATCAGCCACACCAGGACGGCGAAGTTGAGCAACTGCGCACCGACGGTGAACCAGTCGATCAGCATCGCCTACTTGCCCGCGGCCTTTGCAGCCTGCTCGATCGCTGCGTTCCAGAACGGGTTGGCGAAGATCAGGATCATCGACACCACGAAGCAATAGATGGCCGTCGATTCGATCATCGCCAGCCCGACGAAGAGCGTGCGTGTGATCGTTGCCGACGCGTCGGGCTGCTGCGCCAGCGCCGTGAGTGCGGTGGCCACCGCGCGCCCTTCGGCCAATGCCGGGGCCATGGTGCCGAAGCCGGTGGTGATGCCGGCGATGGCGATGGAGACAATGGCGATGAGGGTCAGACTGTCCATGGAATGGTCCTTGTCGATTCAGGCCTTCGGCGCTGCAGCCTCGTGGGGGTGCGGCGCCGGCCGTGTCGCGGCGGCGAGGTAGACGGCGGCGAGGATGCTGAAGATGTAGGCCTGCACCATGCCGGTCAGCAGGCCCAGCAGCGTCATCACCACCGGAAAGAGAAACGGCGTGATGGTGAGCAGGATGCCGACGATCATTGCGCCGCTCATCATGTTGCCGAACAGGCGCACCGCCAAGGCCAGCGTGCGCGAGGCTTCGCTGATCAAGTTGAACGGCAGCATGATGAATGTCGGCTGCGTGTACGACTTCAGGTAGGCCCCCAGACCCTGTTCGCGGATGCCGAAAAACGGCACCGCGACGAACACGCACAGCGCCAGCGCCACGGTGGTGGACAGCGACCCGGTGGGTGGCTCGTAGCCAGGGATGACAGTGGCCAGCGCCGCAGCGGCAACGAAGAGGAACAGCGTGCCCAGGAAGGCGAGATAGCGCTCTGGCCGCTCAAGGCCCACTTCGCGGATTTGCTGCGTGATGCCCGTGACGACGATCTCCAGCAGGTTCTGCCAGCGCGAACGCTCGGCTTCGTGCGTGCCTTCGTCGTGTGGCTCACGCGGGTGTTCGGTGGACAGCCTGCGTGTAATCAGCATCGAACCCAGCACCAGCACTGCCATCAAGGCCCAGGTGAACACGATGGTGCCGTTGAGCTTGAAGAGCCCGTACTGCCAGAAGATGAGTTGATCGGGGCCGAGGCGCATGGCGGGTCAGCTTTGCGCTGCCGGGCGAGCGGTGAAGCGAACCACCAGCACGCGGGCCGCCCAGAACCCGAGCAGGCAGGCCAGCAGCCTGCGCCAGTCGCCCGCCGAAACCACGACGAACCCGGCAACGACGCACGCCATGCGCAACAGCAGGCTGCCCCCGACCCACAGCGCGGGCCGAGGCGATGCGAAAGCCCGACGCAAGGTCCACCACAAGCCGCCGAAAAAAAGCAGGCCGAGCAGGCTACCGGCAGCGCTGCTGAAAACCAATGCGAGGGTGAGTGCGAGCGCGTCGTTCATGGCCATTCAGTCGTCGGCCTGTGAGCGGTCGGCGCGAACGGCTTTGCGGTCAGCCGCGAGCGCCGCATCGCGATCAGTCACGCGATCAGCGACGCGATCGGCCTCCAGATCAGCCTCGCGATCGGCGGCGTGAATGGCAATGTCCTCGCGGGCCACCCAGCGCCAGGCGTTCAGGCAGCCGAGCACCAACCCGGCCATCAGCAAGGCCAGCGACCACGGGTGCGCGCCGGGGTAGCGTGCATCCAGCCACAAGCCCAGCGCTGCGCCCGCCAGCGTCGGCACCACCACCGACCAGCCGATCAAGCCCATCATGCCGAGACCCGACCAGACGCCCGGTGCGCGGTCGCGTCGCGCGCGCAGCTTGCGTTCGGCCTTGGCTGCAAGCCGTTTGGCGAGCAACGCAGACTGCGTCGGGTCATTCGGCATGGAACCTCGCGAAGCGGCCGACGAAACCGCTCTCCAGCTTTCGAGTGGCCGCACGCGCAGCCAATTCCAGCGCATCCAGCGTCAGGTAGTCGCGCCGCACTGCGTCGCGCAGACTGGCCAGGTCGGCACCGCCCAAAGCACGTCGCACCGAGACACGCACTTCGTCGCCGATCTTGAGCAGCACGCCTTCGTCGACGGCGACGAAGACTTCGCCTTCGGCATCGCTCTCGTAAGTCAGGATGCCCGGCACGAGCGCGGCGATGCAGTCGCGGCGGCGCGGCAGCAGGCCGAACGACCCGTCGCTTGTTTCTGCGACGATGCGGAGCACGTCAGTCTTGTCGGCGAAAACGCGGAACGGCAGCAAGACCTTAAGGTGCATGGGCCGCCTCCGTGGGCGCGTTTGAGGGCCCGTTTGAAGGCGCGTCTGAGGCTGCGTTTGAGGGCGCTTCTGCAGGCGATTCCGCCGAGACTTCGGCAGCAGGCGGCGCCGGGGCGGACTTCACCTCAGAAATGGCGCCGATCATGTACAGCGCGCTTTCCGGCAGGTGCTTGAACTCGTCGCGCAAGATGCGCTCGCACCCGTCGAGCGCATCGGCCAGGCTCACCAGCTTGCCCTGCAGGCCGGTGAACTGTTCGGTGGTGAAGAAGGGTTGCGTCAGGAAACGCTCGAGCCGGCGCGCCCGCGCCACGACATCGCGGTCGGCCGGCGACAGCTGCTCCAGGCCCAGCATCGCGATGATGTCCTTCAGATCGGCGTACTGCGCCAGCGTGCGCCGTATCTCTTGCGCCAGCGCGTAGTGACTTTCACCGACGATGCCCGGCGTGGCCATCTTCGAATTGGATTGCAGTGGGTCGATGGCCGGGAACAAGCCTTCGCCGGCGCGCTTGCGCGAAAGCACGATCGACGCCGACAGGTGGGAAAAGGTGTGCACCGCCGCCGGGTCGGTGAAGTCGTCGGCCGGCACATACACCGCCTGAATCGACGTGATGGCGCCGCTGTCGGTGTTGGCGATGCGCTCTTCCAGCGCCGACAACTCGGTGCCCATCGTCGGCTGGTAGCCCAGGCGCGACGGCATCTGCCCCATCAGGCCCGAGACCTCGGAGCCGGCCTGGATGAAGCGGAAGATGTTGTCGATGAGCAGCAGCACGTCGCGCTGTTCATCGTCGCGAAAATACTCCGCCATCGTCAGCGCCGCCTGACCGACGCGGAAGCGCGCGCCCGGCGGCTCGTTCATCTGGCCGAAGACCATCACCATGTTATCCAGCACGCCGGCCTGCTTCATCTCGGCGTAAAGGTCCTGGCCTTCGCGGCAGCGTTCGCCAATGCCGCAGAAGATGCTGACGCCCTGCTTGGCACCTGCCCTTCGACTGTCTTGCGCGCCGAGCATGTTGTGAATCATTTCGGTCAGCAGCACCGTCTTGCCGACGCCCGCGCCGCCGAAGAGCCCGGCCTTGCCACCGGTTTCCAGCGGCACCAGCACATCGATCATCTTGATGCCGGTTTCGAAGATCACCGAAGTGGTCGAGCGATGAATCAGCGGCGGCGGTTCGCGGTGCACCGAGCGCCACGAGACATCTTTCGGTTCGGGCAGGCGGTCGATGGCATGGCCGAAAACGTCGAACATGCGCGACCGAATGGCCTTGCCGACCGGCGCCAGCAGCGGCCCGCCAGTGTCCACAACCGCCATGCCACGCGCCAGACCCTGAGTCGGCGTGAGCGCAATGCAACGCACATGCCGCGCGTCGATCTGGGCCAGCACCTCGATCGCGATGGCACCGTTGACACCGTTCGGGCCGTTCGGGCCGTTCGCGCCGTTCGCGCCATTCGCGCTGTTCGCCACCTCCCCACCGGCGCGCAACAGCGTGCGGATTAAAGGCAAGCGCGTATCGAAGCGAACATCGACCACGCTGCCGCGCACGGCAGTTACCGCGCCCTCGTTGGCTTCCTCGCAAGTGCGCATGTGACTCTTCTCGCTCACCGGCGTTCCTTTTCGCAAGGCACCCGCAGGCACGTTCTGGCCAGTCTGTGCGGAGGTGCGGGCAAGGTCTGTCGGGTAGCGCACAGACCTTGGCAGGCCCCGCTAGCACCATCAGCGTTGCGGATGATTCGTCCGGCATGATCGAGAAACGTCGAACCCGGAGCAAGCCATGCAACTCGGAATGATCGGCATGGGTCGCATGGGGGCAAACATGGCGCGACGCCTGATGAAGAACGGGCACAGCTGTGTCGTCCACGACACCAGAGCCAAAGCTGTGGCCGTGCTTCAAGCCGAAGGTGCAGTCGGTGCTGCGGACATCGCGGAGCTCGTCGCCAACCTGGCGCGACCGCGGTCCGTCTGGTTGATGGTGCCGGCCGCCATTGTCGACACGGCACTCGCGGCCCTGCAGCCGCATCTGCAAGACGGCGATATCGTCATCGACGGCGGCAATTCGTTCTACCGCGATGACGTGCGCCGCGCGGCGAGCCTGCTTCAGGCTGGTGTGCATTACGTCGACGTCGGCACCAGCGGGGGCGTTGCTGGCGAAGAGCGCGGCTACTGCCTGATGATCGGCGGCGAAGTGGCCATCGTGCAGCATTTGACGCCGATCTTCTCGGCGTTGGCACCCGGCGCGCGCACGGCAGCACGCACGCCCGGCCGCAATGGCGCCGTATCAGCGCCCGAAGAAGGCTTTCTGCATTGCGGCCCCGCGGGTGCGGGCCACTTCGTCAAGATGGTTCACAACGGCATCGAGTACGGCTTGATGGCGGCCTATGCCGAAGGGCTGAACATCCTGCGCAATGCCAACGTGGGGCTGCGCCCGCAAGCCATTGACGCAGAGACCACGCCGCTGCGCGACCCCGAGTTCTACCGCTACGAGATGAATTTGCCCGAGATCGCCGAGGTCTGGCGCCGCGGCAGCGTGATCGGCTCGTGGCTGCTCGACCTGACCGCGGGCGCGCTGCTGAAGGACCCCCAGCTCACAGGCTTCGACGGCCGCGTGTCTGATTCAGGCGAAGGCCGCTGGACGCTGCAGGCCGCCATCGACGAGGCCGTGCCAACACCGGTGCTCAGCGCCGCCTTGCACGAGCGCTTCGCTTCTCGCGGTGAGGCGGCCTTCGCCAATCAGGTGCTTTCGGCCATGCGCCACGCCTTCGGTGGCCACACCGAAAAACCTGCAGATGACGCCCGATGAACATCGCCGCACGTGCCGGCCCGGCTCGCGCGCACCAGGAGAACGCATGAACGCCAACACGAAAGAACTGCACGACATGGGCCAGAGCCTTTGGGTCGACAACATCAGCCGCGAAATGCTGATGCGCGGCACTCTTTCGCGCTATATCGCCGAGTGGTCGGTGACCGGGTTGACGTCGAACCCCACGACCTTCGAACACGCCATTGCCCATGGCGGTTTCTATGACGAATCGATAGCGCGGTTGGCGCGGCGCAATGAACCCGCCGAACAATTGTTCTTTGCGCTGGCGCTGGAAGACCTGACCACGGCAGCCGACCTTTTTCGCCCGATTTTCGATGCCACTGAAGGGCTGGACGGCTGGGTCTCGCTGGAGGTGTCGCCGCTGTTGTCGGACAACGCCGCAAAGACGATCCAGGCCGCGGCCTGGCTGCATGAGGCAGCAGACCGGCCGAACCTGTTCATCAAGATTCCGGGCACTGCAGCGGGTGCCGAGGCCATCGAGCAATCGATATTCGAAGGTGTGCCGGTGAATGTGACCCTGCTCTTTTCGCCCGAGCAGTACCTCGCGGCAGCAGAGGCCTACCTGCGCGGCATCGAGCGGCGCATCTTGGCGGGGCGAAACCCGAACGTGCGCTCTGTGGCCTCGCTCTTCGTCAGCCGCTGGGACGTGGCGGTGAAGCAGGAAGTCTCACCACCGTTCCACAACCGCCTGGGCATTTCAATGGCGATGCGCACCTACAGGGCTTATCGCGACCTGCTCGCATCGCCGCGCTGGCACAGGCTGGCCCAGGCCGGCGCCCGACCGCAGCGGCTTTTGTGGGCGAGCACGGGCACCAAGGACCCGGCAGCCGCCGCCACGCTGTATGTCGAGGCGCTGGCCGCGCCCGACACCATCAACACCATCCCGGAAAAGACCCTGTCGGCCTTCGCCGAGCACGGCAAGGTGGGCGCCCCGCTGCCGGCCGATGGCGGCTACGCCGATGAGGTGCTGGAAGAGTTCAGGCGCGAGGGTGTCGACGACGAAGCGCTGGCCGCTCGCCTGCAGCGCGAAGGTGCCGACGCCTTCGCTGCATCGTGGCATGTGCTGCTGGCTTGCATCGAGAAAAAGAGCGCCAGACCGGCCGCTACCGGAACATGAGCTCTGACGGCGCTGGCCTCCAGCAGAAAGTTTGATCTGAGTCATGACGCGCCCGAAAGCGAAGCCCATGATGCGGCTGGGTTGATGAAGGCGCAGGCTCGAGGATGACCAACAACACCATCACGACCAACCGTTTCCGCGATCTGACGCAAGGCATCTCGGCCAGTCTGGTTTCCCTTCGCACCCATACGCCCGAGGTGATGAAGAGCTTCGGCGACTTGGGTCGTGCCGCCACAGCCGACGGTGTGCTCGACAAGAAGACCAAGGAATTGATCGCCTTGGCGCTGAGCATCGGCGCACGCTGTGAACCTTGCATCGGTTTCCATATGCAGACGCTGGTGAAGCTGGGCGTGACGCGCCAGGAAGTCGACGAGACGCTGGGTGTCGCGACCTACATGGGCGGCGGACCCTCGCTGATGTATGCCGCCCATGCCATCGCTGCTTTCGAGGAGTTATCTCATCCGCCTGGCGGCGTCTAGGGCTGGACGCAGGACGCAACCGCTCAGCGCGCCCGCGGTCGCTTCGTTGCCGGTGTGACAAAGGCCGCCCGCCCTTGCGCGGAGCGCTCGAACTGCCGCGCGATGCTGCCGCACACCAGGTCGCATAGCGCATAGACAGAAGGGTCCGCGATGCTGTAGATGGCACTGGTGCCGCGGCTTTCGCGAGCCACCAGCCCGTGCTGGGTCAACAGCGCCAGGTGCCGGGACATGTTGGCTGAGCTGTAACCGCAGCGTTGCGCCAATTCGCCCACGCTGCGCTCTTGCTGGCGCAGCAGGTTGAGGATCTGCAATCGGGTGGGCTCTGCCAGCGCCTGGAAATACGCTGCCACTTGCACCAGTGCTTCGTCGGGTAGGCCTTCCATGCTGGGGCACGCCGGATGTTGAGAAGTCGCCATGATGCCTCGGGGTCGGAGTCAATGCTTGTCCTTGCGCACAACTGTACTTGCATATTTAGCTACGTGCGCACATACTAAACACCAGTCGATGGGTTCCAGCTCCGTTCGAGAGTCGGGCCACCACCAGAAAGCGCGCTCCATGTTCACCTTTCGTCTCGTTCCTTTCTTTCCTGTCGCTCGTGTCGCTCCTGTCGCTCCTGTCGTTGCTGCCGTTCTGGCCACTGCCCTCCTCTTCGGCATGCCCGGCGGTGCACACTCACAAGCCCTTCAGGCAGTGCCAGCGCAGGCTGCAGGCAGAGCCGCTGCTTCGGCCTTCGACGGTGTCGTCGAGGCCGTGCGCCAGACCGTCGTCGCGGCGCAGGTGCCTGGCGCCGTGGTGGAGCTCAATGCCAAGGTGGGTGACCGCGTGAAGGCCGGGCAGGTGCTTGTGCGCATCGATGCGCGCGCCGCCGACCAGAACGCCGCTGCCAGCGAAGCCCAGGTGCAGGCGGCCCGCGCATCGCTGAACGTGGCGAGCAAGGATTTCGAGCGCCAGAAGCAGCTCTTCCAGAAGAACTACATCAGCCAGGCCGCGCTGGAGCGTGCCGAATCGGAATTCAAGTCGACCCAGGCTCAAGCCCGCGCGCAGCTGGCCCAGGCCGGCGCCGCGCGCACGCAAAGTGGCTTCTATGTCGTGCGCGCACCGTTTGCCGGCGTGGTGGCCGAGGTGCCGGTGTCGCTGGGCGACATGGCAATGCCCGGGCGAGCGCTGGTGACCGTGTACGACCCGGCCGCGTTGCGCGTGACGGCGGCTGTGCCGCAATCGTTCGCGTCGCAGACGACGGCCGGCCTCTTGCCGCGTGTCGAGTTGCCCGGCCTGCCAGCGGCCGCCGCGTGGGTGACGCCGTCGCGCGTGCAGATGCTGCCCGTGGTGGACGCAGCGACCCACACCGTGCAGCTTCGTGCAGACTTGCCTGCCAGCGTGGCGGGCTTGCCCGGCGTCGGCCCCGGCATGTTCGCGCGGCTGTGGTTGCCCGCACCCCAGGCGCAGGCTGTGGCGGGCGCCGGCAGCGCATCCGCATCCGCATCCGCATCCGCGAGCGTGTCGGTCCCGCTCAAGTCCATCGTGCGCCGCGCGGAGATGACCGGCCTGTACGTGCTGGACCCGAACGGCAAGCCCGTGCTGCGCCAGGTGCGCCTGGGCCGCGTCGAGGGGGACCGGGTCGAGATCTTGTCCGGCTTGATGGCCGGCGAGCAGGTTGTCTTGGACCCGCAAGCAGCCGCCCGTGTGCGCTGAAAGCTGTTCATGACCCAAGCCCCCATGAAAGACGACGCAGCCGGCGCCCTGGGCGTTTCAGGCCGCATCGCAGCCTTCTTCCAGCGCGCCCAGATCACGCCGCTGTTGGCACTGGTGGCGCTGCTGCTGGGCATTTTTGCGGTGGCCGTCACTCCACGCGAAGAAGAGCCGCAAATCAACGTGACGATGGCCAACGTGCTGATCCCGTTCCCGGGCGCGGCCGTGCGCGATGTCGAGCAGATGGTGGCCGGCCCGGCCGAACAGGTGTTGGCGCAGATTGCCGGCGTCGAGCACGTGATGTCGGTGTCGCGCCCCGGTGTGGCCATCATCACGGTGCAGTTCAAGGTCGGCGTGCCGCGCACCGAAGCGCTGGTGCGGCTCTATGACACCGTGAACTCGAACGCCGACTGGTTGCCGAAGGGCTTGGGCGTGCTCGACCCAATCATCAAACCGAAGGGCATCGACGATGTGCCCATCGTCACGCTGACGCTGTTCAGCAAGACCAATGCCACCGGTCCGTTCGACCTGGAGCGCGTGGCGCACAGCGTCGAGGCCGACCTGAAGCGGGTTCCGGGCACGCGCGAGGTCAGCACCATCGGCGGCCCGGGCCGCGCGGTCATGGTCGAGATCGATCCTTCCCGCATGTCGAGCGTTGGCGTCACGGTAGCCGACCTGCGCCAAGCGCTGCTGTCTGCCAACCTCGGGCTGCCGGTCGGTGAACTCATCGCCGGCAACCGCGCGGTCGCCATCGAGTCCGGCCCCTTCCTGCGCCAGGCCAGCGAAGTGGCCGACCTGGTGGTGGGCGTGCGTGCCGGCAAGCCCATCTTCCTGCGCGATGTGGCCGCCGTGCGTGACGGCCCGCTGCCGCCCAGCCGATACGTGTGGCACGGCGTGGCCGGCTCGGCAAGCGCCCCTGCGGCCACCTACCCGGCCGTCACCATCACCATCACCAAGAAGGCCGGCGAGAACGCCATCGACGTGGCCAATGCCGTGATGAAGCGCGTGGACGCGCTGCGCAACACCGTCATTCCGGGTGACGTGCAGGTGGTCGAAACGCGCAACTACGGCGCTTCGGCCAACGACAAGGCGCAAAAGCTGATCCAGAAGCTGCTGTTCGCCACCGCCTCGGTGGTGGCATTGGTCTTCATCGCGCTCGGCAAGCGCGAGGCGGCCATCGTCGGCAGCGCGGTGATCCTGACGCTGACGGTGACGCTGTTCGCCTCGTGGGCGTGGGGCTTCACGCTCAACCGCGTGTCGCTGTTCGCGCTGATCTTCTCGATCGGCATCCTGGTCGACGACGCCATCGTGGTGGTGGAGAACATCCACCGGCACCAGGGCCTGTACCCCGGCCGCAGCCTCACGCAGATCATTCCAGGCGCCGTCGACGAAGTCGGCGGCCCGACGATTCTGGCCACGCTGACCGTCATCGCCGCGCTGCTGCCGATGGCCTTCGTGTCGGGCTTGATGGGCCCTTACATGAGCCCGATCCCGATCAACGCGAGCATGGGCATGCTGCTGTCTCTGGCCATCGCCTTCGTCGTCACGCCCTGGCTCGCGCGGCTGTGGATGAAGGCCACGCCGGCACCGACGCCCGATGCCGCGGGCGCCGCGCAGCAGCCTGTGGCGCATGCGGCTGAACACCGCGGCCTGTCGGCCAAGATCGCACCGGTCTTCGAACGCATCTTCCGCCCGCTGCTCGATGAGCGGCGCGGCGGGCGCAACCGCAGCTTGCTGGGCCTGGGCATCGCCGCGCTCATCGCCATCTCGCTGGCCCTGCCGGCCATGGGCCTCGTGCTGCTGAAGATGCTGCCCTTCGACAACAAGTCTGAGTTCCAGGTCATCGTCGACATGCCTGCCGGCACGCCGGTGGAGCAGACAGCTGCGGTGCTGCACGAACTCGGCAATTACCTGGCCACCGTGCCTGAGGTGACGGACTACCAGGCCTATGCCGGCACCGCCGCACCGATCAACTTCAACGGCCTGGTGCGCCAGTACTACCTGCGCGCGGGGGGCGACGTGGGCGACCTGCAGGTCAACCTGGTGGATAAGCACGAGCGCGACGCGCAGAGCCATGCCATCGCGACGCGCGTGCGGCCAGAGTTGCAGAAGATCGGCCAGCGTTTCGGCGCCAACATCAAGGTGGTGGAAGTGCCACCGGGGCCGCCGGTGCTGTCGCCCATCGTCGCCGAAATCTACGGGCCCGAAGCCGCCGGCCGGCAGCAGGTGGCCAAGGCAGTGCGCGCGGTGTTCGAGCGCACGCCGGGTGTCGTGGATGTGGACGACAGCAGCATCGCGGTCGCGCCGAAGACGATGCTGCTGGTGGACCGCCAGAAGGCCTCGATGCTGGGCGTGCCGCAGCAGGCCATCGTCACCACGCTGCGCGCCGGGCTGGCCGGTGAAGCCACGGCCTATCTGCATGACGCGACGAAGTACCCCGCTGCGGCCGTCATTCAGCTGCCGCCTTCCGCCCAAGGCGACCTCAACGCGTTGCTGCAGCTTGCCGTGCGCAGTGCCGACGGCAAGCTGGTGCCGATACGCGAACTGGTGACGGTGAGCGACACCGTGCGCGAACAGCCGGTGTTCCACAAAAACCTGCTGCCGGTGAATTACGTCGTCGCCGACATGGCCGGCGCGCTGGACAGCCCGCTTTACGGCGTGTTCAAGATGCGCCGCGAGATCGCGGCTATCGCCACACCGGGCGGCGGCACGCTGCAGGAATACTTCATCAACCAGCCCGACGACCCTTACCGCGACTACGCGATCAAGTGGGACGGTGAATCGCAAATCACCTACGAGACCTTCCGCGACATGGGCCTGGCCTACGGCGTCGGGCTGATCCTGATTTACCTGCTGGTGGTGGCGCAGTTCGGCAGCTACCTCACGCCGCTGATCATCATGGCGCCGATTCCGCTGACCATCATCGGCGTGATGCCGGGGCATGCGTTGCTGGGCGCGCAATACACCGCCACCAGCATGATCGGGATGATCGCTTTGGCCGGCATCATCGTGCGCAACTCCATCCTGCTGGTGGACTTCATCAACCTGCAAACCAGGACTGGGATGGAGTTCAAGCAAGCCATCGTCAGCTCGGCCATCACACGCGCACAGCCCATTGTGCTGACCGGCCTGGCCGCGATGCTGGGCGCCTTTTTCATCCTCGACGACCCGATCTTCAACGGCCTGGCGATTTCGTTGATCTTCGGCATCTCGGTCTCGACCGTGCTGACGCTGGTCGTGATCCCGATCCTCTACTACGTTGCCTACCGCAACAGGCTCACGGCGATCACGGTTTCTGTCGACCCTGACGAGCTGAATGTCACCGCCCCCGCCCCTTCCGCCCCATCTTCCATTTAAGGAGCACAACCCATGACTTCCTGGCAAATCGTTCGACTCGTCGCTGGCGTTTTCATCCTGCTGTCGCTGGCACTCGGCATTCCCGGCAGCCCAGTCTTCGTCAGCCAATGGTGGCTGGCATTCACCGCTTTCGTCGGCGTCAACCTGCTGCAAAGCGCGCTGACGAAGTGGTGCCTGATGGAAACCATCGTGCGCAAGCTGGGCGCACGCACAGGGGCCTGAACGCCATGCGCAGCCTGCCCTGGACACTTTCGCTGGCGTTGGCCTTGGCTTGCCAGGCGCACTCTGCGACCGCCGCCGACTTGATCGATGTCTGGCGGGCTGCGGTGCAGAACGACAAGACCTACGCGGCCGGCCGCGCAGCGCAAGCCACTGCGCAACCCCGCCGCGACCAGGCCGCCGCGCTGTGGCGGCCGAATGTCGGCCTGACGGCATCGGTGGGCGTTGCCAGCAACGAGACCGACACCCGCGGCGCGCAGTTCAGCGCACCGGGCTTCGGGCAGGCCACCGGGGTGGGCTTCAGTACCTCGGTGACCAACGGCACCTCAGGGCGCTGGGCCGTCACCGCCACCCAGCCGCTCTACAACCCGCAACGCCGGGCCCAGCAGCAGCAACTCTCGCTGTCGGCCGACCTGGTCGACCTCGAATGGCAGGCAGCAGGACAGGCGCTGATGCTGCGCACAGCCGAGCGCTATTTCGACCTGGCCCTGGCCGAAGAAGCGCAACGCGTGCTGCGTCTGCAAATGGATGCCTTGCAGCGCGCCACCACAGAGGCGCAAGACCGCTTCAAGCTGGGCTCGGTGCCGGTGACGGACACGCACGAGGCGCGTGCGCGCCTGGCCAGCGTGCGCGCGCAGGTGCTGTCGGCCGAAAGCGATGTGCAACTGAAGCGCAGTCTGCTGGCAGACAGCACGGGCCTGCCGGCGACTGCGCTGGTGGCGCGCTTGCCTGCATCCTTGCCTGCGGCTTCCACGGCCGCCTCGCATGGCAGCGCGGGCGGCGCGGCCGTTCGCACGCTGGAGACCTGGCTGAACGAAGCGCAGGCCGGCAACCCTGACATCCGCAGCCAGTTGCTCGCCGCGGAGGTGGCCAGGCAGGAAGCCGGCAAGTACAGCCGCCGCTCATCGGCCACCGTCGACCTCGTGGCCCAGGCCGGGCGTGACCGGCTCAGCGGCAGCGGCGATTTCGGGTCGGCCACCAACACCGGCGCCAACCGCATGATCGGCATCCAGTTGTCGGTGCCGCTCTTCACCGGCGGCTACCGCGATGCCAAGCAAGAAGAGGCGATGCGCCTCGCCGACAAGGCTGCCGCAGACGTGGAACGCACGCGCCAAGAGGTTGCGCAGCAGGTGCGCGCGGCCTGGCAGGGCTTGAGCGTCGGCGCCGAGCGGGTGCAGGCGCTCGAAGAGGCACTGAACGCCAGCGGGGCCCGCCGCGACGCCACGCAACTGGGCCGCGAGGTCGGCCAGCGCACGACGCTGGACTTGCTGAATGCCGAGAACGACGCCGCTTCCGCACAGCTCTTGCTGGCCCAGGGCCGGGTGGGTTTGCTGCTGGACCGGCTGCGGCTGGCCGCGCTGACCGGGCAACTCGATGAAGGTGCCCTGCGTTCGGTCAACGGCGAGTTGACAGCACCACCACCCTGAGTCGTTCACCGCATCCCCACCGCAGGTAAACACCACGGCCGGACACGCCACCCCACCACCACAGCCGAACAACCGGCCCTCAGGAGATTCAAATGGCACACACCGTCATCCTCGGCGCCGGCATCGGCGGGATGCCCGCAGCGTATGAGTTGCGCGCGCTGCTCGACAACACGCACCGCATTACCGTCGTCAACGCGGTCGACTACTTCCAGTTCGTGCCCTCCAACCCCTGGCTGGCGGTGGGCTGGCGCGAGCGCGAGACCATCACATTCCCGATCCGGCCCTACCTCGAGAAGAAGGGCATCGAGTTCGTGGCCCAGCCCGTGCAGCGCATCGACGCCGAGGGCAACACGCTGGAACTGGCCGACGGCACCCGCCTGGCCTACGACTACCTCGTGATCACCACCGGGCCCCAGCTCGCGTTCGACGACATACCGGGCGCCGGCCCCGATGGCTACACGCATTCGATCTGCAAGGTCGACCATGCCGAAAGCACCTGGGCGAAATATCAGGAATTCCTGCAGGACCCGGGCCCCGCCGTCATCGGCGCCATGCCCGGCGCTTCGTGCTTCGGCCCGGCCTACGAGTTCTCGTTCATCTTCAACACCGACTTGAAGCGCCGCAAGCTGCGCCACAAGGTGCCCATCACCTATGTCACCAGCGAGCCCTATGTCGGCCACATGGGGCTGGGCGGCGTGGGGGACTCGAAGTCGATGCTGGAAAGCGAATTCCGCAACAACGACATCAAGTGGATCACCAATGCGAAGGTAACCAAGGTCGAGGCCGGCAAGATGTTCGTGACTGAAATGGACGACAGCGGCCAGCCGAAGAAAGAGCACGAACTGCCGTTCAAGTTCAGCATGATGCTGCCGGCCTTCAAGGGTGTCGATGCGGTAGCTGCGGTGCCCGGCCTGTGCAACCCGCGCGGCTTCGTGCTGATCGACGAATTCCAGCGCAGCAAGAAGTACCGCAACATCTTTTCGGCCGGCGTTTGCGTGGCAATTCCGCCTGTGGAGGTAACGCCGGTGCCCACCGGCGCGCCGAAAACCGGCTACATGATCGAGACCATGGTCACCGCGATCGTGCACAACATCGCCAGCGACATTGCGGGGCAACCCGCCACCGCCAAGGGCACCTGGAACGCGATCTGTCTGGCCGACATGGGCGACACCGGCGCCGCGTTCGTGGCCATGCCGCAGATTCCGCCGCGCAACGTGAACTGGTTCAAGAAGGGCAAGTGGGTGCACTTGGCCAAGATCGGCTACGAGAAGTACTTCATGTACAAGATGAAGAACGGCACTTCCGAGCCGATCTACGAAAAGTACGTGCTGAAGTCGCTGGGCATCGAGCGGCTGGAGCGGTGAACAAGCCCGGCCGCCTGAAGCTTTCGGCGCCGATGCTGCGCCGCTGGGAGCTGGGACTGCTCGGCGTCTTGCTGGTGGCCGCGTTGGCCTTCGTCGTGATGCGCTCGGGGCCCTTGGCACCTGCGCGGGTCACGGTGCATCAGGCGGAAAGCGCTGCCGTGTCGCCAGCCCTGTTCGGCATCGGCACCGTCGAGGCGCGCCGCGCCTACATGATCGGGCCCACCACCGCTGGGCGCGTGTTGCGGGTGCTTGTCGATGTCGGCGCCCCAGTGAAGGCCGGGCAGTTGCTGGCCGAGATGGACCCGGTGGACATCGACGAACGAGTGGCTGCGCTGGACGCCTCGATCGCGCGCGCCGGCAGTGCCGCGGTGGCGGTGCAGGCGCAACTCAAAGATGCCTTGGCAAAGAAAGAACTGGCCGCCATCAACGCGCGCCGCTACCGCAACCTGGCCGAGCAGAACTTCATCAGCGCCGGCGCCCTGGAGGCCAAATTGCAGGAACAGACCTCGGCCGATGCCGGGGTCAGCGGGGCCGACGCCAACCTCGCCGCGGCGCGCCAGGACATGAAACGCCTGGCGGCCGAGCGCGCCGGCTTGCGACAGCAGCGCGACAACGTGCGGCTGCTGGCACCGGCCGACGGCGTGGTGATCAGCCGCGACGCCGAACCGGGCTCCACCGTCGTGGCGGGACAGGCTGTGCTGAAGCTCATCGAGCCGGCGACGCTGTGGGTCAAGGTGCGCTTCGACCAGGGCCGCTCGGCAGGCCTGGCCGCAGGGCTTCGCGCCGACATCCGTTTGCGGTCGAACCCGGCGCTGCCGCTGGCAGGCCAGGTGGCGCGCCTGGAAGTCGTCAGCGACAGCGTGACCGAGGAACGCGTGGCGCAAATCAGCTTCGACACATTGCCTGCGGGTCTGTCGCTCGGTGAACTGGCCGAAGTGACGGTCAGCCTGCCCACCACCGCGCCGGGTCTGGTGGTGTCGAACGCCAGCGTCAAACGCCAGGGCGACAAGACCGGCGTGTGGCTTGCCGATGGCAGCGGGCTGCGCTTTGCGCCGCTGCGCCTGGGCCAGACGGGACTGGACGGCCGCGTGCAGGTGCTGGAAGGTCTGCAAGCCGGTGACCCGGTGGTGGTGTACAGCGAGAAAGAGCTCACTGCGGACAGCCGCATCAAGCTTGTCGATGCGGTGGCTGGCCAGAAACCATGATCAGCCTGGCCGGGCGCGACATCCTGCATTCCTGGGGCAAGTTCGTGCTTACCGGGGTCGGCTTGGGTCTGCTGATCGGCGTGACGCTGACGATGGCCGGTGTCTACCGCGGCATGGTCGACGACGCCCGCATGCTGCTGAACAACAGCCGCGCCGACCTGTGGGTGGTGCAACAAGACACGCAGGGGCCGTATGCCGAAGCCTCTGGCATTCGCGACGACGTGGTGCAAAGCATTCTCGGCATGCCCGGCGTGGCGCGCGCCGCCAACGTCACCTACCTAACGATGCAAGTGAGCAGCGAAACCACCGACGTGCGCGCGATGGTGGTGGGCTTCGAAGTCGGCCAGCCGGGGCTTCCCGGCGCGCCGGGCTATCTGGTCGCCGGGCGCCACATCACGCGCAGCCACTACGAGGCCGTGGCTGACGTGAAAACCGGATTCGCGCTGGGCGAGCGCGTGCGCATCCGGCGCCACGACTACACCGTGGTCGGCCTCACCCAACGCATGGTGTCGTCGGGCGGCGACCCGATGGTCTTCATCCCGCTGAAAGACGCGCAGGAAGCGCAGTTCCTGAAAGACAACGACGCCATCCTGAACGAGCGCGCGCGCACCGCTGCCAACCAAAGCCTGAACCGGCCCGGCGTGCCTGGCCTGCTGCAGGCCATTCAAGCCTCGCAGGCCAGCAACCACAACGTCAACGCCGTGCTGGTGCAACTGAAGCCCGGCTTCGAGGCCGAGGCGGTGGCCGAGCCGATTCGCCGCTGGAAGCACCTGGAAGCCTTCACCCGGGTGCAGATGGAAGAGATTCTGGTGGCCAAGCTGATCGCCACGTCTGCCAGGCAGATCGCCATGTTCTTGGTCATTCTGGCCATCGTCAGCGCGGCCATCGTGGCCTTCATCATCTACACGATGACGCTCTCGAAGATCCGCGAGATCGCCGTGCTCAAGCTGATCGGCACGCGCAACCGCACCATCGCCGGCATGATCCTGCAGCAGGCGCTGGGGCTGGGCTTGATCGGCTTCATCGTCGGCAAGGTGGCGGCCACTTTCTGGGCGCCCATCTTCCCCAAGTACGTGTTGCTGGAGCCCGGTGACGCGGTGCGCGGGCTGGTCGCGGTGATGGTGATTTGCGCACTGGCCAGCACGCTGGCGATACGGGCTGCGCTGAAGGTCGACCCGGCCGCGGCCATCGGCGGATGACGGCTCGACTCGACATGACCGAACCCGGCATCCGCATCGAGGGCTTGAGCAAACGCTACGGCGAGGGCAGCACTGCAGTCGACGCGTTGAAAGACGTGAACATGGTGGTGGCGCCTGGAGAGGTGGTCGGCCTCATCGGGCCATCCGGCTCAGGAAAAAGCACGCTGCTGAAGTGCCTGGGCGCGGTGATCGAACCCACGGCCGGCCGCATGGCGCTGGGTGGCGAGACCATCTACGACAACGGCTGGAAGATCCCCGACTTGCGTGCGCTGCGGCGCGACCGCATCGGCTTCGTGTTCCAGGCACCGTACCTGATCCCGTTCCTGGATGTCACCGACAACGTTGCGCTGTTGCCGATGCTGGCCGGCCGCCCCAATGCCGAAGCGCGGGCGCGCGCTTTGGAGTTGCTGAACGCGCTGGATGTGGGCCATCGCGCGCGCGCGCAACCCTCTGAGCTGTCGGGTGGCGAGCAGCAGCGGGTCTCGATTGCCCGCGCTTTAGCCAATCGGCCGCCGGTGATCCTGGCCGACGAACCGACCGCCCCGCTCGACAGCGAACGGGCCTTGGCCGTGGTGCGCATCCTGAACCAGATGGCCGTGCAGCACCAGACCGCCATCATCGTCGTCACCCACGACGAGAAGATCATCCCGACCTTCAAGCGCATCTATCACATCAGGGACGGCAGGACCGAAGAAGAGGCCGGTCAAGGCCTCTCGCTGTAGGGCGAGAGGCCCGTCGACCCGACAAAGACTTCATCGACCCTTGAAAGCGGCAGGACCCATGAACTGGATCAGAAAACTCCTCGGCACATCAGCCGCGCAAGTGCCCGCGCCGCGCGTGGATGATGAGGTGCAGCCGCTGCCCGCCGGTACTGTGCTGGTGGACGTGCGCTCGCAAGGCGAGTTCGATGCCGGGCACCTGGAAGGCGCCTTGTTGCTGCCACTCGACCGGATTCAGGCCGACATTGAGCGCTCGGTGCCCGACCGGTCAACGCCCATGGTGCTGTACTGCCGCTCTGGCGCCCGCTCGGACAGGGCATGCGCCGTCCTTGCGCAGATGGGCTATGCCAAGGTCACCAACGGTGGCGGCATCGGCTCGCTGGCCGAGCGTTTGAACCGGGCCATCACCGTGACCGCCGGCCGCTGATCCTTGCCGCGTTGCGCCGGACCAGTTCGACGCTGGACACGCGCAGACACCCGGCCCGCAAGCTCAGGGTCCGTTAAGAAACAATGACTTCGTAATTGAAGAGGTTCGATGGAGTAGTTCCAGTCACCGTGGAACTCGTCTCGGATGAGCTTGATGGCATCGAAGTCGGTGTCGCTGACGGCCAGACCCTTGGGGTATGAGTTGGTGTCGATTTCCGAGCGGCCCGTCGGACCGCTTCGCGTTCGAACTGCGCGTTGGGGTGGGACTCTGATTGCCCTCGATGACCTTGGCATTGCCTTGAAGGCTGTAGCCCTGCGCCTTGAGCAACTGCCCCACCCGAACGTGGCTGACGTTGTGCTCCAGGCGCTTGAGCTCATCGGCCAAGACACGCAGGCTCTTGCAACTCCAGCGCAGGGCCGACTGCGGATCGCCTCGCGTCGTCGGGTTCACGAGCGACAGCAAGTCAGGCACCAGGCTTGGATCCTTCAGCGCCGTCGATTTACGCCCGCCCCCGCTACGGCGCACAACGCCCAGTGAAGCCGCAACGAACCCGCCCATGAACTCGCTGTGCGGCGCGTCCAACTCTTGAAGCCCAGCGCTGACGGCGCCTCTCGCAAGCCCCGTCGCCGCAGCGACTTGAGCCATTCCTCCGCATCCGATCACCCGTGCCTCGGCAGCCGCCAAGGCC
>Ga0209591_10000202_pt1 | contig 78486 bp, 65 predicted proteins | sample MAT01_FD_187207 | JGI IMG/M metagenome (GOLD analysis project Ga0209591, IMG submission 187207) | Freshwater microbial communities from Lake Fryxell liftoff mats and glacier meltwater in Antarctica - MAT-01 (SPAdes) (version 2) | ecosystem: Environmental > Aquatic > Freshwater > Ice > Liftoff...
ACGGGCTCCTCGACTTCTTCGAGGTCAAGGCGGGCTTGAACCCGACCACCGGCTATTCCTTCGCACGCCGGTTCACAGACTGGAACGGGCAGGAAGTCGTCGAGCAGGGTGCCTTTGACTTCGAGGGTGACGAGAGTGCGAAGCCCAAAAAAAATCGTGTGTCACAGCTCTCCCGGCTCTCCGCTGCATGAGGTAGAGAGCAACGCGGAGTGCTCCGGCATCTTGACTCGCGTGCAGCCGAGATGAACAGCCGGAACACCAAGCCGAGCACTCGCATGTTTCAAAGGAGCCTCACATGAATCGCAAGTCTTTCATCACCACTGCCCGCGTCGGCATTGGCCGCACCGCCACCACGACCGCTGCGCTGCTCGCCGCACTCACCACCTCGATGGCCGCCGCGAGTGCTGACACGATCAGTCTGGATGGGCCGATCAAGGCGGATCGGGTGCAGCGCGAAGTTGGTCGCGAGATCGAGAGCGCGCGGACCACGAAGCTCGATCGGCCGAGCCGCGAGCGACCGGTTGTTTCGCCCCGTCCACCCGCCGCGCCGACCGAAGTGCTCTGCCCGGCCGACTTTGATGCGAGCGGCATCGTGTCGTACAACGACCTGTTCATGTTCCTCGATCTGTACTTCGCGGGCGACAAGAAGGCGGACATGAACCTGGATGGGTTCCTTGGCGCGGGCGACATCTTCGACTACATCGCGCACTTCGTCGACGCCTGCTGAGTCCTCTGCTCAACCGCTCTTCCCTCGGGCCTCTTTGCCCTTCCTGCATCCGGCCCGCGTTCCAGAATGCTTCTCCTGAAGGATCGCGGGCCGGGGCGGTTGGATGATGGATTGCAGGATGTGGGCATGCGTGGAGAGATCCACGCGGATAAACCTCGCCGGCGTGTTCAGGGTCTTCCTCCTCTCTCCTCCGACTCTGGCACGCCCGGCACTTTCGCGAGTCTGACGAACGGGGATGCGCCGGGCATCCTCGTTCGTCGTCTTTGATGGGAGTGATGGAGAAGGGCCAAGGCAGAAATGAAAGCGTCGCCGCGGGTTTTGGGCGCGCGGCGACGATTGTGGGTGCATGGGTAGGCTTGGTGATCAGATGTGTGATCAGATTGGCGATCGGAACTCCGAAGGCTCAGCGTGCCCGCGAGTTGCGGCGGATGAGGAAGAGGCCCGCGGTGCCGAAGAGGGCGAGCGCGCCGGGGGTGGGGATGATGTACGAGGCGGTGAAGATCCAGTCGGTGCTGGCGACGTGGTCGCGCGGGCCATCCTGCGTGAGGTAGTTGAGCCAGCCCCAGCCCGAGAGGCCATCGAAGTTGCGATGGCCGGCATCGTTGTCCTCATCGCCGAAGCGGAAGGAGTAGTCGCCCATCTTCTGATCGGTGAGGTTGAAGATGGTGCCGCCCGCAGAGGCGGGGGCGGTGAGCGTGCCGGCGTTGGAGAGGCTGGCATCCTTCACCCAGAGGTCGTCATCGCCGGGTGTGTTCTCGACGCTGAACGTGTAGGTGAAATCGAAGAGGTAGATGCCGCGGTAGATGTCGTTGGCGTAGTCATTGCCGATGTCGCGCCCGCCGAAGGCCTGGCCGAAGATACGGATCTGGTCGAGCCCGGCGTTGACGGTGAGAAAGGCTGCGGACTGGATGTCATCGAAGTCGAGCGTGAAAACGTCGTGGTCGGACGTTGCGTTGTACAGCTCATCGAACCGCGCCCCGTATGAGGGTGGGGTCTGATTGGCATCGGGGTGGTTCTGCAGGCGGTACAGCCCGGGCAGAATGGTGTCGGCGGACACCGGAGCCGTGAAGGTGGCGAGCGATGCGAGCGCGGCGATCGCGCCGACGGTGTAGGTCGTGATACTCATGGGTCTCTCTCCTGAAAGCAAACAAATGGGGTGAACGATGAGGGAGCCTCGGCGCGATCGCGTGGCGACGGGGCTTGAGTTGATGTGTGGGGTGTGTGTGGTGGGGAGTGGGGCTGCGCCCGAGTCCTGATCGATCCGTCGGCTCTCTCGCTTCCAGCGGGGCGGATCAGGACTCGGGGCAACATCTCCACGACCACCGCGCGATGGGGATCGGCGGTGGGGCACCGGTATGGCGCGCGCTCGATGAGCGTGGCCGAAAGCATGCAGGTTTCATCTCTCTCTCCAGAAAGCGTGAACGTGAACAGAAGGGAAGTCTCGAATCTGCCCTCGGCGACGTTGGCCGCAGCGGGCAGTGTGTGTGTTTCGCCGTGTGAAGGCGGGAGTGAGAACTCCCGGTGTGTGGCCGGGAAGTGAGGAGATCAGGCGGAAGTGCGCACTGGCGCAGGGAGGGGGGGACGGGTGAGATGCAGAGACGAGGTTCGTGAAATCCCCCGGTGGGCGGTGGCCCGGCGAGGGTGTGTGTGTTTCGCCGTGTGAAGGCGAGAGTGAGAACTCCCGGTGTGTGGCCGGGAAGTGAGGAGATCAGGAGAGGGCGCGGCGGCGTGAGGAGAGGCCAAGCCCGACGACCGCGATGAAGAGGGCGGTGGCGGCGGCGGGCGCGGGGACACGGATGGTGGTGAAGACACCGTCGAGGCCCCCTTCGTTCTCGGTGCCGAGCCATTCGATCTCGCCGTTGCCGGTGTAGTCGGCCTCGAAGACCTCGGCGGGAACGAGGCGTACGCCGACCGACTCGGCAAAGCCGGTTCCCTTCCAGCTTTCGCCGGGGTTGTTGTAGAGCGGGGAGTGCGAAATGAGATCGGCCGTGTTGATGGTGAAGCCCATCGTGCGACCCTCACGCCCGTCGGCGAGCGTGTTGTCGGCGGCGCGGAGGCCGATGATCCATGAGGCATCCATGGCGGACTTGATGCAGTCGGGGCTCTGATCGCCCGCGGCCACGGGATCGCCATCGCGCCAACTGCTGTGGTTGTCACGCCCGTTGTAGGCGTAGGCGGTCAGTTTGATTTGGTTGGAGGGATCGGCATCGAAGGTGTCGTAGGCATCGAAGTAGAAGACACCGAACTGCCCCGAGCGTCCGGAAGGGGCGAGGCCATCGGTGAGCACGAGGTAGAAGCCTTCGGAGATCCGGTCGCTGAACTGGACATCCCAGGAGAGCCGACCTGCGGCGTCATCGAACGCGGCGTTGATGGAACTGATGGCCCCACCCCGATCGTTCTGGGTGAAGGCACCGCCCGATGAAGGGGCGAAGTTCCATTGATAGATATCGGCGTGGACAGCCTGAGCGCAAAGCACGGCCATGGCCGCTGCGGCTGTGTGCCGCGCGGTGAAAACCTGAGGAGTCATCTCTCTCCCTTTCAAAGCAGACGTTAGATTTCGGACACGTAAACTGAGAGACCAACACCCATGAGCGGGCGGATAAACCTAATGAGTGGGACTAGTTCCTGATCCACATCAACAGCACAGATGCAGGTACACTTGTACCTCTCGCAGGCGTGCTGGTCTTCCGCCGAGCGGTGGGACCAGTGCCCGAACGAATCTCCTCCGAACCCGAATGAACCTGCAAAGGGAGCCTTTAGGACGGCTATTGCCGGGTTCGGTCAACACTGAATGTCTAGCGTGGTTTGAGAGACCTACGCCCTGTCATGGGGCGGACGCTGGATACAGATTATCGTATTTTGAGGCGGCGTCAAGAGGGTAATCACAATTTTCTCGGTCTTTTTTGTGGGCCGATGCGTTTGGGGCTTTGGGCGATCTGGGGGCGGACGTGTAAATGGAATGGATGATCAGGGATTCGTATCGGGTACACGGGCAACGATGAGCGCCAGGCTCGGCGAGTGATGCCAAGGTGTGTGCGAGTGAGGTGTGCGCCGCGCAGGATGCAGGATCAGGCTCGAGCCGTTGATGAGCTTGCCATCTGCATGAACATAACAAATTACGCGCAATGCCATTGACCATGAAGTCGTGCATAGTCGTTTGTACACGGTCAACTATGGCCACTTGCGGGTGGTCGATGATTCATCAGCAAAAATACAAACGGGCCCGCAACGTGCGGGCCCGTCTGGCACGAATCTCATAAGAGGTGTGTTCTCTGTGATTGGCCGTGGAGACTGGTGCTTAGAGGAGGAGTGATTGATGAAGTGAAGTGCGATCAGCGGCGACGGCGCCGACTGAGCAGGATCGACGCGACACCGGCGAGCGCGGCCGCGCCGGGGGCGGGAATGAGTAATGTATCGAAGTGCGAACCGTCGAGCCAACCCTCTTGGCCCGTGCGGAAGCTGCTGATGCCACCCGCGCCGTTGTATCCAACATCGAATGTTCGGGCCGGGTGCATCCAGATACCGAGCTGATCGGCGAAGCCGGTGCCGTACCACGGATCGACCGCGTCGGGATAGAGCGGTGCATGGGCGATGATGTCGGTCGCATCAACGGTGAAGCTCAACGAGCGACCGTTGATCCCGCCGGGGAGAACGACATTCTGAGCGTCGATGCTCTGAATCCAGCTTGTGTCGTTTGCGCCTTTGATGAGGTCGCCGGGCTGGTTGCCGGGTACGGCCGAGTTGCCATCCTGCCACGAGTTTGACGCGTTCTGTCCGTTGTATCCATAGGCCGTCAACTTAATGCCATTGGTGCCCGCATCGCCATCGAAGACGTTGTTGGCATCGAAGTAGTAGATGCCGAGTTCACCCGGGTGGTTCTTGGGGTTGGGTCCGTTGTTGATGACCAGCCAATAGCCCTTGGTGACGCGGTCAGAAAAGTTGACCGTCCAGTTGAGCTGCTTGTTGTTGGTGTCAAACGTGGCGAAAATGGAATGGAACGTGCCGCCGTTGTTGTTGGGAACAACGCCCGGTTGGGGTGCGATGAATGAAAAGCCGAAGATGTCGGCGCTTGCGGTTGCGCCGCTAAACAAAAGGCCCGCGGCGGCGACAAGCCGCGCTGCTGTACGAATGGACATGAGTATCTCCCTCTATGAGTTCCCCGAGCCGCGCGGCAGCGCGGCTTCGAAGTGATAGAGGCAAAAGAGGTGCCGCGCGTGTCGAAAGGGCGTGCGCGTGCAGGGAGTGCGGCATTATGAGCCGTCAAGATGGCGTGTTTATCTGGGGCAACACGGTTGTGTGGTCTGCACACAGCCATGTTGCGGAAAGGCACCCGGAGTTTCTTGCACGCGGAAAATCAGCCGATCGAGACCAGCTCGACCTCGAAGATGAGGATCGAGTTGGCCGGGATGACGCCGGGGACACCGCGCGTGCCATAGCCGAGTGCGGGGGGAATGCGGAGCCGACGCTTGCCGCCCACGCGCAGGCCGACCAGCCCGTCATCCATGCCCTTGATCAGCTCGCCCGCACCGAGCTTGAAGTCGAGCGTCTCGCCCCGTGGGTATGAGGCGTCAAACTCGGTGCCGTTATCAAGCGTGCCGCGATAGTGAATGGCCAGTGCGTCGCCCGCTTTGGCCGCGGCGCCGGTGCCGGGTGAGATTTCGGTGATTTCAAGGTTCATGAAGCGACCGCCGTATTGGGGATGGTGAGGACCGCAGAACGCGCGCTCATAAGCCTGGTCAACAGGATGAAACTGCCGAAGAGGAACGAGGTGAAGACCAGATCGCCCGCAAGGGTGTGGCGAAAGAACGGGAGAGCCGCGGCGAAACATGCGGCAAGGCCGGGGGCAGTGAGCGGGTAGTATCCGGCAAAGGCCCAGACGGCGAGGTTTGTGGAGATGAAGAAGAGGGTTGAGGCGGCAAGCGCCCCGATCCCAGCGCGGGCCAGCAGTCTCGCGGCGGAGAGATCGCGCCCGATCAGGCCACGAAAGAAGACCGGCGCGATGAATGAGAGGTAGACCGCGACCATGATGGCTGGCTGGTATCCGCCGATCAGGGCATCGGAGAGGAGCATGGCGGTGAGCGGGACGGAGATGGCCAGCAGGCGGCTGTGAAAGAACCAGCCGGCGAACATGGCGACCGCCGCGACTGCGGCCAGGTTGGGGGCGTGGGGGAGCAAGCGCGAGAGCATGGCGAAGACGACAAGCGTGACGAACAGGGCGGGTGCTTTAAGACGGTTGATGAGCATGGGGGCATCCTTATCGGGCGAGTCATTGTTGAGGGGGTGGTGGGTGAAGGCCAGCGGAGGTCAAAATACCCTTCTATTCTCCGGGCATGGCCATCAACGATCTTGCCGCGGTTCGGACATTGCTCGAATATACCGATTGGTCGAACGACCAACTGCTGAGTGGGGCTGTGCCACTTGCCGACGAGCAGTTGGACCGGGAGATGCAGATAGGTGTGGGGACGATGCGCCGTACGTTGCTGCATATCTACAACGGTGAGTATGTTTGGCTTCGGCGGTGGCGCGGTGGTGTGGAAGCGGAGACGAAATGGCCAAGCGAGAGCGAGCGGGTGTCGGTCGCGGAGCTTGAAACACTCTTTGCACGCAATCGTCGGGATCGTGAAACGTATCTGGATGAGTTGGCCGCGGAGATCCCCGATCTGTTGCGCGTGCAGCCGTACCGCGATTCCAAGGGAAACACATTCATGGCATCGCTCGGCGATATGCTGGTGCAGGGCGTGATGCACAGCAAGCACCACCAAGCGCAGGCGGCGAACATTCTGCGACGGCTTGATGCGAAATGGCCGGAGCTTGACTACATGATGCGGATTCGCAAGCCCGCCTGAGCAGAGGTGAACAAGAAGATGGCCGACAGCTCGGACCCATCCGAACGTACGCGCATGCTTGCCGGAGAGTTGTACCGGTCATCAGACCCGGAACTGGTTGCGCTGCGCAAGCGGGCGCGGCGGCTCACGCGGATGTTCAACCAGACCACCGAGGATCAGATGGGCGAGCGGGGTGCGCTGCTTGGCGAGTTGTTCGGGAGTCTTGGGCCGGGCGCGGAGATCGAGCCGGACTTTCGCTGTGATTACGGGTTCAACATTCGCGCCGGGGCGCGGCTGTACATGAACTTCGGGTGCGTGGTGCTCGATTGTGCCTTGGTCACGATCGGCGATGGATGCCTCTTCGGGCCGGGCGTACACATTTATGCCGCGACGCACCCGACTGATGCCACGGAGCGAGCGAGCGGGCGCGAGATGACGCGGCCGGTCACGATCGGGAACAATGTGTGGGTGGGAGGCGGGGCGATCATCTGTCCGGGGGTGAGCATCGGTGATGACGCGGTGATCGGCGCGGGGAGTGTTGTGGTGAAGAGTGTGGGGGTTGGGGGGGTGGTGGTGGGGAGTGCGGCGCGGGCGCGATTGACTGTGTAAACGGTCAATCCTGATGCAATCACCCTGTTGCTAAGTCAAAGCAGATCGCGTTCATTCGTTCCTTCGGGGGTTGACGAAATCGCGCCGACATTTGGCCGCAGAATCAAGCGACAATGAGAAGTGGAGAGTCAGTTGAAACAAGATGACGATTGATGCGGATGAGTCACGTGCGGGGCACGTGTCACATTGGTTCGCAGGAAACTGTGCATGGCTCTGATGGTGTCCGGTCAAACCCAGAGGATGGGAACCGGGTACGAGCACATCACTTCATCGGGGCGGGGGGGGGGATCTTCACGCTGCCTTGCCCTCGAACAAATCGAGGATGTCAGGAGGAAGCTCTTGAAAGAACGAGTCCGGGAGTTCGGGCAGAACACCTTTCGCCCAACCGACCGACCGGGTCGGCTGATCAGGTATTGATGAGAGCGGAGTTGACAACCCGGCACCGTTGATCGTTGCCCTGAGAATCAAAGACTCTCGATCCGGGAGTAGCACAAATCGCTCTCCATGAATTTCGATGATCTGGATCGACATGGGTTCAATCGATCTCGATGAACGGTACTCAGCGTGGTGCTGCAATGTCCGTGATCGCCACTCACGCCCGATACGCTGCCGCCACCTTTTCCATCGCCTCACCAACCGCACGAATGTGATCATCACTCAACGCGTGGTGCATGGGGAGCGCGAAGACCATCGAGCTGAGGCTGTCGGCGATCGGTGGGTGGCCCTGCGCATCGGTGAACTTCTTGAAAGCGGGCTGGCGCGTAAGGCTGCGGGGGTAGTGGACGGCGGTGGGCACACCCTCGGCCTTGAGGGCTTCGCAGAACTGGTCGCGGGTACAGGCGAAGTGGGTTGGGTCAAGCTTGACGACGTAGAGGTGGTACGCGGAAACTGCGCCGGGGGTCGTGGTCGGGGCGCTGAGGCCGTTGATCTTGCTGAGAATCGCGTCGTACCTGGCCGCGGCGGCGCGGCGGGCGTTGGTGTCGGCTTCCAGCCGGTCGAGCTTCGAGCAGCCGATGGCGCCGGTGATGTCGTTCATGCGGTAGTTGTAACCGACCTGGGTGTGCAGATACTTGTCGGTCTCGCCGTGGCTGCGAAGGGCTTTGATCTGGGCGGCGAGCGCATCGTCGTTGCAGGATATCGCGCCGCCCTCGCCGGTGCCGAGGTTCTTTGTGGCGTAGAAGGAGTAGGTCAAGGCATCGCCAAATGTGCCGAGGCCCTTGCCCTTGTAGGTGGCGAGGTGGGATTGTGCTCCGTCGTAGATGACCTTGAGGCTGTGCTTGGCCGCGAGTGCTTGCACGGCATCGATATCGACGGGGCAACCGTAAAGGTGGGTGGCGGTGATGGCGGTGGTGTTGGGGGTGAGCTTGCGGGCCGCGTCGGCCACGTCGATCTGGAAGGTGTCGTGGAGCGCATCAACAAAGATGGGGTTGGCACCGCGGGCAACGATCATGCTGGCGGTGGCGATGTAGGACCACGCGGGGACAAGCACATCATCACCGGCCTGGAAGAGCGGCTCATAAGCCAGTTGCAGGGCGCAGGTACCGTTGGCACAGGTCATCATGTGCTTGGCGCCGGTCATCTGGCCCAGGCGCACTTCGAGCTCTTCGCATTTCTTGGCGGCGCGGAGCATGCCGCCTTTGAGCACCGCGATGGCGGAGTTGATATCGCTCTCGGTGAGCGCGGTTTGCATGAACGGAACACCGGCCTTGCTCACGGGCGTTCCACCGTTGATCGCGAGGTTGGAAGGCTTGGGAAAGCCAGCGGTAGTGGCGGGGCGAGCAGGCGCGGCGGTGGCGGTGGGCATTCGTGAAACTCCTCGTGGATTTCGAGCAGACCGAAGATGCAGTGTAGACCGGAAATAGACCGAACTCGGTTGATTTGCAGACGAACAGCGTACTCAAGGTTCGCTTGATCGGGAGGAATGGATCTTGATTCGTCGAATGGAGTTCGAGGGGGTTCAGGCCGCGACGGTGGCATCGCCGACGTCATCGATCCGCGGCCTGGGTGCGCCCAGCACGACACGCTTGGGCTGCGCGCGTGCGGCGGGGTTTGCGCGTTCGATTCGGTCCGCGAGTGTGTCGCGTGTTCGCTCGGCTTGGACGATCAAGCCTGCAACATCACGGGCGACCTGCACAAGGCCCGCGGCCTGATCGGTCGCCTGATCCATCGCCTGATCCATCGCCTGATCGAGCCCAGTCACGCACATGGCGGATTGTTGCACAACACCCGCGAGTGTGGCCTCGGCCTGTTGCGCCTTAGACAAGTTGTAGCGTACGCTTGCGGCGACAGATTCCAGGTCATCACGAAGTGAGGCGAGGCTCTGCTCATCGCCGTAGCGCTGCGCCTCGGTGATGCTCTTGCCCAGACGCGCTTCGGCCTGAGCGGCAAGCTCGGACATGGCGCTTAGTCGCAGGATCGATTCGTCGGTGTTCGTACACGCGACCTCTGAGCGTGCCACGAGATCGGCAAGGCTGCCACTGGCTGGTTTGTTGGTATCGGCGGAGCGTGGATCGTGGCCGATGACCGCCGCGGCGGCTTCGCACGCCCTTTCGATGCGGTCGCGTGCGGCTGCACCCACGCGGGTTGCGTTCGCTTCGAGATCGGCGAGCTTCTGGCCGGCATCGTCGAGCAGAAGCGAGACTCGGGCGGATGTGGCCGCAGCCCTGCGCTCAAACTCGGCGCCATATGCGGCGGCCTTGGCATCAAGTTCAGCCAGCCGGGCCGCGAAGGCTTCGCGCTGCTCGGTCAGACGATCCTGCATCCAACGCTCGTTGGTTGCTTGCGCGGCGTGCCGGTTGGCCATGACGGCTTCAAGGCTCGACAGGAGAGTTGTTGCACGGTCGAGTACGGCACCCATCTCGCTGACGGTCTGGGTGCGATGATCCAACTGTGCGGAGATCTTGGCCGCCTGATCAACCTGATTGGCGAGATGGCTTGATCGCGAGCCCATCGCACGCTCAAGCCGAACGGCGACTTCGAGCGTCTGTCGGAGTGCGCCGACCTGAACCGCGGCGCGATCAGACAGGTCGCGCAACTCACCTCCCGCTTTGCTGGTCTGCGATTCGGTCGTGGTTGTCGGGGCGAGCTGCTCGAGCCATGCGCCGGTGGGGTCAAAGGCTGCGACATCAATCTTGGGGAGGATGCGGTCGGTGGGCCTGACCGGGCGACGCCGGGCAGCACGAGGATCGTCGGTACGAGAGGATGCAGCGCGTGTGGAGATGGGCATGGTGGTCCTCTGGTCGCGAAAGAACAAGAATCGACGTTCGTATCGGTGCGTGGAGAGATCTGAGACTTGAAAGAACGATCGATCGTGGATCGGCGCAAATGCTGCCGCGAGCGTCCGAGAACTCGGAGGATGCGGGAGGATGAAAGTGGTGAGTGGAACGCGCCCCGATTGGGGTTGGGCAGGGCGGTTGGGGGAACAATTCCCGAGCGGCCTCCGTATGAGCAATGAGGCGATGGTCATTGGCGACTCGTCCGTGGGCGTGGGACCAAGGGGCTTTGCGGTGGGCGTTTGGGTGATTTGGCTAACCTGTTGCCGCTATGTCGATACATGGGTCTGGGTTCGACCCGTGCCGCTTCTATTATGGAGGCAATGACCATGCACTCTTCTTGTTGGCTTCAAGGTGTTCGGGCAACCGTGATCGTCGGGGTATGCGTTGTGTCGGATGTGGGGATGTCCCCATGCCATGCGCAGCCGACGGGTGCCAAATCTTCGCGCACGATCGAGCTGAAGGCTGAAGCCGAACCGGCTTCGTCGGAGTGGGGGCCAGCGGTCACCGAGTTTGGCGGGACAGCCACGGCCACCAAGCCCAGCCGCGATGCTCAGATGTCCTTCTCATTTTCGTCGGAGATCGTGGAGATCGCCGTGAAGGGTGGAGAGCGGGTCAAGAAGAACGACCTGCTGATGCGGGCGAGAGACTCGGAGGTCAAAACCGCGCTCGATCAGCAGCGCGCGCTGGCGGAGAACGACCTTGAAGTTCGGGGCGCGGAGAAGCAGCTGGAACTGGCCAACGTCACGCTGGAGAACCTTCGGCTGGGCGAGTCGTATTCACGTCAGGAGATCAAGCAGCGCGAGATCGAGGCGCAGGTTGCGCAGATCCAGCGCGATCAGGCGGCCTTCAACCGTGAGCAACAGCGCCTGCGGCTGGCACAGCTTGAGGCGCAGTTTGAGCGCTACCGGTTGCTCGCACCGTTTGATGGCATCATCGAGGAAGTGCAGGCCGAGATCGGTCAGGGTGTCACCGAACAGGATAAGGTGTTGCGGATCGTGAACATCGATAAGATGTGGCTCGACCCGACGCCGAGAACCGCCGAAACCCTGACCTTGAACATCGGGCCCGGCTCAAAGGCGTGGGTGCTGATCGATCTTCCCGGCAAGCCTGCGATGGTTGAAGGGAAGGTGATCGAGATCTCACCGGTGGGCGATTCGGTGAGCCTGACGCGCCGGGTGAGGGTCGAGATCGAGAACCCCAAGGCCTGGCCACCGGGAACGCAGGCTATGGTGCGCTTCTCGCAGCCCGCGACAAGCGGCGAGGGGAAGTGGGTGGTTGGTGATGCCGGTGCACGCTCAGAAACGAATCGCGATCGGCAGGTTCATCTGACACACTACGTGATGCCCTTGGTTTCCTCACATGCGTGTGGGCCGATCGTGAACACCATTCCCGGCGCACCCTGATCAACGAACACTTTTGAAGTCCATAAGCCCCCTGCCTCTGGGAGGGGGAAGCGAACCATGATCGACCTAACCAATATCAAAGCTCCCGGATGGCAGCGGGTCGTCGCCGAACTCACCGGGGGTGCGCCTGATGATCGGGCGTACCTTGAGCGGTTGCTCCGCATCGTCGCGCAGGTTTCGGCCGCGCGGCAGGCCGCGTTGCTTGTTCCCGATCGCACCGATGGTGAGGATGTTGAGCCGCGGGTTGAGATCGTGTGGCCAAAGACCGATGGCAGCACCGACGGAGGTGTTGAAGCCGCGGCGGCGCGACCCTCGAACGGCAAGGGTGCAAAGGTACTCGAGTTTCAAAAGGAAGTCCTCGAGGTCGCTCGAAACGCGTTCGGGTCGGGTCAGTCGCGGGCGTTCAGTCTGGATAAGCAGGAGGTTTATTACGATGCCGCAGGCGGTTCGACGAATGGAACGATTCTCGCGGTACCACTTTTCGCCACGCCAAGTTCTGCAACCGCGCCGGGAAGCGAGCCGACACCGACGGGCGTGATCACGCTGCTCATCGAGCCGCGTGCAAGGGATGCGGTTCGATCAACCCTTGCGATGGCCGAAGTGCTTGCCGGGTATTTTTATGGTCATCAGGCGCGGCAGGCACTCAGGCGCAGCCAGCACGCAGGCGCGGCCCTCGATATCGCGGCCCGGCTGATTGCTTCCATCAATACCGCGCCCAACTTCAAGGGTGCGTGTCTTCAACTTACCAACGATGTGGCCAAGCAGTTCGGGGTCGAACGGGCCGCGCTCGGATGGGTGCGCAACGACACGGTGCGTGTGCAGGCGATCAGCGATACCGAGAACTTCGACAAGCGCATGGCCATGGTGCAGAAGCTGCAGGCCGCGATGGATGAGTGCCTCGATCAGGAACAGCCGGTTGTGTATCCGCCCCCGCCGGCCGATGGGCCGAATGGCGATGTGATCCTCTCGCAGGCGATCATCCACGCCCATAGAGAACTGGCCTCGGGCGGTACCAAGCTCAAGGTTGCGTCACTGCCGCTGCGCGCGACCGATGTCACACCCGGCACGGCCGAGACCACCGAGGAACAGGTCGTCGGTGTGCTGACGATTGAATCGGGGGGTGATGGTCCGATCGACCTCGCCACAATCGAACTCATGCAGGCGGCGTTTGATCTGATTGCGCCAGTGCTCCGCATACGCCGGAGCGACGACCGCAACCTTGCGCTGCGCGCGGTGGATTCAAGCGTCCGCGCCGGTGCGTGGGCGGTCGGTCCGCGACACACGGTCTGGAAGATGGTCAGTCTCCTGGCGTTTGCTCTGCTGGTGTTTGTAACGTTTTACAGAATGCCCTACCGACCCGGCGCCGAGGCGACGCTCGATCCGCGCACCAAGCGGATCGTCTCGATGCCGTTTGATGGCATCATCAAGTCGATCACCGAGGGCATCGAACCCGGCAAGCTCGTGCAGGCGGGCGAGGTGCTGCTCGAACTTGACACCACCGAGTATCGGCTCGGGCTGGCGGATGCCGAAGGACAGGTGCAGCAGGCCAGGTTGCAGGGCGCGGCGGCCCGCTCGACGAAACAGTCGGGCAAGGCGGCCGAGGCTCAGGCACAAGAGGATAGATTCAAGAGTCAGGCCGACTTCTATCGACTCCGCATTGATCGGTCAAAGATCACCGCTCCGATCTCCGGGTTGATCATCGCGGGCGATGTCAAGGACCGGCTGGGTGCGACGGTGAAGCTTGGCGAGCCGCTCTTTCAAGTGGCCGATCCGGATGACATCCTCTGCATCGCCAAGGTTGATGAGCGCGACATCGCGCTGGTGCGTGGCCAAGTGGATAAGGGCAAGGGCATCGGGCGCATCGCCACCAAGGGGGCACCGGCCGAGCCGCTCAGCTTCACGATCGAACAGATCGTTCCGCTCGCGACCGCCGGCGAGGGGCACAACGTCTTCGAGGTTCGGGCACGAATTGATGACACGCCCGAGAATCGTGAAAAGCTGGTCAACATGCGCCTTGTTGCGGGTGTCGAGGGCGAGGCCAAGTTTGATACCGTACGGCGCAGCCTGATTTGGATCGGCACGCGACGCATCATCGACGCGGTGAGGCTGTGGATCTGGTGAGCGGCTGGCTCGAGGTGCTCGCTCTGAACCTCGCATAACAACGGTCCTTCAATGCCCCCCAACGAACGCCCCACATTCTCGCCCTTCTGGCACCGTGTCCGCACGATGAAGCCGAGACTGCGCCCGCATGTTGAGATCACGCGGCAGCACTATCGCGGCCGGCGCTGGCACGTCGTGCATGACCCGACGAGCAACCAGTTTTACCGGCTGAACCCGATCGCGAATGACTTTATCGCATCTCTCGACGGCACTCGCGCGGTCGAAGAGGCGTGGAACCTTGCGCTGACCAAGTTCGGCGACCACGCGCCAACGCAGAACGAGATCATCCAGCTCATCAGCCAGCTTTACAGCGCCAACCTGCTGAGCGTGGACTCGACCCCCGAGACCGAGCAGTTGCTCCGGCGCGGGCGCGATCGAACCAAGCGCAAGGTGACCTCGCAGGCCATCGGCATCATGTACTTCAAGATCCGGTTGTTCAATCCGGATCGTCTGCTGACCGCGTGCGAGCCTGTGCTCCGACCGATCCTGAACAAGTTCGGATTTCTGGCCTGGCTGGCCTTCATCGTGACCACGCTCGTTCTGCTCTTTCCCGAGTGGGAAAGGCTCCGCCAGAGCTTTCAGAACCTGCAGGACCCGCAGAACCTCCTGCTGATCCCCGTTGCCTTTGCGGTGATCAAGGCGATTCACGAGTTCGGTCACGGCGTCATCTGCAAACGGTTTGGCGGTCAGGTGCCCGAGTTCGGTATCATGTTGCTCGTGCTCCTGCCCTCGCCCTATGTCGATGCCTCCGCGACGTGGGCCTTTCCGAGTCGATGGAAGCGCATGGCCGTCGGCGCGGGTGGAATGATCTTCGAGTTGTTCACCGCTTCGTGCTGCGCCATGGCATGGCTCTACGGCGATCTCTCGCCCGGGTGGAAGCAACTGGCCTTCAACGCCATGTTCACGGCCAGTGTCTCGACCGTGCTCTTCAATGCCAATCCGCTGATGCGGTTTGACGGGTACTACATCCTTTCCGATCTGCTCGAGGTCCCCAATCTCCAGCAGCGATCGCAGAAGATGCTTTACCATCTGCTCGAACGGTATGTGTATCGTCTGAAGAACCTCACCGCGCCCAGCACGCAACGCTCAGAGCAGATCATCCTCGTGCTCTACGGCTTGCTGAGCGGGGCGTACCGCATCTTCCTCTTCATCACCATCACTCTTTATGTGATGGGGCTCTTCTTTGCGATCGGTCTCGTGCTCGCCATCTGGACAGCCGGTGCCTGGTTCCTCATCCCGATTGGCAAGTTCATTCACTGGAACGCCGCGAGCCCGCAGCTCTCTGAGCATCGCACCCGCCACGTCTTCACCTCGATCGGCCTGGTGACCTGCGTGTTGCTCATCCTCGGGTTCATCCCCATGCCCGACCGCCGTCGCGGCGTCGGTGTTGTGGAATCGCTCGCCCGCTCCGGTGTCTTCTTCGATGCCGATGGGTTCATCGCCAAGGTCCACAAGCGTCCCGGCGAGAGCGTCATCAAGGGTGAGCCGATTGTCACGCTCGAGAACGAAGAGCTTGTCCAGCGGCGCAGAGGTCTTGAAGCGCAACTCCGAGAGTTCGCGGTTCAGTATCGGCAGGGGCTTTCCGATGGCCAGCCCGCGATCTCGCAGGTGGCGTTTGAACGAATGAAGATCGCCGAAGAGAACATCAATGAGCTTGACGCGCGGCTCGCATCACTGATCGTGCGGGCTCCGCAGGATGGTCGCGTGGTGAGCGCCGATCCTGAACAGCGATTCGGCTCATTCGTGAAACGCGGCGAACAACTCTGCGAAATCGTCGATTGCGACCACATCCGCATCGCCGCAACACTCGACCAGCGACAGAGCGGCTGGCTGTTTCCGTCATCATCGCCCGATCAGCCAGAACCGGTGCAGCGGTTCACGATCGCTCAGATTCGTCCGATCTCCGATGTTGACACCATCCTTACCGGCGTTGATGTTCGTCCCATTGAGGCGGGCCAGAAAGTGCTGCCAAGCTCGGCGCTGAGCTACGCGGGTGGCGGATCGGTCGAGACCGATCCGAAAGATCAATCCGGCCGCGTGGCCAAGCGACCGGTCTTCATGGTCTACATGGATGCCCAGCCACCCGATGATGGCACACCCGTGGCCTCAATCCTCACACCCGGCGAGCGTGTGCGTGTGCGGTTCAAGCTCGCCCCGCGTCCGCTGCTGGCGCAATGGATCGACCGCCTGCGTAAAGAGATTCAGGGCCGCGTCAAGTTGTAACTCACCTCATCATGCCCAAGTCCTCCCGCTGATCGACGTTCTTCCCATGTCCCAAGCCGTCACCCGATACCACGCTCTCTTTGAGTCGATCCGTTCGCGCAGGCGACGCCCTCCGAACCATCGCGGGCTAGATCTGGCCGCGGCCTACATCGGCATGAAGCTGCGTCATCGCAAGATCACCTTGGGCTGGCTGCGTGCCGAGGCGATGCACGTCGATGCCCTGGCTAAGGATTTTAAATCACACTCCGATGCCGCGCTCAACGAGGTTGTTCGCGAGACGCGCGAGGGTTTCGTCCGCGGGCGGGTGGATGATCGCACGGTCCATCGAGCCTTTGCGCTTGTACGCGAGGTCGCCCGTCGCGAAACGGGTGAAGAGGCGTACATCGTTCAGCTCATGGGTGCAATGGCCCTTTACAATGGGCGCATTGTCGAGATGGTCACCGGAGAGGGCAAGACCCTCACGGGTTCTCTGGCCGCGCCGATCCTTGCGTGGCGGCACCGATACGTCCACGTCTTTACCGTCAATGACTATCTGGCCCAGCGCGATGCCGACAGTCGCCGTTCCATCTTCAAGCGATGCCTGTGCGATGTCGGGGCCATTGTGCAGGCCATGGATGAAGGCGAGCGTTTCACTGTCTACGCCAAGCCGATCGTCTATGGCACACCCAAGCAGATCACCGCCGACTGGTTGCGTGACCAGTTGCGACTCAACGCGGCCATGGGCGCGGGAAACGGCGGCCAGTTGAACAACGCCTGGACCGGCCGCCGACTCCTCTCATCGTCCTTGGGAGGTGCGGGTGGTGGTGGTGATGGTGGGGAGTCTGCCTCGCCCCTCTCGTCGCATTCCTCGCAGGGTCCGATGATTCCCGGCCTTCGCGCGTGTCTTGTTGATGAGGCCGATGCGGTGTTGATCGACGAAGGCGTGGTGCCGCTCATCATCGCGCGGGCCAGACGTGAAGACGATATGGCCGAGATCTATCTTCAGGCCGCCGAACTTGCCCGTCGGCTTGATGCCAAGGCCGACTTCACCATTGACCATCTGCGCCGGCGCAGCGAGCTTACCCGGCGCGGTCGGCACCGCATTGAAGAGATGGGCTCTCACTTCGGGCAGCCGATCTGGCGCGCAGCGCGTCGTGCCGAAGAGCTTGTTCGTCAGGCGCTCGTCGCGCAGCACTGCTATCTGCACGGCCATCAATATCAAATCGTTGATGGCCGCGTGGTGATCGTTGACGAATACACCGGCCGCTTTCTTCCTGATCGATCATGGGAGCACGGGCTGCATCAGGCTGTTGAAGCCAAAGAGAATGTCGAGATCACCGCCGACCGCGAGACGCTGGCACGCATGAGCTTTCAGCGATTCTTCCGCATGTATCCCGTGCTTTCGGGCATGACCGGCACCGCCGCCGATGCCGCCGTCGAGATGGAGAAGGTGTACGAGCGACCCGTCACGGTTATCCCGACCAACCGCCCGCTTATCCGCAAAGCCTGGCCGACCCGCGTCTTCAGAACCAGCGATGGACGTTGGAACGCGATCGTGGAGTCGATACAGCAGGTTCATGCCGACCACCGCCCGTTGCTGGTTGGCACACGATCGATCGAAGCCAGCGAGATGCTGAGCGCACGTCTCACGGCGCGTGGGCTTCAACACCGCGTCCTCAATGCGAACTTTGACAAGGACGAGGCCGAGCTGATTTCGATGGCGGGCAAGCACGCGACCATTACGGTGGCCACCAACATGGCCGGACGAGGCACCGACATCAAGCTTGATCGCGAAGCCAAGCAGGCCGGTGGCCTGCACGTCATCCTGACCGAGATGCACACCGCCAAGCGCATTGATCGGCAGTTCATCGGGCGTGCTGGTCGTCAGGGTGATCCGGGCAGTTCGCAGATCTTCGTCGCGCTGGAAGATGAACTTGTTCGCCTCAACACCGCGCGGCTCGCCGCGTATGTGCGCGGGCACACGCCATCGAGCCCATCGCAGGATGAGATTACCGGTCACGCGCGCCGGCGCGCACTGGCCCTGTTCCGCCTTGCCCAGCGTCGCGCCGAGGCCCGAGGTCGTCGCTCGCGTACCGATGTGCTCAAGCAGGATGACTGGATCGAGAAGCACCTCCCCGGATCATGAACAGCACGCGGATCGCCCTTTGGGCCAACGGCATCGTCGGTGAAACCTGGTGTCGGGCCAGCAGCCCGAACCACAGGAGCTTGTCTTGCCCCCATCGCTCGAACTCTGGCAGCTCCTTGCAACCGCGGCCAACACCCCGCTGATTCAGGCCGCGTCTACGACCGTCGCAACCGATGTTGCCGCCATCTCACGGCTTCGACGGCTTGGCGATGCGCCACTGGTCAATCTGTCGCTCGACCTTGCCTCGGCACGCCGCAAGCTGAGCATGAAGTGGCCCGAACGCGGTGACACCCTCTTTGCCGATCCGAGCGGTGCAGAGATGGCCAGTTCACAACTGGCCGCTTCACACAAGGCGCAACGCTTCGTGTCCATCCTGGGCAAAGATGCGAGGATCCTCGACCTCTGCACCGGGATCGGCGGTGATGCGATGGCCCTCACCGAAGCGGGCCTGCGCGTGCTGGCGGTCGATCACGACCCGATCCGTGCGTGGATGTCCGCGCGCAACGCAGGCTGCGACTCACGCGCGTGCGACGTGCTCGACACCACGCTCCCTTCCCACCCATTTCATCTCGACCCATCACGACGCGATAGCGGCACGCACAAGCGACTCTTCACGCTCGAAGACCATCAACCCCCGCCCGAAGTCTGGCGTGAACTCATCAGCCGCCACCGCGCTGGCGCGATCAAACTCGGGCCCGGCATCAACCCCGCCGCGATCGCGGCATACATCCCTCCTGAAACGCCCCACGAGCTGGAGTTTCTCTCCGAGCGCGGCCGCCTGACGCAGTGCATTGCGTGGCTCGGGCCGCTGGCCAGAGTGCCCGCACGTTCCACCGAATCGCAAGCACAACCGTCAACCCTCCACACCGCCACGCTGCTGACCGACACCAGCACCAACACGCTCTCAGGCCAACCCAGCGAGCCGCCCATAGCCGCGCTTGCTCGATACCTGGTTGAGTCCGACGCAAGCATCGAACGGGCACACCTGCTCGGTGAGCTCTGCGAACGCTTTGACCTTCATGCCCTTCACCCGGGGCTTGGTCTGTTGACGGGCGACAATCCCCCTGTTTCACCATTCTGCACAAGCTTCGAGGTGCTCGCCCACACACCCTGGAGCGAGAAGCAGACTCGTGCATGGCTTCGCGAACACGATGCGGGTGTCATCGAGATCAAGACTCGCGACAAGGCCGTCGAGCCGGATGCTCTGCAACTCCGCCTTCGTGGTGAGGGTGTGGTCCCGTTCACGGTCTTTGTGCTTAGATGGGGCACGGAGTTGCAGGTCACGATCACGAAGCGAATGCCGCGCCGCACTCCGGGCAACGCGGGTGTTTGAGGGCGCGTAAGTCGTACCCGCACGTCGCACACCGACCAGGATCTTCGCGCCCTTGTCGCTTCCAACGTATGCACGCCATCGCACCGATGAGCAGCGCAGGCATCCACACCGGAATCACTAAGTAGCGAAAGCGTGCCGCGAACTCGTACATCGGCCAGAGGTACGGCGGTTCATGCCAGGGTGCAATGAATCTCGCGGCGATTCGTGCCGGCGCCCAATCGTCGCGGGTGTATTGGCCACCGACCATGCCATGACCAAAGCCCACGATGGTGAGCTTTCCCCAACCACCATGGATTTCGATAAACAGGGACGCGATGAAGATTGCGCACGCCACACCAAGCGTGCGCACAAGCCGGCGAGTGCGTGAAGAGATCAGCGTGCGCTTTATGTTTATCATTCTCGGCACAGCTTCACTCGCGAAATCAAAGGTCCGGCAACGCGTAGCCCTCGCGACGATCAACATCCGCCCATCGGTTCGCATCCGCTGCGCCCTCACCAACGAACGTCCACTTCAGCGGGTCCCACTTCAGGGCCTTGCGATGCCCGTACGCGAGGTTCACAAGGTGGCAGCACGCTGCCGTTCGCGCACCAACCTCCACATCGCACACGGGCCGTGTACGACTCCTGATGCACGCGATCCAATCCGACTGATGACCGCCTGAGCCTGCTGGCTTGGGCACCTTCACTTCATCTTCCAACCTCTTCCCCGCCGCGGGCTGCCGGAGAACATCGTCGGGTGTTCCCCTCAGCGCGCCCCGATCCACGTAGAGGGTTCCCTCGGTTCCGATGAACTGAATGCCTATCGGCCCGCCGTGAACCACTTCAATCCCGCTTGCATACCGAAGCCGCGCACCAAACACGCTCTTCTCATCCTGGGGTGGCAGCACTTCCACAGGACCGCTCTCATCCATCCCGAGCCCCCACTGTGCGATGTCGAAGTGGTGCGCCCCGAAGTCCGTGAGCATTCCCCCGGAGTATTCGCGGTAGAGCCGCCAATCCGGATAGTGCCCATGCACGCCTCGTGGCGACAACACCGCGTTGTACGCTCGCAACGGCGCGGGGCCGAGCCACCGATCCCAATCAAGCCCCTCTTCCATAGCCTCGCCGGGAAGGTCGCACCGCACGCTCGTGGTGATTCCCGGCCCGCGCGCCGGCACACCGACCGTTACGGTCAGCACTCGGCCGATCCGCCCGTTCCGAATATGCTCAACCGCCGTACGGAAGAGTCCATCAAACTCTGTTCGTTGCTGGCTGCCCGTCTGAAACACAATGTTGTGCCTTCGTGCCGCGTCGAGCATCCGCTTCGCCTCGCGCAGCGTCAGGCTCAGCGGTTTTTCGCAATAGATATCCTTCTTCGCGGCCGCCGCGTCCAACACCTGCGCGCAGTGCCAATGGTCGGGTGTTGCGATGAGCACCGCATCAACATCGGTGCTCGCCAGCAGCTCGCGATGGTCAAGGTACGCCGCACACCCTTTGAAGCCCGGTGTGCTCTGGCCGTATGCAGCATCAACCATCTTTCTGGCGTGCTCGCGCCGTGTGGTATCAACATCGCACACGGCCGTAACCTGGACCGCGTTGTTTTTCAAGAACCGCCCGAGGTGGTCCCGCGCTTGAATGCCCATGCCGATACACCCGATGCGGATGCGATCGTTCGCTCCGGTTCGACCCAACGAGCGCGAAGTGAGAATCAGCGGGCCAGCCGCCGCCAATACCGCGGCCGACGCGCTGAAACGACGACGAGAGATCAACGAGGTGTGTGTGCGGATCGGACTGTTCATTGTGTTGATCCTCGTTGGTGGAATGCCTTGAATCGGTCAGATGCGTGTGGGGCCAGATCGAACGCAGTTTGCGAGTCCATTCGGTTGTCAGTCTATCAGACAATCTCCCCCTGTCACGGGTTGGTACACTCAGACCATGGCACCCAACTTGTCGCGCCGCAACGTCTTTGTCCTGCTCTGTACCCTTCTGCTTGCATCGGTCGTCGTGGGAACCGCCACGCGAGCGGCCCCGCCTGATGAGGCGCTGCTACCCACACCCATCGCCACACCATCACCGATTCGCATGATGTTTGACTATCGCGATGGTGTGCAGAAGTCGTTCACCAACCTTGCGTTCACCAAGGGCATGACGGTCTTCGACGCGTTGAAGCTCGCTCAAGACCATCCCCGCGGCATCACCTTCAAATCAACCGGCTCGGGTGAGACCGCCTTCATCACGCAGATTGATGATCTCAAGAATCAGGGTGGCGGAAAGACGGCCCTGAACTGGCAATACCGCATCAACACCAAGATCGGTACGCGAGGTGTCGGCGCATCCATACTCGAACCCGGCGACCAGGTGCTCTGGGAGTTTGATGTTTACAAAATGCCCAGCTCCGACAAGTAGCACCAAGGCCCATTCATGATTCGCGAACTCCACGTCTGGATGCTCCCGAGCATGATTCCCCCCGCCGCACTCCGCGATGGCGCGGCGGTGATCATCGATCTGCTCCGAGCATCAACAACCATCGTTCGTGCGCTCGCCGCTGGTGCAGAGCGCATCATCCCCTCGCTCGAGCCCGACCTTGCAATGCTTCAGCGCGACGCGATGATTGCACAAGGTCTCTCGCGCGACAGCATCATGCTCGGTGGCGAACGCGCGGGCCTTCGTATCGCCGGGTTTGATCTTGCCAACACCCCGGCTGAATACACGCCGACGCGAGTCTCCGGCCGCACCATCATCTTCACCACCACCAATGGCACACGCGCTCTTTATGCCGCACGAGAGGCCGAGGCCTCACCGATCATCATGGGGTGTTTCAACAATCTCGTGGCCGTAAACTCCGCGCTTCTTGCACAGCCAACCATTCATCTGGTCTGTGCGGGCACGCAAGGCCAGGTCTCGATCGAAGATGTCATCTGTGCTGGCGCAATGGTCGCATCCATCACAGCAAGCGCGCCGCACACCAGGCTCGATGACCAGGCACGCATCGCACTTGCCGCGTGGGAAGCCGCGGCACGCACGGGTCTCGAAAGTGCCCTGCGTGCCAGTCGCGGCGGACAGAACCTCATCGACATTGGTCTCGATCACGACATCACCGATTGTGCAGGCATCGACACGCACCCCGTCGTTCCCCGGCTCATGAACGATGGATCATTGCAAGTGAGGGAACAGACATGACGAGTCCAGCAAACAAGCCCTCACTCTTCTTGGTCTTCCTCATCGTCGCCGTGCTGGCGACGAGCCTGCTCGCCTTCGCGCTCGCCCGAAAGAACCGTGATCTGAAGTTCAGGCTCGAAGCGATCGAGCAGGCCTTGATCCGCGAACAGACGAAAGATTCTCTCGCGGTCGGCGAGATCGTCGGCAATATTACACTCTTCGATGCACGCGGCGCACGTCACGACCTCACGTTCCCGGCCAAGCGACCGGTCCTGCTTCTGCTCATCAGCACCCACTGCCCATATTGTGATGAGACCATCCCCGTCTGGCAGCGAATCTTTCGAGAGACCCAGGCAACCACTTCGGCCACTCTTGACATTCTCTGCGTTCAGGCCGATGCGAGGAAGTCTGAAGACCTCAAGCAACTCGAGCCACCACTCATGCCGCATTGGCCCCAAAGCCCGAACACCACATGGCTCAGCCGAATCCCCATCTCGCCGGGCGCGCTGCTGATTGATGAATCAGGTGTTGTGCGAAAAACCTGGTTCGGCGTTCCCTCCGACCGCGATCAGCAACAGATCGCGTCCGCCATTCTGGGCGCGAGGTGAAAAGTCGAGCACTCCGGTCTCCCGCAGTGCCCGGATGACATTATCGAGTTCCGCCCGCACTGCACCCGGTTGCACACGCGATGTACGCGTAGCAACTGTTGGAGTACGTGGCCGGATTTCCGAACCGGTCGGTGCAATCCACCGGGCTGTAGACATCAAGGCAATAGATGCCGCGACGCGGACAACCACTTCCTGCCCGCGGCGGCGCGGCCAGCGTAACCGCTGTTGAAGCGATCACACCCGTCACCCCCACAACCATCGCCGCCTTCGTCAACCGAACCATCATGCGCTTGCTCATGCCGTCTGCTCCTTTTGTGCAAACCATCGAAATCTCGCGACAACGATGCCCACGCAGGCATCGTGTGCGCAGTTCAAGGTACTCGCTTTCCAGGCTTTGTCAACACGCCTCAGCGGGCGACCCACCCTGAACGGGCTAGCCTGTTCAGGCGGACTCGGTGCAGAGACTGATGCGCAGAACACGCAAGCCTTCACCCGCGCGCAGCAGCGTTTGCCGCGCGAGTGATGCGGGAACAAGTATCGTTTGCCCAATTGAAATCTGTTGCGCGGCAAAGGCGTCGGACGCGCTGGTGAGTTCCCCCGAGCCCGCAATGACCATGAGGACAAATGGTGCCTGGCGCGTGTTCTTGCACGCATACCCGATCGTGAGCTGATCGCCCGTCAGCGGTCGCGCTTCGTCGATGGTGTAGTACGGTGTGCTGGCGAGCCGGCCGCAGAGTTCCTTCTCGCCGAGGATGGCCGAAGTCGGTGCGCTGCTAGGGCCATTCCGAGCCTCAACCGGGTCATCGGCGAACCGCATACACCGCAGCGCATCGGGCACGTGCAGCTCGCGCCCAGCGCGGCCCCAGTCATACAGTCGAAAGGTCGTATCGCTCGGTGTCTGCACCTCGGCAACGGTGATGCCCGCCCCAAGCGCGTGAACGGTCCCGCTCGGAAGCGTGTGGCAGACACCCGCGACCGCCGGCACCTCATTGAGCATCTGCGGAAGTTCGGGCGAGTTGGCCCGGGCAGCCGAAGCAAACGCGCTGCGCGTCACGCCCGCACGCACACCGATGAAAAGCTTCGCGTTCGCTTCCGCGCTCACGATGTACCACGACTCGGTCTTGACGTGCACACCAGCATTCGCCGCGGCAAAGGGTGGGCTCGGGTGCACCTGCACCGAGAGGTTGTTTGAGGCATCGAGAAACTTCAGAAGCAGCGGGAAACCCTTTGTAACCGCCGCCGCCGCCGATGCGGCATCGCCCATGATCGCTTCGCCCTCGGCCTCCAATGCTTCGTGAAGAGTCTTGCCGGCAAACGCACCCGCGCCGATCAGCGACCGCACCGCTTGACCACCAGCGCCCGACGCGCTGGTCGCCCCGAGGTCCGCAAGCTCCCACGACTCGCCGATGGGGCGCTCGGGCAGAGCCTTGTTGAGCGCGGCAAGGCGACGGCCACCCCAGACCTTGGGAAGGAACGTCGGCACGAGTACAAACGGCGCAAGTGGCATGGTCAAGCGTAGAGCGTATCACAGCGAATGATCCGCAAGCGTTCTTCGTGAAAGATCATCAAGTGCCTGGTCCCGGCGAATCAGACATTGAAGAGGAAGTGGCAGACATCGCCATCGTGCATGATGTAGCCCTTGCCCTCCACACGCATGCGTCCAGAGTCCTTGATGGCCTTCTCCGTCTTCAACTCTTCAAGATCGGCGACGGAGTAGATCTCGGCCCGAATAAACCCGCGCTCAAAGTCGGTATGGATCACGCCCGCCGCCTGCGGAGCGGTTGCGCCGATCGGCACCGTCCACGCCCTGATCTCTTTCGGACCCGCGGTGTAATACGACTGCAATCCGAGCAGGTGATACGCCGATCGAGCCAGCGCGTTCAGCGCGGGCTCTTCCATACCCAGGCTCTTGAGCATCTCCAGCCGATCCTCATCGCCAAGCTCAGCCAGCTCGCTCTCGATCTTGGCGCACACGGGCACCACATCCTGCTCACCATCGCCGCCCAGTGTGTTGACAAACGCGCGCAGCTTCATCGCCAGCGGGCCGCGCCCATGCGGATCATCATCACCCACGTTGGCGACATACATCACCTTCTTCGCGGTGATCAGCCCGAGGCTCTTGAGCACCTTCTTCTGGTCGGGCTCTTCGATCCGCAGCGTGATGGCGGGCCGCGCATCCTCAAGCACAGGCTTGACCTTCTTCAGCACCTCGAAGCGAGCGATCGCCTCGGGCTCGCGACTTTTGGCCGCGCGTTCGGCCTTGCCGAGCGAGCCATCGATCGTCTCCAGATCGGCCAAAATCAGCTCGCTGTTGATCGTCTGCACATCTCGGACCGGATCGACCGTCCCCTCGACGTGCGTGATATCTTCACCGCCCGGTGCTTTCTCGAAACACCGGACAACCTGGACGATGGCATCGACTTCGCGGATATGGCTCAGAAACTTGTTGCCCAGCCCCTCTCCCTTGCTCGCGCCACGCACGATGCCCGCGATATCCACCAGTCGCAACGCCGCCGGAATGATCTTCTGGCTCTCAATGTGCTTGCGGATGATCTCCAGCCGCGGATCAGGAATCGGCACCACACCGATGTTCGGCTCGATCGTCGCGAACGGGTAGTTCGCGGCCAGCGCGCCCGCCTTGGTCAAGGCGTTGAACAGGGTGCTCTTGCCGACGTTGGGCAGCCCGACAATACCGGCTTCCATGAGGCGAACATCCTTTGGCCCTTTGGGGCTGGTCGAGCGGCGAGGTCTTGAGAATCGTTTCCCCTGAGATCCTCGACGCGGTTTGGGGTAGGGAAGTGAGGTTGTGAGGGTAGGGGGGAGGATGGTAGCGCGGGCGAGCGTGGTGGCGGCTGAACGAGGTCGAACCTTCGCCAAGCCCAGATCGCCAAGCCCAGATCGCCAAGCCCAGATCACCAGGCCCAGATCACCAGGCCCAGATCACCAAGCCCAGACACATCCAGCGAATCTCATGGCCAATCAACATGTGAAGTAGGAAGGCACCAGCTCGCCGACTATTGTTTGGCTTAGCGGTCGTAGCTCAGCTGGATAGAGCGGCGGTTTCCTAAACCGCAGGTCGTGAGTTCGAATCTCGCCGGCCGCGTTTTGAGATTCCCGGTATTTTGCAAGGAATCGCGTTTTTTTGCGGAGTTCTTGCGGATGAGGGTGGTCGTGCGGAACCGTCGCACAGTCCACATGAGTCTCTACAAGTCCACGAGAGTCGCCACAGGAACGCCAAGCAGAGCGCCAAGTCAAAATGACGAGGTATTGACGCCGTCGGTTCCGGTGGGCCGGAGTGATCTGCCCCCACGGTTCGTGCCAAAGTCCATGTCCCCAATTGGACCTCGTGGTGGAGCCGCAGAGGCATGCGGAGCGCAGCGGAGCATGGCTCCGCGGCCCCGCGCCCCGTGAGTACCTGCGGCGCCGATTTCAGCGACTCTCGCATCGTGAGTGTTCAAGACATCTTCGACTTCCTCACGACGTACTTTGCGGACTGTCCTTGAGGCGACACCGCTACACCTTTCACCGGTAAACGCAGCAGTGTCGCCCGCTCGACCGTCCGGACCCTGACGGTAAAAACCCCTCGCCCCACCGCCTCACTTCAACAACCGCTCCAGGTAGTGAATGTCCACCCCGCCCTTCACGAACCCCGAGTCGGCCATCAGCCTCCGGTGCAGGGCGATCGTGGTCTTGATCGGGGCGACCTTGAACTCTCGCAGCGCGCGTTCCATGCGCACGATGGCCTCTTGCCTTGTCGGTGCGTGGACAAGCAGCTTGCCGATCATGCTGTCGTAGTTGGGGGGCACGGTGTAGCCGGTCACGACGTGCGAATCGAGCCGCACACCCGGGCCGCCCGGTGGCTCGTAGCGCGTGATCTTGCCCGGGCTGGGCATGAAGTTTTTGTCAGGATCTTCGGCGTTGATGCGGCACTCGATCGCGTGCCCGTTGATCTGCACATCGCGCTGGCGGATGCTCAGCCTCTCGCCCGCCGCGACGCGGATCATCTCCTTCACGATATCAACCCCTGTGATCAGCTCGGTCACCGGGTGTTCGACCTGCACGCGCGTGTTCACTTCGAGCATGTAAAAATTCTGCTTCTCATCCATGAGAAACTCGACCGTCGCCGCGCCCGAGTATTTGGCCGACTGAATCAGCCGCGCCGCCGACTCGCAGACCGCATCGCGCTTGCGGGCATCGATGCCCGGGGCGGGACCCTCCTCGATCACCTTCTGGTGGCGGCGCTGCATCGAGCAATCGCGCTCGAAGAGGTGGATGGCGTTCCCGTGCTTATCGCCGAGGCACTGCACCTCGACGTGCCGCGCGTGCTCAAGAAACTTCTCGATGAAGACCGCCCCGTTCCCGAACGCGCTCAGCGCTTCCTGACTGGCGTTGCGCAGGTTGGTCCGCAACGCGGCCTCATTATGACAGACGCGCATGCCGCGCCCGCCACCACCCGCCGAGGCCTTGATGATGACCGGGTAGCCGATCTTGGCCGCGACAACCGCCGCCTCTTCCTCATCTTCGATCGCTCCCTCCGAGCCGGGGAAAATCGGGACCTTGGCATCTTTCGCCGCGCGCTTGCACGCGACCTTGTCACCCAGCTTGGCCATCGCCTCGGGCGAGGGGCCGATGAACTCAATCTTGCAGTCGCGGCAGACCTGGGCAAACTCGGCCCGCTCACTCAGGAAGCCATACCCCGGATGGATGGCATCGACATTGGCCACCTCGGCCGCGGCGATGATGCGCGAGATGTTGAGGTAGCTCTCCTTGGCGGGGCCGGGGCCGATGCAGATCGCCTCATCAGCCAGCTCGAGGTAGGGCGCGCCGCGGTCGGCCTCGGAATATACACAGACCGCTTCGATGCCCATCTCGCGGCAGGCACGGATGATGCGGAGGGCAATCTCGCCGCGGTTGGCAATCAGAATTCGTGTGAACATTGATCCTCGCCTGGATGCCTCGATGCCATATTCCTTGATGCCTTCTTGCTCTCTCAACACCAATCAACTCGGCCTCACCAGGAACAACTGCTGACCATACTGCACCGCCTGCCCGTTGGTCACGAGCACCCGCTCGATTGTGCCCGCCAGTTCAGCCTTGATCTCGCTGAAGACCTTCATCGCTTCGATCAGGCAGACATTGGTGTCCGGCCCGACCGCCGTGCCCGAGGTCACGAACGAGGGTGACTCAGGGTTCGGCGAGAGGTAGACCGTCCCCACCATCGGGCTGGTCACCGGCACAAGGCCGGCCAAATCGGACCCGCCTGTGCTGGGCGCGGCCTCGCTCTCCTCACCGGCACCGGCCGTCGGCGCGGGTGTATAGCCCCCCACCGCGGGCGCAGCCGCGGGTGCGTGGTGAACGATCGGCGCCGAGCTGCCGCGCTTGATCGTCACCGTCTCCTGCTGATCCTGCAGATCAAGCTCGGAGAGATCGTTCTCAACCATCAGACGCACCAGTTCTTTCAGCTTTCGAATGTCGATCATCGGTTTGCTGCCCCGTGAATGGTTGACTCGATCCAGAACCTGTCACAACACCGCCCACTCCAACGCTTTGCTCATCGAGCAGAGGTTGTCGGCCCCGTTCTCGGTAATCACATAATCGTCTTCGATCCGAACACCCCCGACGCCCGGCAGATAAATCCCCGGTTCGATCGTCACCACCATCCCCGCCTCGAGCCGTTGTGGCGCGAGCATGTTGGTCAGTCTCGGGTCTTCGTGCCCGTTCAACCCCAGCCCGTGCCCAAGCCCATGCCCGAAAAACTCGGCATACCCATGGCGCGTGATGATCTTTCTCGCCACACCGTCGATCGCCTCGGTCATCTTTCCCGGCGCGAGCGCGGCCGCCGCCGCCTGCTGCGCTTCGAGCACGATCAGGTAGATCTCGCGTAGCTTGGTCGGCCACTTGCCGAGCGTGAACGTGCGTGTCATGTCCGAGTGGTAGCCCTTGAAGACCGCGCCCCAGTCAATCAACACCGGCTTGTTCGCGCTGATCTTCTTGCTCGATGGGCGGTGGTGCGGCAGACTTCCGTTCGCGCCCGCCGCGACAATCGTTTGAAACCCCGGCTCCGATGAGCCGCGCGTCTTCATCTCCGCCTCAAGCCGCGCCGCGATCTCCAACTCCGTCTGGCCCGGCTTGATCGTCGGTAGAACCGCTTCGAGCGCGGCCTGTTGGATCTTCGCCGCCTTGCGGATCAGCCCGACCTCGTGCTCATCCTTCACAATCCTGAGCCGCGAGACCAGCCCGACCGTGCCGGCAAGCCGCTTGATCCCCCCCGCGCCGAGTTTCCGCCCGATCGCCGCCTTTTCCGCAATCGTCATGTGCTCGGCCTGCACCCCGACCCGTTCGGAGCCAAGCACTTCAACAAGCGCCTCGGCCATCGACCTTGATCGAATATGAACACGCGCAAGGCCCGCGTTCTCGATTGGCTCCAACTCTTCCTTGTAGCGAAAGTCGCTCACCAGCACAGAAATGGCCGACTTCGATTCACCGTACCCTGCGGGCACGAGCAGATAGCTGTCTCCCCCGAGAAAGCCCGTGAGATACCCGACATCCTTTGGGTTGGTCACCAACAGGCTACCAATCCCCGCCGCCTCGACCGCGCGAGAGAGGCGAGCCATGCGCGCGGCGTGGTGGGTTTCGGACAAACGATTCGTGGTCAAGACTCTCGACATAGAGCCTGGATGATACCTACTTCACGTCCGTTCGCGGTAGACTCATGAACGATGCCCCGTTCCGCCCACATCCTCGCGGCCACCATCATCGCGTTGGTCGCCGTGTTTGTACTTGTTCCGTTCGGAACGGTTGCCGCTCGAATCCTGCTGACCCCAGGTTTACCAAACCCGCAACTCGACCTGTCACCGTTGCTTTCAGCCCTTCTGCGAACAGGCCTTTATGCCGCCATTGTTGGCCTGATCTCAACGATTCTCGCCATTCCCGGCGCATGGGTTCTTGCAGACCGATCGCGGATCTTTCGATCGTCTTTCTGGACTGTCGCCATAATTGGGGGGGGCTTGCTGCTGCCGAGCTACATCCCCTATGCAGGGTGGGGATTGCTTCGCGGGCCAGATACCTTTTTCGGGGATCTGCTTGCACGCCACCACCCCTCAATCTCGGTGGGGGTCGGACAAGCCCTGGCCTTGGTCGGAATGGCCCTCTGGTGTTGGCCGCTGGCGGCGGTGGTGCTGAGCTTGAGCGTGCGAGGGCTTGGGGCTGGGGTTTTGGATTCGCTGTGGATGGAATCTTCCGGACCGCATCGGGTCTGGGAAGTCACAAGGGTTCTCAAGGGCGGGCTCATGGCCGCGGCGGGGTGTGTGGGGTTCGTCGTTTTCGGATCGGCCATTCCGCTGAATGTGTCCCAGACTCCGACCTACGCGATCGAGTTGTGGAAGACGATGCAGCTTGGCAAAGGCATGACCGACATCTGGATCGCGGCCGCGCCACTGGTGCTTGTGGCGGGTCTTGGCGCGTGGGTGATTGGCCGCAGGGTCATGCAACCGGCCCCCGGTCGCACTGCGGATGATGGAATAGGCGGACGGGGAAGGTGGGCCGCGATCGGGTTGTTGACGGTCTGGGCTCTCACCGTCCTGGCACCCCTTGGGCTGTTCATTTGGAGCCTGCGCAGTTGGCGATCGGTGGGGGCATTCTGGTCCGTGAGCGGCCCGGGTGTTCGTTCGAGTGCTGAGGTTGCGGCAATGGTGGGCATCGTCGGTGGCGTGCTGACCCTTGTGACCTGGGCGTGCGTGTCTGATGGCCGTTGGTGGATGCGGCGTGCGGCGGGGCTCGGGCTGTTTGGCTTCTTGTTCTCAGGCCTCATGCCCGGAGTCCTGCTCGGCGCGGCGTGCGCCGGTTCATGGGGATCCATCCCGCTCATCGGGCAGAACACCGCGATCCAAGTGATGGCCCACGCGGCACGATTCGGCTTTGTCGGTCTGCTCGCCGGGTGGTGGCTGGCCGGGCAAGAGGCGACCGAGGAACGCTGGATGCGTGAGTTGGATGCAGGACGATCCATCCGCGCATGGGCCGTGGCACGGGTGCGGCCGCGCATCACAACGGTGGTCGGGGTGGTGATCTGCACGGCGGCACTCTCGTTCCATGAGATCGAATCGACCGTGATGGTCGCGCCGCCCGGCGGCCAAAACCTGGCGCAACAAGTGCTCGACATGCTGCACTACGCTCGTGATGAGCAACTCTCGGCCGCGGCGATCAACCTGCTGGGGATCGGCGTTGTGTTGGCAATGCTGGGTGCCGGGTTCATAGGTCTGGGTGCAACGTCCGCCGCACGAAGGGGTAGGGTTGAATGAGGATGCATGACGCCGCGAAGAATGGCGGAGGAGGGGGGATGGCTGAGTCGCGCGGTGCGCGTGCGCGGCCAATCCGTAGACTTGTGCCAAGGGGTATTGACCTCAACGGGATTCAATGCGCTTTCGCGGGCGCGTGCTTGCTCGTGAGCGGGTGCGAACGGGCGCACGTCTCCGGGGAATCGATCGATGCAATCCACACTTTTGGCTCGCTTGGCGACACACCGGGCAAGTTTGCCTATCCGCGTGCGATGGATGGCTCACGCGATGGAAAGTCGGTCTGGGTGATCGACAAGACGGCGCGCGTGCAGCGCATCGATACGACCACGGGCCGATGTGTGGCGATGTGGCGCATGCCGGACTCGGAGCTCGGCAAACCCGTCGGGTTCTGTGTCGCACCCGGACGCGATTCGGATGGGCAATGGTGCGATGAGCTGCTCTACATCGCCGACACCCATTACGCGCGGGTGATGGTGTACAAGCCGCCGATCGATGGACCGTCGGCACTCCATTCAGGAATGCAACGACCCGGCTCGGAGAGCCGGGATACCGGGACTGCACCAACCCTCGTGAGGAAGTTCGGCGAATATGGGCAGGGTGATGGTCAGTTCATCTACCCGACGGATGTGGCGGTGCTGATCGGTGCCGACGGTCTGAGCGTCGAGCGCATCTACGTCAGCGAGTATGGCGGACACGACCGGATAAGCGTCTTTGATGGTGACTACCACTTCAAGTTCTCGTTCGGAGAATGGGGGGATGGGCACTACGCGGATAAGGTGCAGTTCGCGCGCCCGCAGAGCCTCTCCATCGAGACCATCGACGGACAGAAGCAAGTGGTGGTCTCGGATTCATGCAACCACCGGCTCGGCCGGTTCACGCTCGATGGCCAGTTGATAGGCTGGATCGGTTCGCCCGCAACGGTCGGTGAGGCTCCCGGCGCGTTCAAGTTTCCCTATGGTCTGGCCAGTCTTGGCGATGGAACGATGATGGTGAGCGAGTTTGGCGGCAACCGATTGCAGCGCATCGACCTGGCAAGCGGACAGAGCCTCGGCATCTGGGGAAGAACAGGGCGCGGCGATGGCGAACTGATCGCACCCTGGGCCGTGGCGGTCATGGGCAACAAGACCTTTGTGGTGGATTCAGGTAACAACAGGGTGATCAGCTTTGCAACGCCGCGGCGACGATAGAGCCTGGAACAACGCGGAGGTTGTGGAGAATGCGCAGGGTCAGATAGGCGTAGAAAGGAGGATGGATGGCGTTTGAGTCGAACAACGTGAAGCCGTTGAACGGGCATCATGTCGCGCCGGAGTTGAACGATCTCATCAGAAAGATCGTCTGCGCTGCGATCGAAGTTCACAGACTGTCTGGCCCGGATGTTGGTGAGCACATCTGTGAGAAAGCGTTGCTTCGCGAGTTGGCCATCGCCGGACTTCACGCTCGCACGCGGGTACCGTTTCGCGCGATCGACAAAGGTGTGGATACTGGTGTCCGGGTGGTGGGCCTTCTGGTGGAGGATCGTGTGATCGTTGAGTGCAAATGTGTAACACACGTCACCGATGTGGACCACGCACAGCTTGTCGAGCGCTTGCGCTTCGCAGGTCTGCCCGTCGGGCTGATCATCAACTTCAAAGTCCTTCGCCTTGTTGATGGCCTTGTTCGGCGTGTGAACACGTCGCCCTCACCTCCTCACCCCGATTCGCTCGTCGTTGTCCGACCCCCGGCTGAACGCTTTGCCAGTGCCGCGAACTCCGCGTTGTCCTGACTTGCCATGACCCTCGCCGCCTTTCACATCATCCGCATTCAGTTTGACCAGCCCATCTGGCTGGCGCTGTTGATCGTCCTCATTCCGATGACCATCTGGATTGGGCGGCAGAGTTTGAGCGGGATGGGGACGGCCGCGCGGCGCGTGGCTCTTGGCGTTCGGCTGGTGGTGATCGCGCTGCTGGTGGGCGCGATCGCACGCCCCTATTGGCGCAAAGAGAGCAAGACCGTGAATGTGGTGGTGATCCGTGACACTTCAGACTCCGTGCGCCGACCGATCAAGATTAACCAGACCGGCACCGCGACGACCGACCTGACGCAAGAGGCGCGGAAGTTTGTGCTTGATGCCGCGAAGTACGCACGCCCCGAAGACCTCATCAGCCAGATCACCACCGCGCGAAAGAGCTATGTGCAGACGTTGCCCGTGTCCGCGCAGTATGAGCCCGAGAGCGAGGTGAGCGGCGAGACCGATGCCACCAACCTGGCCGAGGCGGTGACGCTGGCGATGGCCATCATGCCCGCGACCTCGGCCAACAAGCTGTTGGTCATCAGCGACTTCAACCAGACCGCGGGCGACCTGATGGTGGCGGCCAACGCCGCGAAGGCCGCGGGTGTACCGATCGATGTGCTTCCTCTCAAATACAAGTACGACAGAGAGATTCTCGTTGAGCGCATCGTTGTTCCGGCAACCGCCCGCATGGGGCAGAACATCAGCCTCAAGGTGCTCATCAATGCGCTCTCGCCCGCCAGCGGCCTGTTGAACCTGACGATCAACGGCGAGACCATCGACCTTGATCCCGCGGGCAGTTCGATGGGCATGAGGGTCACGCTCGACCGCGGCATCAACGCGATCACCATCCCCATCGCTCTGCCGCGTCCGGGGCCGATGAAGTTCGAGAGCGTCTTTACACCCGACGATGCCGCCGACGACGCGATCGTGCAGAACAACCGCTCGATGGCCGTGACATTCGTGCAGAGCGAAGGGCGTGTGCTGCTGCTCGCGCCCGATGAAGCGGAGTCGAGCGCCCTTCTCGATACGCTCGAACAATCGAAGATCGCTGTCGAGTTTCGCCTCCCCACCAACGCGCCCAAAGACCGCGGAGAGTGGGCGGGGTTTGACGCGGTGGTGATGGTCAACACCCCGGCCTATCAGTTCAGCGAACAACAGCAGGAAGACCTGAAGTCGTACGTTCACGACCTTGGCGGTGGTCTCCTGATGCTCGGCGGGCCGGATTCATTCGGCGCGGGCGGCTGGGTCGGCTCACCGCTCGCCGATGCGCTGCCGATCAAGCTTGAACCACCACAAAAGCGACAGATGCCCAAGGGCGCGCTCGTGTTGCTCATGCACTCGTGTGAGATGCCGCAGGGCAACTACTGGGGCAAGCAGGTGGGCCTTGCCGCGGTCAACACGCTCAGCCGATTGGACATGGCCGGCGTGCTCGAGTTCAGCCACACACGCGGCGATACATGGGTTCACCCGCTCGAACCTGTCGGGAACAAGGCGGCCATCAGCCGCGCCATCAACAGCCTGACCTACGGCGACATGCCCAGTTTCGACAACCTGATCAGCATGGCGATCAAAGATCTGCAAAAGGCGCAGGCGGGCATGCGCCACATCATCATCATCTCCGATGGTGACCCGCAGCTGCTTGATCGCTCGCTCCTCTCGACCTGCCGCGCGAGCAAGATCTCCATATCCACCGTGCTCGTCTGGCCGCACCAACGCGGCATGAGCACGCCCGACTGGCAGAAGATGAACGACATCGCCGTGCAGACCGGCGGGAAGTTTTATCCGATCATCGATGAAGGTGAGTTCGCCAAGCTGCCCGAGATCTTCATCAAAGAAGCACAAGTGGTGAAACGCTCGCTCATCTGGGAGGGCGACAGCTTTCAGCCAACCGTCGTCAGTACGATGAGCGAGCCGATGCGAGGCCTGGGCAACACCGTGCCACCGATCTCCGGCTACATCGTCGGCGCCGATCGCGAAGGGCTGAGCATCGTCACACTCCGCGGCAAGGAGAACGACCCGATACTCGCGCACTGGCAATATGGCCTTGGCAAGGCGGTCACGTTCACCAGCGACCTGGGCACGCGCTGGGCGCGGGCCTGGCCCGGCTCACCAAAGTTCAAGGCCTTCTGGGAGCAGCACGTTCGATGGGCCATGCGACCGGGTGGGAGCGCGGATGTGCGTGTGCTGACCGAAGACCTGGGTGATCGAACGCGCATCATCGTCGAAGCGCTCGACCCCAAGGGCGATCGCCTGAACTTCATGCGCTTCGTCGGGCGTGTCGTTGGCCCGGAGAACGCCGCGCAGAACGTCGAGCTTCGCCAGGAAGGCCCGGGCCGTTACACCGGCGAGATCGATACCAGCGTCTCGGGCGCGTACGTCATGAACTTCCGCTACCTCGCGCCGAGCGCCGAGGGTGTGCCCTCGCGCGAAGGGAACCTGCAGGCCGCGGTCACGCGCCCGTTCGCGGATGAGTATCGCACACTGCAAGATAACGCCGCGCTCGGCAAGCTGATCGCCGAGCGCACCGGCGGACGTGTCATCGACCCCAACCCGGCAAAGGCCGACTTGTGGTCGCGCGAGGGTTTGACGATGCCCATCGCGACGCGCTCCATCTGGTTGACGGTGGCGCTCAGTGCGATCGGGCTGTTTCTTGCCGATGTCGCGGCGCGGCGCGTGCGCATCGAACCCCGTGCCGTCATCGCGGCCGTTCGCCGCGGCTTTGGTCAGGGTCGGCGCGAGGCCGGCCAGCAAATGGCCTCGCTCAAGCAAGCGCGCGAGCGTGTGCGCGTCGGCCCCGGACAGAGCGGCGCCAACGAGGCTGACAAGGCCGTCGCCCGCGCTGCCGCTGGAAAGCCCAAGACCGATCAGGCAACATCGCGAGCCAAGTTCGAGGCGAGTGTGGATGAGTTGGTCAAGGGGAAGCGCAACGATGCGCTGCCAACGTTGATCGACAAGACCGAGAAGGCCAAGCCCGCGATAGCAGCGGATGCCGAAGCCAAGAAGAAGGATGATGAAGGCGGACTGGCGCGACTGAAGAAGGCTCGCAAGCGCGCGCAGGATGAGTTTGGTGATGAGTAGTCTCTCCGGTGTCAGGGCGAGTGGCCGCGGATGGGCCACGTATCGGTGGTCGTGACGATCTGAGCAGTGGGTTCATTCGATGCAAGGGAACTTCCATGGCGACAGCAACATTCAACGAAACCCAGACACCCGAGGCCGTGAAGGCGCAGTGCGAGGCGTTTCGCGCGACCTTCAAGCGTCTGAAGGATGAGATCGGCAAGGTGATCGTCGGGCATGGTGAGGTGGTCGATGCCACGCTCATCGCCCTCTTTGCGGGCGGCAACGTGCTGCTCGAAGGTGTGCCCGGCCTCGGCAAGACGCTGCTGGTGCGCACGCTCGCCGATTGTCTCACGCTGCCGTTCAACCGTGTGCAGTTCACGCCTGACCTGATGCCCGCCGACGTGATCGGCACCAACATCGTGATGGAAGACCCGGCGACGGGGCGACGCAAGTTCGAGTTTCAACGCGGGCCGATCTTTGCCCAGATCGTGCTGGCCGATGAGATCAACCGCGCAACCCCCAAGACGCAATCCGCCCTGCTCGAAGCAATGCAGGAGCGCAGCGTGACCGTCTCGGGCACGACCTACAAGCTCGACAAGCCGTTCTTTGTGCTGGCGACGCAGAACCCGATCGAACAGGAGGGCACCTACCCGCTCCCCGAAGCGCAGCTCGACCGCTTCATTTTCAAGATCACCGTTGGCTACTCACAGCTCGACGATCTGATGACGATCCTCGACCGCACGACCGGCTCCCACGCGCCCGAAGTGCAGAAGGTCATCGACGGGCCGCAGATTCTCGCGGCCCAGATGCTGATCCGCGATTGCATCGTGGCCCCGCACGTTAAGGAGTATGCCGCGAGGTTGGTGCTCGCCACGCACCCGCAGGGCGAGCACGCGCCCAACGTCACGAACAAGTACATCCGCTGCGGAGCCTCGCCCCGCGCAGCCCAGGCCTTGCTGCTCGGCGGCAAGGTGCGAGCGCTTACCGAGGGCCGCTTCCACGTCGGGTACAAGGACATTCAAGACACCGCCCTGCTCGCCCTGCGCCACCGCGTGATCGTGAACTTCGAGGCAGAAGCCGACCGCGTATCGCAGGACGACCTCGTCAATCAAATCGTCGCGGCTACACCGAAGGAACCGGTGAGGGGTGGGTGAGCAAGGAACGAGTCGAGGCGCAGAGAAGACGGAGGCCCAAACTCCGCTCAGTCCAGTCGGATTTATGAGCACTTTCCGACGAGCGATCATGGTTGAGCTTCGTCACATCGGCCTGAATGCTCGTGAACGGGCGCACCCATTCTTTACCGCATTGTTCCGATAGGAGAAGTGGTGGTCGATGTGCTGACGAATGAGCTTGTTGTCGTTGAGTTGAAGTCTGTCGACGAAGTGATCGACATACATATCGCTCAACTTTCAAGCTCCATGTGCCGTGGTGATTTTCCGATCTACCCGCTGATCAACTTTCGCGTTACGCATTACCGCAAAGGGATTCATCGCCGCGTCAACAGTCCATCAAGCCGCCTTTCCAACTCATCGCCCTTTGCGTGATCCTCCCTCTTCTCTGCGCCTCCGCCTTCCCCCTGCCCGCCCCATGCAACGCACCACCAATCCATCCCGCCCCAAGGGCCTTGAAGACCTGCTCACCCCCGAGCTTGTTTCGCGCCTTGGGCAGCTTGATATCTCTTCGCGACGGGTTTTCACCGGGAAGCTCAAGGGCGAGCGACGCAGCAAGCGTCGTGGCCAGAGCGTCGAGTTTGCCGATCACAGGCAATACGTCTACGGCGACGATCTGCGCTACATCGACTGGAACATTTTCGGACGGCTCGACCGACTTTTCCTCAAGCTCTTCATGGAAGAGGAAGACCTATCGCTGCACATCGTGATCGATTGCTCGGCAAGCGCGGATTGCGGCGAGCCCAACAAGTTTCTCTTCATGCAGCGGCTCGCGACCAGCCTCGGGTTCATCGGTCTGGTCAACCTCAACCGCGTGGCCGTCACCGCGATCGGCGAGAGGGTCATCGAAGGCGATTCCGGGCTCGATCTCGCCGCCGCCGAAACCACCGGCGTGATGTCCAATCTCCGCGACCTTCGCGGCAAGCGCCGCCTCACCGATCTTGTCCGCTACATGTGTACGCTCGAACCTGTCGGCTCGACCCAGTTCACCGATGCGTGCAAACGCGTCGCCATCACACGCCGCGGCAAGGGTGTGATGATCATTCTCTCGGACTTCTTCTACAAAGAGGGCTACGAGACCGGCCTGCGCATGCTCAAGGGCCACGGATACGACCTCTTTGCGATCCAGGTGCTCAGCCCGCAGGAAATGGAACCCAACATCGGCGGCGATCTCCGGCTCAAGGATGTCGAAGATGGGGACGCCGCCGAAGTTACCATCTCCGCGCCGCTCCTGAAGAAGTACAAGCAGATCCTCAACGCCTATTGCAACCGACTCCACGAGTTCTGCGCCCAACGCGACATCGTTCACATGACGGTCAAGACCGACATGGAAATGGATGTGCTGGTGATGGAGTACCTCAGACGCAGGGGGCTGCTGCGATAGATGATGACCAACTCGGAGCACGGGAAACTAGGGGAGACCATGGGAGCAGGAACGAAGGTTCGGAGCAGAACAATGTCAAGAAAGGCCATACCAATAAGAATGGAGCAACTTGACGGACCGGATATTGGTGGCAGCAATCGAATCGCCTTCGTGGCTCGGGCCGGAGAAGCTGGAACACATGCATGAAGAAGCCATGGCTGTTGAACTCAAGTCCATCGAACGGATTGATCCGATTCATCAGGCGCAACTGAAAGTCTGCGTTCGCTCAGCCGCTTCGACCATCGGCTTGCTCGCCAACTTCAAGCACCTCTGCCCTCGCGTGCGATCGTTGCCAGCTCTCTCTCCCATGATCTCTCGTTTCACCCATTCCTCTGAGTTCCTTCCGAAGGACAACCCATGACCTTTGCCACCCCACTCCTCGCCGCCATTGCCGCCGCCATCGCCATTCCGGCGCTCATCATTCTGTACTTCCTCAAGCTCCGTCGCCGCGATATGGAGATCTCGACCACGCTTCTCTGGAAGAAGGCTATTCAGGATCTGCAGGCCAACGCACCCTTCCAGAAGCTCCGCAAAAACATCCTGCTCTTCCTCCAGTTGCTCGTGCTCGCGCTGATCCTCTTTGCCATCGCCCAGCCCGAGTTCAAGGACAAGGGTCTCTCCAACGTGCGGCAGGTCATCCTCATCGATCGATCCGCCAGCATGTCGAGTCTCGATGGTGGCGAGGCGGGCCTTGCAAACCTTTCTTCTGAATCAGCAAGCAAAGAGTCACGACTCGAAGAGGCCAAGCGCCGCGCCGTCGCGATGGTCGATCAGATGAAAGAACCCGGCCTCTTTCAGGATAAAGCCGAAGAGGCGATGGTCATCACCTTCGACACTTCCGCCGAGGTGCGTCAGGCCTTCACCAGCAACAAGACCGCGCTCAAGGCCGCGATCAATGGCATCGACCCCACCGATGCACCCTCGGGCCTCGACCGCGCCATCACACTCGCCAAGGCCTACAGCGGCACCAAGAAGTTTGAAGATCAGGTTCAGGGAAGAGATACCCGCACACCCGGCCTCGGCTTTGTCCCCTCTTCTCCACCCGCCACCATCCACCTCTACAGCGACGGCCGCCTTCCCGATGCCGAGCGCGTGCAGACCGAGCCGACCGACAACGTCGTCTTCCATTCCATCGGTTCACCCGAAGCCCCAAACGTCGGCATCACCGGCCTGCGCGCCGAACGTTCCTTCGATAACGCCGGCAAAGTCTCGATCTTTGTCGGCCTGCAAACCACCTCCCGATCACCCCGGCAGATTCAAGTCGAACTCCTGCTCGACGACACCGTCGTCAAAGTCAGCGAAGTCGAGATCGCCGCGGCCACAATGTCCCTTCAAGACGATCCTTCCATCACAAGCACCGCGGGCACGGTCGTCGGACAACCCGATCCCGTGAAGCCCGAGGACATCTGGACCCCCGGCATCGGCGGCACCGTCTACAGCGTCGAACGCACCGAAGGCGGCATCGCCCGCGTCCGACTGAGCACCAAAGAGCCCGATGCGCTCGACGCCGACAATGTCGCCTTCCTCGTCATTCCCCCCGCGCGCCGACTCTCCGTCTGCCTTGTCTCCACCGGCAACATGTTCATCAAGTCCGCGCTCGACGGCATGAACCTCTCCAGGCTCGATGTGCTCAAGCCCGCCGACTTTCAGAACCTCCTCGACAACAACCGACTCGCCCAATATGACGTGCTCATCTTCGACCGCTGGCTCCCCGATGTGAAGTCCATCTCACTCGCCACGCCTCCCCCACCACCACCCGCCACAACTCCCTCATCCATCAACAACGTGCCGACACCCGCCGCACCACCGCCGCCCGCGCCGGTCGGCAAGAGCCCCGGACTGCCCCCCGGCCGTTCGCTCGTGCTCGGTGCGCTTCCCCCACCACCTCTCGGCGCTGTTGATGAAGGCGAGAGTGCGCAAACCTTCTTCGCGGCCAACTCGTGGGATCATCCCGCTCTGCGCATGGCCAACCTCGGAAAGGTCACGATCAACAAAGGCCGCAAGGTCCGAATCCTGCCCGACAGCTTCGCGAAAGACATCGCCACCACAACCGTCGGCCCGGGCATTCTCGAAATCACCGATGCCAGCACGCTCGCCCTCGTGGTCCCGTTTGATGTGACGGATTCCGATTGGCCCTTCGATCCCGGCTGGGTCCTCTTCCTCGTCAGCTCCACCATGTATCTGTCTGATGCCGCGATCGGCAGCGCCAACTCCGGCCTCATCGGAGATTCGGTTCACGTTGGCGATACGCTCAGCACCCGCCTTCCCGCCGGTGCAAGCGGCGCACGCATCACCCTTCCTGACAACCAGCGGATCTCACTCGAACCCGGCACCGATGGCTCCGTCGCCTTCGGCCCGGTCTCCAAATCCGGCATCTACACCGTCTCATGGGAGGGACAGGCCACCGCTGGCGATATAGAAGTCGATGGCCGCAACCGCCGACCGATCGCCGCCAACCTGCTCAGCCCCGAAGAATCCGACATCACCGCACGCAAGCAGCTCGCCATGGCCCGCGAGCTGATCAACGCACAGGAACAGAAGGAAGTTCAACTCGTGCGCAAGCTCTGGCCGTGGCTTCTGCTCGGCGCGCTCGCGTTCATCATGTTTGAATGGTGGATCTACAACCGCAAAGTCATGCTCTGATCACGCAGCAACGTCCGGCGATACGCTCATGGGCAACGCACCCCCGAATCTCCCGCCCACTCCGCCCTTTCCACCCCGCGACCACACCGCATGATCTATCTCTGGCTCGCCCTCGCCATCCTCTTTGAAGTCGGCTGGGCCATCTCCATGAAGCTCTCCATCGGCTTCACAAAGACCCCCTTCACCATCGCCACGATCATCATGTACCTGCTCAGCGTCGTCTTCCTCGCGCTCGCAACCAAGAAGATGGACATCGGAACCGCCTACGCGATCTGGGCCGGCGCGGGGGTCTCGCTCATCGCCATCCTCGGCATGACCTACTTCAAAGAACCCGTCAGTACGCTCAAGCTCGCCTCACTCGCGCTCGTCGTCGCGGGCATCATCGGTCTTTCAATCTCACGCGGCGGGCATTGATGCCTTCAGACCAACCACTCGCCCCCTCCCCACCACACACACACCATCACTCCTGCCGCACACGCAACACCTGCTCAGGTCCAGCTGCCGAACCAGACGCGGTGATCGCCTGACAACTGATCGCCCCTCCCCGTCCTCTGAACACAAGGTGGCAAGCCGTGTTGCCCGTGTCAAACCAGACCGCTTCGTACACCACCGGCGGGCTTGCATCATGCTCCGCCGCCACCACCCGAAACGCCTGTTGCGGGTTCGAGTCCATCGACCAACGCCGCGTATCGGCCGTGCTCTGCCATGAGGCTCCCGGCTCAACGCGATTCACAAACCCCTCGTGATTCGGCTTGCGCCCAAACACGCCGCGCGCCGGCATCGTCACTTCAACCTGAAGCGCTGCCGCCGACGTGTTGTCAATCGTGACATTCGCGGCCCGCTGCGATGAGCACGCACCAAGGCACCCGCACGCGATCAGGCCCAACGCTCCGACGCGGTTCAAAACGATCGTCATGTTCAGCCTCCAGATGGTCGCGAACGACACACTCAACACAAACCGTTCAAGCACCCGAATCAGTCACGGGTCTCACCGGCAACCCATCGTCCATCACCATGATCTGCGCCAACGGCTTTCGCCGAATGTCCGGCACTGCGCACTCCGTGCTCGGATACCCCACCGGCAACAGCAGATACGCACGCTCATGGGCCGGACGTTGCAGCACCTGCGTAAGAAACTTCATCGGGCTTGGTGTATGCGTCAGCGTCACCAGCCCCGCATGGTGAATCGCCGCGATCAGCAGCCCCACCGCAATCCCGACCGATTCGTTCGCGTAGTACACCTGCCCCCCATCATCCGTCTGCGCCAGTTTGAAGACCGCGATCAGCCACGGAGCCCTTTCAATAAAGGCTTTGTCCGGTGTCGTCTCCAATGGCGCAAGGTCCGCAAGCCACTCCGCGTTCGCTCTTCCCAAGTAAAACTCGCGTTCCTCCGCCTCCGCCGCCTCGCGAATCCGCGCTTTCACCCCGGGATCGGCCACGCACACAAACCGCCATGGCTGCTTGTTGGCACCACTCGGCGCGGTGCCCGCCGCACGAACCACCCACTCCATCGTCGCGCGGCTCACCGGCTGATCCGAAAAGAACCGAACGCTCCGCCGCTGCGCCATGACCTCATAGAACGCACGCGCCGCCTCTTCAGCAGGCATCCCCGGTCGAAACGGCCGGTACGCAATAAACGGATGTTCAGGCTGGTCAGTTGAACTTGGCATGGTGGTTTGATGCCCGAGTCGTGGCCGCGGCAGTGTACCGAGAGATGAATCCACCCGCACGGGCACACTGCATGATCTACGCTGCAAAGTGGCCAGGTGGCCAAGCGGCAGATGACAAGTCCAGAATACCAACGCCCCGCACCACGCACCCCTCGCCTACTCGGAATGAAGAGTTCCACCCCAAACATGCCGATAACACATCCATGAGTGCCCCGGTTCTACGCCCTCACCCTTCCACCCATCGTTCGGCGCGCTCATGGCTCCGCTTCGTCGGTATCAGCGTGCTCGGGTTCACCCTTTGCGCTGGCTCTTCCTTCGGCCAGCCGTTGCCCCCCTCCCCACTGTCTGCCCCCTCGCCCCCAAAGAGCGATGCGCCACGCCGCGTGCTCCGCCTCTTTGACTTTGACGATGCCAACAACCCCGACCCCGTCCCCATCCAATGGGAGCGCACCAGTCTCACCCCCGAGGGGCAGCCCCGAGCCGGGTTCCCCAAGTTCAATCTCGCCATACTCGACCGGAGCATTTCCAAATCCGGACAGATGTCCGTCAAACTACCAACCGCCGGCGGGTGTACCGCCCTGCGCCTCTTGCCGAGCGAAGTCCCGATCTTTGCTGATGCCGACTACGCCATCGCCGCGCAGGTCCGCACCGAAGGCCTCGAACACGCCCGCGCCTTCCTCACCGGACGGTTGCTCGATCAGGAGCTCAAACCCATCCCCGGTAGTGAGACCCGCAGTGAACCTGTCGCCGCCGGCGGGTTGTGGACATCCGTCAGCGTGCGTGTGCCCGGTCGCAAAGCCGGCGCGGCCTGGCTTCAGATCGATCTTGAACTCTTGCAAGAGCGACAGTTCACCAGCCCGCTCGCCGATGAGCCCGCCGCCAAGGCCCTCGCTCAGCACAAAATCTGGCGTGAAGATGTTCGCGGAGCCGCTTGGTTTGATGATGTCACTGTCCTGCAGATTCCCCAGGCAACGCTGACCACCACCTCTCCGAGCAACATCGTCGTCGGTGATGAACCACCAACACTCGTAATGACCGTGCGCGATCTCGGGGGCGATGCCCTCAAGGCCCGCGTGCGCGTCCGCGACCTGACCGGAAACATCGTTGCCGAACACCTTACCCCCATTGATCCGGGTGGTCGTCCCGTGAACTGGACCCCCGATCTTCCCGGCTATGGATGGTTCTCCGCACAGATGGATGTCATCATCGAGTCACGCACCAACGATCCACTCTCGCTTGAAACCGCCGTCTCTCGCGGCGAAACACGCTTCATCCACATCCCCGCACGGCGCACGCACACCACCGCACACACAACAGCCGCTGGCAAAACCTACCACCAGCCCGGCACCAGCTCGCCGCTCGATCCCGCCACAAGCACCGAACCCAGCAGGACTCCGCTCGATGACACCTCCCGGTTCGGCATCATCGCCGAACAGACCCCCGATGAACGCGTCGCTGACCTTCCCGAACTCCTCGACCGACTCGGCACCGGATTCGTCTATCTGCCCGCCTGGAACGACCACACGACCCTCGAATCCGCCGCCCCCTCGCTCGCACGGCGACGCGCGGCCATCGAAGCCCTCCTCCGCGCAGGTCAGGTGATCACCCTCTCGCTCGACGGCGTGCCCGCCGCGCTCGCGCGTGCGGCACGAATCCCCGCCGACGATGCCATCGCGCTTTCAACAGTTCCCACCAAAGAGTGGGTCGCCTACCTCTCCCCCACGCTCGACATCTTCGGCCAGCGCATCCTCCGCTACCAGATCGGCGGCCACGGCGATGACCATGCGTTCTGGAAGAAAAGCCTCGCGGCGGATCTCGCGACCCTCGAAACCGCATTGAGCGGCATGGTCCCCGGCCCGATGGTCTCGATTCCCTGGGTTGGCGATCGCGCGTGGTCACGCAACCTGTTCGCCGGTCGCGCTGGCAAAGACCAGAAGGGTGAGGGGACACACGCTCTGACCCTTGAGTTTCCTCTCGCGTTCCCACCTTCGGCCATCGCCGAGTTGATCGCCGACTTTCAAATGCCCGCCCCCTCCGATCATTCATCACCCTCGCTCCGCTCACCAGAGTTGACCGTCGTCCTCGACTTACCCTCCTCAACGCGGTTTGGAGGAGGGCGTGGATTGGCCAGTGTGACCGAGCTTGGACGGCGCGCTGTCGAGTATTGGCGCGTCTGCGCCGATGGCGCTTCGCCGCAAGCCCGCCTCGCCGTCAACCAGCCCTGGCGATGGAGCGATGATGCCTCATCACAGGTTTGGCCCAGCCCCGAGGCCGCAGCCTTTGTCACGCTTATGGATCGTCTCAGTGGCAGGCGGATCGTCGGCGAACTCCGCTCAACACCCGGCGTGAAGTGCTACGTCCTCGCCGCGAAAAACGCTGCGCTCGGCACGCTTGAGCGCGGCGCACTCGTCGCATGGAACGAGTCTGCCGATCCCTCAAAGTCCGTGGTGGAGGCCGCCTCCATCGGCTCCGAGCTGACCGTCATCGACATCTTCGGCAACCCGCTTCCGCTCGCCAGCAGTCTCGGCGGCGCATCCGCGGGCGGCGCAAGCCCGCTCGTCAGCGTGCCGGTCACCGAATCGCCCATCTTCATCGAAGGTATTGACCCCTACCTTGCGCTTTTCGCGGCGAGTTTCCGGCTTGATCCCTCCTTCATGCCCGCCGTCGTTCGCGAGCACGAACACCGCATCACCCTCACCAACCCCTGGCCGCTCCGCATCACCGGAAAGCTCCAGCTCAAGGAAGATACCGAGAGAAGCCCGAAGGCCACCCGCACCGTCATGGATGAGTGGCGCGTCTCGCCCAGCGGCATCATCGACTTCGATATCGGCCCTGGTCAAACACTCAGCGTTCCCGTCACGCTCTCGTTCGGACCCGGACAGCTCGCCGGCACCAAAGACTTTGTCATCGTGGCCCGCGCGATGGCCGACCGCGCGTACCCACCCGTCCGGCTCAAAGCCTCCATCGAAGTCGGCCTCGAAGACATTGAGCTCGAACCCGAGATCCAGCCCAGCGGGCCAAACAACCTCAACGATGTCGTGGTCGTTGCCGCCGTGACCAACAAGGGCTCCCGCCACCGCACCTTCCGCCTCGAAACCGCGGCCAAAAACATGCCGAGCCAGCAGTTGCAAATCAGCGATCTTCCACCGGGACAAACGGTCCTCCGTCGCTTCCTCCTCAAAGATGCGGCCAAGTCGCTCTCCGGCCGGCGCGTGGTCATCAGCCTTTCCGACCTTGAAGAGGCCCAACGACTGAACAAAGCCGTGATGGTGCCCTGAGGCTGTCCATTGCCGATTTCGACCTGAATAAACCCACACACCTGATTCAGGCCGATCGATTCGTTTACTCTGTCCGCAACGATCTACAGTCGCTCGATCAATCCGAATGTCGCGCCATGAACTTACCCGAGCCGTGGCCGCTCGCCGCACTGGATATTTGCTTGCACCAAATCCTCTTCAACCTGCACGGCCACAACCACTGGGCCACCCGCACGCTTCTCGAAAGATGTGCAGAGATCTCGCCAGAACAGTTGGACCAGGAGTTCGAGATCGGCCTCGGTAGCCTTCGCAAAACCATGACCCACATCGTCGGGGCCATGCTGCGTTGGTCCGAGCGCATCGCCGGTACCACGCTCTCTACCAGCATCGAAGACGACGGCCTCCGCCGCGAACCCGCCGAGTTGATCCGACTTCTCGAAATCGCATCGCGCGATCTCGGTACGCTTGCCGAGGCCATCGAGCGCGAGGGAGCGTGGGACGACAAAGTTCGCTTTCATCTGCCCGATGGCCTCACGCACCACTTCACCAAGGGCGCGGCCATGGCGCACGTGCTCACCCACGGCATGCATCACCGCGCTCAGGCGATGAACATCCGCAGGCGACTGGCGCTCCCTGCTCTTGGGCTTGATCTCGATGTTGTCGAGTGGGAAGCTGTTCGGACAGGTCTCATCAAGTGATGAAGCTGATGTGTTGGACGATTGATCCCGCCAGACTCGCGCCTCGCTCGGTCTTCCGAATCGGCCTGCACCGCGGCCAGATCTCCGACCTGCGCCGCGCCTTCGGAATGCCCTCTGTCTTCAACTGAAGTCGCTGAGCACGCACCGCACAACACCCACAATGCGCGGGCCGATCAGCGCGGCCTAGGCCTTCTTCTTCATGTACAAATGCACCGCCTGCGAGCCGTACGTGTGCGTCTCCGGACCCACAGCGTTCTCGAAGCTCAGCTTCACATCGTGCGGCACAATCTCATAGTCGCGCGTCCCCTCGCGCTGCTCTTCCCACGCATCAAGCGCGGCCGCGCTCTCACGCTCAATCTCATCAACATCCACCGCATCGCCGATCCATTCCTTCTCATCATCCTTGTCGTCCGCTTTGTTCAGCGCGCCGGGGTGCTTGCGCTCGTTCAAGCGCGCCTCCTTCTCTTCGGCCATGCCCACCAGCGGAGATCGCCACTCGCGCCGACCATCGGCATGAATGACCTCTTCATGCTGAAAGGGCCAGGGTGTCCGCAGCACGGCAAACCCATCGTCACTCAACAGATCAATGACCCGCGAGAACTGCCGCGCCACGCGCTCCCAGTCTTTCGGATCAAGCACAAGCGGATACGGCGGGTCAAAGAACGCCAGGTTCACCGGGCGCGGCGCACGCGTCAGGGTCGCCGGGCCAAGCACATCCGACTTCACAACCTCGCACTCATCGCCGCACCCGAGCATCTCGATGTTCCGCTCGAGGATCTCGATTATTTTCCGATCGCGCTCGACAAACACACACCGCGCCGCGCCCCGGCTCAGGGACTCAAGCCCGATCGCGCCGGTTCCCGCGAAGCAATCAAGCACGTTCGCGCCCTCGCAGTTCCCGTGCAACAGCCCGAAAAGCGATGTCTTGACCCGATCAGGAATCGGGCGCGTCGTCATCGCGTCCTTGGGCGTGTGAAGTTGTCTTGACCGGAACCGGCCTGAGATGATGCGCATGGGTGCGCAGCAAAGCACACAAACCTCAACCAGTCAACCCCCCGACCATCCTCCCCTTCACATCATCAACTCAACCGAACGCTCAGACCCCCACCTCGCGCCCGATCTCATACCGGTGCAGCTTGGGCGCGGCCACCCCTGTCACCACGCGCCACAGCGGGTCCTCACCATCGTCGCTCCACCACGCGCTGAACTGTCCCCGTGGGTCTTCGGCATACACATCCAGCGCCGCCCCGCCCACAAAGATCGCCCGCTGAAGCAGCAACAGGTCCTCGCTCACGTATTCCGACTCCGCCGCCACACCCGTGATCGCATCCACCAGCCGACCAAACAACTGCGCATCACGGCGAAGCAGGACATCGGCATCCAACCACAAATAAAACCGCTGCTTGATCGGCTCCGACCCTTTCGGGGTCAACCGGCGCCTGAGCGACCCAACAACACCCGGCGGAGTATCAATCGCCCGGTCAATGCGTTCAAAGCCCAACGATCTCTCGAGCGCGCTGCAGAACGACGAAAGGTCCGTGATCTTCGACCCTTCAAACACGCACACCTGCGTGTCATTCAGCCCGGCCAAGTGCCAAGCCAAATCAACACCAAACTTCCGCCGCCGATCGCGCGATGCCGACCACGCGCACAAGTGGTGCTCTTCAAGCAACTGCAACGCCTGCACCTGCCACGGAACGACTTCAACTGCCCGCCCGGTGATCGACCTGGTGCTCTTCATGGTGACCCGTCTGTCCTAAAGGACATGGGCACCCTTTCCCCGAACCTTGCCTTCGCCACCAACCTTCACCCTTCTGTACAGAGACATCAGCGGAACGGCTGCTGATCTGTCCCGTGAATCGGGGTGTCTTCTTCCAAGTTCCTCATCAACTCTGTACGCTAAAGTTCGGCTAAGCAAGCTCAAGATACGTACAAGATACAAGATTTAATATCCAAACGAATACCGTTAATGAACATAAGTTCATTCCCACCATAACCTTAAGTTCTGATCTGAGACGAAGGCTTTATCACTCAGACGCGGTGTCCGCATCCCCGCGAACCACCCTGGATGAGGTATCCATCACATCCACCTTGGTCCCTCGAAACGCGCTGTAGCTCACGCGCGCGCCGGCGCTGGTGGTAAACCCGCCCGACCGATCTGGGCTTCTCATCAGCGTCTCAACCCCTTCCCCGCCCACCAGTCCAAGCTCCACGCTCCCATGGTCAACCCGCACCGATGGCCGCTGAGCCATGGCAGGTCCACTCGCCGCCGCCTCCTCAACCCTCACGCGGCTGAGCCTGCCGACTCGAACCTCAACACGACCCCCAACGCTCTCAACCTCAACCACCACCTCGGTATTCAAACCTGTGCGAATCTCGAATCGACCTTCCGCGCTCGCCCCCGGCTCGGCGGTTCGCCAGACCTCGACCCCATCACCGAGCGCGCGCCACTGAACACCCGCCGCATCGCCCTCAACCCGCGCGATGGCGACACGGGCGTTCTGCCACGTATACACCGGTTGGGCCTTTCCGCCCGCCCGGCCAGCAGGCGCACGCAGCACCACAAGACTCGCCGGGGTGGAGGCCACATCGTCGGCGGCAACCTTTGGCAGGTCGATCGGTGTTTTGTCTGACTCAGGCTTCTGGGGCGCAGGCTCTGGCGCGCTCGGAACTTGCGGTACAGTGGGCTTTGTCGCTGGCTGGGCTTCAGGCTTCGCCACCTCCGCACCTTTCGGTGCCATTCGCGGCCCAGCATCCGGGTTCACCGGCGCGGGCGCTGGTTTGATGAGACGACCGGTGGTTCCATCCTTCCCCTCTTCGCTGGGGCCGGTGGGCGTTGGCATCGGTGGCGTCACCATCCCCGGCTTGACCTCCGTCGCCGGGGCTTTCATCGGCGCGGCGAACTTTTCCGGGGGCGGATCACCCGGCAAAACCTGGCCCGGACGACGGTCCATCGCCTGCTTGGCAAGATCGATCACCGGTTGCTTCACGGGCTTGCCGCGCCTGACGGGCTTGCCCGGCTGCCTGGATGTTGTTCCTGCTGGTTGCGCGGGCATGGCCTGGGCCGCCCCCACCAGACCCAGCACCACCACCATGGCCAACCGCGTGTGCTTGCTCATGACTCTCTCCAACATTTGACATCGGGCCGCTTGCCCAAGATGCGCGAGGTGTGTGCGGCATGGCCGCGTGGTTCGGGGAGCTGATACGTGTTCACTTTACAGGCTTTGCGGGCCGCTTCAACGGTTTGCCAGGAACCCAAATGGTGGGCTTTTCAGCCGCGGGGGAGGGCGCAGCGGCCACCGGTTCACGCACGACCGCTGTCGGCTTACGCTCAACAGGCGCGGGCTCGGGCTTTGTCGGAGGAGGCACAACCTTCGCAACCTCCGCAACCGGACGGGGAGGGGTGGGAGGCGTGGGAGGGGTCGGAAGGGTGGGAGGGGTTGGCGCTCCGATCGCAGCCACCGGCAGGGGCTCGGGGCGCGCTTGTGCAGCCCGACGACCGATCGCGGCCACTTCGTCTGAAGTTGCGCCTGCTCCCGCAACCTTCGGGTTGCGGACGCGCTCTTCACGCGCGGTTCCGATCAGCGTGACAAACTGCGCACCGGTCAGGCCCTGATAGGCCTTGGCCTGGGCTGGCAACCAACCCCGCGTTACCAGCCGCGAGACGGCCCGCTCCTGCGAGAGGCCATCACCCACGCGCGGGCCATCAACGATCCGCACGAGCATCTTTGAGACATCTCCGATCGTGACCGCCTCGTGAGATGGACGGTCAAAGCCGGGGTCGATGATCGCCAGCCGTTCGGCCCGCGCCACACGCCCGGCATATTCCGGCGCGCTCGGACCGCCCACCAGCAGCAACCCGGCGTGTACCGCATCGTCATGGCAGACCAGCTTTTGCACGCTGAGCCGGTCGAAGAACTCAAGATCGGCCGCGGCACCACCGACGGCAAGATCAGCCGGCGCGCCACTTTCACCTTCGACGACCGAAGATTCGAGCATGGGGCGACGGATGGTCTCTGAAGCACACCCACCCACTCCGCCAGAGAGTCCTGCCAGACCACCGAGCGCCACCGCCAGGGTCATGTGCCGCAAAGATCGCATCACGCGCCAATCCTCCAAGTCGTATCGACCCAACCAGTGTCCCACGAACGTCGCATGACCGTAGTTGATGCGATCAGGCACGAACAGTCAACCAACCGACAAGCTTAGGGGTCTGCCAGGCGGATGTTGACCCCCGTCATAGGCAGCACCGAGCGCAATCGTGTGAAACTCAATCCTCCGGCGCAGGTATGCCCGATCACTCTTTGATGGAGATGTGCATGACCATTCGCAGCGCGTTCAGAGGTGTGCCGATCATCGTTGCCGGCCTCTGTCTGCTGACGCTCGCGGCGTGTTCCGAGCCCGAGCCGGTTCGGCTTGAGAAGATCTACACCCTCAGCTCAACCAACCCGACGGGCGGGCAGGCGGAGATCGTCCGGCAATGGACCGCTGGTGAGCTGACCATGCAGGGCGCGCTCATGCTGGCCCACGAACGGCTTGATGAACGCAACGATGCGCCAAGCACCGCCTTCGCCTACGCCGTGCTGTGCGCCATCACCGAGCTTGAAGGGCCGATCACCAAGAAGGAAGTCAACGAGTTTTTCTGGATGCGCACCGGAACCCTTGCGGGCAAAGGTGCGGCCGTGGCGTGGAAGCTGGGCGACAGGCCCGGCGCGCGATTGATCGTGATGGCCGGGCCGCGACGCTGGCAGACCGATGACTACTGGATGCGCAACCCCGGCCACGATGCGCTGGCCTCGTACATCCTGCAGGCGAGCGGCGAGAAGGTCGAAGCCCTCAACCGCCTGCGCCAAAGGCCCGACCTCGCGCCCGAAGCGCAGAAGGCCTACGACGACATCGCGGCCGCCAAGTGATCCTTCGTCGGTGAGATCGACGTTCTTGTCGATGACGGCCCTGGCACCGCGGAGAGACGGTAAAACCTCTTTGTTCAATCCCAACCGCAACGAGCTTACGGGCAACCCGCGAAGTAGGCCGCGAGGAAGTCGAAGATGTCCTGCACACTCACAGTGCCGCTGTTGTTGAAATCGGCCCCGCAGACCTGCACGGTCAGGTTGATGTCGGCGGAAGTTGCTGAGCCACAGACGTTGGTGGCGGTGCATGAGTACGCACCGGCATCGGTCCAGTTGGGTCCGGTGCCCGGGTCGTAGATCGAGTTGATGGTGAGCGTGGTGGTGGTCGCACCGGAGAAATGGCCGTTGTTCGCGAGGGCCACACCATTGCGCTTCCATTGATAGGTCGGCGTGCCAACCGCGGTGACATTGACGGTGAAGGTCGCAGGCTGGCCAACATATTCAGAGAACGAGGGAGTCATAACCACGAGGTTGGGAATGGTGCAGGAACAGGTGCTGGTCTCGGCCTGATCGCCCGAGAGTGGTGTCGCGTATTGCAGGAATCCAAGCCCGATCTGGTCGAACCCGTCATAGATGCCAGCATCGATCTGCGACGGAATGCTCGTGCCCCACCAGTTGTTTGGGGCGTTGAGCGTTGTGCCGGTCGCCATCACCACGTTGAAGTTGTCGTTCTGATAAATATCGTTGCACTGCATCGAGTTCAGGTAGGGTGTTGTGATGCGCACGCCCGTCTGGTTGTTGATGATCGTGCAACGCTCGATCGTCACCACGTTCTCAAGGGCGAGGATGTTGTCGTGAAAGTAACAGCGATACGCGGCCATGCCGTTGCCATTGGGCGAACTGACGGCCACCTGATGCCCATCAAACTCGCAGTCTTCCAGCGTGATGCTCTCACTGAACTGAAACCCGTACGTGTTACCTACGAACCGGCAGTTGCTGTAGTGTTGATAACCCTGGCCCGCGGCGTAGACATTGCCCTGGAAATAGGTGTTGAGGATCTGCGCAGTCGGGATCGTGTATCCCGAGATGCCGTTCTGATTGCCGACGTACTCGCTGTGATTTACCAACAGAGGCGGGTTGAACGGGCTGCCGCAGCAGGTGAGGCTTGTGCCGTTGTTCAGCGTGGTGAACTTTCCGTAATCCACCCGGAACTCTCCACCCTGCACGCGCACACCCTCGCCACGATTGACATTGTTCTGCGAATAGAATCGGATGTAGTTGGAAATGGTTCCGATCGCGTGAATCTGCCCACCCTCAGCCACCAGCGTGGTGTTTGGTGCAAAGACCACATCCACACCCGGATCGATCGTGAGCAGCGCGCCGGTCAGAACGCGCACATCGCACGTCAGCAGGTATGGGCTGTTGGCGATGTTCCACGTCGTGTTGACGGTGATCGGGCCGCAGACATTGGTCGCCATCGCGGGCGCGGCCAGAGCACACGTGAACGCAGCGGCCAATACACTCGTTGAAAAACGCATCGACATCCTCCTGGTGGTCACGCCGATCGCGGACCTGCAACAACGCATCTGAAACGCACAGACTCGATACTCAAGCGTACCACGGAGATGGTCGCTGACACGTGCCGGTGACAATAACAAACAATTGGTGATGCGACAGGACGGGAAGGCTACCCAGCTTCACAGGAAGGGCATGGGTATGTGGTGCGATGGCGGTTGGATAACGGGTGCGGGGTGGGATCATCAGGTGGACACATCGCCAGGGATGGCGGAGCCACGTGCGTCTTGCATGCCTTCCTGATCATCGACCCATGGCAGAAGCAGAAGGCCCGCAAGGAAGAACCCGCACAACACGAAGAGCGAAGTGCTGCGCCCGATGTGCCCGCTCACCAGTCCGAAGCAGACCGGCCCCACCACGCCCGCAAACTTGTAGACCATGCCCCAAAGCCCGAAGAACGCGCCCGACTTCGCGACGGGTGTAAACGCACCGATCAAGGCGCGGCTGCCGGTGCCGATGCCCCCGAGCGCAAGCCCGAGCGCGCCCGCAAGGGGCCAGATGGCCAGCCGCATCGTCTCGCTCGCGACGGCCGAACTTGAACGCGAGAGCAACGCCATGGCGAGCGTGCTGACCACCCACACGATGAGCACGATGGTGATGAGCCGCTTGTGACCGATGCGGTCTTGAAAGACCGCCGCGCCCGCCGCGGCCGCGCCAGCGGTTGCGGCCATGACAAGGGCCATGAGCGTGAGTTCGCCGATCTTGAACCCGAAGCTGTCGCCGATCGAGCCAAGAAAGAAGATGACGGTGTTGGTGCCCAGGCTGTAGACAAAGAAGACGGCGAGGAAGCGGACCAACTGCCTGTAGCGTCTGACATCGCGGATGGTCTGTCGCAGGCCGCGGACGCTGTCGGTGGTGATTGCGGCGAGCGAGTGCTGGCGCGGATCGCGCGTGATGGTGGCGGGCGGTTGTCGCTCGTGAAGCAGAACCATGGCGGGAATCATGCCCCCGAGGAACCACGCGCCGGCAAGAACGAAGATCCATCGCCACTGGTGCGGGTCGGTGGCGTTGAAGCCCCAGATCACGATCGCGGTGATGCCGAGCAAGAGGAGCGCGCCGATATACGACATCGTCCAGCCGATGGCGCTGACCTTGCCCACCGTCTGCGGGGTCGAGAGTTCGGGCAGGAACGAGCCGAGGAAGTTTTCACCAAGCCCGACAAGCAGCTTGGCCGTGATGTAGAGGGCGGCGGTCTGCCAGACCATGCCCGGTTCCATCAGGGCGAGGGCGCACGTAAGCGGCACAGCGCCCAGCCCGGTGGCGATCAGGAGTGGTTTCTTCCACGATCGTGCATCGGCGAGCGCGCCGAGAATCGGTGAGAGGATCACCACCAGAAGCATCGCCGCACCGACCATCGGCCCCCAGAGGGCGACGCCCTTCTCGGGCGTGGGCGCGACCACGTTCTTGAAATAGATCACGAGCAACAACGTATCAACGAGAAGTTGAAACGACTGATTGGCAAGATCGTACATGCCCCAAGCCCAAACCTCGCGTCCGCGGGGAAGGTTCGCGAACGGGTTGAGGCGGCGTGGGATCATCCGACGAGCATAAGCCGCGGCCCGCGAGCGAGCGCGAAATCAGGCGTGGGTCGAGGGCTTTGCGGTGGCGGTGGCACTGGTGTTGATGACGGGCTTGCCCACGAGGATGGCCGCCGGATCAACATGCCCGAGTGCACGGGCCACGAGTTCGCCGCGACTCTTGGCGTTGAGCTTGCGGTGCAGACTTTTGACGTGATCGTGGACGGTGTGCGGGCTGCGTTCGAGTTTGGTGGCGATGGTGCGGACACTCTCGCCGAGCAGAAGGTGTTGAAGAATGATCTGCTCGCGCGCGGTGAGCCACTGCGCGCCATCGGAGGTATCAGGCCCAATAGCCATGACCGCGCGCCGCGCGAGCGACGGAATCACGGCTTCGAGTGCCGCCGCATCGCTTTCAAGCTGGCCGGAGGCGGGACCGGTAAGCCCGATCTCGATCACAAGAATGCGTCGATCATTGCCGATGCCCGTGGCACCGAGCAAGATGCCCGAAAGCTTCAGTCCATCCCACCGGCGGAGCAGCCCGGCGGGTGCCGAAGCCCCGGGGTTGCTTCGATCAATCATCGTGACTTTGGCCGCGGCGATGGCGAGCGTACCCGGCCCCCAGGCAAGTTCACGCGCCTGGTGCATCGAAGTCTTGACACGCATCAGCATCGCATCGTTCGGATCAAGGCTGACCACACTCGTGGAGGATTGCGACCGACCAACGGTGGTGGTGACTTCGGCCGCATAACACCCGGCGACACCCGTTGCCTCGGTGCGCAGAATCACGCCGTGCTCATCAACCTGACCGACAAGCACAACAGTAACGGCAGGTTTATCGGGAGGAAGAAGTGCGGCGGCGGCGCGATCACACCAATCCTGCGTCGCGACTGCGGGGAGCGCGCAGACCTTCTCGGTCATCCGTACTGCGGCTCGAAGAGCCTGCTGAGCTTCCTTGACCAGCATATTCATCGCCACACCTCCGGAGCCACCTTGGAGCGTGGCGCGGATGAAAGTTGGGCTCCTGGCAAGACCCTGGCCGGAACGCGGGAGTTACAGAATGCGGACATCACTGGAGAAGTAGAATACCCGACATGACCCCTGGAAAGACACCCCGAACTGGCGATATCCCACGTTTCGGTGTTGGAAAGAATGAATGGCGACTGTCGGGGAGGGTTGGGCGGTCTGATCCCCCAAAGATGTGAGGCACTGGCAGAGGGAACGGAGTATTGTCGGCTGGAAGGGAGAGGGTTCTGCAAGGTGCGTGCGAGTTGCGCAAAGGAGCAGGGAACAAATTTGCAGGATACCTCACGCAAGTCGTTTGATGACAGGTACTTACGCCAATCGCTCGTCGCGAGGCGCACCGAAGGCTGATCCACGCTACGCTTAGGCTCCGAGGTCTCGGTTTGGAGTGACGGATAGCGCGCGAGGCGAGCAAGACCCGGCGACTTCGTCACGGCAAGGCCCACGGTCATCCCCTAGAAAACAGTGAGTCACGGATGTCAGCACGCACGACCGATACCAATCTTCATCCTAACATGGCAGAGCGGGGAAGTCAAGTTATCCCCAAAGATCCCCCATTTGGTGGAAGTGATGCTGAGGCGAAGATTGTTATTCTGGGCGCTGGACCCACCGGTCTAGGGGCTGGGTACCGGCTCAAAGAGCTTGGCTATTCAAACTTTGCGATCTTCGATCGTCACCCATATATCGGGGGGCTGGCGCACAGCTTTGTGGACCCGCAAGGGTTCACGTGGGATATCGGCGGGCACGTGATGTTCAGTCACTACACGTACTACGACGAAGTTTTTCAGAAGCTGATGGGTGATGAGTTCACGCTGAACAACCGGGAGAGTTGGGTGCGGATGTTCGACACATGGGTTCCGTACCCGTTTCAGAACAACATTCGATACCTGCCGCGAGATGCGGCGTATGAGTGCATGTCGGGATTGATCAAGGCTCAGACGGGGAAGGGGAAGGTTTCATCGCCGGGCGCGGCGAAGAACTTTGGCGAGTTTATCGACGCGGTTTTTGGCGAGGGGATCGCCAAGCACTTCATGCGTCCGTACAACTTCAAGGTGTGGGCGCACCCGCCCGAGATGATGAACAAGCAGTGGATCGGAGAGCGGGTGGCGGTGCTTGATATTGATCGCGCGCTGAAGAACGTGATGCTGGGTCAGGATGACTTCGGGTGGGGACCAAACAACCAGTTCAAGTTTCCGCTGCACGGTGGCACGGGCGAGTTTTACAGACGGTTCGAGCGCGTGCTGGGCGGTCATGTTCGGTTGAACATGACCGTGGAGAGGATCGACCTTGATCGGAAGATCATCCACTTTGCGGATGGCGCGAGCGAGGGGTATGACATCCTGATCAGTGCGCTGCCGCTGGATGTGCTGTGCGTCGAGCTGTTGAAGGAAGAGAGGCAGCAAGGCAAGGAGGCATCAAGGCATCGAGGGTTGAAAGAGATTGCCGGTCTTGCGGGGAAGCTGAGGCACTCTTCGGGGTACATGGTGGGGATCGGGCTAAAGAGCCGCGCGGCGGGCGCGGGGACACCGGATACGAAGAGTTGGATGTACTTTCCTGAAGAGAACTGCCCGTTCTATCGCGTGACGTACCTCTCGAACTATTCACCGAACATGACGCCCGACAAGGACAACTGCTACTCGCTGCTCTGCGAAGTGAGCGAGAGCGCGTTCAAGGCTACACCGGGGCAGGATGGGAAGAATGCGGATGCAGTGATTGAACAGTGCATCATCGGGCTGGAGAATGCCGGGCTGCTCGGGAAGGGGGAGCGGGCGAACATCATCAGTCGCTGGTGTTACTACGCCGACTATTCGTACCCGACACCGACGGTTGATCGTGACGAGATTTTGACGGATGTGATTCCGTGGCTTGAGGCGCGGGACATCTATTCGCGCGGGCGTTTCGGGATGTGGAAGTATGAGGTGAGCAACACTGACCACACGTTGATGCAGGGTGTGGAGCTTGTGAACCGTCTGCTGCTGGGTGAGGCGGAGCACACGATCGGGATGGTGTACACCGTGACGGAAGATGGGCGCGAGGCGGCGCTGCACGAGCGGAGCATGCACGCGGGGAGCGGCGAGAAGCGCGGCGGGCCGACGATTGTGGTGCGCACGCGGAGCGTGGGCGACATTCACGAGGCGGATGTTTCGGAAGAAGAACTGGGTGTGACGCAGCGGCGCGGGTGAGGACTTAGCTGGACTTGGCTTCGAGCTCTTCCCAGCGAGCGTACAGCGCCGCGACGGAGGCCTGGGCCGCGCCGAGGTTGGCGCAGGCCTCGGCCATTTTTTCGTGATCGAGAGCGACGGCGGGGTCGGCGAGTTTGGACTCGGCATCGGCGGCGAGCTTCTCGGCATCGTGAATGCGCTTCTCGATGGTGTCGAGCTCTCGCTGGTCGTTGTAGTTGAGTTTTTTGCGAGCGGGCGCGTTGGGAGCAGCGACGGGGGTTGCCGGTGTGGCGGCCTTCTTTATGGCGGCGATGCGCGCGGACTCGGCGGCGGCGTGCGCGGCGAGGGCCTGATCGATGCTGGCGTAGAGGCCGGAGTTGCCGCGACCATCGAGGGCGAGGATGTCGGTGGCGAGGCGGTCGAGCATGGCGCGATCGTGGGTGACAAGGACGAGCGCGCCGGGAAAGTCTTCGAGGGCTTCTTCGAGAACTTCGAGCGTTGGGATATCGAGGTCGTTGGTCGGCTCGTCAAGCACGAGGACATCGGCGGGTTCGAGCATGATTCGTGCGATGTGGATGCGGGCCAGCTCACCGCCCGACAGCGAGCCGACGGGCTGATCGAGCTGATCGTCGCGAAAAAGGAAGCGGCGCGACCACGCGGTGATGTGCATGGATTGGCCACGGAAGCGGACGGCATCGCTGACGGGGCAGAGGGCTTCGCTCAGCTTGGTGGTCGGGTCAAAGTCTTTGCGGTGCTGGCTGAAGACGACGATGCGAGGGGGTGGTTCGGATTTGCGGACCTCGCCATGGTCTGTCGCAAGCTCACCAGTGAGGACGCGGATGAGGGTGGTTTTGCCGCTGCCGTTGGGGCCGAGCAGGCCGAGGCAATCGCCGACGCCGAGCGAGATGTTGACATCGCTGAAGAGCTTGCGATCGCCGAACGCCTTGGCGATGTTGACCGCGCTGATGAGCTTGCGGGTCTTGCGACCGGTGGCGGTGAAATCGACACGGGCCGCGCCCCCGGCGGCGGCGGTGTTGCGGCTCTTGATTTCAGCGAGTTCATCGATGCGGTCGTAGCCCGATTCGGCACGGGCTTTGGACTTGGTGCGGCGGGCCTGCGGGCCGCGTGCGAGCCAGGCGATGTCTTTGCGGACCTGATTGGCCAGGGCCTGCTCGGCGCGGGCCTGTCCGGAGAGGAACTCATCTTTGCGGCGAAGAAACTCGGTGTAGTTGCCATCGACACTGAGCGTGCCCTGTGGATAGGCGAGGCTGAGCTCGACGACGCGCGTGGCGACGCTTTCGAGGAACGCGCGGTCGTGGGTGACAAAGACCGAGGTGAACGAGGCGTTGGAGGTGGGCGGGTGCTTGAGGAGATCATCGAGCCAGTCAATGCCGTCGAGATCGAGGTGGTTGGTGGGCTCATCAAGCAGGAGCAGATCTGGCTCACCGGCACAAGTAGCCAGCCCGCGGGCGATCGAGAGTCGCTTCTTCCAACCGCCGGAAAGTGCGTTGGCGAGCGCGGTGATGTGGTTGTCATCAAAGCCGATGCGCCCGAGGATGATGTCGGCTTGAAGCTCGGCCTCATGAAGATCGTGCATGAAGCCGCCCTTGAGCGCGGCATCGGTGACGACGGCGTGCGAGGTGGCGGGCTGGCCGTTGATGGTTGCGGGAAAGTCGTCTTGCTGAGGAACGTAGACGACCCGCAGACCTTTGGCGGCGCTGAGGGTGCCATCATCGGGCAGCTCGTGGCCGGCAAGGATTTTGAGGAGGGTGCTTTTGCCCGCGCCATTGGGACCGATGAAGCCAACGCGCTCGCCTTCGGCGATGCTGAGGGCGACTCCGGTGAAAAGGGTCTGGAGGCCGTGGGTCTTGGTGATGCGTTGGGCGGTGAGGAGCAAGGGAGGGGAGGGTACGCGCGAAATACGAAGCACCACGGATAAACATGGATGGACACCGCTCGGATTCAAACAAGATTCTGAGGGCTCGCATCACCACCCACGGGCTCGACCGCGGGTGGTGGCATCCGAAGGATCAGCTGCACCCACACTGATTCGGTTCAGCGTTGATGAAAGCTGGACATCGCACACGAACGGTGGATCGGGTGAAGCGGGGGGAGCAATGTTGACTCAGCTCGCTTTGCGGCGGGTCTGGCCGCCGCGGCGATCGGGGAGGAACTGGATAGATTGGATCATGAACACGTCAACGATCTCAAGAGCATCGGGCTCATCGTAGATCGCGACGATTCGACCACCAGGCGAGATGAGTGCAAGTTCGGGGTGTGCAATTTCGAGTGATCTTCCGCCGCCCAGATGGATTCGGGAGGGCCGGAATGGGACGGCTTTGAGCGTGCGCCCGGGTTTTTCGCTGGTCACGATTTATTCTTCCAGATACGTGTACCCATCTAGGCCGCTTTCGTAGAAGGCCAGCAGGCTCTTGCCCTCGGCGACGGTCACGCGGTTGGCCTTGATGGCACGCTCGATATCGCGTCGGACAGCGCGGCGCATGTCCTGGTCGTCGAACTGCACGTAGCTCAAGACTTCTTTGACGGTGTCACCCTCGATGACCTCATCTATGGACCAGTTGCCGCCTTCGGGACCGTCGTTGGCGTTGCCATCGTGGTTGAAGCTGACGTGGACGGCGTGGGTATCGCCGAGCAGGTTGTGCAGATCGCCGAGAATTTCCTGATAGGCACCGAGGAGGAAGACGCCGAGGTAGTAAGGCTCGGGAACTGCTCCGGCTGTTGTTGCGGGGCCGGCAGTTGTGGCGGGCGTGTGGCCGTTGGGCGAAGTCTGAGCCGCATGACCGTTGGTTGGCACGCTTCGCAGTTCGTGGAGTTCGAGGGCTTTCTTCTCGATGCGCTTATCGACGAAGTTGTCGATCTTGCCGTCGGAGTCGCAGGTGATGTCGGCGAGGACGCCGCGACGGGTGGGCTCTTCGTCGAGGCGGTGAATGGGGACGATGGGGAAGAGCTGATCGATGGCCCACGAGTCGGGCATGGATTGGAAGAGTGAGAAGTTGCAGAAGTAGATATCGCTGAGGATTTCGGGGAGGGCTTCAAACTCTTCGGGAACCTCGCCCTTTTTCGCGCATGTTTCAAGCACCCTGCTCCCGATCGACCAGAAGAGCCGCTCGCTTGCGGCACGCATGGGGAGGGACATGTACCCGAGGCTGAAGAGGCTCATGGCCTCATCGCGGGCCTGCATGGCATCGTGATAGACCTCGAGCACGCTGCGATCACCGAGCCGCTCGTAGGCATCCATGAGGTCGAGCACGGGCTGAGGTGGTTCTTTCTCGAGTGCGAGGTCGGCCTTGATGCGCACCATCTCAGGCTCGACGTTGAAGCTGCTTTTGCCGAGGACATTGACAACCAACACGCTGTGATAGGCGACCATGGCGCGCCCGGACTCGCTGAGGATGGTCGGGTGTGCGACGCCAGCATCATCGCAGACGGTCTTGATGCGGTAGACGACGTCGGCCGCGTATTCATCGACGGTGTAGTTGATCGAGCTGGTCCATGCGGACTGAGAGCCGTCGTAATCAACGCCCATTCCGCCGCCGATGTCGATCATCGTCATGCCCGCGCCGAGACGGACGAGCTCGGCGTAGATGTGTGTCAACTCGTTGACGGCGTTTTTGAGCTGGGAGATATCGAAGAGCTGGCTGCCGACGTGGCAGTGGAGCATGTTGAGGCAATCGGCCATGCCGCGGGCCTTGAGGAACTCGAGTGCTTCAAGGACCTCGGTCACAAAAAGACCGAACTTGGAGCGTGCGCCGGCGGAGGCCTCCCACCGGCCTGCGCCGCGGCTGGAGAGCTTGACGCGGATGCCGATCTTGGGCCGCACACCGTAGCGTTCGGCGTGCTTGCAGATCAGCTCAAGCTCGCTGAACTTCTCGACAACGGGGATGATGTTCCGCCCGAGCTTGGTGGCCAGCACGACGGTTTCGATGAACTCATCATCTTTGAACCCGTTGCAGACGATGGGCATTTCGTCCTGGCCCTCGGAGAGGGCGAGGACGGCCAGGAGCTCGGGCTTGCTGCCGGCTTCCAGACCAAACTTCAACTCTTTGCCGAGCTTGGCCACCTCTTCGCAGACGTGGCGCTGCTGGTTGACCTTGATCGGGTAGACGCAGTGGTATTGCCCGGCGTACTGGTTCTCGGCGATGGCCCGGTCGAATGCGCTGCGGATCTCGCGCAGGCGGTGGTCGAGTATTCCGGAGAACCGGATGAGCACCGGCGTGTGAACGCCGCGATCGGCCAGGCCGTTAACAAGATCGAGCAGGTCGATCTGCTCGAGCGGGTTCTTGTGGGGCATGACGGTCAGGTGACCCGTCGGGTTTACACCGAAGTAGCCCTTGCCCCAATCGGCCAATCCGTACAAGCGGGTGGAGTCCTCCACAGTCCATCGGCCATGGAGAAACGCATTCTTCGGCATCGTCACGGTCGCCATCGCGGCCCCTATTGGGCATACACGGCCGAAAGGCCGGGTTCCGCCCCGCATCGCTTTACGCCGCGCGGCGCTCTGCGAAATCCAAACATGGCCGGGTGCAGCCAAGGTCGCGGCCACTCCTTGTCTTGTGGTCGCCTCACCCACCCGACACGGGTGCGCGGGTGTTCGCCGCGCGCAGACCGAGCCGAAGAAAAATAATAGCACCGGAACTGATTGAGGGCGCGCCTTTGAAGTGGTAAGAAGTTGGCTGTTTGGGCGCCGTGCTGTCCGCGGATTATCGCGGCGTGGTCTTCACCCACACCACACGCGCCACGACGGCCAGATCGGTTTCAAGGATGTCGATCGCCGCGTCGCCACCACCCTGGACTTTCCAACGTGCGCTCTTCCAGGCTTCGACGGCTTTGCCGACCGACATTCGACCGAGTTCCAAGGCGAACGATTCGGAAAGAGCGAGGGCCGGGACAAGCTTGCCCACATCTGGCGCGAGCTTCTTGAAATCGGTAACTTTGGCCGCGCGATTGTCGGTCGGGGCGAGCATGAACATCCACGAGCGGGTTTCGGCCCGATCTGGATTGGTGGAAGCTGTGCCTCCGACCAGCCGCCAACCACCGGACCCAAGGTTGGGAATGACCAGACCGGATAGGCTCTTGAGTTCATCGAGCTGGCGCGGACCTTCGGCAACTTCAGGGAGCAGGCCCATCGGCCTCGGCGGGGGCGAACCTTGCGGAGCGCTGACAACGATGTTGATGATGGTGATGGCGAGAATGATGGCGCCGAGCAGACCGCCGACCAACGCGACCGTGATGAGGCGGCGCTTGGGGTGGAGGCGCAGACCGTCGAGGTGGAAGCGGACTGTTCTCGCGAACTGCTGCAACGGACAGCTCCATGAGCCTGCGAACGTTTGATGGTCACGGCTGATAATTGAATCCGAGCTTCAAGAGCAGACCGTTGGCGAGGTCGTTGAAGGTTGGTACGTTTGAAGGTTCCCATCGGTTGGCGCAATGTTGCGCCAACCTCTAAGGTCACACACTGCTCGCGGCGAGCGCACCTCTGGCCCCGCTGCCCAATACCCGTTCAGCGTACCGGTTCATCGCATCGCGCAACTGCTCGAAACTCTCCAGCACGTAATAGATAGGCTGAAAGTGGTCGATCTCAAAGTCGGTCTCGCAGACTTCTTCCATATCGAACGGACGCCACTCGGCAACCTCGCGTGGTGTGCATGCCTGCGCTGCCCGGCCTGCCTTGGCCCACTGGCCTTTCAGCGAATACTCCGCCTCGCTATGGCTGCTCACCAGGCCCGAGCCATAGACCTTGGTTCGCCCGTCCTCCTTGATCAACCCGAACTCGACCGTGAACCAGAAGAGGCGGCTGAGCCGCTTGACGTGGACTTCATTTTCACACATCAACGCGGCCTTGCCGTAGGTCTGCAGGAAGTCGGCGAAGACGCGGTGTGCGTGCAGGGGCACGTGCCCGAACACATCGTGGAAGATGTCGGGCTCGGGAAGATAATCCATCACCTCGCGCGGGCGGATGAGCACGGTGGTCGGGAACTGCCGCTTGGCCAGGCAGGCAAAGAAGGCCTTGGCCGGGAGGTAGCCGGGAACGCCATAGCTCGCCCAGTCGCTCACTTCGCCAAGGTAACGGTTGATACCTTCGAGCTTGGTTCCAGCCTTGAGCACCTTGCCATCGGCAACTTCGCAATCGCGGCTGAGCACCGCGTCGCAAAGCAGAGGGATGCGTTCGCCCGAAAGTCGCAGGACCTTCATCCCGTCAAGAAACGTTCGGCTCACCTGCTCTTCGAGCACGGTCCATCGTCGATTGAACAGGTCGCGCCAGACTTCGTGATTCTCGCGCGTGTAAAGGAGGTAGTGCTGCGTGATGTAGAATTGGCGCGGATCGATCAGTTCCGATGCGGTGTTGGGGGCCTCGTCGGCCATCGCCTGGGCGCGATGCGCTTCTTCACCGTCGATGATGTTGTTGTAATGAATGTCGTCACGCATCGGACTTCCCTCGCGGCCGGTTCACGCCGCCAAACTCGCTGGCACATTTGCTGGTTGTTTCGCTGACTGCTTCACGGGCTGATTCACACACACTTGCCGCCGCACGCACGGCGTACACAAACCTTTACGGCGGGTGTTCGCACAATCGATACATCTCCGCTTGTGCAATGGCCGCGATGATGGTAAACATCATAGATGCTCAGCCGGAATCGACCAACCGGCACTTCTGAACCCCCGACCCCGACCCCAACCCCAACCCCAACCCCATCTGCTCAAACACTTTGGTGTTCATAAGGAATGCTCACAATGGCCATCGATCCCATGCTGTACCGGAAAATCAGCGGCCGCACGGGCGACCCGAACAGTCGGCTCGGCGAGGCGCTTGCCAGATCCGCCAAGTCCAAGACACGGGTGAGCGCGGATCGTGATCGCGGATTCTCCGAACGTCTGGTCATCGGGCATCTGAAGACACAATGGCTGATATCGGTCATCGGCGGGCTGATTGTTCTGGCCTTCATCTTCTGGTCCGCGATTTAGCCAGCACTGGCGGAATGAGCGGCGCCAACCGCACTCCTGCCTTGCGCGCGGATAGCATTCCCCTATATGATGCGCCGAACGCCCATAACTCCGGCTCTGCTCGCAACATCCCTTCTGCTCACTGCCTGCAATGGCGGTGACTCGACCAATATCACGCTTAACAACGGCGGGAGTGGCGGAATCTTCGGTGCAAGCTCGGCCTCCTCAACCGAGTTGACACCGACCGAAGGCCGCAAGTTGCTGCTCGAAATCCGCAAACACCCGGACAAAATGAAGCAACTGACCCCGCCCGAGCGTCGATTCCTTGCCAAGTCAACCGTCACCGATACCCCCTGATTGCAGCACGCTCGGCAAGGCCGTGGCGCCCGCTTAGCGCTCGGCCTGACCGTGCGCCTCAACAAACCACAGGCTCTTGTCGATCGAACGCGAGACACCTGTAAAGAGGTCGGCGGTATTGTTGTCACCCGCCTTGTCGGCCTGATCGATCGCCTTGCGAACAAGCTCGCCAAATGACGAGAGCGCGGCCGCGAGAGCCTTGATGTGATCGCGACCGGCGAAGATGTTTGATGGGTATTCCTTCAACCCGGAGTTGGCCGCGGCGATGCGGACCGTGCCGAGCGCGGTGCCACCGAGTTGCACAGCACGCTCGGCGATGTCGTCGATGTGGCCGCCGAGTTCGCCAGCGATCTTGTCAAAGAGTTCGTGCAGGGCGATGAACGATGGTCCCTTGACGTTCCAGTGGGCTTGCTTGACCTGACTTTGAAGGTCGATGGCGTCAACCAACCGCTCATTGAGCAGTTCGACCACGCGCGCACGGATCTTGTTGCTCAGGTCGTTCTGCGTGGTGTGGGGAAGATTGGTGGGCATATGAAGGTCTCACTTGGTTCGAGGTACGTTCGTGTGACGAGCATCTGGCTGCCCGCACTTGCGGGGCTTCTACATACGGCGCGGCACCTGTTCAGGTGTCGCGAAAGATTGATCAACAATATTAAGCCGCGATTCGGGACATCGAGCCGCGACCCTCGCTTAAACCTGTTGAACGTTCAATCAGGCCGGTGCGCCATTCGGCGCGATCGCGCCACCACCACCGCGGGCAGACTTTGTGATCCCGCCAGGAGGCACTTTCATGCGGCATCCGAATCGAAAGCTCCAGATCACCAAGCTCGTCCTTGCCACTTCGCTCGTGCTTGGCGCGGCGATGATCGCGGGATGTCCGAAAAACGGGCCGACCGATCCGGACGGGCCTGCCTGCGCGGTGCCCATCGCTACTTCCCTTGCGATGGCGCTTCCAAGATCACGGTCACCGCGCCCGCGGTGACGACGATCTTTCCATCCAGCAGCACCACCTCCATCGGCCGCGCGCCGAGCATGACGGGGCGCGAGTCCACCAACATGCCGCCGCCGGTCTCGAGAACGTGAATGCTGAACTGCATCAGCCCCTCGTTTCCCCGCCCATCCGAGACCGTTTCGACTGCCACCGCGCGGTCTTCAGCGGCACGCGGCAGGATCATCGTGTCGAGTCCTCCCATCCCGTCAACACCATCAAGCTCACCCGTCGGCCCGAAGATCATGATGCCCTGCTGAGTTGCGACGGCAAATGGCCCGTCCGGATTGCCTGATGTGAGATAGGCATCAAGTTCACGCGTGGATTCAACATGGCTCCGCGGCGCATCGAGCGGCTTGGGGTTGAGCCGCCCGCTTGACACACTGGCAAGCCAGAGCGTGCGGTCGGTGCTCATCAGCAACAGGCGATCGCCAAAGATCCAGGCTGCCGCAGCGGGCATCACATCGGGGCTTTCGATCGTCCAGTTGCGCTGACTCGTGGTGAGATCGATCGAAAGCACCTTGGATTCAAGGCCGCAGACCAGAGCCCCCTCATCGGTCAGACGCACCCAGCGCACGCGCCCTTCGAGATCGGCCAGCCGCTGGCCCATGCGGCCCGTTCGCGCATCCACAATCTGAATCGTCGGCGAGACATCCATCATCGCGCCCGCCGCGTCGGCCTTGCCCGCATCTCCCGCGATCACCAGCACTCCACCCGAAATCTGCACGTCATAGACCCGCGCGATCGGGGTCGAGCCGTTCCAGAGCACTTCGCCGGTATCGGTATCGAGCGCGGCGATCCGTCCCCCGCGCTGAACAAGCACGAGCGTGCGCTCATCCATCGCCACGATCAGGTCGTCGGCCGGTACAATCCCGTCATCGGGTGTTTCAAACTGATCAGCCATCACGCCGGGCGCACGGTTCATGCCCCGGCTCCCGTCATCTGCGGGAAAGAGCTTGATCGGCGGTTCGCTCTTCCAGCCATTGGCCCCAAGGCTCACGGGCACCTTTTCAACTCCGCCAATCTTGTTGCTGCGCGAAAGGATGTACGCTGCATCGGCGGTCGTTTTGATGAGCGATGCGCCCGCCTCGTCAATTCTCCGCGACCACATCTTCTTAAGCTCGCCCCCACCGCCCACACCATCAGCACTCCAAATGGACACCTCGCGCTCACTCTCCATCGCCACACACCCAACCACGTGCGGCGTCGAATCATGCAGAATCGGCGTGAGCAACGACGAACCCTTGATCAACTGCATGTGCTCGCCGGTGATTTGCCCTATCCGCGGCCAGCGCATCGTCGCCGCGATCGAGCGTGCCAGATCGCCCTCGATCATTGCGGTATCAAGCGCGGCACCCTCGGCCGTCAACTGGATCTGCGGGAACTTTCGCTTCACATTCCGCAGCACACCCGCCGCGGCCTGCATCTGCTTCTTGGCCCGCAGCTCGTTGATCAGCCGCCCGGCCAGCTCGCCGACGGCCGTCGCTGACGCATTGCTGATGCGCTGCGCCGCCTTCAGCCCGAGTTCGAGCGCGATGGTCGAACTCCGGGCGCGATCGCCTTTCCTGTAAGCATCGTGCAGCTTCAGATAGGCTGCGGGTGTGGATGATGCGAGCGGGTATCGAGCAACGATCTGCTCAAGCTGCTCAACCGCGGCGCCCTCCCCCGCTTCGGCAAGAGCACGCCGGCTCTCCTCTTCCTGCGTGGCATAGATGCCCACACCAAACTTGCTGATGAGCTGCTCGATACGGCGCACGGCCTCGAGTTCACCACGAATACTGACCCCGTTGCCCCGCCAGTTGGCGCTGGACAACTGCGGATCATCCAGAACTTTCTGATAGAGCGCAACGGCGGTGGTGGCATCCGCAATGGCGGCCGATCCATCCTGTTCGGCGAGCCGGCCCCTGGCAAGCGCGAAGGCCACGCGATCATCGGTGGAAGTGGCCGCGACACCGAGCCGATCGACCAATGCTGCAAGCAGGTTGCGATCCTGAATGCGGGGTGGAACCGCCCCGCGCCCGCGTGAAGCGTTGGTGCTGGTCGGCGCAGCGCCCTCGACTGGCAATGTTGGCGCGGTGATCGCTCGATCCAGACCTGCACCCGGCGACTGATGCTCAACCGGCTCAAGGCCTGAGTTGACCATCGTGTTCAGTGTTTCAAAGAGCCTTGCCCGTGCCAGTTGGCTGCGCTCACCCTCAGGCTCAACCTTGATCGCCGCCAACGCGGCATCCACGCTTGATGCAATTCGCTCCGGTCGTCCGGCCCGATACGCCAGTTCGGTAAACGTGACCGCGGGTGTCGGATCTTTCGGATCGCCCTTCATGCGATCGGTCAGGATGCTCTCCGCCGTCTCCCACTGCAAGTAGCTGTGCGCGCGTGTGTCGTCAACAACCAGCAACTGCCGCCCGATGGCCAGGACATTCCCAGGCTCATCCAGTGCCTGCACAAGAGGGGGCTGTGTTGCGTTGGCCGGATCGACCACGGCCAGGCCGCCCGAGATCGGCACGAGCAACTTGTCGCCGATCACGCTCACTCGCCCCCAGATGCCCGGCGGATCAAAGCTCGGTGTCATCTGAACCGTGCTGGTCTCGAACGATGCCAGCGGCGCAACGGTAATCCGGCTCGAACCATTCGTGCCGGGTGTCGATGCCGCGACCGCCACCAGCGACTCGCCGACACTGAGCAGATAGGCGGGTGCGGGCTGCGAGAAGCGGGCTATCGCCGATTCACCGAGCACCGCGCCGGTCGATGTATCCAGCCGCACGATGCGCTTCTGATCGGGCGTGATGACGATCAGCGAGGGCCGCTCACGAGTGTTGTCTATCACCGGCCGACTGATTTCCCAAGGTTGCGGGTCGCTCGGGCCGGCGTTGCTTGCCTCGGCCGGCATGCGCCGGACCCAGACCGTGCGCCCACTGACCGCTTCAACCGCCGCGACCAGTCCGAGCCGATCGGTTCGGTACACGACGCCGCGATCGACAATCGGTCCTTCCGGGCCAAAGGCCTGCGCGGCAAATGGCAACCATCCCGCGCTGCCCACCAGTCTCTGCCAGAGCGTCTTGCCGCTGTCGGCATCAAGCCCGATGAGCGTGAGGCTGAGCAGCCGCCGATCGGGCAAGTGCTTGCGCGCCGAGACGATGACCACACCCTCGGTCATCTCGACCGGGCCGCGGATCGAACTGTCGGCAAGCCCGGGGTCAATGTCGGTCAGCGTGCGTGTCCAACGCACGCGCCCGGTCTTGGCATCGATGCCGTGAACCCGATCATCACCATCGCGTCCCGATCCCGCCGCCCGCCCGGTCGAGAATGCCCCATACCGACCTCTGATCGTCACCGTGAGCGCATCGGAGCCTGAAAAGTTGTTCCATGACCCCCGCCGCTGAAAGCCGAAGGCCCGATCAACCTCCCCATCCTCGCCGCCCTTGCCCTGCGCGATGCCGCTGGGCTGAACCCACCAGCGAGGGCTCAGAGTGAATCGATCCCACGCACTGATGACCGTGCCATCGTTAATCACCAGCAGGTCTTCACTCGCTGTCGGCAGGATCTCCAGCATTCGGGCGTTCGGCGGAATATTCCCCGCCCCACTACCACGACCCATGTTGCCAAGCCCACCACCCGGAAACTCAAGGCTTGACGGATTGTTGGGCCCGAGCGCGATCGACCACAGCGGCTTCGAGATCAACCCCGTCGTCATCAGTTCCGGCAGCGCATCCAGCGGTGACTCGCCACGAACCGTCGCCCCTTTGGGCCAGAGGTGCGGCACACGCTCGATCCGACCAGCACCCGCCTCCGCCGCCCAACGCTCGGCTCGCGCCCACACCTCGGCCCGGTCGATGAAACTCGCCGTCGTGCGCAGCAGCGCGGCCGCATCGGCCCCCAGGCTCGCCGCCTTGTCGCCCGCGCCCGCGCCGCCGAGGCGATCGGGATGACGCTCAAGCTGCTCAAGCGTCAGCCGCGCCGCCTCGAACTGCCCGGCCTCTTGCTGCCGCTGCGCAGTCCGCAGCGCACTTTCAAAGCCCGCGCTGGTCAGAAGCAGCGTGGTCTCGACATTGGCCGCCCCGCCCGCCTCAAGCTCCGCCGCGGCACGCGGGTTGAACAGTGCGCGATAGCGCGCCAGCATCGGCGCGCTATTCAGCAGTTCAGCATGAACCCGAGCCCGCACACCGACAAAGACTTCCGGGTCATCCGCCGAGGCCGTCATGCGCCCGCCATGCTCATCCAGCAGGACCTGCAGCACGCGCACCGCTTCATCCAGGTTGCCCGAGCCGAGGTGATCCTTCACACGCGCCAACGTGTCCGAAGCGGTCGGCGCATCGTCCACATATACCGGGTTGAGCTGCGCTGCCACCTGCGCGTGCGTGCCCATCGGCCAGACCGCGACCGCAAGCCCCACGGCCCCGAACAGTACCGCCGCTCGCATTGTGCCCACGCTCGTGCTCCTCACCATATCGATCCTGACCCTTCGGTTCGCCGTCCGGACTACCCACGGTTACAGGCCGCGCTTCCGTTCGCCCAGCATCCGAGAACGGTTCGCCCGGAAAGTTCTCGGAACACCCATGAGTCTATGAGCAAGACATCCTCGCGGTTGCCTGATTCCTGCCCCTTGATCGACCGATGCACAAACCTCTTGATGGGTGCGACGCTCGCATCCCCCGGTCTTTCGTGAGGCAAACCTTCATGGCGACCCAAGGCTGGTTGTTCGGAGCATCGCGGGCACTCGCCCCCAACTCGGCGCGCTTTCCCATCACGGGAATGGCCGCCGCACACCCTTCAGCAACCCTTGCACCCTCGCGCCGGCCGGTTCGCATCATCCTGCTCACCCTGGCGATTGCGGTAATGAGCCTTGCCGATCTGCAGATCACCCTCACCTTCCTCCGTTCTTCGGGCATGGGCGAAGCAAACCCCATTGCTCGGTACGTGATGGAACACGGCTCGGTCGGGCTGCTGGTCGTCTGGAAGTGCGCGAGCATCAGCTTTGCGTGTCTGGTGTTCTTGATCCATCGCAACCGGCGCTCGTCCGAGATCGCCTGCTGGACCTGCTGCACGGTCCTGGTCTGGCTGCTCCTCCGCTGGATCAGCTATTCCGATGAAGCCTGGCGCCTGACCCCCGCCCTGCACCTGCTCGCCGAGGCCGAGGCCGCTCAGTGGGTGCAACTCCGAGACTGAATGTCGCCATCATTCACGCGCGTTCCTGCACCACGCCCTCTTCAAACGCCCGTGCCAGATCTTCAAGATCCTGAATCATCGCGCGTGTGCGCACGCCCGCCCCGGTGTCGCGCACCAGTCGGGCTTTGGCGTATGTCCTGATCGTCGTCACCTTGGGCACAATGTCCGCGCCCGAGTCGATCACCGCATCCACCGATTCAAACTTTGCGTGCTCGGCCAGGTCGATCCGATCCGGCTTGAGTACCAGCGTGTACCCCCGATCGCCATACGCCTCGCTGAACGCGCCATCGATCGTCACCGCGTTCCCTCCACCCTTCACCGGCTGCTCACCCTTCTCAATCTTTACCGGCACATGCCCATTGACAATCAACACATCATCACCACACCCGAACAGCCTGCCGATCCGTTTGACAAACCCCGCATCGTTCAGCAGTTCAAAGTACGGATCCTTCTGCTCCTTCTGCGCATCCTTGTCCGCCACAAAGTACGACTCGAACGTCGCGAGCTTGTCCTTCCCGAACAACGGGCTTCGCGGCCCGCCCCACAGATAGTGCAGCCAGTCCGCATCGGGGTTGTTCGCCGATGTCCCCACCTCTCGCCCTCCACGGGATTGATCCTGCTCGGTCGGGTCGGCCGCGCGGTGCGAGACGCGACGATCGACCCTGAACGCCCGGCGCACCACCGTTGCCAGCGCATCCATCAACTCGCGCCCACCCACCTCGCGCCCATCCACACTCATCGTTTGCGGCGTGCCCGCCGCATCCACCGGCACACACGCGTGGAAGACCAACACATCATCGCGCCGAGCCCACATCCCGCCGCGCTGCACCAGCCAATCCATATGCGTGCGCAGCAACGCCGATGAGGTGAACGATGTGCGGAGCCGGTCCATGCAGACCTTCTCCTCCGACGAATATTCGTACGGGTTGTTCGGATCGATTGTCGGCAGCCGAGTATCGAGCATCGGGTAGCTCCGCCCACCACGCTCACTGGTGATCGTCACCGTGCCCGCCTTCTGATCGATCAGGTGCAGCAGCCGCCGATGATCCAGGTTCCATTCCGGGTGCCGCTCGATCATCCGACCCTCGGCCTTGAACTGCATGATTGCGATGGCCTTCTGCATCCGCGCGACCATCAGCGGGTCGCGCCACCCATCACCCTTGGGGATGAACCGCTCCGCCGGATCATCCGCATAGCACTCGCGCACCAGACGCTCCAGCGGTGTCGTCAGAATCCCATACCCCTCTTCAAGCTGCGCAGCTCGCCGATACCGCGCGCTGAATCGCAGCACCGTCAAAATGCACGGATCGTGCCCCAGAACGCTCCCCATCCAGATCGCATCATGATTCCCCCACAGCAGGTTCACGATGTCGCCCGGCTGGTGCATAAGCAGGTCGATCACCCGGTCAATCCTTGGCCCGCGATCACCCAGATCACCCGCGACCAGAATCTCCGCACTTGCCAGATTTCGTATCAACCGCGATGCGGCCGTGATCGCCTCCCAGTCACGGTCGCACCTGGCCAGGGCCTGAAGGATCGCCTTCGGAAACTCCGGCCTCTGACCGCTCAGCATCTCCACAAACAACTCGCGAAACTCCGGCGGTGTCAGCCGATCGACCCGATCTCGGCGATACGTCTTGCGCAACGCGCGGATGATCTCGCATTGCAGGCTCAACGTGCCAAACACCCAGGCCGTGCGCCCACCAACACCTCCGCCCTCGGCATCACCCGCCGCGATCACCTGCGGTGCAAACCGAGCCAACGCCTCGCGCGGGTAATACAGAATCGACAGAAACCGCGCCCGTTCCGCCGCGCTCAACTTGTCTTTGAGCACCTCCTCCACCAACGGCCTCAGCGCGCCCGAAGCGTTGTGGATCACATGCCTCAGTTTCAGATCTTCTCCATGCACATCCGAGATGATGTGGACCAATCCCATCGGCAGATCGAGTGTTGCGCTCAAGCCCGCCGCCTCCGAGAGCGCGGCATCCGCCGTCGGAAATCGGGCCGCCAGCGCACGCAGCAACGCCGTTCGCGCATCGGTAAATGATGGCGACTGTTGCGGCACGGATGAAGAGTTGTTGCGATCAGGCATGGCGGAAGACTCGACGTTTGAGGGTGCGCTCCGGAACAAACATCAGATGGCTGGTGAGATCAGGGCGTCCCGTTTCAGGGCGAAACCGCCGCAACACTCGCCAATCGCTCTTCGATCAGGCGCGTCAGCCGTGCCGCAAGCAGCTCATCCTGCTTGATCGCCACAGCGTAGTTGGGCTGCATCTCTCGCTCCGCCAACACAGGGTCGAGGTAGAACGAAGACTGCCGGATCGCCTCCGGCTCCAGCTTGTGCCCCGGAATGTGCAGCCGCTGAACCACCACGTGCACGCGCACACGCGCCGCATTCTCCGCACCGAGTGCCGCGCCATCCACACCCTCAAACTCCACCCGCACCACGCGCTGCTGTCGCTGCAAAAGGTCTTCGACCTCCTGCGTAACAGTCGATTGCTCGCGGTCCCACGGTGTCAAGAGCCCCGCCGTCGTCTTGGGCTGCGTCGTAATCACGCCCGCCCGAGCATCAACACGTTCAAGAATAAACCCGGAGTCTCGCAATGTTGCACGCGCCGCATCAAACGCCGTCGCATATCGCGGCACCGCGAGCGCCGCCCCATCCTGACCGCCAACTCTGCCCCGCGGGGCGCACCCCGAAAGCACAACCCCAGCCACGACCATCCCCAAACCGTTCAGCCATTTCATCATGCCTCAAGCATACCAACCCGTAGCATCGGCATCCGTGGCCTCGGCATTCCTGCCGATATCCGCCGTCCGCGGCCCAGCTCCCTCAAACTCCACACTACACCAACCCGACAACCACCGCCCAAGCCCCACGCACGTGCCGCTCTTCGGTCCCGCTCCCGCCGATCGCCATCCGCAGCACAAACTGCTCCTGCCCACCGATCTTCAGCACCGTGTGCGAGAGCATCGCCTTCCCGCTCGCGTTGATCGCCTCCAGCAACGCCCGGTTCCGCGCGTTGGTCTCTTCCGCGCCCTCACCCTGTCGCGCCTTCAACCTGAAACAGACCAGCGTCACCGTTCGCGGCGTAACCACCTCAAACCGCGCATCGCTCCGCACCAGCTCTTCAAAGATCGCCGCGATCCGCATGTGCTCGCGGATATACGCGCGCAGCCCCTCGACCCCGTAGTGTCGGATCACAAACCACAGCTTGAGCGCGCGAAACCTCCGCCCGAGTGGGATCTGCCAATCCCGATAGTCAACCACCTCACCCCGCGCGCTCGCCTCATTGCGCAGATACTCCGGCGTCACCGAGAGCGCGTTGATGATCGACTCGCGATCGCGCGTCCACAGACAATCACAATCAAAGTTTGTCAGCAGCCACTTGTGCGGGTTGAAGCAGAACGAATCGGCAAGCCCAATCCCCCGAAGCATTCCGCGATATTCCGGGCACACACACGCCGCGCCCGACATCGCCGCATCGACGTGCAGCCACGGCTGATCATCATGCCCCTGGCAGATCATCCCGATCTTCTCCACCGGGTCGTTCGCGGTCGAGCTGGTCGTCCCCACCGTCGCGCACACGAAGAACGGTACCAGCCCCGCATGTACATCGCTCGCCATCGCCGCGCCCAGCGCCTCGGGCTTCATCGCGAACGTCTCATCGGTCTCGATCATCCGCACGCGCCGCCGATCTTCGGGGTGCGCCGCCAGTCCGGCGATCATCGCCCCCTTGATCACCGATGAGTGCGCCTGCGTCGAGGTATACAACGTCAACCGCGAGCCAAGGTCCGTCGTCGCGGCGCGCGGCGCGTGCCTTTTCATCGCCCGCGACCGCGCCGCCACCAGCGCAACCAGTGTCGCCTCGCTCGCCGTCCCCTGAATCACCCCCCCACCACTTCCCGATGGCGACAGAAACTCACCCGGCAAGCCGATCATTCCCCCCAGCCAATCCAGCACCCGCGTCTCAAGCTCCGTCGCCGCAGGGCTTGTCGCCCACAACATCCCGTTCACACCAAGCCCCGATGAGAGCAGATCACCCAGAATTGCGGGGAACGACCCGTTCGCCGGAAAGTACGCAAAGAAGTTCGGCGACTGCCAATGCGTCAGCCCCGGCACGATCAGCCGCTCAACATCCGCCAAAATCTCCCCCCACTTCTCGCCCCGCGCCGGCGGCTCCATCGGCAGCTTGCCCAGCAACTCACCCGGCAGGCTCCGCGCTCGAACCGGCAGCCGTTCCACACGCATCATGTACTCAGCAATCAAGTCCACAACCTCGCGACCAAGGCTCCGGAACTCCTCCCCCGTCATATGCGGCACAAACACAGGCATCTCGTCAGGCATGGCCGGAGGGTACCCACTCCCGTGGCATCGCCATTCCTGGCGATGAGTCCCCCACCCGCCAACGATACCCCATGCACCCCGATGACCACGTCTGCCTCTGCTTCCACGTCAGCCTGCACAAGATCCGCACCTACCTCGCCCGCGAAAACCCACCCGTCGCCTCACTCATCAGCGAGTGCCTCGGCGCCGGCACCGGCTGCCAGTGGTGCGTCCCTTTCCTCAAGCACCTCCACGCCCAGCACACCCGCGGCGAGACCCCCGACCTCAACGTCAGCCCCGAAAAATACGTCCAGGCCCGCGTCGGCTTCCACAAAACCGGCGAGCGCGACCAGACCGTCGTCCGCGAAGCCGCCGAATAGACGCTCCGCGCTCGACCGCGAATGTTGCCTGCACAACAGTTTGTAATCCACGCTACGTCAGCAACCGGACGGGGCCTGACCGGGGGCCCGTCCGCGCCAACCCATCGCGCGGCCAACACATCGCGAAATCCAAAGCGCCGTCACTCCGTGCGCGCGAACGTGACGGCGAGGAAGAGATCAATCGACAGCACCGTGGCCACCACCACCGAGGCCACCTTGTGCCACAGCACCGACGGCGGCCACACCACCACGTACCTCTCGGGTACGAGCCACGCCGCCAACGCCCAACTCAGGCACAGCAACAAAAGGACAGCGGTTAACGACGAACGCTGATCGCTCATTCCACCGACCTCCTGCCCTGTCCGTCAACCCCCTGGTTGACAGCAAAGGCTTCAAAAAGCAATCTTGGCTCTTTGCACGAAGTCGACACGCCGCGGCGAACTCATGCTCGCCGCGTCACAAATCTGTCAGCACACCGTCAATACACCGGGCCACACACCGGCCATGAACTCTGGCCATGAACTCTGGCCATGAACTCTGGCCATGAACTCTGGCCATGAACAAGGGGCCGAAACGCCCGGGTGCGGCTGCGCGCCACTCACCCGGACGGAAGGAGATTACCCATTTCTCTCGGCCCTTGCAACTTCCCACCATGAAAGAAAGCCAGCCGCCCATATCGGGCGGCTGGCTGAACATTCCTTCAACTCACGATTTTTGCAAGGCTCAGCGCCCCGGCTCATTCCTCAAGCTGACGCAGTTTCAGCCCATATTCCGTGAGCTTTTCCTTCACTTCCGTGAGCGATGTCGCCCCGAAGTTCTTGACACCCATCAGCTCCGCCTCGGTCCGGCTCACCAGATCGCCCAGTGTCTGAATCGAGAGCAACTGCAACGCCTTGCGTGCCCGCACCGAAAGGTTCAGTTCCGTGACGGCCTTCGCCAGCATCGCCTCGTTGCCCGAACCCTTCAGTTGATCGAGGATCCGCCGCCGCGCAGCGCGGTGAGCATCCTCAACACCCTGCCCAAGCCGCAGCCCCTTGGCCGAGAGCATCTGCTTGATCTCAACCAGACTGCTCTCGCCAAAGTTCTTGTACCCCAGCAGCTCGGCCTCGGTCGTGCGCAGCAGGTCGCCCAGCGTGCGGATATTCATCTTCTTCAGGCACGTTCTGGCCCGCACCGAAAGCTCGAAGTCCGTCACCGGAACATCAAGCATCGCGTTGCGCTTGACCTTCTCGCGATCGGTGTCGTCATCCAGCACCATCTCGCGCGAGGCCTGAACATCCTTCATGAACAGCCGCGCTCGCGGGTGTGTTGGGTTCGTCTCAAGAATCTGCCGCAGACTCCGCTCCGCTCGCCCATAGTCACCGCGATCCTCATACAGCACCGCCAGGTTCATCAACGCGTTCACCGGCGCGGGCGGAAACTCGCACGACCGCTCATACATCGCGATCGCTTCTTCCTCTTCGCCAATCAGATCAAGCTGATATGCCAGGTGAAAGAACGTGTGCGACAACGGATCGTTCGCCACCGCGCGACGATACTCATTGATCGCCGTCAGCCGATCCCCAGCCTCCACCGCCGTCTGAGCCTTCTTCACATGCTCCGCGGCCAACTTGGCGTTCCGCTGGGCCTCCCCAGCACCGATCACAATATCGAGCGTGTCAGACTTGGACATAATCAGTCATTCCCCTGTTCGGAGCCTGTTCGAGCATCGATCCCTGACCCAAAAAGAATCTTAGGCGGGCATCAGGTGGGCCGGGCTTCCAAGCCCGGCAC
>Ga0209591_10000204_pt1 | contig 78110 bp, 75 predicted proteins | sample MAT01_FD_187207 | JGI IMG/M metagenome (GOLD analysis project Ga0209591, IMG submission 187207) | Freshwater microbial communities from Lake Fryxell liftoff mats and glacier meltwater in Antarctica - MAT-01 (SPAdes) (version 2) | ecosystem: Environmental > Aquatic > Freshwater > Ice > Liftoff...
ATTTTCCATCACCGACTTAATTTGCGGTTGTAATTCTTCCCACTCATCAGGGGGGATTTCAAACACTAATTCATCGTGAACTTGCAACAACAAACGCGCCTGATAGTTCTTCAAAACCTCATGTAGTCTTACCATTGCAATTTTGATAATATCAGCGTTGGAACCTTGGATTGGTGCATTAGCAGCAGAGCGTAATAAACCTGCATCATAAGCACCCAAATTCTTCAATTTACTCAGATCAATATCTTCTGGGTTACTGCCTTTTAATTTGCGTAAACTGTTATTAGTAAAGTCAAAATAACGACGACGACCGAGAATAGTTTCTACATAACCAAGAGCGATCGCTTCTTTTTTTACTTGCTCCAAATATGCAAATACTTTCGGATATCGTTCATTAAACCGCTTAATGAACTCGTTGGCAATCGTTTTATCTATCCCAGTTGAGCGCGAAAACCTTAGAGAACCCATTCCATAAATCACGCCAAAATTGATAGTTTTTGCCATCCCTCGTTCTTCTGAGGTTATATTTTCTTTTTCAAACACTAACCGCGCCGTAACAGTGTGAACATCTTCATTTTGCTGATATGCTTGCACTAATATCGGCTCTTGACTCAAATGAGCCAAAATCCGCAATTCAATTTGTGAGTAATCAGCAGCCACCATTAACCAACCAGATTCTGGCAAAAATGCTTTCCGAATTTGGCGACTAAAAGCTGTACGAATGGGGATATTTTGCAAATTTGGATTAGAAGAAGATAACCTACCAGTTGATGTTGCTGCTTGATTAAAATCAGTATGCACCCGTTGAGTATCTGGACGCACCAATGCAGGCAACGCATCAACATAAGTAGACTTTAATTTAGATAGCGTGCGATACTCAATAATCGCCTCAACAAAACCAGTTTTATCATCTTCTTGGAGTCTCTCCAGCGTTGCTGCATCTGTAGAGAAGCCCGTTTGAATTTTACGAGAATGTCTTGTGCTTAACCCCAACTTTTCAAACAAAATTTGGCTCAATTGCTTAGGAGAACCCAAATTAAAATTTTCACCAGCTATTTCAGTTGCTTCTTCTTTTAACCTGGCTAACTCAGTTTCTAAATGCTGGGAAAGTTCTTTTAAATAAGCTGAATTAATGCGGACACCGGTGTATTCCATTTGGGCTAAAACTGCTTCTAGTGGCTGTTCCACTTCCACTAATAGCTTAGACAAAGTTGGAATTTTATCCAGTTCTTCACGCAATTTCGACACTAAGCCAAAGGTAGAATAAGCATCCATACCGCAGTAATCAGCTACCGCAGGAATATCTATATCAGCAATGGTTTTACCTTTAGGAACTAAATCCAAATAACTTTTTGCTATCAATCCCAAATATCGCTGCCCTAAATCCATCAAATTATGACTTGAATCTGGATTTAGAATGTAACTTGCCAACATGGGATCAAACACTACTCCCGCCAAATTAATTCCTTGACACTTTAAAACTAAGCGGTCAAATTTGGCATTTTGCAGAGCTTTAGGATAATCAGCACTTTCGAGTATTGGGCGTAATGTTTCTAGCACCAAATCTTTATGCAAATTTTCCCCAGTTTTGTGCCCCACAGGAATATAAGCTACTTCATCTGGTTCCGTTCCCCAACAGCAACCAATTCCTACTAACTCAGCATCTCTTGGTTCTAAATCAGTGGTTTCAGTGTCCCAAGCAACGGGAGTCTCTGGGTTGGTGAATTTTTGCAAAAGTTTCACTAACTCAGTTAGTTTAGCTTCGGTATCGATGATGCGTGGTGTAATTGGGGAAATAGATTGTTGGGGAACTGCTGCTGTATCACTAGCACTGAAAAACCACAAATCATTATCTTCATCATCCCTCAATTCTGAGTTAGGATTAGTTGCGTCTGTTTTAGCTTCTTGCTTTTCTTCAACTTTGCCACCAAAACGTTGTTGAAGGTCGTTGATTTTCCCTAAAAAATACTTGAATTCTAATTTTTCTAAAATGGGGGATAAGACGCTTATATCAAAACCTTTTAATTTGCAATTTTCTAAGTTAAATTCTATAGGAACATCTAAAACTATAGTTGCCAAATAGCGAGACTTATCGGCATCTTCTTTACCCGTTGCCAGTTTTTTCTGAGTTGCGCCTTTAATTTCATCCAACGCAACATAAATATTATCAAGGGAACCGTATGTATTTAGCAGCTGCACTGCTGTTTTTTCCCCAATTCCCTTGACTCCAGGAATATTATCTGATTTATCACCACAAAGAGCTTTGAAATCGACAATTTGTGAAGGTAAAACGCCCATCTTTTCTTTGACTTGTTCTGCTTCAAATTCCGTGATGCTATTTGTAGAGCGTTTTATGGCATCTGGACTAAAATTCAGAACAGTGATTTCTTTGTCAGAGTCGATCAGTTGAAATAAATCGCGATCGCCTGTGAGAATCTTCACCCTATACCCAGCAGCAGTTACTCGCTGTGCTAAGGTTCCCAAAACATCATCTGCCTCGTAACCAGGGGCAGTAAAAATTGGTAGATTGAAGCCATTGAGTAACTCATGCAGGTTTGCTAAGTCGGGAATGAAGTCTTCTGGCGTTTCTTTGCGATCGGCTTTATAAGTATCGTCAGCTTCATGGCGAAAAGTGGCCTCACCCAAATCAAACGCGATCGCCATTGCTTGGGGCTGTTGTGTTGCCATTACCTCCAGCAGGCACTTCACAAAACCAAAACATATACTGGTAGGAATCCCCGCTTTGGTACGCAGACCTCCATCTCGCCCTTTGGCGAAAGCAAAGTATGAACGATAAGCGAGTGAGTGTCCATCTACGAGGATGAACGTGGGGCGTGTTGCAGTTACAGAAGTGAAAGTTTCAGACATAGCCCTATTTTAGCCAGAAGCTTCGTTACATAGTTAGCAATTTCAGATGCTCGTTCAGCTAGGCTTTGGCGACAATAGCGCAGTTTTTGCCTACTAATTGCTCTTACAGCTATTAGATCAGAAAGCCCACCAGCTGCAAGGTTGCTGAGTCACCTTGCCACGTCCTTCTCCTAAGGGGAGACGCTGCGCGAACAGGGGTGGGATAAATGCGTAGCACCTTTAGGTGCAGTCCAGGTATTTCATTAACACTGGTTGAATAGCAAATCTAACTATTTCAGACATGGGAACCTGTCTATCTTCTGCTGCTTTTTGTAGAGCCTGGTACTCTTTCTCGGTCAAATAAAATTGAAACTTTTGTCTTCTAGTCATTGCATATCCTCCCGAATGGGAGTATAATAACATTAAGGAGGAAAAAATGATTGGAACACAAAAGAACGCAACTAAACCTGATGCTGTATCAGAACTAATTTTAAATGTATTAGGTATGGCTTCTAACAGTCTGTACAACACTGGCGTATATTTAAGTCGTCAACAATATTTTGAAACCGGCAAAATCATTAGCTACGGGAAGTTATGCAAGGATTTGAAGGTTGATGAGAACTATAAAGTTATGCACTCGCAAGCAGGACAACAAACCCTTAAAAGTGTTGCTGAAGCATTTAAATCTTTTCAAGCATTAGAGAAAAAAGCAAAAAAAGGAGAACTTAACCAAAAGCCAAAACTACCCCATTACCGTGCAAAATGAGGAATGTACCAAGTAGTTTACCCAGGTCAAGCTATTAAAATAATTGATAAAAATGGAACGAAGTTTTTAGAAGTACCGCTAGGACGTCCTGGAAAGAAATACTTTGAAGGAATTGAGGCAATTACTTTGCCATACCCAAAGCGTCTTTGGGGGAAGCCAATCAAAGAACTCCGGTTCATTCCCACTCATGAGAGTTGGTACACTGAATATGTTTATGAGATGGGTGAAGTATTGCAAGCAACCGGGATTCATGCTCTTGGAATTGACCCAGGTTTAAATAATTGGGTGTCTGCTGTTTGTACTAATGGTAAATCTTTTTTAGTTTGTGGGAAGCGACTTAAGTCTGTTAATCAGTGGTGGAATAAAACCAAAGCTGCACTTAGTACCGCAGTTAGCAAACAGTTTGGTGAGGATGCTTTTTTCACGAAGCGTATGGCTCGTCTGACTGATAAACGCAATAGACAGATGAGGGATGCAACCAACAAAGTAGCAAGACAAGTTATTGATTGGTGCTTGAATAACGCAGTTGTAACCGTGGTTTTTGGTTGCAATCTCGAACAAAAGCAAAATATTAACATTGGGCGGAAAAACAATCAGAATTTTGTGCAAATTCCCACAGCTAAACTGAGAAAGCGGATAGAGCAGTTGTGCGAATTGCATGGAATTAATTATGTAGAGACAGAGGAAAGCTATACTTCCAAGGCTTCGTTTTTAGATGGTGATTTGATACCTAAATTCGGCGAAAAACCTGAAGGGTATAAACCATGTGGCAAACGAGTTAAGCGGGGAATGTATAAAACATCTTCTGGTGAATGCGTTAATGCGGATCTTAATGGAGCCGCCAATATATTAGCAAAAGTAAGCACAAGACTAGGGATAAATCTTAGTCGAGTAGGTAGGGGTTGCTTGACGCAACCCATGCGATTCTACGCATGAATTCTACGACTTGAAGCCGTAGACTCGTCAAGGAATTCCGTAGTGATCTTTTCGATTAGGCGGGGAATGTATAAAACATCTTCTGGTGAATGCGTCAACGCGGATCTTAATAGAGTCGCCAATATTTTAGCAAAAGTAAGTACAAGACTAGGTTTAGACCTCAGTCGAGTAGGTAGGGGTTGCTTGACGCAACCTATGCGGTTCTACGCATAAATTCTACCCCTTCAAGGAGTGGGAGCGTCAATGGAACTTAAAATCTAGGAAATTATGCCGAAAGCATCTGCCCCACATTTGGCATCTACTGATAATCAGGCTGCTACAAAAGATATTAAACTATTAGTTTTGGATATAGATGGCACGATCGCTGGAGAGTCTAACACCATCAGTACAGGTGTAAAGCAAGCTATTATTGCAGCGCAAGCACGAGGAATTAAAGTTGCGATCGCTACAGGTAGAATGTATCGTTCAGCCTTGCGCTTTCACCAAGATATCGGCTCCACCCTACCATTAATGGCCTATCAAGGAGCCTGGATTCAAGATCCAATCACCCAAAAACTTCATCGCCATTGTGCTGTTTCCAGGGAAATCGCCCACCAGTTACTCGACTATTTTGAACAGCCGGAATTGCGATCGCTCCTATCTGTCCACTTCTACATCAATGATCAGCTATACGTCCGTGAAGTAACCAGAGAAACCCAAATTTATGCAGAACGTTCTGATATTACCCCAATTCCCGTGGGTGATTTGCGTCAAGCCTTAACAACTGAACCGACAAAAATTCTCGCTTTGTGTGATGACACTGATGTGATCGACAAGCTATTAGGAAATTTGCGCCGTCAATACACACCGGCTGAACTTTATCTTACAACATCTGTTGCTACCTTTTTTGAAGCAACTAACGCCTCTGTAAATAAGGGAACTGCTGTACGTTACCTAGCCGAAGAATTGCTGGGATTACAGTTAGCCAACGTTATGGCGATTGGCGATAACTTCAATGATCTGGAAATGCTGGAATATGTTGGACTTGGTGTAGCTATGGGCAATGCACCAGCCGGAGTGCAAGCGATCGCGCAGTGGGTAGCTCCTAGCGTAGAGGAAGACGGAGCAGCAGTAGCAATTGAAAAGTTTTTGCTGTAATGAGGGCAGTTTTTCAAACCTAACCCATATAAATCAGAAAGGACACCGACGACTGGCCGTGTTTCGTCTCGGTGCCCTAGCTGGTTCGCTCCTCACACACCTGTTAATGTAGCCGAGGTGATGCATTGAGTCAATAGATATATAAAAGTTTTTATTTTTGCCTAAGCAACATTACCGATTTATAACTCCAAGGGCGCAAAAACACCCAAGTTTTCCTCTAGCACAAATCTTAATACTGACTGAGTAGCCATAAGCAATCCGAGTCTGGCTTGGGCTAACTCTGGTGAGGTAGTTTTCACCTCACCCCAAATCCGGCAATTAGACCAAAACTTTTCAAAAGCTTGGCTCAAACTCAGCGCTACTTTTTCCCATTTCACAGAACCCTTAACATCAGGGCACTCTATGTTGTCTATCACTTGTATTAACTCACCAATTAGACGACGCTCATCTGGGTGATTTAGTCGCAGTGTTCCATCACAATTAAGCCAAGGTAGAGGGTTAGGAGAGATAACACTCCAAAAAGCTGGACTAGTATTTGGAACTGGTTCTCTAAGTTTAATCAATCCCTCTCGATGAGCCAGAAGCACTAGTGAACAGCAACGTGCATGGGCGTACTGAATAGTAAACAAATTGGGCATTGGGCATTGGGCATTGGGCATTGGGCATTGGTTATTCGCCTCATCTCCCTCATCTCCCTCATCTCCCTCATCTCCCTCATCTCCCTCATCTCCCCCTACTCCCCCACTCCCCTCTACGAGACTTTGTAACCAAGTCGCTAAGGTTGAGTGAGTTAATTCAAAATGTATCCAACCAGGGGGAACTATTTGGATGCTAAAAACGTCTCCACAAATCCCTGATAAATCTGAGGCGATCGCACTGGCAAGCTCCATCGCTTTTCGATTCTGAGATTTTGATAGTCCCAAAGACACACTTGAGGTGTATAAAATTCTATTATTATCTCTACCTTTATATAGAGGAATTTTCTCATTTTTTATGCATCTATTTTCTGCTTTATAAGTATCAATGCTTAGTGATTTTATTAAATAACTGTACACTAACTGTTTGATTGACGTATATTTGCTAACTTGTATTTTATAATGCACGTAATATTATTTAAATCATCATGTAAGATATATTTGTTACTTTTTTGTCATCTGTCTTGCGGTATAAATTTAATTTAGATAAAGAAAAATGAGAAGAGGATAAAATTTGATGAATAATCGATGAATAGTAAGTAAACTTTACTACCATCATTGTACAGTAGGAAGTATAACAAAAGAGTAGAGAGTAATTTACTTTCTATTCTTTGGATTGGCTGGCGCTGTTAGGCGTTATGCCTGCCTTGCCAACACAAAGACACTCCTTGCACCCTTTTATTTACGTCTTTGTCTTCAGCCGAACGCTCTTTGTTACCTATGCAATCTCAATCCTCCTTTTCTGAGGCATCACGGCCTTTTTTAACTTGGCAACGCATTCTTGACTGGGCTCAAGAACACTATCGCTGCCGTACCTTTAGCAAAGATGAGCGCATTCCAGCCCGGCCTGGATTGCTATATTTGGTGCAAAGGGGTGCGATCCGTATGGTAGGAACCGCCCAAGTTAGCGCGACTGCCAGCCAGCTAACGTCTCGACGAATTAACAGAACCCCAGAAGAAGCGTTCTTGGGTTTTGTGGGAGCGGGACAGCCATTTGAAATTGTTGCTCAATCACCATTCACACTCCAGTCTTACGCCCATGTTGACCAAACTGCGGTGTTGTGGATGTACTGGCATGATTTAGACAACTGGCCTCACTTCCGTCGTGAAGTTATGGATGCCTTTAGGTATCAGCACCAGCGTAAGCTACTGTGGCTGAGTGCCTTGGGACAACGCCGCACAATTGACCGACTTTTAGGATTTCTCACATTGTTAATTGAGGAATATGGAGAGCCAGCAATGAGCGACACTGATCCTGATGTGATTCGCGGTTATTGTCTGCCCTTCCCCCTCACCCATGCCCAAATTGGTAGCGCGATTGGTTCCACTCGTGTTACCGTCACCCGCTTGATGGGTAAGCTGCGTCAACGTGGCTTAATCCTGACTCAAGGCGATAATCTCATTTGCTTGCCAGCAGAGTCGATTAATAGAGCTGGTTAAAGCACAGTTCAGAGCGGCGATTTCCGCCACTCTGTCTTGAGCGCGATGGGCTACGCCCCGCCGGAGACGATCGCAAAAGTCAGCGAATTTTGACAAACCCAGCTTGGTTAATCAGTTCCTGTCCCTGCTCAGTCAGCAGTAAGTTGGCGTAAGCGACACCTGCTTGCTGCTCAGTCTGACCATTCTGTTTGACCACCACAAACAGATTGCGGGTAATCGGGTATTTTCCTGATTGGAAAGCCTCAATGTTCAATTTGTTCCGTTTACCAGGACATTCGGACGGGAGGACAGATGGTTCCTGGTATGGAGCAATATATTGCCCTTGCGTCCGCCCCAACGGCAAGGCTTTGATTGAGCATTGAGGAATCACCTCTGGGGCAGAAGCGTAGTAGATGCTACCAGGACTACCAGCCAATTTTTGCAAGGCTTGGGTGGTTGTGGAGATAAATTCCACATTGGGGCTGAAAGCTTGACCACCCAAGATATCTTGGACAAAAAGTTCCACCGTACCGCCATCAGTAATGCGGCGGGAATAGAGCTTAATCGGGATATTGGGGCCACCCACCTGGCTCCAATTATTGGTTTTGCCTGTGTAAATTGACTTTAACTGCTCTACCGTTAACCCTTGGATGTTAAGGTTGGGGTTAACTGCAACTGCTAAACCATCAATTGCCACAGGAATTTGTTTTAAAGTGAACCCACGCTGCTGGGCACGGCTTAACTCTTGATCTAGAACTGGTCGGGAGGACTGGGCAAAAGCTAGTTGACCGTCTATCAGAGATTGAATGCCAGTACCAGAACCAGGAGATGCATTACTGGGTTCTACATAGCGCAGCCGGAACTCTGGCCGCGCGGCTTGAAGTGCTGGATCAACTACCAGCCGAATCGGTGCCCAAGATGTACTGCCTCCGTAATTGAATAATCCTGTAGGAACATCCTGTATTGAAGTGAAAGTATTGCCACTAGGCTTTTGTGATGCGGCTTGGGGCATTTTGCTGCTACTAGAATTAATTGTATTTAGGTTAACACCAGACTTTTTAGTAAACCACCAAAAACCGCCAGCTATTAGCCCGACCGTGATTAGGATGGATAATACAAGAATAGTTGTTTCATTTTTTTGGGACATAGTATAATTACCCACGCGTCCATTCAATACAAATGCTTAACTTGATAAGTGCTTGCTACTTGAAATTGTATTTGGAGGACGGGTGTTTTATTAACAAATGCTGATAAATCCTCACTTTTTACTACAATAGATGCCAAGGTATAATAAATCTCCCCTGGATTATTTGATTTCCTATCTCAAGGTTTGAGTGCTAATGAGAATAAATTGACATAGTACTGACGCAAACATATAGCCGAAACCCTGATTTTAGGGTAGGGGCAATTCATGAATTGCCCCTACCGCGTCTAGTTTTGGGTAAGTCCTATGACACTAAAATTTTCCCCATAAAGCTCAATTTCTCATCTTGAGGGTTTTTCTAAGTTAAGTATTGGTTAATTTTTAATTTTTTATTACTGATTATCGGACTGGTTCAAAGTCATAACCAGTGCCAGTGCGGGAGCGAGAACCAGGAACAATTTTTACAAGTTGGACTGGCGCATTGCGTTAGCGTAGCTCCTCCCTTTGGGAGGCTCGCCTGATGCTAAAAACCGAATTGTACCAGAAGCACCAGTGGCAGAAAAGTCAGAGGAGAAGAGTGCTTGTTGGACTCCAGATGCAGATAAATAAAAATTTAAGAGGGTTTTTGTATAAGTCCTAATTTGATTATTTCGCTAAATCTAACCGCTTTGATCATTTAATTCTGACAAATCCAGCTTTTTCGATTAGTTCTTGACTCTGAGGTGTCAACAGCCAATTTGCATAAGCAACGCCTGCTTGCTGATCTGTTTGACCATTCTGTTTAACAATTACAAATAAATTGCGGGTAATTGCATAATCACCACTACGAAAGGCTTGAGTATTCAACTGATTACGCTTACTGGGACATTCAGATAGAGGTACAAAGGGTTCTTGGTAGGGTGGCAGAAATTGACCGCTTGTCCGCCCTAGTGGTAGGGATTTAATTGTACACTGGGGTACAACCTCTGGGGCAGAAGCATAGTAAATTCCACCAGGAATTGCAGCTACTTTTCGTATTGCTTCTGTGGTCGTACCAATGTAACTAACGTTGGCACCAAATTTTTCTTTATTTAAAACATTTTCGACAAAAAACTCCACTGTGCCGCCAGCTTCTTGACTGCGAGAGTAGACTGTAATTGGTAAATTTGGCCCACCCACCTGTTGCCAATTAGTAATTTTGCCAGTGTAGATATCTTTGAGTTGGGCGACTGTTAAACCAGGGATATTCAGATTGTGGTTAACTGCGATCGCAATTCCATCAATCGCCACCGGAATCTCTTTCAAACTAAAACCTTTTTCTTTAGCTTCGGCATTTTCTTCAGCTTTAACTGAGCGAGAAGATTGAGAAAAAGCTAGTTGATTATCTATCAACATCCGAATACCAGTTCCAGATCCTGCCTGACCTAAAGGAGGTTGAGTATAGCGTAAACTAAATTGAGGGCACAGGCTTTCTAGTATAGAGTCTACATCTTTACGGATGGGTGCCCAGGTTGTGCTACCACCATAGTTGAATGTTCCCTCTGGGAGATTTGCCACGTTACATTTGTTGTTGACAAACTGCTTTGTGGAATTATCTGTGTTGCTACTCCCCGAAGGTTTAGCAACAGTTCCATTTAGTTGCGCCCACCGTTCCATAAAAAACCATAAGCCACTAAAGATTAAGCCAATGGTGATGATAGCAGCTAAGAAAAGGCTAAGTGTTTCGTTTTTATGAGACATAGGTAGCTGTTAGCACCAAAAGTTTTTTAAAGTAAGAGAGATAATAATTTATAAATAAGTCGAAATATAGCTGTCAGTGAAATAGCTACTAAGGCTGCTGCAACTGATAAAATTACTACTGCCTGAATACCAAGACCCCCCCGTAAAAAAGGGAGAAAAAAAATAATAGCAAAAGTAATTGTCGGAATAATTAATAAATCGAACTTTTCAATCCACCGCCTCGTTTGGGCAAATATCAGTATCCCCAAAATCACACATGCAACTGTGAAAGTAACTATTGGTGATTTTACTAGACTCAGGAGAGCGATCGCAATTAATGCCCCTTCAAATCCACTAAATGCCGCCCCACCCAATAATTCCACTGTCGAAAACGCTGGTTGAGTTGGTGAACGGCGGGGGACGACGGGACTAGAACTAGGTGGTTGTGGCGGAAGTGTTACAGAGGGCGAATTAAATTGTGTAGGGGCTTGAGCCGCCTGTGAGTTTAGTGCATCTAGAACATCTTGGGCTGACTGGAAGCGTTGATTGGCAGCAGGTAACAGCATCTTATCTAATATATCAGCAAGGCGAGGGCTGACAGTCACTTGCGATCGCCATTTCCATTGGTTGCTATAGGCATCAAATAGTTGAATTGCTTCTTGATTTGTCAACAAAATAAGAATAGTTACAGCCAAAGCGTATAAATCGGTAGATGGGAATACTTGACCCCCAGCCATCTGTTCAGGTGGTGCAAATCCCATAGAATAAATTCCTGTGGAAGAAGCAGCAGAACCAAGTGCAGCATTTGTTACTTGCTTAACTGCGCCAAAATCTAGTAGAAAAAGTCTACCATCACGGCGGCGCATGATGTTAGAGGGTTTAATATCTCTGTGGATAATTCCTCTATGATGGACAAACTTTAGCACCTTCAGGATTTCTTGCAGCACCTCCAACACTTGCTGTTCAGAAAATTTGCCTTGTTGAACTAATTCTTCCTCTAAGTTTTGCCCATCAATATATTCTTGTACCAAGTAAAAAAACTGGTCTTGTTGTTCTGGTTGTAAACCATTAACTATCACTGGAAAGAAAGCAAACAAGTCAGGGATTTGCTCGTGATCGTTACCCAGTTGTGATAAAACTTCTGCCTCTCTTTCAAACATCAACTGTGCTTGTTGCAGTTGATTTAAGCTTAAATTTCCCGCAGGTTGAAACTGCTTAACTACGCATTGGCGCATTCCCGGTATTCGGCGATCGCGTGCCAAAAAGGCTGCTCCAAATCCCCCCCTTCCCAGCAGCTTCACGGGGACATATCGACCATCTAGCAGCAATGGCATACCACAGGTAGTACAGTACTTCTGCTGCGTTGTTTTCAGCGTCGTAATATCATCTAAATCGGCAAAATAGTTTTGTGGGCGTGGGCAACGTGGACGAGTACAGTAAACTTCCATTTTTGTGATTAGTCATTAGTCAAAATAATTCGTAATTGATAATGCATAATTCATTTAGGTTACATAGAAACTAAACTTCTTTATCAAGAACAGGAAACTTTTTTACTGATGTCAAATTCTTAGCTTGCCTACGTTACGCTAGGCGAAAAGCTATGAAATAATAATTACCAATTACGAATTACGAATTATTTGTTCATTGGTCATTCACAAAAAACATCGGACAAATGACGTAGACGCCTTAAGGGTAGGACTAATCACCAGATTTTAGTCTTCGGCGGCAGAGGTGGACGTCGCTATATCCAATGTAGATATCACTACGCTTTTTTGTGCCAATGTTAACACATTTTGACTCCATCCAGGATTAGCAAACTGGGGCAAAATTTCCCGACTAAAAGCTTCTGCGGCCTTGGATCTATAGCGATTTGGATTAAAAATCAGCCACAGTGTCCGTTTGACGACAACGCCTTCAATGGGGGTACGGTGCAGAACACCCATTTGTAACTCTTTAGCGATCGCGCTAGTTGAAACAAAGGCAGCCCCCAAACCAGATTGCACAGCATTTTTAATTGCTTCAATGGAATTTAATTCCATTTCCACCTTCAAACGTCTGGTATCAATTTCACACCGTGCTAGCACTTGGTCAATTACTTTGCGGATAGTAGATTGGGAATCTAGGGCAATGAATTGTAATTTGTATAGGTCATCTTTTTGGATTTTTTCCAGTTTGCTAAAGGGATGAAAGACAGGTAGAATTAGCGCTAGTTCGTCTTCGGCGTAAGCAACAACTTCCAAGGATTCTGATAGTTCACCGGGAATTTCACCGCCGATAATTGCCAAATCAACTTGTCCGTTAGCGACACTCCAAGCAGTCCGCCGGGTAGAGTGGACGTGTAATTGCACTGCCACATCTGGATATTTTTGTCGGAACATACCGATCATCCTGGGCAAAAGATAAGTGCCGGTGGTTTGAGAAGCACCGACAATTAAAGTACCGCCTTGGAGATTTTGTAAATCCTCGATCGCGCGGCAGGTTTCTTGACACAGACTGAGGATTTTTTCACCGTAACTTAGGAGTAGATGCCCTGCTTCGGTTAATTGGGCGCGTCGTCCTCCCCGATCGAATAGGGGGACATCTAGCTGCCGTTCGAGATTTTGCACTTGCAAGCTGACGGCAGGTTGGGATACGTAAAGACTATCAGCGGCACGCTTGAAGCTTCCTTCTTGGGCGATCGCTTTTAAAATACGTAACTGATCTAAAGTGAAAGGAAGGTCAGACATAAGGCTCAAACCACAAACTTTGAAAGGAGCGGATGCACACAACAAATCAGGTTTGGCAACAATCAGCCAGGTATGATTTGTTGCATATTAAACTTGAAAACTTGACTCGAAAAAGACAGTAGCACAACATCTTGACTAAAGTCTCCCTTTGAATACTTTGTGGTATTGGTTGTACTGAGTTCCATTTTCTTTAAATTATTTCACCCGTGTATATGCTGTTGATTTCTTGGTTGACACCTAGTCATTTTGTCATGCTGGGGCTACAAATAGTTTTTGTGATCGCTCACAGTGGAGGCGCTGCTTTGCGTCCTTGGGCCGAAAAATATATTGGCCCAAGGCTTTATCGCGTTCTCTTTGCATTAGTTAGCCTACCTTTGGCTGCCATATTAATTATTTACTTTTTTGGGCATCGATATGATGGTTTGCAACTTTGGCAGGTACAAGGAGTGCCAGGAGTGCGAGAATTTGTTTGGCTGTTATCAGCTATCTCGTTTTTATTTTTATATCCTGCTACCTTCAATCTACTAGAAATTGCTGCCATTCAAAAGCCCCAAGTTCATCTCTACGAAACAGGAATTATTCGGATTACCCGTCATCCCCAGATGGTAGGACAAATAATTTGGTGTGTTGCCCATACTCTGTGGCTGGGTACTACCTTTACCTTTGTGACTTCCATTGGATTGGTGTTGCATCACTTGTTTGGAGTTTGGCATGGCGATCGCCGTCTAAGCGATCGCTATGGGGAAGCCTTTGAAATTGCCAAACAACGGACTTCAATTATTCCCTTTAAAGCAATTATCGACGGGCGTCAATCTATCAAATGGCAGGAATTTATTCGCCCTTCCTATTTAGGAGTTGTCATTTTCATAGCTTTGCTTTGGTTGTCGCACCCTCTGTTGCTAGAAGCAACTAGTAAGATAACATGGGAAATTTAGACGATCCCCAGTGTCAACATAAAATCCAAAATAGATGAGGATTTCAGTTTATCAATTGCCTTAAATCAATGTAGGATAAGTTCAAACATCTACAGATGGGGGTGGACTGAGTCGAGTTAAGATTTTAAATTGGTAGTTGTTGGTCAGTTGCCTTTCCTTGGGAAAAAATGGCAGATTCACTCAAATACCCAGGTGGCCACGGCAATCAGGAGCTTAACATCCAAAAAAGCCAGCGCGAATTCCACGGTGGCTTTTTTGTCAGAGACACATCAACGCGCTTAATTTTTGCCTAATTATTCTGTGTCCTGAGATTTGCTTCCTGAAAGCATCTATCGGCAGTTACTGACTTACCAATCCTTCACTTCAATGCTGATAGGTAGTTTGATATAAAAACCTTATAATCCAAGAGGCGTCATGGTGTTGTCGGTTAGTGAGCGCACATTTACTCAAGAAGTTTTAGAATCACCTATTCCTGTTTTAGTTAATTTTGAAGCACCTTGGTGTGGCTTGTGTCGGATTATCCACCCACTGTTATTGCAATTTCAAGCCCAATGTGGGGAAGAAATTAAATTAGTTGGGGTTAACGCCGATCAAAATTTTAAATTGTCAACTACTTATAGGCTAAAATCACTACCCACTTTACTATTGATTGAAAATGGCACTGTTCGCCATCGCTTGGAATGCTTTCGCGGTAGAGAAGATTTACGTCTAGCTTTAGAAGACATTAAAGCTAGGTACAGCAGTTGCCCGAAAATCTACAAGAGTTCAAAAACAGTAGATTTAGAGTATCGGTCAGCTTGATGGGCATGGTGGATGGGGCATTGGGCATAGGACAAATGACCAATGAAAAATGACCAATGACCAGTGACCAAATCTAAAACCATGCTTAACACCCCACCCAACTCAGTCTTGGGTGGGTTATTTTATCCTAAAGGGTGTGTGTCACAATTATTAACAGTTTCGACACGCTAATCAAGAATTCTAAAAGTAGGCGTCAGTGATGGAAGTAATCTATCAGTATGCCTGGCTGATTCCGGTGTTTCCTCTTCTTGGGGCAATGCTGGTCGGTCTAGGGTTAATCTCGTTGAATCAGGTGACAAACCGCCTCCGCCAGCTTAACGCTGTGGTGATTATCTCCATGATGGCAGCAGCTATGGGGCTGTCGATTGCGTTGCTCTGGAGTCAAATTCAAGGACACGCGCCTTATATTCGCACCTTTGAGTGGGCGGCGGCAGGTAATTTTCACCTGAGCATGGGCTACACTATTGACCACCTGACAGCCTTAATGCTGGTGATTGTAACAACGGTAGCGTTGTTAGTCATGGTTTACACCGATGGCTACATGGCTCACGATCCCGGTTACGTGAGGTTTTACGCCTATCTCAGTTTGTTTGGCTCTTCAATGTTAGGTCTGGTGGTCAGCCCCAACCTAGTACAGATTTATATATTCTGGGAACTGGTCGGGATGTGTTCCTACTTGCTGGTCGGTTTTTGGTACGATCGCAAGTCAGCAGCCGATGCCGCTCAAAAAGCATTTGTGACCAACCGCGTGGGCGACTTTGGTCTGTTACTCGGCATTTTGGGGCTGTACTGGGCAACAGGAAGCTTTGATTTTAATATCATGGGCGATCGCCTCGCCCAACTCGTCGAATCAGGTACTATCAGCAATTTTCTCGCTGTCCTGTTTGCGATTTTAGTTTTCTTAGGGCCAGTTGCGAAATCAGCCCAATTCCCTCTACATGTCTGGCTACCAGATGCGATGGAAGGCCCCACCCCCATTTCTGCCTTGATTCACGCGGCAACAATGGTGGCGGCGGGTGTTTTCCTCATTGCCCGGATGTACCCAGTATTTGAAGACGTTCCAGCCGCAATGAATGTCATTGCCTTTACTGGGGCGTTTACGGCGTTTTTGGGGGCAACCATTGCTATTACCCAAAACGACATCAAAAAGGGCTTGGCTTACTCCACCATTTCCCAACTTGGTTACATGGTGATGGCAATGGGAATAGGTTCCTATAGTGCTGGACTATTCCACTTGATGACTCACGCCTATTTCAAGGCGATGCTGTTTTTGGGTTCAGGTTCAGTAATTCACGGCATGGAAGGTGTGGTTGGACACGACCCCGCATTAGCGCAAGATATGCGGCTGATGGGCGGACTGCGGAAGTATATGCCCGTCACCTCAATTACCTTCTTAATTGGTTGCTTGGCAATTTCTGGTATTCCACCCTTTGCTGGCTTCTGGTCAAAAGATGAAATTCTGGGGAAGGCTTTTGAGGCGAACCCATTTCTCTGGTTGATTGGCTGGCTAACTGCCGGGATTACAGCTTTCTATATGTTTAGAATGTATTTCATGACATTTGAAGGCAAATTCCGGGGTACTGACGAGAAAATCAAGGAAAAACTCAAGAGTGCTGCCGCGACAATTGTCCTGGAATTAGAGTCAGAAGAACTAGCCCCGAATTTTGGGCCTGGGGCGATGAAGAAAGGAGAATTGGCTGCAACTAGCGAGCAGCATGACTCCCATGACTCCCACGGGCATCATAGCGACTCCCCCCACGAATCGCCGTGGACAATGACGCTGCCGTTGGCACTGTTGGCTGTGCCTTCGATTTTGATTGGTTTGCTAGGAACTCCCTACGCCAATTATTTTGAAGAGTTTATCTTTCCTCCTAGCGAAACTCTTTCCGAAGTTATAGAAAAGGCTGCCGAGTTCAATCCGACGGAATTCTACATCATGGCGGGTGCTTCAGTCGGAATTTCTTTAATTGCGATTACCCTGGCTTCGCTGATGTATTTGCGCCGGAAAATTGACCCGGCTGCGATCGCTGCTAAAATCCAACCACTTTACGAGTTATCCCTCAACAAGTGGTACTTTGATGACATTTACCATCGGGTTTTTGTGCTCGGCTTGCGTCGCCTAGCCAGACAAGTTATGGAAGTTGACTTCCGCGTTGTCGCTGGTGCTGTTAACCTCACAGGCTTTTTCACCCTTGTCAGTGGTGAAGGTCTGAAGTACTTAGAAAACGGTCGCGCTCAATTCTATGCCTTGATTGTGTTTGGGGCGGTTTTGGGCTTAGTGATTGTCTTTGGTGTTACCTGATTTTTATTAGGGTGGACGGCTGTCCGCCCCTAAGTTTTTCAATTTAAAGAGTCTAATTTAGACTCTTTTTTTTGGCTGATAGTTCAGTAATTCAATGTCTGAGATTGTTTAGAATTAACAAGAAGTTTTATGATGTTTACTTCCAGTAAAATTAAGAAGTACTGTATTTAGAGAATCACTATGACCCTTGAACAGCTTGAAGCTGAAGTTCTGGCACTTCCAAAAGATTCTCAAGTGATTTTATTGGCACGATTACTTGAACGATTGGGTCAAGAAAGTGAAATAGATCAAGAAATTGCAGCTAGTTGGGTTGAAGAGGCTGAAAAGCGTGATGAAGGTATGAACACCAATCAAATTACTGGTATTCCTGCTGAAGAAGTGTTTCGACGAGTTCTTTGTGAAATCAGTTTGTTTAATGAAACCAGTTTATAGTTACTTTGAATTAGCAATGATTGATAATATCTAGTGATTTCGGGAGAATAAAAATCAACATCAAAACGGCTTTTTTTTAGCAAGTTTGATTGTACGATAAAGCTATTTTTTATTTGTAAATTCTCAAAACTTATGCCAAGACTTTGCAAAATATATGGATCGGAACTAATAAACGTTCTGGGTCAGTTTCATTACTAACACTAAACACATAAGCTCGTGATTCTCCTGTTTGCTTTACCAAATCAATTGTTGCCTGTTCGTCGTACCACTTAGCAAACAAGAATTTAACCATTGCATCGACGGCTTTTTGTGGCTGCAAACCCTCGTTATCTCTCAGAATAGAGTGACAACCAGAACGCGTATCTCCCAAAACCTCACGAAACTTATCACGGGTTAATGGTATGAGTCCAGTTTGAATCCCATCCGGCTCATTTGCATTAAGGATTAGTGAAATCGGAGAAAGGCATGAAATTATGGCTATGGAAGACAGGTTATACAGTAAATAAATGATATGCGATCGCATCAGGTTAAGGTAAACTTTGCGATCGCACTTTCTCTATTAAAAAGCAATTTTTGGGCAATACCTACGCAATCTCAACAATATGGCTATGTCTTTTTAATTGCATCTTCAATCTCCTCTAAGCTCACATCTGCCTGATCCGATTTTGCATAAATGAGTAGAAGTAAGACGTATTCAGGTGAGACAATTTGATAAATCACCCGATATCCACCACTTTTGCCCGTCGGGACATCACTGTTTTTTGCTCGAACTTTAAAAACGGTCAAGTCTATCCCAGAAATTTGATCGCCGATAAAATTTCCAGCCTCTAGCTGATCGATAATGGGTTGAATGTCAATTTGAATTTGCCGATAGCGTTTAGTCAGAGTTTTGAGACGGCGCTTGAAGGGAGGAGTAAAACGAACTTCTGCCATAAATCTAGGGTTCAATATCGTCCCAAAGCTCTGAAACTGGGAAGGTTTGTCCTACTGCTGCTTGTCGCACAGACTCTTGCAAATCGGCTAATATTTGTGCTTTTGGCTCTTGTTCATCAATCCAAGCTAAACCACTGACGTTATCAGAATTTATGGAACTTATAAGCTGCTGCCAAAGTTCTACAGGGACGAGTACATCTGTTGTTTCTCCATTTACGTTGGTGACATAACGAATCTGACTTTCAATTTGTGCGATTATCATTATGGTTAGTTATCCTGTTATGCTTTTTTGTACCAAATCGCTTTTTTCAACAACCACCAAGCAGCATTTTGTATTTTTAGGGTTGGGCTACGCGTAGACGCGGAGCGGCTTGTCGTAGACATCGCACCCCTAAACTATAATTTTACCAACTTTTTTAGGGTAAATTTTTGACTGGACTGGGAGTATCACAACGCACATGCCGCACCCGCAAATGTCAAAAAAGACTCCCAAGAGAAGAAATGGGGGATTGCCAATTTAATTAAATCAACCTAACGAGGAAGACGAAATCCCCAAAAAGCTGTTACTTAATAACTAGTGACTTTTTGCCAAACATGATTTTGATAGCAGACGAATTGTGATGAATACAGCTAATTTTCCGTGGCTGACGACGATTATTCTGTTGCCTATAGCCGCCTCACTACTGATTCCCCTCATCCCGGATAAAGAAGGCAAAACAGTGCGCTGGTACTCCCTGATTGTAGGGCTGATAGATTTTGCACTAATTGTTTATGCTTTTTATACTGGGTATGATTTCTCCAATCCAGATTTGCAGTTGGTGGAGAGTTACCCTTGGGTACCCCAACTAGATTTGAATTGGTCAGTGGGGGCAGATGGTTTATCCATGCCCCTAATTATTTTGACTGGATTCATTACCACGCTGGCGATTTTAGCAGCTTGGCCTGTTACCTTCAAGCCCAAGCTATTTTACTTCTTGATTTTGGCGATGTATGGCGGTCAGATTGCCGTTTTCGCTGTCCAGGATATGCTGTTATTTTTCCTGGTGTGGGAACTGGAACTGGTGCCGATATACTTTTTGCTGTCGATTTGGGGAGGCAAAAGGCGGCAATATGCAGCGACTAAATTTATTTTATACACTGCTGGCGGGTCGCTGTTTATTTTACTGTCTGCCCTGACAATGGGATTTTACGGCGATACGGTGACGTTTGACATGCGATCGCTCGCCTTAAAAGACTTCGCCCTCAATTTCCAGCTTGCCGCCTATGCTGGCTTCCTGATTGCCTACGCCGTCAAGTTGCCGATTATTCCCTTGCACACCTGGCTACCTGATGCCCACGGTGAAGCTACAGCCCCCGTACACATGTTATTGGCAGGTATTCTCCTGAAAATGGGTGGTTACGCCTTAATTCGGATGAATGCCCAAATGCTCCCCGATGCCCACGCTTATTTTGCACCAGTATTGGTGGTTTTGGGGGTAGTTAATATCATATACGCAGCCTTAACATCCTTTGCCCAGCGAAACCTGAAGCGAAAAATTGCCTACTCCTCAATTTCTCACATGGGCTTTGTGATGATTGGTATTGCCTCCTTCACCGATTTGGGATTGAGTGGGGCAGTATTACAAATGGTTTCCCACGGGTTAATTGGGGCGAGTTTGTTCTTCCTGGTTGGCGCAACTTACGATCGCACCCATACCCTGATGTTGGATGAAATGGGCGGTGTCGCTAAGAGAATGCCGAAGATTTTCGCCATGTTCACCACCTGTTCAATGGCTTCTTTGGCATTACCAGGAATGAGCGGTTTTGTGGCAGAATTAATGGTATTTGTCGGCTTTGCTACTAGCGATGCTTATAGCTCTACCTTCAAAGTGATTGTGGTATTTTTGATGGCAGTTGGGGTGATTTTAACTCCGATTTATCTGCTGTCGATGTTGCGCGAAATTTTCTACGGAGAAGAGAACAAGGAATTAGTTTCTCACCAAGCTTTGATAGATGCCGAACCCCGTGAAGTATTTATTATTGCTTGTTTGTTAATTCCAATTATTGGTATTGGTTTCTATCCGAAATTGCTGACTCAGATGTATGACGCTACAACTGTACAATTGACAGCAAGATTACGTGATTCCGTGCCGACATTAGCACAGCAAAAAGACGATGCACTAAAGGTTTCTTTGAGTGCGCCCCCAATCGCTAATTAAGTTGCGATCGCTAGTTTAGTTTAAATACTTTTTAGTTTGAGGGCGGGTTTTATACCTGCCCTTTTTTGATGTACATTGCTTGGAGGCGATCGCTTAATCAATTTTCTAGTTTAAATCTCAATACGCTTGGGTTAAGGATAATTGTAGGTTGGGTTGAACGTAGTGAAACCCAACAAAGTACCGAAAATGTTGGGTTTCGTCCCTCAACCCAACCTACGCAGGTTAAGGTTTTTGACTTTAACCCAAGCGTATTGGTTTAAATCTTCAAAATACTATCGAACTGAGTCAAAAAAATCCTGTATATGGTAAGCGAGTAGATGTATTTTTTACAAATTTGATAAAAATAGATTTTAAGCTGATTGATTTGTTTGCAACCAGTTAAGTAAATCTTCCATAGCAGTAAAATCTAACAAAGCTTCGCCAAGGGTTTCTAATTGATTTAAAGAAAGAGATTTGATGCGCTCTTGCAATTCTGGTGATAATTCTCCTACTCTTCTTTGTAGTAACCTTAAAATAAGCCGTTGTTCACCTTTTTGCTCCCCTTCTTGTTTTCCGCGCTCGTAGCCGATGCGCTCACCTGTAGTTACATATCTCATAGTCCGCTCCTGCTCTTCTAAGCCCAAATCATATAGCCTGCGAATTAAGCTAAATTTCCATACTTTGCGTTGTTCGGGTGATGAGCTTCAGTTTAAATATTTATTGCTTTGAGAGCGGATTTTGTACCTACCCTTTTTTGGTACGCTTTTAAAACGGTACATACCAAAAGAAAAATATTCCGCGCTTTTTTGCTATTGTCAGTTAGAGATTCTGGTAATCAGTATCGAAAAACCATGAATTTAATGTAAAATTTTGCCATCACAAGTCTGTGAATACTGAGAAAAGATCCACAGGCATAGATTACCTACAATCTATCTAGAATCAGATTTAGCAAAACCGCTCATGTTAAACTACAATCCACTGCATTGTTTGCCATCTTCCGAAGAATTACCCGACTCAGATGATACTGCTGTGGATAATGAACTCCAAAATTTAATTCCCGGCTTGCTGAAAACGACACTGGCTTTGGTTTGGTGCGATCGCTGGGATTGGTTCTTTGGTGTTGACATGGGTATTTATTCTCACCCAGATAAACCAGCCATTGTCCCTGATGGGTTTCTCAGCTTAGGAGTTAAACGCTTCATTGATGAGGACTTGCGCCTAAGTTATGTGCTGTGGGAAGAAAAGAAGCTGCCAATTTTAGCACTAGAAGTTGTTTCTCAAATATATCGGGAAGAATATAGCACCAAGAAAGAATTCTATGCCAAAGAATTAGGGATTTTGTACTACGTTGTATATAGTCCGCTTCGGCGTAAAAAGACACCTTTGGAGGTGTATCACCTAGTTGATGGGGAATATATCTTAATGTCAGGAAATCCCGTTTGGCTACCAGAAATTGGTTTAGGAATTGGGCGAGAACGGGGAATTTATCAAGGTATTGTGCGGGAGTGGCTGTACTGGTATGACGAGGAAGGGCAAAAATTGCTAACACCAGAAGAACGCATCAGAGAAGCGGAAGAACGCACAGCTTTTGAAGAACAACGACGGGTGGAAGCAGAACAACAAGTGAAAATGTTAATTGAAAGGTTGAATGCGCTAGGTGTTGATCCAAAAACTTTGGCTTGAAATTTTTGATTCCTCTGGGTTAAAGGCTACGGTGTACACACAAGTGCTGTCCACATACGTTTCAACTCTTTTACCCACATTTTTATTAGAGTTAAACTGTCATACTTACCAACATCCCGCCCAGAACTAAAGTTCATGGCTAATAGCTGAAGTCCACTTAAGTGGACTAAATTGATTATTCAGTCCACTTAAGTGGACTTCAGCTATGAGACTCGGAATTCATTCCGAGGCGGGATAGAAACGTAGTGCAAGATTTATTAATGATATGGCTGCGACAAGACTTGTGTGTACACCGTAGGGGTTAAATTAGGATTTGGAGCAGTCCCAAGACCTCAATATCAGAAATTCATGCAGTTATGATAGCTCAAAGTGACACATATTTAGCCCAATTAAATTGGACTCCAGAGCAGGGAAGTAAGTATTTACAGCAGAAATATGGCAAGCGATGTCTACGACGGGCTACGCCTACGCGCTTACAACTCAGTGATACAGAAATTCTGGATTTCATTGATTACCTGAAGTTACAACTAGCCCAAAGCAGCCCAACTTAGCTATCCAATTTAGCTAAAACAGCATTCATCCCACACTCACTATAATTGAGTGTGGGATGAATGCGCCTGAGAAGCCTACACTGTATGCTTGCATCAGTGTAGGTATGTCACTATGGTATTAGGTTGATTTCGCCTCAGATGTTGGATAAGCTTTGTGTGCTTCTGCGTAAATTTTTAATGCTACAGCCATTTGCTGTTCGGCAGTCTCTCCCTGTGCTTTGAACCAAGCAAAAGTTTCAGGATCTACCTGAACTGTGATTGTTACGGGTGACTTGGGCATTCGCAATTGTGCTTTAGCAAAAAATTCTTCTGACAAGGGTGGAATATCTGAGGTGTCGATGTCTTCGTCACTCATTGCATCGACTCTAGCCCAATCGGTTCTTGAGGTATTGTTCATAGCGTTTTCGTTCGTGAGACAGTGCCTTTCGTAATGAGATGATACGCCCTCAGCAACTAGAACTGAGATAGTAGGTTGTCGTAATCTGCATGAGTGCCAATCCAGTACCACACAATACCACTTTCATTTCGCACACCAACAGCACGATAATTTTTGCTAACACGGGCAGAGTATATAGGCTCTCTAGGATGTACTTGCTTGAAACGAAGGCCAGGATGCCAGGGATCTTGCTTAAACTGCTTATAGGCTTCGCGTGCCTGTTGCTGAACCTGCTGAGGAAGATTAGCAAATAAGTAGCGAAACTGAGCCGTTGTTCTGGATTTCACAAGGTTTCTGGATCTAGCTCTTGGGTTTTGCCTGCTTGGTCTTCAGCCAAGGCTCCCACTGCAAGTTCAGCTAGTACATCATGAGACTTTGCAAGTACTTTGTCCCAATGGGCTTCGTCTTCCAGTTCTTCCAGAATGAGCGCAGCAATTACATCTTGCTCAGTTTCAGGAAGCTGTTTCACTCGTGCGATCGCTTGTTCAAGTAGCTTGGTCATAGCTGTTATTCTGCTGTCAAAAAGACCTGCTGACTATCTATTCTACGCTTTTAGGGGAAATTGAAGCCTGCGTACTCCACAGTGATGCGCGATCGCACTCAACACGAAAAAGATTGACAACTGCATTCATCACAGTCTCAAATTTATACCTTCTGAATGTTAGTTAGTTGGTATCTCCGGGAAAGATAAGTATAAGGTGATGCCTTGTCTTCATGTTTAACCCGTAGACAAGTACTAACCAAATACTAATCACAATCAGGAGTATTTCATGATTCCACTAATTTTGGGTTTTATTGCTTTAGGAACTGCTGCTTTCGGAGCAGTAAAAGGTGCTGAAGGTGTTGCTAATATGAATGAGGCAAAAGAAATTGGTGAACGTGCCGAAAAGCGTCACTCAGATGCAGTCAGTGAGTTGAAAGCAGACTGGGAGGCGACTAACAAGCTTGCAGAAGAGTATGGTCAACTTCAGCTTGATGTGATGATAAGTACAGTTGGGCGCTTTGTTGACTTTATCGAACGAAATATTGGTAAAGCAAAACAAAGCGAGAAGGAGTTTTTAGAAGGGCTGGAAGGAATTTCAGTTCAGCAGATCAAGGAGTACAAAGCCGCCGCAGTAGAAGCTGAACAGTTTTTCAATGGTGGCACTAAGGCGATTGGGGCAGCAGCAGCAGGATACGGTGGTGCAATGAGTCTTGCTACCTCTGTAGGAGTAGCCAGTACTGGGACACTTATAGGAGGACTTAGCGGTGCAGCAGCGTGGAATGCAACTCTTGCATGGCTAGGCGGTGGCTCATTAGCTGCTGGTGGTGGAGGTATGGCTCTTGGTTCTCTTGTGTTAGGTGGTATCACTGTTGGGCCTGCTGTCCTTATTGGAGGTTTTGTGCTTGCTGGTGAAGGCGAAAAAGCATTGACAAAGGCATGGGAGTATAACGCTGAAGTCAACACTGCGATCATTAAAATTGAAGCAGCAAAAGACTTTATGCAACAAGTAAAACGGCGGATTACTGAGTTACAAGGTGTATTTGAATGTCTGAATAAATCTGCTATTTTAGGTCTTGAAGAACTTGAATCTTTACCATCATTCAACAAAAACAGGGACGCTAGTAAGTTTCAAAAAGTCGCACTTTTTGTTAAGGCACTTGCAGAAATGATGAAAACTCCTGTTTTGGATAGTGAAGGGCAGTTGAATCCTGTTACTGCTACTATACAAGCCAAGTATCGTACTTTGGGGGGTAACTAGAAATGTCGGTCAAAAAAGTTACCACAATAGTCAACGAATTTATCAATCCTGCTGAATGCTTACAGCAAATGGTTTCAACTTACACCGATTATTTGAAGGTTGCCGAACAGGAAAAGACAAAGAGACGAGAAATTGAGGCTTGGGAAAAAGAAACAATCACCAAGATTAACGCCCAGCGAGAGTTGCTGATGGCGTATTTAGATCGCTCATTTGATGAACGTGCAGAGAACTTTCGCGCTTTATTTGCTGTCGTTGATAATGCGATCGCATCCGGTAATAATGACCAACTAGCCCTTACCTTAAACTCAATTACAGAAATTGCTAAATCTAGCCCGTTCAAAGACCTTGCTAACTTAGCTTCTGTTCGCTCTGCCTTAGATGATCCAAACCACGAATGGACATTTTAATTTTATAACAGCGCGATCGCTCTTCCAAAAACCTTTCAAAAAAGCTTGCCAACGCAGGCTTTTTTTATATAGTGTCAGGCTTACAGGCTACAGGCACTCTGAGAAAATAGCGATCGCCACTATTATCTTGCAATGCAATAAAATATATTGCAATACAACTTTTACAAGACGATGAGCAAAGAAAATATTACGTTTTGGATAGATAGCGATCGCAAAGCTGCACTTGATGCGATCGCAGCCGGAATAAACCGCGATCGTAGCTACGTACTTAATGAGGCGGTAGCCGCTTATCTAGATATGTATCAGTGGCAAATTGAGGAGATTCAAAAGGGAATTACAGAGGCGGATGCTGGAGACTTTGCCAGTGATGAGGAAGTAAAAGCGACTTTTGCAAGACTCACCAATGCAGATTAAATGGCTACGTCGTGCGCTTCGTAATTTGGAACAAGCCCATAGCTACATCCTGAAAGAGAATCCACAAGCAGCGCAGGAAGTGATATTGAGGATTCAACTTGCTGCCAGTCAACTTGAGAATTATCCTTTTATGGGGCGAACTGGACGTATAGAAGGTACAAGGGAGCTAGTAATTTCTAGCACGCCATACATTGTTATTTACCGAGTCAAAGAAGAGTCAGTAGAAATTCTTCGAGTTTTCCACACGTCAAAGCGCTATCCAGATTAGCATTGAAAGACTCCGTAATTGGGGCTATGTGGCAAGGAGCAACCAGCGTCAAAAAAGTGCGATCGCTTGTGATATTAATCAAGTCACAGTACAACGCCGCAAAGTGATGCAATAGACATCTCCGGAAAAGATTTAGTTACCTTAAATTTACATACAGATATCACGGAAATTAAGCCTCTCTCCGCTTCGGGGAGAGGTTTGGAGAGGGGTCTTAATTGATTTCCGGAGATGTCTAATTATCCTAGCCTTAACAGCCCCGATGACATATCCACCACCAACCGTCGATGTTTTAACCACTGGCGACCAAGTAAAACTTCTGGCACTCCTTCACCCACATGGACAGGAATATCAAAATCTTGTCCGTCGATTCGCACTTTCCCTAAATAAATATCAAATTCTGCATCTCCTTGGGCTGTAAGCATTGTTTGCTGTTCTACATAAATCCAATCAAGTGCTTCTAAATCTTGGTTATTAATTGCCAGCCACCAAGAAAATCCTGTATCAAAAAGTGCATCTACTGGTATCTCTAATCCATCAGCAGTTATCAAATCTATCTCAAAAAATAATTCATCCTCATCACCAAACTTGCCCGAAATCATATCCTGCCGCACACCCCAGTTTCATTAATGCGGAAAACGTACAGCTTGGCATTGGGATATTTTTCATGTGCTTTATCTGCAACTACCAAGGCATCCTGGTCAATGAAATATTTTCCACTTTCGGGTTCGACTGCCATGTACCAGTTATAGTGAGTTTTAATAAATTGCGGTTGTACCTGCTCAAAAATTGACTGGCAGCGCTCTTTAAATGCTTGGCGTTCAGCTTTCCATTGGACTTTGTGGTGTTCTGTCCACTGAATTTCTGGAAAAATCCTACCCCGGCGTACTGCACGAGCAGATTTGGCTTCAGTCATAGTTAATTATCTGTTAAGCGCAATATCTATATTTTCCACCATTATCGCTTGGGTTAGCGATTTTGCCAGTGATGAAGAAGTAAAGGCGACTTTTGCTAGGTTAAACAATGCAAAATCCACTTTGTTGGGCATAATCCCAAACAGTTAGATCATCTGCTTGATCTAAGTCTATGAAAAAAAGATGTTGAGAGTTTGGATACATATCAGCCAGTCGATCAACTAACCGAGGTGATAGGTTATGGTCAAACAATAACTTCACGCTTGCATTGTCAGCATTTGCCGTTCTCGATCAGCCGCATAGCTTAAGCAAGCCAAAATATCCTCTTGTGTCAAATAAGGAAAGTCATCAAGTAGTTCCTCGTAGGTCATGCCAGAGGCAAGATAAGATAAAACATCGTATACAGTAATTCGCATTCCTCGAATACAAGGCTTACCACCTCGTTTTCCTGGTTCGATTGTAATAATGTTCTGGTACTGCACAGCTATTCAACCTTAAAAATCTTCATCGTCAACAAAAAATTCGGCATCGTCTTCTAATCGAGAATTACGCTGTCCAAAACCAGCAAGTCCCCACAGAGGTTGCAGCAGTGCCATACCAATTAACCCTACACCGGCGCTAAAAGCCAGCACTAAACCCATTGGTATTTGAATAGATTGGAATGTTAAGAATTTTAACGATACGGGTGTGGCATTTTGGACTGAAATAATTGCGATCGCTATTACCCAAACCGCCACAACGAAAGATGTCAAAAAAGGAGCGAAAGTTTTCATATCTTAATAAAAGTTAGGAGTTAATAATTCTTAACTTATAACTCCTAACTCCTAACTCTAAATTATTAAACTGCTACTGCCTCTAGTTTAGCAATGACACTCTCTAACTCTTGGGCGATTTTGGTGAGTTTTTCGGGAGTGTTGGTTTCGAGGTAGACGCGTACCAGTGGTTCTGTACCGGAAGGACGCAGTAAAACCCAGCTACCCTCTTCTAAATAGAGCTTAATACCGTCTTTACGCCCCACTTCCTTGACTTTAATTCCTGCTACCTCTGTAGGTGGATTTTTGGTAAAGGAGTCGATGACGGCGGTTTTATGCGCCTCTGTGAGATGCAAATCAAGGCGGTTGTTGTAAAGTGGGCCATCAGCTTCAGCGATCGCTTCTTTGACAAGTTGACTCAGCGGTTTGCCTTCATAAGCGATCGCTTCTGCCACCAGCATATCGGCTAAAATCCCGTCTTTTTCGGGAATATGCCCGATAATACTCAAACCGCCTGATTCTTCTCCACCAATTAATACAGCAGTTTGGCGCATTTTTTCGCCGATGTATTTAAAACCAACTGCTGTCTCATAAATTTGCAGCCCATTTTTAGCAGCAAAATTATCCAGCAGGTGGGTTGTCGCCACAGTGCGGACGATCGCACCAGTTTTACCTTTGTTTTTGATTAAATGACGTGCTAGAACTAGCAGCACAGTATTAGGAGTAAGGAAAGTTCCTTGTTCATCAACGATACCAAAGCGATCGCCATCTCCATCGGTTGCTAAACCTAAATCAGCGCGATCGCGCACTACTGCTTCCACTAGTTCAACTAATTGTTCTCCTTTGGGTTCTGGCATTCCACCCCCAAATAAAACATCCCTCCAATCGTGGAAACTTTCTAACTGAACGCCACTATGTTGCAAAACTTCATCTAAATAGCCGCGAGAAGTAGAATAGAGCGCATCGTACTTTACCTTTAAATTAGCGCTTTTGATTTTTTCTAGATCAAGTAGAGTGTAGATAAATTGCAGGTAATCAGGTTTGGGATCGAAAATCGAAATCGAACCTGATGGGTTGCTTCCAGGCAACTCATCCGATGCACTTTCGATATTTGCCACAATAGTATCAGTAATCTCTGGAGTGGCGGGTCCTGCATAATCGGGTATATATTTAATACCACAGTAGGGTGCTGGATTATGGCTAGCAGTAAACATCAACGCTCCTGCGGAATTTAGGTGACGAGCGTTGTAGGCAATTACTGGTGTGGGACAATCCCGATCAGTAACTTTGACATTCCAACCCAAGTCTGCTAGTACTTGGGCTGCTGTTTGGGCAAACTGGTCAGCTAAAAAGCGAGTATCGTAGGCAATAAGTACTGGTCGATCTTTTGTGTAGGCTGTTTCTAAATAAGTGGCGATCGCCCTTGTTACTTTCCGCACATTTGGGAAAGTAAAGTCATCGGCAATAATCCCTCGCCATCCATCGGTGCCAAATTTTATCTTGCTGGACATTCTTGCCACTTGCTCCCGTACATTATCAGTACTATAAAAGCTTCTCGCAAAGCGTGTGTACCAGCAAGTATCTCTCGAAGTTCTTTTCTAAGGAAGTTTTAGCTTAAACTTCTCCCCACTATATTTTTTCTCACTGTTTCTGAGCAATGTCAACCCCCGATCGACCTTTTGCCAGTTATCACCTTTGGTCTCTAATTGCCCCAGCGATCGGGCAAGAACGCTGGCATTGCCAGATGAGACGGGGGTTTATCAAAGCGCGGCAACACGAACCACAAGTCAAAGCGCTTTTAGCGCAAGCCACCGCACCCCAGCGCATTGGGATACTCGCACAAAAAGGCATTTATGAGTTTCATCATCACAGCTATCTGTTGAAGCAATCAGATGGTGTAGAAAGAGTTGCACAGCTACTTAAATTAGCCAACTCAAGCGAGCAAGTCCAGCAACGTGTGCTGCAAATTTTGAAAAGATATCACGATGCTCCGTTGCTTTTAGATAAAGATATTATCCAATTAACTCCTGGTGATGAAGGCTTTCCCAAACCAATAGTAGTTGAACAAGAGGATTATTGTTTTCGCTTATATGCGGCTATGGACTGCGTTTTTATTGAGAGCGATCGCACTTTACATATTTTGGATTTCAAAACTGGTAAGTCAGCTTTTGATCGACGACAGGCATTAGTTTACTTACTAGCGGCTCGTTATCTTTATCCTGGACGAAAAGCTGTTGCATCATTTTATAATTTAGAAATATCTAAAAAATCAGATTTAATTAGCATCAATAATAGTGAATTAGAATCTTTAAAATTTGAGTTAGCTAATGTTGCCCACAAGCACCAGCACGATTTGCAAAAATATCAAGAAGAAAGTAGCAATTTCAGTAAAATTTTCCCCCCAAATCCTGGATCTCACTGCCGCTTTTGCCCATTTAACTCCATCTGTGAGTTTGCCGATTTTAAGCAACATCAATCATCTCCAATGCCCTGTTTAAGAGTTCATATCAGGCGTTAGAAATTTGACGTTGTTGAATTCAGGGCTATTTCATTCTAGGCATAAACCGCCCAGAACTAAAGTTCCAGCCTAATAGCTAAAGTCCGTTAAAACGGACTATAACATGAGTCTCAGTCGTCTTTAGACGACTTTCGCTATTTAGACTCAGAATTCATTCTGAGGCGGGCTAGATGAGAATGAAATAGCCCTGTTATAGCAGTTCTCGTTTACGTGAGGTACACCCGTAGGGGCACGGCATGCCGTGCCCCTACACCTTGGGATATAACGTTGTACCGCATCTGAATGGGAACCGCTATATTGAATGAGGGGAATACGAATAAATGCAAGAAATTCAAAATGGTGGTAATTCTTTAAGAATTGTGAACCGAATATGATTTATCGCTAAATCACCGATGGGGATATCTTCTTTGATTAGCCGTGCACCTTGACTTGTCACGGTTTCAAAAGTGATACCTTTGCCAATTTCAATGTGATACCAGCATAAGCCCATGAAAAAGCGCGTCGGATAAGGCCCACCTTCTGCTACATCGTCAGGATTTGATTCCATTGGCAACCAGCCAAAATTCGGGACGTAGAACTCCAGCCAAACATGATTAAAGTCGGGTTGTAGCGGCACTCCTAGTAAGTCACTATGGGGAGGACATTTATACCTACCGACGGTGCGGCAGGGGATGCCATTTAAACGGGATAGGGCAAGTAAAACGCCGACATATTCGCCACAGGAACCAACGCCACGTTCTAAAACTATATCTGGCGTGTCAATGTAAGGTTTAATGCCGTAGGATAGCTGATCGTAGACGTAGTTACGAATGCTGTGCATTTTCCGCAGCACATTCGTTTCAGAACCAATCGCTTCTCTAGCTGCACGGCGAACAATAGGAGTATCCATTGCTAAATCGTCGTCATCCACTAAGTAGCGTGTTTGTAATTCTGGGGAAAGTTCAGGCATATTTTCCACATCTCTGGGTGTGATGCGATACTTAATCCCTCGAACTTCCAAAAGTGCTTTCCAGCCAAATATGTGCCGTTCTCCTGGGGCAAGAGAATCAAATTTAAAGACTGCTACACGTTGTCCACCGATCACTTCTTCGGTAAAAGGTCTACCAATGGGTTCAACGTGTTTCACCTTTTGACGCTCAGTTTCCGATGGGAGGGCAATGCGCCATTCTACGTCAGGTAAATTAACCTCGTCTAAGGGAGCAATTTCTTCAGCATAAGACATTTCAATGAGATAGCCATTAGAGAGGGCGTAGCGGTTCTCTGGCTGGTAATCATAATACAGAGGATGAATAAAAGTCCGATCGCGGAAGGTTAGCTCATGACTTGGATCAGCATTGGGGTTATCCCGAATGTAAGGCTCCTCTGAGGCGTAGGCGACGTAAATACTTTCTTTACCTGTTTCGTTATTTTTATGGATTGCTATGCCTGTGGGAGATTCAAAGGGTGTCAGGACACTGAATTGCAGTTCTCCTGTAGCCCTATCCATCGCGTAAACTGATTGTTCGGTGCGATCGCAAATCCACAGTATTTCTTGACTAACTGCCAAATTCTCTATTCCCACGCCTGGGGCATAAAATCTGGTAATCTCTTTTCGCGTTTCGCGGTCAAAAATCAGGATGTAGCCTAGCTTTTGGCAACTGACATAAACTGCTGTTTCCCAAACCGCAACTCCGTCAGCCGGATAAGGCAATGTCACAAACTCTTCCAAAACCAAAGCATCGAGCTTGCAAAAATAAACGCTATTTTCTCGGCTGACCCACAGAGTATCTGACCACGCCGCTAAACCGGTGACATGGGTAAATTCTTTAATTTGATGGGGATTGAGAATTTTGCTGTTGTCGGAGGTGGGATCAATCTCCAGTAAATGCCCTTTAATACTGTCAATAGCAATTAGTCTATCTTTAATAAAAGTGATGCCAGACAAAGTGGCAGCAGTAAGCGGTCGAATTGTTTTTTGCCCAAACATCTGGCTAACGGTCAAAGTGGGGAGTGTAAAACTCATAAAACCTTGTGGGAAGTGTGAAAACCTCTCATCTGGGGCTTGATCGCCGCGTTTAGAGCAGGGGTACTGATAATTATCGGTAAAATTTGTTCTAAAAAACTCTTTCGTGAGAAATAATATTATCTCAAAATTGGAAGAATTTACAAATATTAAGAATTACAGATACACTCATACAACTGGGCGATCGCCTTAATGTAACTTTAGGAGATGGAATTCCTGCCATCACTAAATTATGATCGAATTCTGTAACCATTTCCTGTGACTTACACGATGTCTGCTAATTCTCTGCCCGAAGCTGCCGCCGTTTGGCATAGTTTAGAAGTCGATAAAGCGTTAGACCTGCTCGATAGTAACGCAGACAGTGGCTTAACATCCCAAGATATTCAACAGAGGTTGCAAAAGTACGGCCCCAACGAATTACAAGAAGTTCCTGGCCGTAGTACTTGGGAAATTCTGCTGGATCAGTTCAAGAACATTATGTTGTTGATGCTGATTGGCGTAGCTCTCATTTCTGGGTTTATAGACCTGTGGGGTTTGCGAAATGGCACTTTAAAGCCTGGTGAAGTGCCATTTAAAGATACGATCGCTATCCTAGCAATTGTCATCCTCAACGGCATCCTTGGCTACGTCCAAGAAAGCCGTGCCGAACAAGCCCTAGCAGCCCTGAAAAAACTGACTTCTCCCTTAGTGCGAGTGATGCGCGACACCAGACTGGCGGAGATAGCAGCCAAGGACTTAGTTCCAGGGGATGTAATGCTGCTGGAAGCTGGGATGCAGATCGCCGCAGATGGACGCTTGATAGAACAGTCTAATTTACAAATCCGAGAGTCGGCGCTCACGGGTGAAGCCCACGCTGTCAACAAACAGGCAACACTAAAATTACCAGAAGAAACAGATTTAGGCGATCGGCTCAATTCAGTCTTTCAAGGAACCGAGGTCGTCCAAGGACGAGGCAAAGTTCTGGTGACTAACACCGGCATGACCACAGAGTTGGGCAAAATTGCCACGATGTTGCAGTCGGTGGAAACTGAGCCGACACCGTTACAGCGACGGATGACTCAACTGGGCAACGTCTTAGTTACGGGTTCTTTAATTCTCGTAGCGATCGTCGTCGTCGGTGGTGTGATCAAGGATCAAGGTTTTAAAAACATCCAAGAACTCTTGGAAATTTCCTTGAGTATGGCGGTTGCTGTGGTGCCAGAAGGTTTACCTGCGGTAATTACCGTCACCTTGGCACTAGGAACCCAGCGAATGGTACGCCAAAATGCCTTGATTCGCAAACTGCCAGCAGTAGAAACATTGGGTTCCGTAACTACCATCTGTTCTGATAAAACCGGCACCCTGACTCAAAATAAAATGGTGGTGCAATCGGTTTACACAAATAACAAAACTTTTCGCGTCACCGGCGAAGGTTATGCTCCCACAGGGGATTTCCAGTTAGATGGTCAAAAAATTTCCCTAGAGGAGTTTCCAGAAATTTCGGCGATGTCAGTCGCTTGTGCCGTTTGTAATGATTCGGTGTTGCAAAAAGAAAAAGGGGAATGGGCAATTTTGGGAGATCCCACAGAGGGGGCATTAGTCACCTTGGCGGGAAAAGCCGGAATCGAAAAAGACCAGTGGAACAGTAAGTTACCTCGCGTTGCCGAGTTTCCCTTTTCTTCGGAACGCAAGCGAATGAGCGTGATTTCTCAGGTAAAGGAAGTCGCTACAGGTGAAGCATCTCCGAGAGGTGTTGACCCAGCGATCGCTAGTTTTGTCCAATCTGAACCTTATTTAATGTTTACCAAAGGTTCACCAGAGTTAACCTTGGCACGTTGTACTCAGATTCATTTGGGCAATCACTCAGCCCCCTTGACTGAAGAACAACGCCAGAAAATTTTGGCAGAAAATGACAAAATGGCGAGTAAAGGTTTGCGGGTGCTAGGTTTTGCCTACAAACCCCTCACAGAGATTCTACCAGAAGGTTCAGAGGAGACATCCGAGCAAGGTTTGGTGTGGCTGGGATTGGTGGGAATGTTAGATGCGCCCCGCCCAGAGGTGAGGGCAGCAGTCCAAGAGTGTCGAGATGCAGGTATTCGCCCAATAATGATTACTGGCGACCACCAATTAACAGCACGAGCGATCGCTACCGATTTGGGAATTGCCCAAGAAGGCGATCGTGTCCTCACAGGTCAAGAGTTGCAGCGGATGAGTGACCAGGAATTAGAACAAAACGTTGACCTGGTAAACATCTATGCCAGGGTTTCCCCAGAACACAAACTGCGAATTGTTAAAGCACTGCAACGTCGGGGCAGATTTGTAGCGATGACAGGTGATGGTGTCAACGATGCACCAGCCCTCAAACAAGCCGACATCGGTATTGCAATGGGCATTACTGGCACTGATGTCAGTAAAGAAGCCAGCGATATGGTGTTACTTGATGACAACTTCGCCACCATTGTCACCGCCACCAAAGAAGGCAGAGTTGTTTACACCAACATCCGCCGCTTTATAAAATACATCCTCGGCAGTAACATTGGCGAAGTTCTGACAATTGCAGCCGCACCCTTAATTGGTTTGGGAGGCGTTCCCCTTACCCCCTTACAAATTCTCTGGATGAATTTGGTGACAGATGGTTTACCAGCCTTGGCATTAGCTGTAGAACCTCCAGAACCGGATGTAATGCAACGTCCGCCTTTTAGTCCTCGCGAAAGTATTTTCGCTAGGGGATTAGGTTCTTATATGATTCGCATTGGGATCATTTTTGCCATTATCAGCATTTCCTTGATGTGGTGGGCTTATCAACATACCCATGCCCCCGACTACGATCGCGATCGCGATACTTGGAAAACAATGGTATTTACCACCTTGTGTATAGCCCAAATGGGTCATGCGATCGCCATTCGCTCCAATAACCGACTGGCCATCGAGATGAATCCCTTCTCCAATATCTTTGTATTAGCGGCTGTTGTCGTCACCACGATTTTACAGTTGATGCTAGTTTACGTCCCACCTCTGCGAGATTTCTTTGGTACTCACTACCTGAGTCTAGAGGAATTGGGGGTTTGTATTGGCTTCAGCGCTTTAATGTTTGTGTGGATTGAGTCGGAGAAGATATTTTTGCGGATTGTGGGCAAGAAGGCTGTGTAAATTGGGCATTGGGCATTGGGCATGGGGCATTGGTTATTAATTCTCCTCTACCCCTCTACCCTTCCCTTCTACCCCTCTACTCCCCTGCTTTTTTAATCTCCCTGCCAATGCCCAATCCGCAATGCCCCATGCCCACTCCCCACCATGTACCTGAAAACTCTAAACCTCCGACAATTTCGCAATTATCAAGACCAAAAGGTTGATTTTACTGCTGCTAAAACAATTTTGGTAGGTAATAACGCACAGGGAAAGTCGAATTTGTTGGAGGCGGTGGAGTTGCTGGCGACATTGCGATCGCATAGAATGGCACGCGATCGCGATTTAGTTCAAGAAGGGGAAGCCATAGCCCAAATTAATGCCACCCTTGAGCGACAAACAGGCATTAGTGACCTGACTTTAACCCTGCGCCGTAATGGTCGCCGTACCGTTGCTCTCAATGGTGAATCTATCCGCCGTCAAATGGATTTTCTCGGCGTTCTCAATGCAGTCCAATTTTCCAGCTTGGATTTAGAACTGGTACGCGGCGGCCCCGAAGGTCGCCGCAACTGGTTAGATACGCTCTTAATTCAACTTGAGCCAGTTTATGCTCACATTTTGCAGCAGTATAACCATGTGTTACGTCAGCGCAATGCTTTTTTAAAAAAGACTCAGAACGGGCTAAACGCCCCGCTATCGCTAACAGAACTCAGCACTCAGAACTCAGCACTCAGCACTCAGAACTCAGAGCTTGCTGTGTGGGATGCACAGTTAGCTACCACAGGAACCAGGGTAATTAGACGACGCGATCGCGCCATCCAACGATTAGCTCCCATTGCTACCGCTTGGCACGGCAGTATCAGTGGCAGTACGGAAATTTTGCAAATTAAGTACGTGCCTAATATTCCTTTAGAAGATAACCATCCAGAAGAAGTACAGCAAGCTTTTTTAGTAAAAATTCAGCAGCGAGCGATCGCTGAAATGCACCAAGGTACTACCCTTGTCGGACCCCATCGAGACGAAATAGAATTAACTATTAACCAGACACCCGCTCGTCAATATGGTTCTCAAGGTCAACAACGAACGCTGGTTCTAGCCTTAAAATTAGCAGAATTACAATTAATTGAAGAAGTCGTCAAAGAGCCACCGTTGCTATTGCTTGATGATGTTCTTGCCGAACTCGATCTATCCCGCCAAAATCAATTGCTTGATGCCATTCAAGACCGTTTTCAAACCCTGATTACTACCACTCACTTGGGTTCTTTTGATTCCCAGTGGTTGAAGTCCTCCCAAATTCTGTTTGTGAAAGCAGGAGAAATAATCCCAAATTAGTTATTTGTCACTTATCAAGATTAAACATAGATGATTAACTAATGACTAATAGACTTCTTGCATAAATAAGAAATAAGAACCCCACCCCGCCAAAGCTACGCTTTGTCTCCCTGCCCCTAATCCCCAGAGGGGGCCCCGAGTTCCCCGCTCTTCGAGAGGGGATTAAGGCTGCGGTGTTTGAGACTTTTGCAACAGGTCTAATGACAAATGACTAATGACTAATCGCGTTTTTCTAACCTTCTAAAAACGTTGAGAACCAGAAAAGTCAGCACAGCACCAATTAATCCTAACTGCCACAAACCACACCCGGCAGCAATTCCCAAAGCAGCCGAAACCCAAATAGCTGCTGCTGATGTCAGCCCGTGAATTTTAAGTTGCTGTGATTCCTGGGAAGATTGGCGGACAATTTCTCCAGCACCGAGAAATCCCACACCGGCTGCAATCCCCTGAATCACGCGGCTGAGTGCATCAGGACTGGACTGTGACCCACCTGTTTGCATAATTATGAGAGTAAACATCGCTGAACCCAAACTCACCAGTATATGAGTTCTTAAACCGGCCGGTTTGTGCCTAATTTGGCGTTCTAACCCGATAATTGCTCCAATAAGCAATGCAATGCATAGCCTGAAGCTGATATTTACCCAATCATTAGTTGCAAGATAGTAAGTGTTTGGCAATGCTTAGTCTGGTAGAGATAATTTTATATATTAGGATATTTGGTAATATAGTTACAAAAATATAGCTTTTTTACGTGCAAATCACTATCTTCCATTATGAAGATTATTTTCCAATAAGATTTTATTTTGGTCATCAATAAAGGTTTGCGTTCTTAAATTATGACAATGATCATAATCTGGGCAAACGACATGACTTTTAAGTTTATTAAATAGTTTTTTGGCTATTTAAAATGACTGAACTATAAAATTCTACCTTAAATTGCTAGATTTAACCCATACACTCAATAATTAAATATCATACCGCTATGTACAATCTCGTAAAAGAACTAAACCCCCGGTTTCAGAGAAGGAAGGCGATGAAGGAAAAAATTTGATTTCTAAAGGAGTCGAATTACAACAATACATCGTGTAAGCAGCAATTAACCGTAAATGCTGAAAAATGCTCCTAGTAGGGAGTCAGTGGATTGACAACTGATAACGTCTCAGGAAGAAATGGCTGTGATTACAAAAGATAATTGCCAACTAACAAATTGAGTGGATAAACTCTACTGGCTAGACCAAATTAAACTACAAGACCGCGCCAAAGTAGGTGACAAAGCGTTTTACTTGAGCAAAATTATCCAGCGTGGCTATCCGGTGGTGCCTGGTTTTGTCGTTTCGGCAGAAATTTTGCAACAATTTCTCGAAAATCTCAATAGTTCAGAGTCATTAGTGGCTGACTTACCCCATTCTTCGTTACACCTGGATGTCACTAATTGGCGTCAACTTCAACAGGTCGCTGGTCGCTTGCGCCAAGAAATTTTAACTGCGACAGTTCCACAGCAATGGGTAAGTACAATTTTCCAAGCAGCTAGAGAATGGCAAACTAGCTGTTTGATTCTTCGACCTACCCTAGCAGTATCAACTGTAACCCCAGGTATGGGAAATATATCTGGGTTGTTAGAGTCGGTGTTTTGTGACTGCGAACCCGAAGCGATCGCCAGAGCATTAAAACGTACCTGGAGCCAAATATTTCGAGCCAGAAGTCTATTATATTGGCAGCAGACAGGAATTGACCTGCAACAAATTAGCCTAGCAGTTTTGGTGCAACCTGTTGAGAATGCGATCGCCAGTGGTTTGCTCAGAGTCAATTCTTCTGGGTGGGAAATTGAAGCTACTTGGGGGTTAGGAATTGCGATCTCTCTTGGCGAGGTACAGCCAGATGTCTACTACATTCAACCGGAAACCGGGGTTGTGCTTGAGCAACATCTGGGCAATAAAACGCTGGCTTATGGTGTTGATGATGCAGCACCTGGAGCTTTTTCGCAACCTGTGCCGAAGTCAATACTAACGTCAGATAACACTTGTCTGATTACCTACCTACTTCAAGAAGCCCAACAACAACAGTACGCTTTACAAGAAGAATACTTACAACAAATAATTGCTCTAGGAACTCAATTGGTGAGTGAACTAGGTAAAAGGTTTACCATTAAATGGACGATCGCGGGGCAAACTACATCTGGCAAGCTCTACATCACACAAGTTAGTACTCCCCAATCTGTAATTCCCCACGCACACTTTCTCAGAGGACTAGGGGCGGCAGGGGGACGTGTTGTAGCGACTGCTCTAGTAATTATTAATCCCCAACAAAAACCCAAACAATTACCCAAGGGAGTCATTTTAGTAGCACCAACAATCACACCTGATTGGTTGCCATTATTGCAACAAGTTGCTGGTATTATCACAGAACAGGGGGGATTAACCAGCCACGCGGCAATTCTTGCTAGAGAATTAGGCATTGTAGCAGTAGTGAATGCGACATCTGCCACAACTTTAATCCAAACTGGCGAACGACTGCTGCTTGATGGCGACAGAGGAGAAGTTTATCGGATCAAAGGAGACTTAAAGGAGGAGATGGAGAGAGGGAGAGAAGAAAATCTTCTTCCCCGCCATCACCCCAACCCGAAAGCACCCCATCCTTCTATTACGTCTCATCTACCTATGATTGCTACCCAACTGCTGGTTAACTTGAGTCAGTCTAGTTTAATAGAGCAAGTGCAAAGCTTGCCTGTGGATGGGGTGGGATTGTTGCGCTCAGAATTGATGGTATTAAACATATTGCAGGGGCAACATCCTAATAATTGGATTTTGGCCGGGCGTCAAGCAGAATTGTTAGAGCTATGGTCAAACCAGATTATGCAGTTTGCCCGTACCTTTGCACCAAGACCAGTTTTTTACCGTTCTTTAGATTGGCGATCGCACGATTTACCATCATTGAGTGATAGTTTACAATCTTCACCGCAGTCGATGTTGGGTGAACGCGGCACTTTTAGCTATTTACAAAATCCCGCAGTGTTTGAGTTGGAACTAAAAGCTTTGGCGATCGTACAGCAAGCTGGCTACAGCAATGTGAATCTACTGTTACCTTTTGTGCGGACTGTGGAAGAATTTGTTTTTTGCCGTCGCAAAGTTGAGCAAGCAGGGTTAACTGAGGTGGCGCAGTTTCAATTGTGGATGATGGCAGAAGTTCCAAGCGTATTGTTTTTACTACCAGAATATGTCAAAGCAGGTGCAGCTGGAATTTCTATTGGTACAAATGATCTAACTCAATTATTGCTCGGAGTGGATCGAGAACAAGGACAGCTAGCAAAAGTATTTAATGAATGTCATCCTGCGGTGATGAGTGCGATCGCTCAACTGATCCAAATGGCCAAAACTGCCGGGATACCTTGCTCAATCTGTGGTCAAGCACCAGCCCTTTATCCCGAAATTATTGATAAATTAGTCGAATGGGGTATAACTTCAATTTCCGTTGAACCAGAAGCAGTAGAGCGAACATATCAGGCGATCGCTCGTGCTGAACAACGCTTAATTTTAGCAGCAGCACGACGAAAACTTGATTAGTTAGGAGTTATTAAATTTTAGATTTTTTCTTCAATTCAAAATCTAAAATTGCCATAATTAAAGGTTTGATGCAACTCAAGATCCATCGCCTTAATAGACTTGAATCCGTTAATGGTTAATCGTTGCAGCCTGTCCAAAAGTCGGTCTCCTGAATCGGTAAATGTGTATTTGGTTTATCAAATGTTTGGCGTGTTAGAGTTTGCGCGTCCTGAATTTATGCCTATTCTACTATCTCGTTGACTAAGACCTAAAGTTACTCGTTTCATAATCCAGTACAAACCTGCAAGTACCACAAAGGTGATAGTAATAATCACCAACGGCTGTTTACCAAGAATTTCTTCAACACCTTTAGTCAGTAAGGCATCGGGTTGAGTAATAAAATCCCAACTGTTGAAACGCAAAAATCGCCCCCAATAAACACCAACAGCACAGAGAGCATGGGTAATCAATTCAAAGCGCCAAATCCATTCGCTTTTGCCGATGCGATGTAAATAGTGACCCCAATTAATTAACGATATTACGTAAGCTTCAAATCCACCAATAATTACTAGCAAATATACAGGAATTAGTACCAAAGTAATTATCCACACTGATTGAATCGTGCGGATATCATCTATCAGGTGAATTACATCAGTCAGCAAATATGGGGCATTTGGTAAGAAAGCGTAGAAAACTAAGAATCCTAGCCACCAAAGCCAAGTGCCACCACGCTTGATGCGAAATAGCCACACACTCAAAGCCAAAGGTATAAAAGCCAGAAATAAATTCCAAGTCATCCAACGCATATTAATTTGCAAGACTTGTACAACTCTGGCTATCAATTCTTCTTTCATAGGTGCTAACTCAGAAGAGGTTTGATTAATCTAGATTTAGTTTGCAGTTTTAGGGTTAACCTCAGTGATTGACTGATAAAGCGCAAAGTCGAGCCAGTCCTTTGGGCGGGTTTTCCGACTTGGGCGAACTGTCGTTGTGCGTCCAGGTTTCCCGGCGCAGAACTTTGTAAGAACTTTTTGCAATCCCCAAGAAAATTGATTTCCTCCAAGACAGACAAGATTTTTGTGTAAGTTAAAAGTAAATGCACACTGAATAGATGTCCGAAACCTGGAGTTTTTGTGTATTTTAAACTGGAGGATGAAATTTATCAATCAATCGCCTCAAGCCACTAGTATAGCTAGAAAATCATCCGGGTAAAATTTACCACAGAAAGAAAGTATGAACAACAAAAAAGCTACAGAATAACTCCTGGTAGACTTTTTTAATTGGAATATTGCCCAGTCCTAGCTATTATATTGATTTCATTCTGCCCTGCTAAAGTTCCAGAAACACCCCAAAGTTTTTGTTAAAAGGTCTATTCGATAAACCCAAAATTGCTGGGTGAGGGTAGAGACGCACAGATGTATACGTTGTAGGTGTCGAGAAAGCGATCGCACTACCAACACTAACTACTGGTGCAGGAGCCAAATAGTCCGCCTTGGTTGATGTTGCTAGGAAAACTGGGAATTTCCGCACTATAAACGCCTTGCAAACTGATGCGATCTTTTTAAGGGGGGTTGTGGGGATCAAGTCTAGAAAGCAGAGGGGCATGGACTAATCCCAATGTCCCAAATCAATTATTCTGGCTGGCGACAATACTTATTCATTGCATTTCCTAACGTATCTGACTGCTTGCCAACAGTTGTAGCTGCTGTTGTTAGTGTTGAGTCAATTTCGGCTCTCGCCTTTTGGATTTTTTCTCTACCCGATGCCGAGGCTTCTGCTATCTTGGCCGCACCAAGAGCCTTACCTGCCTTAGCGATCGCTTGACTGAGATTCTTGAAAATCTTGACAAAACTGCTTTGAAATTCCTTCAGCTTGGGGTCTGTTAATTTAAGTTCCCCTATGGATTTAGTCACAAATTCTAAATCTTTAGATAGCTGTAAGCTGGTTATCACTTGCGTTCCTTTATTTTGATCAATCAGTGATGTTCCTGCATTCACAACCCGAATCAGTCGCTGGCACTGGGAGACTTTACTTTCGCTGCAACTCGTAATAAACAAAGCAATGCTCAAACCAACAGAAGCAATAACAGTATATTTATGTAAAACAGACATTAATACCCCAACAGCAATAAAATCCACAATATAATATCCAATATTACGAGTAAAGAAGGTAAATAGAGTTATATCAATAAGCTGACACTATTAATAATCAGACAGATCGACTCAAAACCTTGCCTACTATGCTATTCTTAACAATATTCCAACCTTTTTAAATCTTGTATTTTGTCTTTCAATAGTTTGAAAAATGTTTTCTCCATTTCCTACTGAATAAATAGCCCCACGAAATGGTAATGGTTCGAGCGCTATTCCATTATCAAGTAGAGTTTTTCGATGTTGGTATTGATACTTGTTGAACAGTAGGGAATACAACTCATATTTAATGATTAACGATAACTCTAAATTTGTCAGATGTCTGATTACAAACTGATTTCAGACATCTTTCAAACAATTGTGATACCAAATTCCAATCTTTTGAAACTTGACGACTTTTAAGTGGAATAACAAATACAAGCATAATAGTAGTGAGATACAAACAACTCGGCTGAATTCTCTAGGAAGCTAGACATAAACAGAGCTACCTACTGCTTCGCAGAAGCCGAATGCGTAGCTCCCCATAGGGATTTTGTCCAGTTTTAACTGTTATGTGGGAATAAATATTACAAAATTAAACTATAGGATTAAAGTTAAACTCATTACAAATTGACTTGGTTAACCGACGATATCTAACAAGATTTGCTATTTTTAACAATATTCCAAACTTTTTAAATCTTGTATTTTGCCTTTCAATAGTTTGATAAATATTTTCTCCATTTCCTACTGAATAAATAGCCCCACGAAATGGTAATGCTTCGAGTGCTATTCCATTATCAAGTAGAGTTCTTCGATGTTGGTAGTGATACTTGTTGAACAGTAGAGGATACAATTCATATTTAATGATTACCGAGGAACCACATATCTGATTGAAATCTTTGAATTTTATCTTTAAAAATTGCCAATTTTCGTGATATAGATAACCTCTCTTTATATACCAGCCGTTAGAATTAGAATTTTGCTCGACAAATTTGACTATATTTTTGCTTACACAATCATCAGCATCAACTACCATTACATGAGATGGCGAAAATTTATCAGCATAAGCTAATCCATTCAACAGTTTTCGTCCCTTGTCTAAATCTCTACTGAAGACTTCTGTCCATTTCCAATCTACTTCTTGCTCTAAACCTAGTTCTTTTAGCTGTTGAATGGGTGAAGGATAATCAACTTCGATATAAGTAATATGAGGATGGGAAAAACCAATATTTGGTTTTTCATGGCAAACAACGATAACTCTAAATTTGTCAGATGTCTGATTACAAACTGATTTCAGACATCTTTCAAATAATTGTGATACTAAATCCCAATCTTTTGAAACTTGACTACTTTTAAGTGGAATAACAAATACAAGCATAATTTATAGTTCACATACAAACAACACGGAATTCTCTATAAAGATGGATATAACAGAGCTACCTACTACTTCGCAGAAGCCGAACGTGTAGCCTCCCATATGTAAAGTATTTTTTTATATAGTTTTAATTGTTATGTAAAAGTACAATATTTTTGCTCTCAAGCAACTCATATTGAATTGTACCGTAAATGTACGTAATGTCAACTGGATTTCAAATTTTATTTAGCATAAAACAGCCATGTTGCCTCACACCTATTTGAAAAGAGGTGTCCAGACGGCAGTCGCTCATGGGGGAAACCCCCAAGACTGCGCTGCACAGGTAACTTTAACAACACTTGCGCCAAATGACGCCGCCATGCTGGATCAAGTCCGTTAGTGGGCTCATCCAAAATTAAAATTGTCGGTTCTAGGGCTAAAATCGAGGCTAGGGCGGCCAAGCGTCTTTGTCCACCAGAAAGTTCGTGGGCGGAACGATTGGCGTAGGCTTCTAGACCAAAATCAGCTAATAATTGCCGGGCGCGATCGCTTGCCTCTGCTGGTGACATTCCATAGTTGCGTGGCCCAAAGGTGATATCTTCTAAGATGGTCGGCATAAATAGTTGGTCGTTGGCATCTTGGAAGCTAAAGCCAATTTGACGACGTACTTGGGGTAGCGTTTTGGGTTCTACGGGGATGCCATTAATCGTAATTTTCCCAGTTTGCGGTTGTTTTAAGCCGATCAGGTTCTCTAGCAAGGTGCTTTTTCCCGAACCAGTGGCTCCCATCAACGCTACGCGATCGCCCGGATTTAAGGTAAAAGAAATTTCTTGTAATACTGGCTGCTGACGAGAATATGCATAGACCAGATTTTCAACCTCGATCACGGCTGCGTGAGGGTTATGTGTTGATGGTTGGGGATTAGAAATTAAAGATTTCAAAATTTACAAACTCAATATTTGTAAGAAGTTAAAGTAACACCAGCAGCGATCGCCCAAGCTGCTAACAGGGCAAAACGCTCTTTTGGTCTGAGGGTAGAATCTATGGGTAATTGCCCATTGTAACCACGAGCTACCATTGCCGCGTAGACTCGCTCTGCCCTGTCGAGACTACGGAGATACAAGGCTCCAATCATCGCAGCACTGGCGTAGCGCAGCCATCCCCCAGTCCCAGTTAAACCGCGCAATTGAGCGCTGCGCTGCATCCGCGTCACTTCTGAGAGCAAAATTTCCATATATTGCCCAGCTAACAACAAGTTTTCTTTTAAAAGTGCTGGCACTGGTAAGCCTTTAAGGGCGATGCCGAAACTATGGGGCGGTAAGGTTAACAAAAAACTATTCATGGTAATCAGACAAATCAGCGAGCGAACTAGTAAAAAACTGGCTCGTTCCCATCCCAAGGGTAATGCCAGCAATGACAAAAAAATCAATTCTGTACCAAGTAATCCTCCCAACTGGCGAATTGGTACGTGCAACAGCCAGACCCACAAAAGTGCGATCGCGCCATATACACCTAAGCAATACCAAGCATAATGCTTTAATAAAGCTGCTCCCACCACAACGACTAAAGATAGTTGCAAACGTAACGGTAAGGAAAGTTTAAGCATTCTTCAAAATTGATCATCTGGGCGGCAAAAATGAAGGCGGTGGTTAGTCCCAGTATGGGCGCACGGCGGATACCAAAAGCTTCTTGCGATCGCCCGAAGGCAATAAAGAGTGCTGCCACACTTGCTAAACCGGTAGCCCCTGCCACTGGAACAGAAACAAATCCATCAGGAATATGCATAATGTACCCTGTCTTTTAGATGTTTATTTACTCAAAACAAGCAATAAAGCTACGGCATTAAACTAATAACAAACAAGATTTTTACCCTTTTTGCAATGCCCCATCGGGGGATTTTCTAGTATTACTTTTGACATATTTATAATATAATACTTAGTAAATATTATATACATTTATTAATTTATATTAAGTCTGTTCTAGAATATATCACTAAATCTTGATAAATTACTAGATAAAGTGGAAAAATCTCTACATCTACATATTTATAACTAGAACTAAAGAATTCGGCAGTAAAGCCGGAGACTGCCGTTGTATCCGGTTAGAAGTCAGAAATTAGCCTAGATTGAAGTCTGACCGGTTTAGCGTAGAGTTAACGATTCTTCAAGCATCACGAGCGTCAGTCGCACGGCGGATGAATAGTAAAACACTATAAATTATTTTGATATTTCTCTATATTGTGGTATTTGGTTAATTTAATACTTGTTATATTAACAAGTAAATTTTTATAGATATACAAAGTTATGCAATCAGCATTTGCACTTTATTTGCGCTTAATCATATTCTGAAAAAAGAATATAGGTGTCCGGCTATTGAATTATTTGTTGATGAAATATTAATAGCTATAAAACTTTAATTACCAATCACCAAATTTTAGAATACCTCATATTGACTTATGTAGTAGCCATAGTTATGATTAAAAAATCATTCATAGATACTCATGATATTCTGTATATTTGCTGAATCAATTGTTTGTATAAAAAATCATGCAAATGCAAGCGCATAACATAAAAATAAGTCGGAAAATGTAAAGTTTAGATGAAATTAGGGAAAATATTTTGAACCGAAGTGCGGAAATTACTAAACTTTTAGAGCAGCTGACTGTAACATATAAGTATTTATAAAATTTTTAAGTCGGCAAATGTTCTGCTTTATTTTACCTGGTTTTTATACACCCTCGTTCTGCAATTTGAAATATGAATACAAACTTATCCAACTCGCTATTGACAGTTCCAACTGGTCCACTCAAGATTTCAGAGTTGCCCCCTAACCGTGTGGGTATAAGTGATGAATCCATCCATCTTTCTCTAGTAATTCCTACTTATAAGGAACGTGACAACATCAAGAATGTAGTCAGTATATTGAGTAAGTTATTGGATGAATCAATTCCAGGAAAGTATGAACTAATTGTCGTAGACGATGATAGCCCAGACCGAACTTGGGAAATCGCACAATCCCTCATAGAAGAATATCCCCAGTTGCGGGTAATGCGACGCCAACAGGAACGGGGGCTGTCTTCAGCCGTGATTCGTGGGTGGCAAGCAGCGACGGGGAGTGTATTGGGGGTAATTGATGGAGATTTGCAACATCCCCCAGAAGTCTTGATGCAACTGTTGCGTAGTATTGAGCAGGGAGCAGATTTGGCACTAGCCAGTCGTCACGTAGAAGGAGGCGGTGTTAGTAGTTGGAGTGTTGTCAGACGTTTGTTGTCTCGTGGCGCTCAGTTGTTAGGCTTGCTGATCTTGCCGGGGGTACTGGGCAGAGTTACCGATCCAATGAGTGGTTATTTTATGGTGCGCCGGAGTGCGATCGCCAATGCAACACTTAATCCAGTCGGATACAAAATTCTTCTTGAGGTAATCGGGCGAGGTAAAGTAGACCAAGTTGCCGAAGTTGGGTATGTGTTCTGCGAACGCAAAGAGGGTGAGAGTAAAGTCACATGGAAGCAGTATATAGATTACATCCATCACTTAGTGCGGTTGCGGCTATCTACAGGTAGGGTAGGACGATTGAGTAGAAAAGTCAATTTCCCAGTTGGTCGATTCGTCCGCTTTGGGTTGGTTGGCTTTAGTGGCGTATTTGTAGATTTAACAGTGTTTCACTTGCTGCGTACTGTAATTCATTTAGGTTTAACTCGCAGTACGATTCTTTCGGCTGGAGTGGCAATCATAAATAATTTCCTATGGAATGATTTATGGACTTTTGGTGATATTTCTAAGAGGCAACGTGATCCACGTCAACGTTTCAAGCGATTCTTGAAGTTCAGTGCGATCTGTTTGGCAGGAGTTGTAATACAAGCTTTAATAATTAACTTACTCTATAATGCCTTGGGGATAAACGAGTATTTAGCTAAGTTGATTGCGATCGCAGTTGCGACCATCTGGAATTTCTGGGCTAATTTGAAACTCAGCTGGCGCGTCACTGACGTTAAATAGTCACAATCAGGGATTGGAGATTTAGATTTTTGTTTTTAGATTTTAGAACGAACTTAAATCTAAGGCGTAAAATCTACAAATCTATTCGTGTGAGGCTCGGCAATGAGAGTTATTTTCCCAGGTGCATTTTATTTTTACAGAAAAATTATTTCATTGCTGCCTGTCTATGCTACCCATTCCCGACCTCTGTCAGATCCAAACTCTGGTTCACAACACAAGCATTGGCATAATTTGCAGATTCGCCTTTCTCCTTTCTGGCTTCACCCTTTGCTGAACTTGATGTGGTTGATCATCGGCATCAGCTTACGCCTAACCAACTTGACTGGAAAGCCTCCGTGGACTGACGAGTTTGCCACCTTGGTATTTAGCTTGGGGAATACTTTTTTAGGAGTTCCCCTAGATCAAGCGATCGCACCTGATACCTTATTGCAACCCCTGCAACCAAACCTAACGGCTAGTATTGGTGATGTGGTTCATAACTTAGCTACACAAGATAATCATCCACCACTATATTTTGTGTTGGCTTACCTGTGGATGAAATTATTTCCCACCGAAGGAGGATTAATATCGCTGTTTGCGGCGCGATTGCTACCAGCTATACTAGGCGCTGCCTCAATCCCGTGCTTTTACGTATTAGGTAGAATAGCGTTCCGTTCGCAATTAGTGGGACATTTGACTGCTGCCATGATGGCAGTATCACCCTACGGCGTATTTTTAGCACAAGAAGCGCGTCATTACACTTTGGCAATCTTATGGGTAACTGGTTCCTTGACTTGCCTAGTAATTGCCACACGTCATACTCAAAACCGCACACCTTTACCTATATGGGTAGCATTTTTGTGGATAGGAATTAATGCTTTAGGTATTGCTACTCATTACTTTTTCACCCTCACCCTCTGCACAGAAGCCGTAGTTTTGATTTTTCTTGCTTGGCTTCAATTGCAAACTAGCAGCAAATTTTCTCTCCTCTTCTCTCCTCCCTGGCGGCGCATCTATGCCGTTGTTACAGGTACAATTGTTGCGGGTTTAATTTGGATACCAACCTTATTAGAGAATAGAAATCGTGGTATTTTGACCGAATGGATTCGAGGTTCGCGCGTTGGATTAGATTGGTTAAGCCCAATCTTTCAAGCTTTAGGAACATTGATTGCAATGATTTCCCTCCTGCCAGTTGAATCTTCACAGATATTGCTTGTGATTCCTTCTGGAGTGGTAATGCTAAGTTTCTTTATTTGGGCAGTACCAATTTTGTTACGTGGGATCAAGATTCAACTACAGCAACCAGAAAACCGGATGATGATTCAGGTTTTTATGGGAGTCGCGATCAGTGCGATCGCTTTATTCTTAATCTTTACCTACTTTTTGGGAATCGATCTGACCAGGGGCGCTCGTTATAACTTTGTTTACTTTCCGGCGATCGTTGTTTTACTAGGGGCAAGTCTCGCAGTTTGTTGGCATCCTCCCAAAGAATTGATGGAAAGAGAACAAGGGAATGGCATAAAAAGCATCGGCAAATGGGGAATAAACGGCAAAAAAGCCGTGATATTAATTTGGTTAATGGGATTTTTTAGTGCAGTTACAGTAGTCTGCAATCTTGGCTATCAGAAATATTATCGCCCTGACCTTTTTGTACAACTAATTCAACAAATATCGCCAGTGCCAGTACTAATTGCCGCTACCCACAAAACTTATGTACACACCGGGGAAATGATGGGAGTAGCAAGGGAGATTAAACTTGCCAATTCACTCCAAAAACCTCTGTTTCTCCTTGCCCATCAAGACCAAGACCCCAATACTTCTACCATTGCTTTAGAAAATACTTTAAAGACGCTACCACGACCTTTTGACTTGTGGCTGGTAAACTTTCACGCCCCTGTAGCAGAAGCCGTTAAAAGCTGTGTTATGTCTGATACTCAATCTTTACCAAGCGTGGATGGTTACGAATATAAACTTTATCACTGTCAGAAGAGTTAATAAGTCTTGTTACCAAAAGCCTAGTAGTCTATCGCATTAATTTTGTTTGATTCTCTCTGGATAAATTGGTGTAATGAGTAAATATACTTTGTTATCCGCAGATGCATCTTGTGGAAGTTCCTCAAATATCGATATCCATAGGAGACTAGAGAAAGAAGAACAAAATATATCTGACACGTCTTCAAACAGCTAATGCTGTAAATAGCTAAGGAGGATTTATGCGTGCAGTATTGATGGCAGGCGGTTCGGGAACGCGGCTTCGCCCGTTAACTTGCGATCTGCCCAAACCGATGGTACCCATTCTAAATCGACCAATTGCCGAACATATTATCAATCTTCTCAAAAAACATCAAATTACAGAAGTTATTGCGACATTGCATTATTTACCTGATGTTTTGCGAGACTACTTTCAAGATGGCAGTAATTTTGGCGTCCAGATGACCTATGCCGTTGAAGAAGATCAGCCTTTGGGTACAGCCGGCTGTGTGAAAAACATTGCCGAACTTCTTGATGAAACATTTTTAGTGATTAGCGGTGATAGCATAACAGATTTTGACCTCACGGCTGCGATCGCATTTCACAAACAAAAAAATTCAAAAGCTACTTTGATTTTAACCAGGGTTCCCAACCCGATTGAATTTGGGGTAGTGATTACCGATGAGTCAGGACGGATTAGCCGATTTTTAGAAAAACCCTCTAGTAGTGAAATTTTTTCCGATACCGTCAACACGGGCACTTACATTCTCGAACCAGAAGTTTTGGAATATCTGCCAGTAAACACTGAATGCGACTTTTCCAAAGACTTATTCCCTTTACTACTATTAAAAGATGAGCCAATGTATGGTTACATTGCTCAGGGTTACTGGTGCGATGTTGGTCATTTAGATGCCTATCGTGAGGCTCAGTATGACGCATTAGATCGGAAAGTCCAACTAGATTGTGCCTACCAAGAAGTTTCCCATGAGTTATGGGTAGGCCAAAATACTTACATCGACCAGACGGCTGTTGTTGAAACCCCAGCAGTGATTGGTGATAATTGCCGCATCGGGGCAAGAGTACATATTGAGGCAGGAACCGTAATTGGAGATAATGTTACTATTGGTGCTGATGCGAATCTCAAGCGTCCGATAGTGTGGAATGGGGCATTTATTGGCGAGGAAGCACATCTTTCTGCCTGTGTGATTTCCCGTGGTACTCGTGTAGACCGCCGCGCTCAAGTATTAGAAGCTGCTGTTGTCGGTTCGCTTTCTACGGTAGGAGAAGAAGCCCAAATTAGCCCCGGCGTGCGCGTTTGGCCTAGTAAAAGAATTGAGTCAGGGGCAGTCTTAAATATTAACTTGATTTGGGGGAACATTGCTCAACGGAATTTATTTGGGCAACGCGGTGTACAAGGATTAGCTAATATCGACATCACCCCAGAATTCGCGGTAAAATTGGGAGCCGCTTACGGTTCTACCTTAAAACCCGGTTCTAATGTAACGGTTTCCCGCGATCAACGTAATATCTCTCGGATGGTGACGCGATCGCTCATTGCTGGTTTGATGTCAGTAGGTATTGATATTCAAAACCTCGATGCTACAGCTATCCCCATTGCCCGCACAGTTATACCCACAATGTCGGTAGCTGGTGGTATCCATGTGCGGGTACACCCCGATCGCCCTGACTACATTCTGATTGAATTCATGGATGCCAAGGGGATTAATATCTCCAAAGCCCTAGAAAAGAAAATTGAAGGAGCTTACTTTAAGGAGGATATGCGGCGGGCGCTAATTCATGAAATTGGCAACGTATCTTACCCCAACCAAGTTATTGACCGCTACTGCACTGCCTTTGAGAAGTTGTTGCACGTTCATACACTCCGCAACAGTCGGGCAAAAGTAGTGATTGACTATGTTTATGCCGTATCTGGAGCAGTTTTACCCCAAATGTTAGATAAATTTGGTGCTGATGCTGTGGTGCTAAATGCCAGTGTCAATAAAACGGCGATGTCAATAACCGACCGAGAAGCGCTGCTGACTCAGCTAGGTCATGTAGTCGAGGCATTAAAAGCTAACTTTGGCGTCCAAGTAACGGCTAATGGAGAACAGCTGATTTTAGTTGATGAATCCGGCTTCCCAATTCGTGGGGAAATGTTAACAGCATTGATGGTGGATATGATCCTAACGGCTAACCCCAGAGGCACAGTCGTAGTGCCAGTTCATGCTTCCAGTGCTATTGAACAAGTCGCCCGCCGCCACGATGGCAGAGTGATTCGCACCAAAGCTAACCCTACAGCTTTAATGGAGGCTTGTCAAACCAATCCGAATGTGGTAATAGGGGGTAATGGAGACACTGGTTTTATTTTCCCGCAACTGCATCCGGGATTTGATTCCATGTTCTGCATTGCTAAGATCATTGAGATGTTAACTATACAGGAGCGATCGCTCGCTACTGCACGGTCAGAACTACCCCATGTAATTCACAAAACTTATACAGTACGCTGTCCTTGGACAGCCAAGGGTGCTTTGATGCGTTACTTGGTCGAAACCCACCCAGCCCAAAACTTAGAACTAATCGATGGCGTAAAAGTTTGTCAACCCTATGATGACAGTTGGCTATTAGTTTTACCAGATGCCAGCGAACCACTGGTGCATTTGTACGCAAATAGCAATGATCGCGAATGGGTAGATGAGACTATCAGAAACTATCGCAGCCGTGTCCAGACGTTTGTCGAAAGACAACAAGAATATCAACCCACAGAAGATCATTTGTAATTCGTAATTAAATAATTCAATTACGAATTACGTTAGCGAGTCCGCAAGCGTCATCAGCAATTACGAATTATGTTAACCTTCCCAAGATACTTTGAGAGGGGTTCCGAATTATTATTGAGAACATTCTGGTAAATTTTTCTGAGCGTAATTGCAATCAAAATCAATTAAAGCTTCCCTACTAGAGGTGAATGCTCTAGTTGTGGAGTATGGGTCACTTGTTGGACTTGCTTCATTTAACCAAATTTTCAAATAGTAGCCACTATTATCATCGCTAGACCATAATTCATAACGGTAATTACCTCCTACACCCTGACTATTTAAGTAGTCAGCTAGTGCTGTATTTGATGTAGACAAAAAGCTCAATCCAGTCAAAACAGGAATTACAGCTACTTTTAGTATTTGAATTAATTTCATAAATGCACCAAGAACTTACTTTCTCTAGTTTCCTTTACCGATGTGATTTTTGAAATCAGTAATCATCTTGAATGTTTTGTAAGGATATTGTAAGGCACTTAGACTGTTGATTAGTTGCTCAATTTCGTTCCCAAAACTCAGAGAAGACTGGTTTAGGGATATCGTACTCTCAGGTAAAATTCCTAAATCTGATATTCCAGGATTTACATTGAGTAAGCCTTGATCATTTCTTTACGTTTAGCAAAATGACGCAAGTTTCCCTCGCAGACCTAATAGCTGGCGCACGCACTGGCTTGTTAGTGAGCTTTCCTACTGATACTGTTCCTGCACTTGCGGCGATACCAGAAAAAGCGCCACTAATTTTTACGGCGAAGCAACGCAGTCAAGACAAACCTTTGATTTTGATGGCTGCCAATGCTGAGGATTTGTGGTTGTATGTCAAAGGTAGTGAGAATGAGTATAAAGTTTGGCAAGAACTAGCAGATAAATATTGGCCAGGAGGGCTGACGTTAGTTTTACCAGCGAGTCAACGCCTACCAAAAGTTATGAATCCCATTGACCCGACGACAATTGGCATGAGTACCAAACAGTGCGATCGCTCAAACTATTTTGACGCAAACAGGCCCCCTTGCCACCACTAGCGCCAATTTTTCTGGTCAGCCGCCCTTGCAAACGATGGCAGAAATTGCGGCTCAGTTTCCCCAGGTTCTGACTCTAACAATGACAGAATACCAAGGTGAAATGTTGGGGATGGGTGTACCTTCCACCGTTGCAAAATGGACAGGGATAAATTGGCAAATTTTACGGCAAGGTGCGATCAAGTTAGATATTTCTTCTTCATAACCAAATATAGGCCGCTATAATGTTGTTTTCCTGATTGGAACAACAGAGAAATCCAAAACTTTAGTTTGCGCTGTTGTGGTCAATTAACAAGTTAATAATTGCCAGATTATGAATTGGAGCAACTGGATATATCTAGGAGCAGGAATAGCACTAGGTATGGTTTTTCGTCAGTTATTTGTGCGATCGTCAAACACTTCATCTAGCTCATTTCCAGTAGCGCCATTAGAGCAAGAGGATATGCCACCAATATCGCAACAGCTACAGCAAACGCAGCTGGCATATCAAATGGCAAGAGAAATGAGCCAGTTTAAAGCTGGTTTTTTGGCGCGGACTACCCATGAATTGCGATCGCCTCTCAATGGTCTAATTGGCTTGCATCAGTTAATTTTGTCGGATCTGTGTGAAGATCCAGCTGAAGAGCGAGAATTTATTGCCCAAGCTCAAGAGCGAACGTTGAAGTTGCTCAAGCTGATGGACGAAATTCTTAACGTTGCTAGAACTGAACACGGTACCAATAAATTAGATATTCAACCCAGATCCTTAGCCCAAATTTTGGAGGAGGTTCATAACTTAACTTATATGCTGGCGAAAAATCGCAATTTTCCCTTGCAATTCTTACCCGCCGACCCAGAAATTTATGTTTGGGCAGATTACCTCTGGCTCCGCCAAATATTGATCAGTTTAATAGACACTGCCATTACTCAGATGGAGGAAGGTAGCATCTGTATTTCTATCAGCACAGTGCCTATAAGTAATTTTGTAACATTTGGGCTGGATGTACCAACCTCTGCCACACTCTGGAGTGAGCCGATTGATTTGATTAAATCTGAAGATCAGCCGATCCAGATTGACCAAAAGAACGCTGATTTTTCCCCAGGAATGAGGCTATTAATCAATCAGACTTTGGTAGAAGCTATGGGAGGAAAGTTAGAAATTTTGCCCTCTCCAATTACGAAGGAATCACTCCAGCAGTTTACCAGACTACAAATCTCTATCCCCCTAGTGATTCCTGAAACTGATCTTGTGTAGCAGAAATAAAACCAAAGTTATCTAGGTTGTTTTCTGATTTAATCTGAATTTAGCCTGAAAACAGCACTTTTCAACTCTTCTCAGTTTTTCACAAAACATGATCCTCTGTTGTGATTTCATGACGGCCAAACCGGAACATTCGGCAAAAATGTTCTATTGTTTACCTTCGGCACTTACTTTAACTTTGGTTTACTACTATCACAGGATATGAGCTAATTCGACAGATAGCGATCGCATAACCCTCAGTCACACTCCAATAAAAGTGACATTTATTTGGCGTTAACTATCTATTATGCAAAAAGCCCGTGACGAGGATTGAACTCGTGACCTCACCCTTACCAAGGGTGTGCTCTACCACTGAGCCACACGGGCAAAAGACAATTTTGATTTTTCAGTTGTAAGTTAAAATGCTGGGAGCTTTGCTCTTTACCCAGCCATTATAACTTATAACTTCGTAAGTGGTGGGCCGGGCTGGATTTGAACCAGCGTAGGCGCTAGCCAACGGATTTACAGTCCGTCTCCATTAACCACTCGGACACCGACCCAATTTGTCTCACGATTAAAAATCATAGCATCATCTTTTATAAACTTCAAGTGTTTAGAAAAAATAAATTTTTGTTTTGGTAGAGACACAGTTTTCTCACGTTTCTACTACTGTAAAAAATATATACTAACTAGACACTCATCTCTAACATTCGTTGCATTGGTCGCAGTGCGGCAAGGCGGATGTCTTCTGACATGGTAATTTCGGGAGTGCGATTTTTCATTGCCCAGTAGAGCTTTTCCAGGGTATTTAACCGCATAAACGGACATTCGTTACAGGCGCAGTTATTCATCGGTGGGGCAGGAATAAAAAGCTTGTCAGGAGCTAGTTTTTGCATTTGGTGAATGATTCCAGGCTCTGTCGCAACGATGAATTCTCTAGCCGGACTATTTTGACAATATTTGAGTAAAGCGGCTGTGGAGCCAATAAAGCTGGCGTGGCGCAATACATTACTTTCACATTCTGGGTGGGCGATCGCCTCTGCTTCTGGGTGGGCAATTTTTAGCTGGACAATTTTCTTTTCCGAAAAGGTTTCATGGACAATACAGCTACCTTGCCATAGCACCAAATCTCGTCCACTCTGCTCCATGACATACCGCCCCAAATTCCGATCTGGGGCAAAAATAATCGGCTGTTCCTGTGGTATCTGCTGTACAATTTTCACAGCGTTGGAACTAGTACAAATAATATCGCTCATTGCCTTAATCTCAGCAGAGCAGTTGATGTAAGACACTACCAGATGATTGGGATGCGCTGCTTTAAAAGCTGCAAACGCCTCTGGTGGACAACTGTCTGCTAAAGAACAACCAGCATTTAAATCTGGTAAAAGGACTAATTTATCAGGATTAAGGATCTTTGCTGTCTCTGCCATGAAGTGAACACCAGCAAAGACGATCACATCTGCATTGGTCTTTTCTGCGGCTTTGGCTAATTGTAATGAATCCCCAATAAAGTCTGCAATATCCTGAATATCTGGCTCTTGATAGTAATGTGCAAGGATAACCGCATTGAGTTCTTTTTTGAGACTCTCAATGGCAGCAAACAAATCTAGTGGTAGGCCACCTGGTTGAATTTTGTCTCGTTGAGCTAGTGCAGTGGTAAACACAATTAGGGGTTGCTCTAATTTGTAAATTTTTGTCCTGTGGAATCAATTATAGTAGTTTTTACCAAAAATAGTGGGCAGTTGATATCCTGAGATTATGTTCAAATCGGGCTGAGTTTCCTATGCTGGTAGATAGACGGCAAGGAAAGTGGCATGACCAGTCAGAAAACTCAATCGATAATAACCCTCAAAATTGCTGTAGTTGGAGATGTTCACGACCAATGGGAAGTAGAAGATGGTGTTGCACTCAAGCATCTGGGTGTTGACTTAGTGCTGTTTGTGGGGGATTTTGGCAACGAGTCGGTGGAAGTAGTCAGAGCGATCGCCTCTCTCGATATTCCCAAAGCAGCAGTGATGGGCAACCACGATGCTTGGTACACTGCCACCGAATGGGGACGTAAAAAGGCTCCTTATGACCGTTCCAAGGAAGACTGGGTACAGCAACAGCTCGATTTATTAGGCTCGTCTCATGTCGGTTACGGTAAGCTGGATTTTCCGCCTGGGAATTTAACTGTAGTGGGGGGTCGTCCTTTTACCTGGGGTGGACCAGAGTGGAAATATGCGGAAATCTGTCACGAACGTTATGGTGTGACGAGTCTAGAAGAATCTGCCGATCGCATCTTCAAAACGGTAAAAAGCGCCGCTTATGAGACGATTATATTTTTGGGTCACAATGGGCCTAGTGGGTTAGGCGATCGCCCCGAAGATCCTTGTGGCAAAGACTGGCATCCAATTGGCGGCGACTTTGGCGATCCAGATTTTGGCGAGGCAATTTCTCAGGCTCTGACTGCTGGTAAGATAATTCCTCTGGTAACATTTGGTCATATGCACCGAACTCTCCGCCATACCAAAAAGGTGCTACGAAAGCCCGTCTTTAGAAGTCCAGAGGGGATAATTTACTTGAATGCAGCCAGTGTACCCAGGATTGTGGAAAATGGCAGCGAGAAACTGCGTAATTTTTCCATTGTTTCCCTAGAGGGGGGTGTGGTTTCCCAAGTTTCCCTAGTTTGGGTAGGCAATGACTTCAATGTGGCATCAGAAGAAATTTTGTACGAGCGATCGCGTAGTGTGTCGTAGACATTCGCATCCAGTAGTGCAACCTGTGTAGATGATAAGATATAGTATGATCTGTCAGCTTCTGCACTACCCGACAAATGTATGGTTGGCATCAGCTAGACAGTTTATTGGAGAGGTGGCAGAGTGGTCGATCGCGTCCGACTTGAAATCGGATGAACCGAAAGGTTCCGGGAGTTCGAATCTCCCCCTCTCCGTTGAAAGTTAGTTGAGTGGTAAAACTTGGCTTTCTGCTTTTGCAGATAGGTCTAATACTAGAAGCGCCAGACTGGTAATTTGTTAGTCTGGCGCTTTTAATTTGCTCTCTTCAGGGTTTACTGAACTGTTACCAAATAAGATGAAGGAATTGGTTGAGCACGTCCAGCATTGACGAGTGCTTGGTAAACAAAAGCAGCAACTTCGGCTCTAGTCGCCTGACGATTAGGATTGAGTTGCTTCGCTGTCGGATAGTTGATTACTAATTGGCGTACAGTTGCAGCCGCAACAGGAGCGATCGCATAATTAGGAATCTGGGCAGCATCTGTGTAAAAGGAAAGGACTTTTGGATCATTCGTAGTTAAGCCCAAACCATTTGCTAAAGCTACTAACACCTGCACTCTCGGAATTTGCTGTTGTGGCTTAAAAGTGCCATCGGGATAACCAGCAACAAATTGACTTTGGTAAGCAGATTGAATTGCAGCGTTAGCCCAGAAACTACTTGCTACATCCTTAAACTTAATACCTGCGCGTTTAACTGGTGGTGTCAGAGCTTTAGTGATAATAGTAGCGAATTGAGCGCGGGTAACAGGTTCATTCGGTTTAAAGCTGCCATCAGGAAAGCCAGCAATAATATTTTGAGAAGCTAAGGCTTCGATGTAGACTTTTGCCCAGTATCCTGTGGGTACATCCTTAAAGGCGACAGCTCCTCCAGGGGGTACGTCAACAGTTGCGGCAACAAAATCTACTGAGCCAAAAATCCGTTTCTGATCAATATCGTTGCCAACAGCGAGAATTTTAATGGTTTTGGTGGCGTTGTTCACGTCATAACGAGTGTTATTGCGGATGAGATTGCCACCAGGATTTTCGTTGGTGCCAAGGTCGGGTGCGGCATTAACAGTAGCTACTACGCCATCCCGCTTATTGTTTTGGATTACATTCTTACGCAATATTGGCTTGGCTGACTCCGAGATAAAAAGACCATCTTGGTTTTCGACGATTTGGTTTTCCACAATTAGAGGTGTGGAAGTGCCACCGATCGCTAGACCAAAACCAGTATCCTGAAATAAGTTACCCCGAATTTCTCCTTGGGCAGATTTAGTAACTGAAATCCCGTTGCCTTTGTTTTGCACAAAGAGGTTATTTTCAATTTTGGGATTGCCTGTACCCGTGACAAAAACGCCCTCTCTGACACTGTTAGTAAAAGTACTGTTTTTGATAACAGGGTTAGTTGACTCCACCCACACACCCGTACCCCGCCCATTTGGGTTGGTGACGGTGACACCGTTGATCGTTGTATCTTGGTCAGCAAGGATGGTAATGTCCTGTCTGGCAAAGAAGCGACTAGTGTAGAAACCTCCACCTGTAATCAATATCGCCTGACCTTTAGTAGCTTCATCACCCCGCAGTGTCACCCCTGGTTTAAGCAACAGGGGGAAGCTTTCGCCACTTTCCTGGTTGTAATTTCCAGGTGCTAATTGAATAACTGCACCTGATTGGGCTTGACTGAGAGCGAAACTGATGCTCTTGTAGGGTGCCGCTGAGGTTGTGCCAGTACCAGGATTGTCTGTACCAGTTGCTGGATTAACGTAAATAACTGTTGCCGTTGCGGGAGCTTGCGCTATGAGGGTTGGGACAATACCTGGTGGGTGAGTAGCACCAGCATTGACCTCAAGCATTGACCCACTAGAAACAACGAACAAAGCCGTTAGTCCGGCTCCCATGCGTAAAGTATATTTGAGATGACTACTAGAAAGAAGGCGGAAATTTTTCGTTGAAGAAATGTGAAAACCCCGATATTTCATTTTTTGCGTCTGTGATGTACTAAATTACGGTGTTGAACAAGGTTGAAGGTAGCAGCCTTGTAGCTGCTGAAAACCCATGCAAAACTATACTGGATGATTAGCACTTATTGAGCTAAATTCCTGAGATAGATCACAGAACTTATACATTATCTAATATTAAGGCTTTGCACCTGTGTACTTAGTTGCGAGTAGTTCCTGCTTCCGTACTCAGCGAGAAGTCGAGCCAGTTGCTTGGGCGGGTTTTCCGACTAGGGTGAACGGTGAATGCTGCGGCGTTGTCTCTTGAGAATTTGAACACATAGCCATCTTCTCCTGGGGCAATATTTGTTGCGCCCATATACTCCATTTCTATTATGTCTTTATCGAGGGCTTGCTTGACTCTGACGATAAACCTGTGGACAATTTTACTTTCATTCCTAGTTTCCTCAAAGCCATCCTAGCTTGCCTATAGGAATCTATATTTTGCGTAGCATTAGCATTGGCACAATCAATTTTATATGCTATTACAGATTTGATTGAGTTTTCAGACATAAAATGGATCTTTATTTTTAAGTTAGCTTTTGATTTGCTTGGAAATACTATATATATCTGATACCTCAATTTTTCTATAAATTTTGACTAAGAGAGCAGATTAAAGTTCAGTTACACCCAACGCTGAATAAATCCCCAATTTGTTAACTGAACTGCTGGTAATGTCAATCTCAATTGCTAAGTCAGGCGGCGGATCATTTTCTAAATCTAAAGTTTCCTTACCTCTAATAGCTAGTTCATTCTGGATATAGTAGCAAGTATCTGGTTCTATTCCCCGCTTTGATATTTTCCGCTTTAATGTTGTTGAACCAGCACTTCTCACTTCAATTCCTAATTCTTCAGCTAAAGCAATAATAAAATTCCCAAAATTACTTTTGGGGTTTTCATGTTCAAAAAGTGGAGTCATGATTTCTAAAACACCGCAGTCATAAGCAAACCGAGAACCTCTGTCTTCACCTGTATCTCTCAGCAAGGCTTCAAAGGTTTCCCAGCTAATGTTATGTAACACTGTTCTTTGTTCACCAACCGTTGACTTGACAAGCATATATTAAAAAAAATAAGTCAGTAATTGTATCTATCAATAAGGTACACTTTAACCTATATTTCCACGCACCCAAGCGCTGAAGGATTGCACCAAATCAATTTCATCCATAGTTTTACTTTGCTGGATAAATCTATTCATATCACTAACAGAAATTAAAGGAAAAACTATACTAAACTTAATCTCAATATACTGGCTTTCTACTAATTGATAAAATTTTAAAATGTCACCGTTATATCTCCATAATTCTCCCACACCTAAAGCCGCATAAATATTAAATTTATTAACAGAACTGCTAGTAATATCAATTTCAACTGCTAAATCTGGTGCTGGGTCTGTTGTTAAATCTAATTCTTGTTTACCTCTAATTAGTGGCTCATTTTGAATATAATAGCAACTATCGGGTTCTATTCCCTTTGCTATTGGTTTACGTTTTAATGTTGTAGAACCAGCACTTCTAATTTTAGTTTTTAATTCCACTGCTAAAGCGAATATAAATCGGTCAAACTGAATTTTAGGATTTTCGTGTTCAAAAAGTGGAGTCATGATTTCTAAAACACCGCAGTCATAAGCAAACCTAGAGCCTCTATCCTCACCTGTATCTCTCAGTAAGGCCTCAAAGGTTTCCCAGCTAACATTGTGTAGGACTGTTCTTTGTTCCGCAAGGGTTGACTTGACAAGCATATTACAATACTTCTTCTGTCAGGATGTTAGATAAAATCCCCATAATTTTACCTATGTCATTAATATAATACTCGCTTAAGTCAATTTCAACTACTTGCCCAATGAGCTTCAAAAATTTCCAGGTAGTTCCCGTGGTGACAGTACCATAAATTGTCTGAATGTTATTACCCTCACGTTCATTAAACAATTTAGCTGCTAACATCTCTGCTACACACTGACCTAATCCGGCATTGATATTTTCTTTTTTAGCTTCTACAATTGTGACAACTGGTGTATTAAGAATTAATAATTCTGGTGAACGGCTAATAATAAAATCGCAATTTCCATTTAAACCTTGTGCTGAATCAACAGTAAAATCGATACCAGAAAATAAACTTATTTGATTATTTAAATATTTTCTTACAGCAATTAAAATTGGTGCAATAATCATTTCTGAACGAGATTTTTCTGTATTACTAGCAAGAGCTAAAGGTACATTTTCCCGCAAGACTTCTGCAAGTAATGGTGGACACTCTACTTCATGCACAGATGCAAATATATTAATTTTATCAGAAATAGTTAAGTCAAAGGTTTTCCTAACTCTATCTAAAGTAAAGTCACTGTATGACACTCTAGTTGCTCCTGTAAAGAATTCAGATAATTAAATTGTGCCAATTATTAGCAAGATATGTTGCTGATATTTGGCACAATCAGTTTCTGGATACTTTGTAACTTTAAGCAAGGAAACCCGCAAAAAAGTCCAGAGTTTCTTTCAGTGCTTTGATGAAAATATCAATTTCCTCGCGGGTGTTGTAGAAACATAGACTTGCTCGTGCGGTTGCAGGAAGACCTAAATAACGGTGTAATGGTTGAGTACAGTGGTGTCCAGAACGAATAGCAACGCCTTCTTCATCTAATAATGTAGATAAGTCGTTAGCGTGGACTTCCCCTGCGGTGAATGATGCAAGAGCGGCTCTACCCTCACCCTTAGCATTTGGTTTGGGGCCGTAAATTCTAATTTGGGGAATTTGCTCTAATTGTTGAAACAAATAAGCTGTTAATTCTGCTTCGTAGGCGTGGATTTTATCCATGCCGATACTGCTAAGATAATCTATCGCAGCACCAAGTGCGATCGCTTCTCCAATTGCAGGTGTACCGGCTTCAAATTTATGCGGTAATTCTGCATAAGTAGAATGATCTAAATATACCTCTGCAATCATCTCGCCACCACCAAAAAATGGTGGCATTGATTCTAACAATTCCAACTTACCATACAGAAATCCTATCCCAGTTGGAGCGCACATTTTATGACCAGATGCAACCAACCAATCACAATCTATCTGCTGTACATCGACAGGCACATGAGGTACACTTTGGCAAGCATCAACTAAGAATTTAGCACCGTATTTGTGAGCGATCGCACCAATTTCTACCACTGGATTAACACAACCCAAAGTATTAGAAATATGCGCCACTGACACTAACTTTGTTTTTTCAGAAATCAGTTTTTTAAACTGTTCAAAATCAAAAGTTTCTTCTGGTGTCAGTTCCACAAACTTTAGTACTGCACCCGTTTTTTGCGCCACCAATTGCCAAGGTACAATATTACTGTGGTGTTCCATCACCGACAGAATAATCTCATCTCCCGGCTGCAAATTGTTCATTCCCCAACTGTAAGCTACTAAGTTAATCGCCTCAGTTGCGTTGCGGGTGTAGACGATTTCTTGACGTGATGCAGCATTGATGAATTTGGCAATTTTATCTCTAGCACCTTCATAAGCATCGGTAGCTTTAGCACTCAGAGTATGGGCACCGCGATGCACATTAGCATTATATTGCTCGTAATAATCTCGCAGGGTATTTAATACAAGCAAAGGCTTTTGCGATGTCGCAGCATTATCGAGGTAAATCAAGGGTTTATCATTGACTTCCTGATGCAAAATTGGGAAGTCAGCGCGAACTTGATCAGCAAGGGTTTTAGTAGTGGTGAAAGTCATTGGTAGATTCAAGAGTCAAGCGATATGGACTTAAGATTATTGACTGTGTTTAAAAGGATTTCTCGCAGAGAGGTAACTGGTATTTGGTTGATAACTTCAGCAGCGAAGGCGTTAATTAACAACTTCCGAGCATCGTTTTCATCAATTCCCCGACTTTGCAGATAGAATATTTCATCATCTTCCAATTGGCTAACGGTAGCACCGTGAGCGCATTTTACATTATCGGCAGTAATTTCCAATTGTGGTTTGGTATCAATTCTAGCTTTAGATGATAACAGCAAATTCCGATTCATCTGGGTTGCATTTGTCAACTGCGCCGGCTTAGGAACAAAAACTTTACCATTAAATACTGCATGAGCGCGATCGCCTACAATACACTTATGCAATTGCTTACTTATACCATGAGGATAATTGAGTGCGATCGCACTATGAGTATCAGCCAACTGCTTACCAGAAATCATCGTCAAACCGTTGAGAGTAGTTTCTGTTTGCTCACCAGTTTGCAAAATCTCCAAATTGTGCCGTGACAACTTTGCACCTAAAGTTATGGCATGACAAGTATATCGACTATCACGAGCCTGTGCGATCGCAGTTTTCCCAATATGAAAAGCCTCTGCACCTTCCCGCTCAACCCTAGTGTGGTTCACCTGGGCATTATCACCAACCCAAATTTCCGTAACCGCATTAGTAAAATATACTCCCTCTTCCTCCGCGCTCTCTGCGCCTCTGCGGTTCGTATACTCCTCAACCAAACTCACCTGCGAACCACTTTCCGCCACCACCAAACAACGCGGCTGCGAAATCGTCGCCGTCTCACCCGAAATAAACAGCAGATGAATTGGCGTTTCAACTACTACATTCTTCTTCACCCACACCACAGCTACATCAGTTATCCCAGCCGTATTGAGAGCCGTAAAAACCTCCTGCGCTCCCTCAGCTTGAGCTAAATACTGCTGTACACTCTCCTGCTCAACCACAGGTAAGCTAGCCAAATTACTCACCACAATTCCAGATGGTAAATGTGCAACTGCTGATAACTCCGGTGCAAAAACGCCATTAACAAAAACCAAACGACTATTAGCCGCTTCACTTAAAGTCAGCGACGAGATATCAGTTTGTATTGATTGCGTCTCTACATTAAATTGGAACTGTCGCAGAGATGACAAATCAGTAAATCGCCATTCTTCCTCGCGGGTTGTCGGGATAGTCGAGTGGCGTACCCAACTAGCAGCACTTTGGCGTAAATCCTGCAACCAACCTTCTGTTTTCGTTGCGATTACTTGATTTAACAACCCAGTCAGATAATCATCTCTATCTAACAGAGCGGATGTCAAACTGACTGCATTTGAATTAGGATTTGGACTGGGAGATACTTGAATAGTCATTACACACCCACCTCAGCTGCAAACTCTTCCAGCACCCAGTCATAACCGCGAGACTCCAATTCTAGCGCCAGTTCCTTACCGCCACTGGTAATAATCTGCCCGTTTGCCATCACGTGGACAAAATCAGGCACAATATAATCAAGTAATCTTTGATAGTGAGTAATCAAAATTGTGGAATTTTCTGGACTTGCCAGTTGATTTACCCCATTCGCCACAATTCTCAGCGCATCAATATCCAAACCTGAATCAGTCTCATCCAAAATTCCCAACTTTGGTTCTAGCAGCGCCATTTGCAGAATTTCATTCCGCTTTTTCTCGCCACCAGAAAAACCTTCATTCAAACTCCGACTGAGAAAACTGGGATTCATCTTCACCACATCCAGCTTTTCCTCAATTAAATCGTCAAAATCAAAAGCGTCTATTTCCTCTAAACCTTGCGCCTTGCGACGAGAATTGTACGCCACCCGCAAAAAATCCAAATTGCTCACACCTGGAATTTCTAACGGATACTGGAACGCCAAAAATACACCGGATCTTGCCCGTTCTTCCGGTTCCAACTCCAGTAAATTTTGTCCTTGAAAAATCACCTCACCGCCAGTCACCTCATACGCCGGATGCCCAGCCAACACCTTAGAAAACGTACTCTTACCAGAACCATTTGGCCCCATAATCGCATGAATTTCACCCGATCGCACATCAAGATTCACACCCTTTAAAATCGGTGTTCCATCAACATTAGCCGTCAAATCTCTTACTGACAGCACAACTTCACTATTTTCAATAATCATCTTCTCTCTCTTCTCTTTTAGTTCGTAGTAGGCGCTTTAGCGCTTTTCTCCAACGCTAAAGTGCTGACTACAAGCGTTAATTTTTTCGATTCCTAGCGATTTTCCAGCCTTATCCAACACTGCCTTCCAACTTCAAACTCAACAACTTATCAGCTTCTACAGCAAACTCCATCGGTAGCTGATTGAAAACATCTTTACAGAAACCGCTAATCATCATCGAAATGGCATCTTCTGAAGAAATACCCCGTTGAGCGAAGTAAAATAACTGATCTTCCCCAATCTTGGAAGTAGAAGCTTCATGCTCTACCTTCGCAGTATTATTTTGCACCTGAATATAAGGGAAAGTGTTCGCATGGGCATTATCCCCAATCAACATTGAGTCGCACTGAGAATAATTTCTCGCCCCTTTTGCCGTCGGGTTGACTTTCACTAAACCCCGGTAGCTATTACTAGAATTACCTGCGGAGATTCCCTTAGAAATAATTGTACTGCGAGTATTCTTACCTACGTGAATCATCTTACTACCCGTATCAGCTTGCTGCATATGATTTGTCAGCGCCACCGAGTAAAACTCACCCACAGAATTATCACCCACCAACACACAACTAGGATATTTCCAAGTAATTGCCGAACCTGTTTCTACTTGAGTCCAGGAAATCTTAGAATTTACACCCTGACACAAACCGCGCTTGGTGACAAAGTTGTAAATACCGCCTTTACCGTTAGCATCTCCAGCGTACCAGTTCTGCACAGTGGAATATTTAATTTCGGCGTTGTCGAGGGCGACGAGTTCCACAACGGCGGCGTGCAACTGGTTGGTGTCATACATCGGTGCAGTGCAACCTTCGAGGTAAGAAACATAACTACCTTCTTCGGCGACAATCAAAGTCCGCTCAAATTGTCCCGTATCACCAGAGTTGATGCGGAAGTAGGTAGATAGTTCCATTGGGCATTTCACGCCTTTGGGAATGTATACAAAGGAACCATCACTAAATACGGCGGCGTTCAAGGCGGCAAAATAGTTGTCAGCTACGGGAACAACACTACCCAGGTATTTTTTGATTAGTTCTGGGTGTTCTTGCAATGCTTCCGAAAACGAGCAGAAAATAACCCCATCTTCCGCTAGCTTTTCCTTAAATGTAGTGGCGACAGAGACGCTATCGAAAATCGCATCGACGGCGACGTTTGCCAGTCGCTTCTGTTCAGATAGGGAAATGCCTAACTTCTCGAAGGTTTCTAAAAGTGTTGGATCAACTTCGTCCAAGCTGTTCAGCTTTTGTTTCTTTTGTTTCGGCGCTGAATAGTAAATGATGTCTTGATAATTAATTGGCGGATACTTGACATTCGGCCAAGTTGGTTCTGTCATTTTTTGCCACTGGCGATAAGCTCTGAGGCGAAAGTCCAGCATGAATTGCGGCTCGTTCTTCTTAGAGGAGATCAAGCGAACAACATCCTCGTCTAGTCCACGCGGAATAGTGTCGGACTCAATATCAGTAATAAAGCCGTACTTGTAAGGTTGGTTGACTAAGGTTTTGACAGTGGCACTCATCGGTAATAATCTCTTGTGTTCAGAACTCTTTCAGGATGGGAGACGGACTTTTCTTTAGCCGATTCCCATATCACGTTACTGAATGGTTACACGGCTGCTAGAATAGTGGTGGAGAGTAAAACAACAGCTATGTTGTTTAACCTATCTTCATTTTACGCTAAATTAACAACAACAATGTTGTCAAAGTCAAATTTTCAAAGAAATTTTTGGGGCGTTCGCTGAACGTCTCGCACCACAAGATGGCGACTACTCACCAGTCCTCAACCAAGCAAGATATCCTAGAATATCTGCACAAACACGAAAAAGCAACGGCTTTGGAGCTAGCTGAAGTTTTAGAAGTTACCCCCCAAGCGATTCGTCGTCATCTCAAAGATTTGGAGACGGAGGAGCTAGTTTTGTATTCGACATCAGTGCAGACGGCGGGGATGGGGCGGCCGCAGCACATTTATCAACTGAGTCGTCAGGGACGCGATCGCTTGCATCGAACAATGAGCGATCGCTTTGGTGATGGCCACAGTCATTTTGCGGTTTCGCTGCTAGACACCTTAGCCGAAACGATGGGACATGAGCAATTCAAATCGATTTTACAGAAACAGTGGGAGCGCAAAGCTCAAGAATACTGCGATCGCGTGGGTAGCGGTTCACTGCGAGAACGGGTAGCCAACTTAGTAGAGTTCAGAAAAGCGGAAGGCTTCATGGCGGAGTATCACCCGGTTGATGTGAATGACGCAATTGATAGCGATCGCTTTATCTTAATGGAGCATAACTGCGCTATTTCCAACGTTGCCGAGTCTTTCCCCAGCATTTGTGGTCACGAATTAGAAATGTTTGCTGCCGTATTATCAGATTGTACCGTAGAACGCACCCACTGGATTATCAACGGCGAACATCGTTGTGGCTATTTGGTACAAGCTCGCAAGTAAAAGTTTATATTTTGTCTTTTTTTTTAATGCCCAATGATCAACTAAGTTTGAGATAGCGTTTATGGACGTATTACCACAGCAACCATCAGCACAATTTTTAACTCTGGAAGAGTCAGCAAAAGTAGACGCAGCCTTGTTGTCTTCCCCAGAAAAGTTTTTAACAAGATTGACAATTTCATCACTTAAGCTTTTAAAGCATATCGCCCAAGAGTACAGCGTTGCTATTGAAGATTTGACAGCACAACAAGTAATTGCTTGGTTTGAAAAAGACGGCAAAATTCGACGTGAACAGGGGATTGAAAGTTCATATCTGAAATGGTGATATACGGTAGCATACTACAAACGCCAGCCTTAAATAATAAACAAAAAGCACCTTAAAAAAAGGTGCTTTTACATCAATACCAACATTTGATTTTCAGACCATTCTTTCAGAATTGTAGTTGTTAGTCCGAGGACTACGAGCGCCAGTTACGGCTCCAATCATTGAAGCTATTAAACCCAATAAAGAACCAAACACAAACCACCATAATCCTGAACGTATATTTTCCGCAATCTCACGAGTTTGTTGAGCGCTTACATTTGCTCGTGGTACATTGACTCCACCTTGTTGTTGTACTTGGTTTATGACTTCCCCAGCGTTGGAAGCAGCAACACCAAAAGCACCCGATACTCCATTTGCCAATAGAAACGAACTAACTGCCAAAGTCGTAGCCCAAAGAATTGCGCCGTTAAGAAGAGCTGTATTGCGATTCATCGGACCACAAGCGCGAGCCGCAACCCAACCACCAGTAAATAGGGAAATTAACAAAGCGATAGTTGACCAAAGCCCCGCATTACCCGCAGTGTTGGGGGCAATTGTTCTAGGTGCACCTGAACCTTCAACTGCACCTGCGGCGAAGGCACCAATTATCGCGCTCAAAATTAACTGAGTAGCTAAAGAAACCAACAGACCAGAAATAATCGGTCCCCAGCGAACAAGATCATGATATTCAGTCACTCGACCTACTACCGCAGGTTGAGTAGAAATAACATCATCATTAGATGCCCGATTTACGTATGACATAGTTTATGTTCTCCAATGCTGTTTCACCAAAGTTGCTGCTCAGGTATATTCATGTTTATGCTTAATATTAAATAACCAAATTATCTACTTTTATATCTATCAATAGAAAGAGTTAACAAGTGTATCTATAGGGAGAAAAAATAGATTAATAACCAGTTTTAATGCACTTAAAAAAGTAATTAGGCAGTCAATGAAAGATTAACGCATCCTCACAGCAGTGCCTGTAGCAGTAATCAGCAATAGAACTCCTGACTGGTCAATATTGATTGTGCCAGTATCAATCTCAATGCCGATTACAGCATTTGCTCCTAAACGTTGTGCCCGTTGTTCTAATTCTTCTAATGCCTTGCGTTGACCCTCCTCAAATAGACGCTCATAGCTAGCAGTGCGTCCACCGATAATATCTCGAATACCAGCCATAAAATCCCGCAAGAAATTGCTGCCGTAGACTACTTCTGCTGTCACAATGCCTAAATATGATTCAATCACGGCTCCTTGAATTACATCAGTGGTAGTTATAATCATAAATTAGCCTCCTAGATATTATGTGGATTGATATTTCTTATCAAAGTGTTTATAAAACACTTCAACAATTGTAACTTTGATTACAGATGCAGAATTAGTTTGTGTTAAAAATAGATTTGATAAACATTCTCTCACACAATTTTAGATTGCGATCGCCTTTGCAGTATTGTCCCGAAAAATCATAACTTTGAAGGAACATTTCGCTTTTGGGATTTATCTTATCGTGTTATGAGCAAAAAAAGATACAAACAATCAATAGATGTAGAGCAACTTCTCAAATGGTAGTATAAACAATAAAAAATGTGAGGATGTTTGATACATATTTAGTAAATTGCTAACTTAAATAATCAACATGATGGAATGTTAAATTATTTCTATAATTTATGTCTCGCCTAGCTAATATTAAGTGAAATACCTATTGTATTTTGCCAATAAACTCGTAGAAATACTGACAAAAAAAGTGTAATTTTGGCGTTATACCAATTTATATGTAGGATAACTCCATCTGAAAATTTATACTTGACACTTCATTGTTCAGTAAAAACTCGGTGAAGAAATGCTAATTTTTAGAGTATGCAGTGAATGAACTATTAATATCTTAATTAATACGAAGAAATACAGTTTTCAAAAGTCCATATTTTTGTTTTAATGTACTAGAAAAAAGTCCTCTAAAATTTCAGGAAATTTACTGTGTACAAACCAACATCATTCGTGTTTAGTGTGGTGTTACTAGGATGTTTTACCTTCACAATACCTTCGGTGGCTCAGGCTCAGGTATTAGTAGCACAAGCCAAAAACCCAGAATTAAAGCAACTACTAGAAGAAGGACGAAGATTAGTTGACACTGGTGATTATAGTGGCGCGATCGCTGTTTATCAGCAAGCAGCTAGGCTAGATCCCAAGAATGCTAAAATTTATTCAGGTATTGGCTACTTATACGCTCAACAAGGAAATTACCGAGCGGCATTAACAGCTTATCGTCGGGCGATCGCTATCAACCCTAACAATAGCGATTTTTACTACGCTGTGGGTTACATCAAAGCGAACTTGGGAGATACTGCTGGTGCCAAGGAAGGGTATCGTCAGTCCATAAAGCTGAACCGGAACAACGTTAACGCCTATTTAGGATTGGCTGTGACGCAATCTCGGATGGGAGACTATCGTGCAGCTACCTGGGCGTATCAACAAGCAATCAGTTTGGACAAAAACAATGCCCAGACTTATGAATTGATGGGTTCGATGTATAAACAGCGACGACAAGCCAAACAAGCAAACAGCTTGCTTCAGAAAGCCCGTGATTTGTACAGGCGGCGCAATGACTCGGCTGGCGTGGATAGGGTAGAAGCCATGTTGCGACAGTTAGGAGGATGAGGTTAATCTAACTTGCGTCCCGTTAATTCCACAAAAATATCTTCTAAATTAGAGGGACGCACCATCATTCCGGTTTTATCGGGCTGTTCATTCAAGTAGACATTCGCTGCTTCCAGAGAGGGGAAAAACAGATATTCCCAACTACGGGCGCTATCACTCCCCACTTGGGACACACCTAATTGCTTCATTACCAAACCTTCACCGTGAAGAGAACGCAGCTGTTGTAAAGTTCCTAAAGAAATCAGCTTACCGCCATCCATAATACCGATGCGTCCTGGCTTGTTAGAGCCGAAAGCATCGCACAAAAATTCGACCTCATCCATATAATGAGTTGTCAGTAGCATCGTCATCCCTTGTTTATTCAAATCTCGAATAATTTCCCAGAGACGCCGCCTAGTTTGAGGGTCAAGTCCTACCGTTGGTTCATCCAAAAACAAAATTTGCGGTTGATGCAATAAAGCTCTCGCTATCTGCAAGCGTCGTTTCATACCCCCAGACAGGGTTTTTACCAAATTATCACGTTTTTCTGCAAGCTCAACATACTCTAGCCATTGATTAATTAGTTGTTGTCGCTGCGGGTTGCTAATGTGATGTAGCCTTCCGTGGAGTTCCATATTTTCCCAGACGGTTAAATCGTTATCCACACTTATTTGCTGCAAAACTACGCCAATAGTCTGTTTTGCCAGCATTGCTTGGCTGACCACATCATATCCACCTACTTCTATCCTTCCTTGGGACGGTTTCGTTAATGTAGTCAGCATCCGAATTGTAGTAGATTTACCCGCACCATTGGGGCCAAGTAGAGCAAATATTTCTCCCGCTTCAATTTTGAATGACAGATCATTGACTACAGGTACATTGTTGTAAAATTTGTAGACGTTTTCTAATAAGACAGCAGCAGTCATGAATAAATTTGCTCACACTATTTCATAATCAACACTACCATTGCGATCGCATCTGAAATATAAATTTGACAAATGAAAAATGGTTTGAAACTTATCTTTGATACCGGGCAAACAGCATTAGCTATTCGAGTTGAACAGCAAGCAGAATTGCCAAATGCTCTTGAGCAAATAGGGCTTAGTAACTCGCGTCCGGTTTTAGTAGTGGTGGGGGGTGCAAATAACATCAGTGAAGCCGACTTTCTCCGCATCCAACGGTTATTTGTGGAAGTTTTAGCCCCCATTGCTGAAACATTGGGCGCTTATGTTGTGGATGGAGGTACGGATGCGGGAGTCATGCGATTAATTGGCGTAGCTCGTACCCAGATAGGTGCTAAATTTGCTTTAATTGGTGTGACACCAGAAAAAAAAGTGGCTTTACCTAATCAGTTAGAAGTTACTGCTGATTTGACACCCTTAGAACCGAACCATACTCATTTTGTGCTGGTTCCTGGTAGTGATTGGGGCGATGAGTCTCCTTGGATATCTGATGTTGCAACTGTGTTAGCTAGTGGCTCACCTTCATTAACTGTACTTTTGAACGGTGGTGAAATTACTTTTAAAGATGCGTTTTCTAGCGTTAATACTGGCAGGTTAGTCGTGGTGATTGCTGGTAGTGGTAGAACAGCAGATATACTTGCGGCTGCTTTGGGTGGAGAAGCTACCGATGAACGAGCCAAAGAGTTAGCTAAATCTGGTAAATTACAATATATCGACTTAATCGACGTAGAGAATAAAGTTGAGAACTTAGACGAAATAATTAGAGGTTTGCTTTCTAACTAGGAGTGAATAATGGCAAAAAAAGATAGTTATCAGGAATTTTTAAAGGCAGATTTTCAGAAGTTATTTGAAGGGATGAAGTTAGGTGATGGGCAAAAACATTTTTTGCGATCGCGTTGGCTAGACCAAGTACTTTGGATGGAAGGAAAAGCGAATTCATCGCGCAATCGCCATTATGCTCTGCGAATAACAACTATTATTGGTGGTGTAATTCTCCCAGCTTTGGTAAGTATAAACATTAATAATACTAACATTGAAAATAAACAACCTATTGTTTGGTCAACCTTGATTCTCAGTCAAGTAGTTGCTATTAGTGCTGCCATTGAAGAGTTTTTTCATTATGGAGAACGCTGGCGACACTATCGCCGTACAGTTGAATCTTTGAAAACCCAAGGTTGGCAATTTTCGCAGTTGACAGGCCCTTATCGGATTTATCCAAGCCATGAACAGGCATTTAATCTTTTCGCAGGTCAGATAGAAGATATTATTCAGCGAGATGTAGAAATATATACCACTCAAGTTGTGCAAGAGAAGAATGAACAACAGCAAAATCAGGAAAACTATAGACCTGTTCAGAATCCAAAGACAACCAATTTTGAAGAAAAGAAAGAGGAAAAATAGAATAGGAGTATAATATCAGCCCAAATTTTTATTAATTTGTAATTAATCTATGCTTAAACTTGCACAGGGAATTTGTAAGGATAAGCCTGTAGGGGCAATTTATGAATTGCCCCTACATCGTGTAGTTTTGTCTAAGTCCTAATAATATAGAAGCTCGAAGTCAACACAATTAAAAGGTTAGTTGAAGTTAGGCGCATTTATTGTATAATTTCCTCTAATGTTTCAAATAGCTAAACTCACGTCCAAATATGAAATTAAATATCTACTCTGACAGAAATTATATTCTTAAGGGAATGGAAACAGTTCCAATGCTTTATCCCTTTTGGACAGAATTTATCCCGACTGAAAAATACCCTTGGAATAGACTATATGGCAATTATATAGAGGTTAGTAATTCCCTTTTCCAAATGACTTCGTTAGAAGAAGCTGACTTAGCAATCATGCCTATGAACTGGAGAATGATCAGAGGAGAAAGTTGGAGAAGTAAAGTTAACAAACAAGCACAAGATATATCTATGCAATTTGCCGAAAAAGTAGCTAATAGCGGTAAAGAACTAGCTATTTTTTTTGCAGGCGATTGTTGTGCCGAAAAAGTCCCTGTCAATAATGCAACAATAATCAGGACTGCCGTATATCGCTCCCAAAACAGGCAAAAGGATATTATTATGCCTTCTTTTGTGGAAGATTATGTTAAAGAATATTTGGGAGGTGAAATTTCTCTCAGGCAGAAATCTGCTAAACCTATTATTGGATTTTGTGGTTTAGCAAAACCAGATTCATGGGATATAAAGTTGAAAGCACTTGGATATCACGGGTTTATGTTAACCACATCATTAGAGCTTGGAGTTTCGCCTTACAAGGGAAAAATTCTGCGTAGTAAGGCTCTGAAAATATTTGCAGAAAGCCCATCTTTAGTAAATACAAACTTCATTATTACAAAAGGTTCAGAGTCAGTATATCTAAATACACAAGACCCAGAGATCAGACAGAAAACTCGTGCTGAATATGTGAAGAATCTAGTAGAGAGCGACTACCTTTTGTGTTGTCGTGGTTCTGCAAACTATTCGATTCGACTATATGAAATCCTTAGTTGTGGTCGTATTCCAGTTTTTATTAATACAGACTGCGTTTTACCTTTCGATTTTATGATTGATTGGAAAAAATATTGCGTCTGGATAGAGGAGAAGGAAATACCATATATTGCAGAGAAAGTGGCCGAATTTCATAGCAATCTTTCAGACCAAGAATTCTTAGATTTGCAGTATGAGTGCCGAAATCTCTGGAAGAAATGGCTTTCTCCTCAGGGATTTTATACTAATCTTTATCTTCATTTTCAGGGAAAGTAGGCTAGAGATGGATAAATACTTGATCAGAATTTAATGTTGGTAACTTTTGAAAAAATAATTTTTAATCTCCATAAGTTGTTTATCAAACAGAATTCAGGAGTCAGGAGTCAGAATGGGTTAAACGCCCCGCTACCGCTAACAGAATGAATTCTGTACGAGTGGCGGACTTCGGCGTGAGCGCTACTTCGACAACGCTCAGTACAAGTCAGTCGAACGCTGAATAAATGGGTTTAAGACCCCCACCAAATTTTTAATTTGGTGGTCTTCAAGACGCTCGCGGACTCGCTAACGCTGCGCTATCAGTGGCGGGTCTGAATCCCCCACTGACTTGTACTGAACCTGTTGAAGTATTGATTCTGACCCTTTGGCAGGCTCAGGGCATCGCTCCTGAATTCTGACTTCTGAATTCTTCTTCAAAAATTTTTGGCGATCGCACTTAATAATATCGATATCGCTAAAAAATCTGCGAATTACTTTGTTCATACACTGAGGCATAAAAAACATTGCTTAAGTGTATTAGTTCAGAATTTATTAAACCCAGTAGAACGACGATAAAGCAACCAGATAAACAGAGGTGAACCCAGCAAAGCGGTGACGGAACCTACTGGTAATTCTACTGCTCCTAGTCTAGAGAGTAAATCTGCAAAAGTTAGTAACCATGCACCTGCGAGAGCGGAAAGTGGTAAAACAAAGCGGTGATCTGTACCAACGATCAGGCGGACACCATGAGGAACAACAAGACCAACAAATCCAATCAAACCACTGATGCTGACTGCACCTGCGGCTAATAAAGTGGCGACACCACCAATTAATAGACGCGATCGCGTCAACGAAACCCCCAAACTTACAGCCAAATCATCTCCCAAAGCCAGCACGTTTACCGATCGCGCTAGTAAACATCCCCCTAGCAATGCAACGATGATATAAGGCCCAGTCGTAGCAATTTCTTGCCAACCCCGTCCGTTGAGGCTACCAACCAGCCAACTGAGCGCAATTTGAATTTGACCGTCTTCAGCTAAAAGCAGCAATGTACTTTGTACAGCACCAAATAAAGAACTCACCGCCACTCCGCCTAAAATTAACCGCTCAACCGATATTCCCGACCCCGTGCGACCAATCAAAATTACGATCGCTGAAGTTAAAATTGCTCCTAGCCACGCTGCTAAAGGAATCGCTACAGGGAATATGTGCCACACCAGCATGAGAATAACAATTAGTCCTGCACCTGCTGAAATGCCGAGAATAAATGGATCGGCAAGACTATTACGTAACATTCCTTGCAGCAATGCTCCTGACATTCCCAAAGCTGCACCGACGATGAGAGCAGCAGTAATGCGGGGGAGACGCAAATCCCAGAGGATTGTTTGTTTAACCGGATCACCTTTGCGGAGAATGGCTTGCCAAAATTCTGACATACTCAAAGGTACTGCTCCTTGAGAAAGCGACAGCGTTAGCGTTACCACCAGTGCTGTACCCAGAAGTAAGACAGCCCAGAGTACGCGGTATTTAGTAAAAGTTGTCTGAAATGGTTTAATCAAATTCTAATATTTGTATTGATATGGCTAGCATAAGATAACGTGCGATTAACAATAAAAACCTGATTTTTGAGATAAAAACCTGATTTTTAAGTTTAAAGACCTGATTTTTGAGTTAAAAACTTGACTTTTAAGTTTAAAAACCTGATTTTTAAGTTTAAAACTTGACTTTTAAGTTTAAAAACTTGATTTTTAAGTTAAAAACTTGACTTTTAAGTTTAAAAACTTGACTTTTAAGTTTAAAAACCTAATTTTTGAGATAAAAACTTGATTTTTTTACTTTAACTTGAATCAGTTTAAAATTCCCCCCTTTTTCAGATCCAGTTTTACCCTAATACCCTTGGGATAAGCCAGGAAGCCCTCATGTAGAGACGCGATTTATCGCGTCTAAAGGACTGACACGTTAGAGAGACGCGATAAATCGCCGTCTCTACAGAGAATGTGCTCGTCAATTATCCTTGACAGACTACTATTTCCGACTTATGTGTACACCGTAGCCTTAAAAAAGGGGAAATAGAGCTATTCTTAGCCCCCCCTTTTTAAGGGGGTTGGGGGGATCAAGTCTTATCCGAACCGTATTACGTTAACTCCAGCCCACCTTGATAACCAGTGACAATGCGCCCACCATCCTTGAGAATATGGACTTCTATCTGGTCGCTAGCCCAGGTAATCTGGTCTTGGAAAGCTGGGTTTAACACCCGAACCCGTTGATTACTAGAAGAAACTGGAGAGTTGGGAGAATTAATTGCTAGAGATTGCACAAAAGCACCATCAATCAGGATATCGAGTTGTTCTAACAATGCTTGGGAACCTGGGGGCGCGGATTGGGACTGTAGTTGCTTGAGAGTGAACCCAGTAAAAGACATTACATTTAACCCAGCAGCTTTTACCTTACAAGCTAAAGATGCCAGTGCAGGTGCTTGCCAAAATGGTTCTCCACCTGAGAACGTTACACCCGTATTGCGGGGGTTGCTGAGAATGTTCTCTGCAAGGACATCGACAGCAATCAGTTGGTTAGCCTCAAATGACCAAGAATCAGGATTAAAGCAGCCAGGACACTCACGAGGACAACCTTGTACCCAGACGACTGCACGACAACCAGGGCCATTAACTTCTGACTGATCAACGTAACCCATAATGTTGAGATAGCCAGAGGGAATTTCTATGAGTGCTGGCGATGGGTCAGTTGGCTTGGTTTCCATCTCTTTAACTCCTTTTAGCCGTTGCCTTTAACCGCTAACTATAGCGGAGTCTAAGCAATAGGGTTTGGTTAAGGTGCATAATCCTTAATGATCCCCCTTTTTTGGACGTGATCAAGACAATCGCCTGTTATTAGAGAGAAAACATCTGGATATCCAAACTTTTAACTCTTAACAAAATGTAGGGGTTTAAGTCCCCGGCTTCTATCAAGCCGCAAGTGTTGTGGCGGGGTCTAAATCCCCGTTACAACACGTAATTGCGAATTGCGAATTGCGAATTGGTTTAATTCCCCACTCCCTAACTCGTCTCCTGAATTTGCAAACGAATAGTGTGTTCAGTCGCGCCACTAAGTTGCAATTCCATAATTTCACCACCCAGAGGTTCCAAGCAAGTGAGGAGCGATCGCAAGTTGGGTGTACTTGCACCAGTATCTACATATAATCGATCTGCTAAATTGCCGATGCGTTTCCAAGTCATGTAAAGTTTAGCGATCGTTTGTTCAATTTGCGATGCTTGATTTACCAAATCAGCA